>WNFF01001902.1_pt1 | contig 20304 bp, 20 predicted proteins | sample 5400441 | NCBI WGS metagenome assembly WNFF01 (sample SAMN13153345, study PRJNA577476) | soil metagenome | isolation source: 120 cm saprolite under Douglas fir tree site 2 hole 3 replicate 1 | place: USA:California | collected 2015-04-18
GAAGATGGATTGCCGGGTCAAGCCCGGCAATGACCCCGGACGGGATGTAGTTAGAATCGGGCTCCGGTCACTCCCTGCGCCGCGCCGCCATCGCCGTCGCTATGAGCGCCCGCTGTATGATCGCGTAGGCTAACTTCGAATTCTTGCGGACCCCTAGCGACGTTTCGCCGAGCTGTGCGATCAATCGCTCAAGCCGGCTGGAGGTCCAGATCTCCAGCGCCGCTCGCACGGCCTTCACGCGACTGAAATGTATCGCCGGCGTCGTGCGCCGCAAGAGGTCGTCGATCGAAGTGCCGGATTCAACCGCGAGCCGGAGCATATGAAGTGCCGACGTTTGTCGAACAAATGCTGCCGCGATCGTGCTTGCCGAAATGCCACTTGATTGGACTTTGCCGAAATTGATCTCGACGTCGCCCGCCCAACCGGCGAACGCCGCATCGATGAGGCTGTCCACAGCCGGAACAGTGGCGTCTGCCACCACCGCCATCACATCCGGCACGTCGATACTGTTCCGGCCCAGAGCATAGAGTGTGAGCTTTTCGATCTCCGAACGAGAGGCACGACGGTCACCGCCGATCAGCGACGCCAACAAAGCCCGCGCATTCGGGGTTATCGCCATTCCGGCACGGCGCATTTCTTCATCGATCAGGCGGCCAAGATCGCGAGCGGAGTCCGCGTAACATGGCAACGCTGCAACAATCGGTGCGCGCTCGCAGAGCGTGCGTAACGGCGCGCCCCGCTTCAGATCACCTGCCTCGATGATGATTCGACAATCGATCCCCGGCGGCGCCGCGACGACGCGCTCCACCGCAGCGGAGAAATTGCGCGAGCCGGCCTTGACCAAAATCGCCCGCCGGCCGCCCAACAACGGAATCGTGTGGGCTTCCTCCACTAGCCTTTCGGGCATTTCCGCGAGAGTGTCGCCCTCCAGAATCGCAAACCCGAACGGATCGCTCGGATCATCCACGTAAGAGCGAACAAGCGCGGCTGCACGTTCGCTCACCAAGCCCGCGTCCGGTCCAAAAACCAAGACGATAGGCTTGTCGGAATCGGGCCGCGCCATGAAGCTTTCGACTTCCGCGGCCTTGAACGCGACCATGGCTGTGGTTTTGGGCGCTTGCCGCGGCTCAGGTCCCGGCGACAAAATAGGACGCAAGTCGCGCCTTGACGTTGTCGGCGATCAACTTGGCAGCACGATTTTCCGCATCGCGAAGTCCGCGCGCCCGGGCGAACCGTTGAGCTTGTCCGGGAATGTCATAGGACACCCGGGCAAAGGTGTTGCCGGTGATGACGGGCTTGCCGGTCTTGATGTCCGTCAGGGTGTAGTTGACGTTGAGGCCATAATCCTCGACGTCCGGCCGGCCGCTGGTGATGTCCACGATGACCGACATGCGGTTCGATGACATCCTGACTGCGAGCCGGTGTGTCGGAGGCGGGGGCGCCGCGCCGCCGGTCAGGTCGAATAGCAATTGATTTCGAACCTCAACCGCAACCCGCGCTTCCGACGAGCCGCTAGCCGCAGGTATTTGGGAAACGTCCACTCCTGCCAGTGCGGGACCGATCGCCGGTCCATTCGTGAATGAGTGCTCGCCGTAAAGCGGCTGGAAACAACCTGCTGCCAAGCCGCCAAGGCAAGCGACGCCAGCCAGTCGAAACGCAAAGCGGCGAATCCGATCTTGTTCAAGCCACCACATTGACGATCCTTTGCGGAACAATGATCACTTTCCTCACCACCTTGCCGTCCAGCGCCCGCTTGACCGGATCGAGGGCCAGGACGGAAGCCTCAATATCGACGTTCGCGGCGTCGCGCGCAACGGTGACGTCTGCGCGTTTCTTGCCGTTCACCTGCACCGGAAGCGTGATGGTGTCCTCCACGAGGAGATCGGTTTCCAGCGCCGGCCAGTCTTGAGTCGCCAGCAGGGCCTTGTGACCCAGCGCCGCCCAGCACTCCTCGGCCAAGTGCGGCATCATCGGATGGAATAGCTGCACCATGATTTCTGCCGCCTCGCGTACGGCAAATTTAAGATCGGGTGTAGGCGGTTCGGGGGAATCGGTCACAACCGCCCCCAGCGACCTCGCAAATTCGTAGATGTGAGCTACGCAGACGTTGAAACGCAATCTTTCGACGTCGTCAGACACCCTCGACAGCGCCCGGTGCGCAGTTTTGCGGATTTGCAGAGCCGTCTGCGAAAATGCCGGTGGCCGGACCGTCGGCGCGTCATGCGAATACTGAGCCGCCTCGTTAACGAGCCGCCACAGTCTCTGAACAAAACGCCACGCACCTTGAACCCCTTCTTCGGTCCAGATCACGTCACGTTCCGGCGGCGAGTCGGAAAGCATGAACCATCGCGCCGTGTCGGCGCCGAATGTGCCGATGATGTCGTCCGGGTCGACGGTATTGCGTCTTGATTTCGACATCTTCTCGATGGGACCGATCTCAACCGGCTCGCCCGTTTCCGCCAGTGTCGCTCGACGCGCGTCGCCTGCGCCCTCGATTTTCACCTCAGCGGGCGCCGCGAGGGCGCCACTTACGGTACGGTAGGTTTCGTGCACCACCATGCCTTGGGTGAACAGGCCCGCGAACGGTTCATCAATTCCCGCGTGGCCGGTCGCATGCATGGCGCGCGCGAAAAAGCGGCTGTACAGCAAATGGAGAATCGCATGCTCGATGCCGCCGATATATTGGTCGACCGGCAGCCACGTATCGACCACGCTGCGTTCGGTCGGCCGTGATTCGAGCCAAGGGTCCGTGAATCGAGCGAAATACCAGGACGAATCAACGAAGGTGTCCATGGTGTCGGTTTCGCGCTGGGCCGGCCAGCCGCATTTCGGACAATGGACGTGCTTCCAGGTTGGATGATGTTCGAGCGGATTACCGGGGCGGTCGAACGTGACGTCTTCCGGCAGCGTCACCGGCAGGTTCGTTTGGGGCACCGGGACGATGCCGCAGTTCTTGCAATGAACAATCGGGATCGGGCAGCCCCAATAACGCTGCCTCGAAATACCCCAGTCACGCAGGCGGTAATTGACCTGACGCTGAGCCACGGGACGGTTGCCCGCGCTTTCGTCCTCCAATCGTCGCGCAACTTCCTCCTTCGCTTCCGCGATCGCCATGCCATCAAGGAACCGCGAGTTGATCATGCGGCCATCACCCTCATAGGCAGTGTCGGTGATGACGAAGCTTTTCGGATCTTGGCCCTGCGGGCAAACCACCGGTGTATTGCCCAGACCGTATTTGTTTACGAAGTCGAGATCGCGCTGATCGTGCGCAGGGCAACCGAAGATCGCGCCCGTGCCGTACTCCATCAGAATGAAATTTGCCACATAGACTGGCAACTGCCAGTTCGGATCAAACGGATGAATCGCGCGTATACCTGTATCAATCCCTTTCTTTTCAGCGGTCTCGATTACCTCCTGCGCGGTGCCCCGACGCATGGACTCGGCGATGAATTCAGCCACTTTTTCATTTTTCGTCGCGGCCGCGAGGGCGAGTATATGATTTGGCGCGACAGCCATGAATTTCGCGCCAAACAAAGTGTCCGGCCGCGTAGTGAAGACCTCCAGCTCACTCTCAGTGGTAGGTACTGTCTTCGGATCGAGCGCGAAACGAATCAATAGCCCTTCCGACCGACCGATCCAGTTCTTCTGCATCAGCCGCACTTTTTCCGGCCAGCGGTCCAGCTGATCGAGCGCGCTGAGCAAGTCCTGTGAATAGTTCGTGATCTTCAAAAACCACTGGAAGAGTTCGCGTTGCTCGATCACCGCGCCCGAGCGCCAGCCGCGCCCGTCGATCACCTGCTCGTTGGCAAGCACCGTCTGATCGACCGGATCCCAATTCACCCTTGAATGCTTGCGCTCGACCAAGCCGGCGGCCAGAAAGTCGAGGAACATCTTCTGCTGATGCTTGTAGTATTTCGGATCGCAGGTGGCGATCTCGCGGCTCCAATCGAGCGACAGCCCCATGGATTTGAGCTGCGCCTTCATGGTGGCGATGTTTTCGTAGGTCCACGTGCGCGGATCGACCTTGTTGGCAACGGCAGCATTCTCGGCCGGCAACCCGAATGCATCCCAACCCATGGGATGCAACACATTGAAGCCGCGGGCGCGCTTGTACCGGGCGACCACATCGCCCATGGTGTAATTACGCACATGACCCATGTGGATGCGCCCGGACGGGTACGGGAACATTTCCAGCACGTAATACTTGGGGCGCGGGTCCTCATTGCGGGTGGCGAACACATTTTGCGTGTCCCACACCTGCTGCCAGTGGATTTCGGCCGCGCGGGCGTTGTATCGCTCGATGGTCATGATGGTCCGGACGTTGAAACTACACCGGACTAGGACATGATCGCGGCAGACAGGTCAACCATGCGCAGAGGCCGTCATTGCCGGGCTTGACCCGGCAATCCATCTTGATGCGAGGAAGATGGACCCGCGGGTCAAGCCCGCGGGTGACGGGCAGAAAGGTGGATCAACTTCACCCGAATGCGCTCTCATAGGTCAAAAATCGAACAATCCGCCATGGTTGCGCTGCGTCATGACCCTGTTACTGCCCTCGAAGCGGTGCGCCGCGACATCGATGGCGCCTGCCGGGATGCCGGGCGGCACCCGCAAAGTGTCACTTTGTTAGCGGTTTCCAAGACTTACGGCCCCGGTGCGATTGAGCCGGTCATCGCGGCCGGACAAAGGGTGTTCGGCGAAAATCGGGTTCAGGAGGCGAGCGCCAAATGGCCGGCGCTGCGCGAGCGGCATCAAGGTCTGGAACTGCATCTCATCGGGGCTCTGCAGTCGAACAAAGCCCGGGAGGCGATCGCACTGTTCGACGCGATCCATTCGGTGGATCGGCCGAGCTTGTGCGCCGCGTTGGCGAAGGAAATCCAAAAGGCGGGTCGAGCGCCGTTGATGTTCGTACAAGTCAACAGCGGAGCCGAGCCCCAGAAAGCCGGAGTGCTGCCCGAGCATGCCGATGCTTTCATTGCCGCTTGTCGCCAGTCATATGACTTAAGGATCTCCGGCCTCATGTGCATTCCGCCGGTCAACGAAGCGCCGGCGCCCCACTTTGCTCTGGCCGCCAAAATCGCCCGACGCAATGGATTAAAACTGCTGTCCATGGGCATGAGCGCCGATTTTGCGCTCGCGATCCGGTTCGGCGCCACCCATGTGCGCGTGGGAACCGCGATTTTCGGCAGCCGTCCCCCGTAGCCCGGGTTGAGCGCAAGCGAAACCCGGGGGTGCCTCGCCGTATTGACAGGACATTCCCGGATTTCGCTTGCGCTCAATCCGGGCTACGCGTCCTCAGCAATGAATCGTTATCGTCGTTTTTGGTCCCAGGCGAGCGAGGAGCTGCCTCAGAGTCTTGACCGGCATAGAGATACAGCCGGCAGTGGGCGCCAATTCCGCCCTGGCCACGTGGACGAACACTGCGCTGCCGCGGCCCGAGACGCGGGGCCGCTTGTTGTGGTCGATCTCGAGGATCAGGTCGTATAAGTCGTCGGAGCGCCACAATCGGTCTCCCGGCTGATCGGGCGAAATTCTGATCGCCCGGTTATAGCGCCTGTCGGAAGGGTCTTCGCACCATCCGTCCAGGCGAGTGATCGGCCTCGCCGGCAGCAGCGTCCGCGGTCGTGGGAGGCGGTCCGGACGCCACCACACTCGGACCAGCCGATAGCGCCCCGCTGGCGTCGCGCTGTCTCCTTCCCGCTTGTTGGCCTTGATGCCGGAACGACCAAGCGCCACTTTGGCGTACCTGCCGCCGGCTGACAGCCAGCCCTGCTGGCGATTTCCAGGCCTCGTGCGTAAGCTCAAATTTGCCAGCGTTGTCCGATGCATATGATTTTCAATCAGACCGAATTTGGCCACATCGCCATCGCAATGCAAAGGCGGTTACGCTTGCGCTGGCGTCATGGCCGGACTTGTTCCGGCCATGACGGCTGGGTGAGCGCAACCGCCATGGCAAATGGTCGTTGCGCTTGCGCTTTTCCTGCCGACTGCTCTACTGCTTAGCACGTGGCAACCAGGACGGATTCCCGAGGCTCCCTTATGGCGACTGCGCGCAGAATTCTGATTGTGGACGACGATGCCGAGCTGCGCGAAGCGCTGGTCGAGCAATTGTCGATCCACGAGGAATTTGAGGCCATTTCGGCCGATACCGGCGCCAAGGGGGTGCAGGCGGCGAAAGGCGGGCAAATTGACCTTGTCATCATGGATGTCGGCCTGCCGGATATCGACGGCCGAGAGGCGGTACGTATCTTAAGAAAAAATTCCTTCAAAGCGCCCATCATTATGCTGACCGGTCACGACACCGATTCCGACACGATCCTGGGTCTGGAAGCCGGCGCGAACGACTACGTGGCCAAGCCATTCCGATTCGCAGTCCTGTTGGCAAGAATCCGTGCGCAGCTCAGGCAGCACGAGGCAAGCGAGGACGCCGTCTTCACCATCGGGCCTTATTCGTTTCAACCAAGTTCGAAGCTCTTGATGGGTAGCAAGGGCAACAAGGTAAGGCTCACCGAAAAAGAGACCGCCATCCTGCGGTTCCTCTACCGTGCCGGCCAAAAATCGATCTCACGCGAAATTCTGCTGCAAGAAGTCTGGGGATACAATTCCGGCGTGACGACGCACACGCTGGAGACGCACATTTATCGACTGCGCCAAAAAATCGAAAAAGATGCAGCAATGCCAGAGATCCTGGTCACTGAAGCCGGCGGGTACAAGCTAGTTCCTTGAACGGTCTTCGAAGGCCCAATGACGATCGAAGACGACATCTCCTTTTTGGGGCAGGTTCCGACGTTCGCGCAGCTCGGATTCTCGACATTGCAAATCGTCGCCATCGGGTCCGAAACGAAACAGCTTGCGGACGGTGAGATACTTTTCCGCGCCGGAGAAACGACTGACGCGGGCTACGTTATTCGCGAAGGTTCGTTGCGGCTCACCACCAGCGATCCAAGACGCTTCGATCAAGGCGTTACCTTCGGGCCTGGCACACTTATCGGCGAGCTCGCTCTCGTCACTGAAACTGTCTGTGCCGCGACCGCAATTGCGGTCGAACCGACCACTGTCATCCGAATCTCGCGTAGTCTGTTCTGCAAAGTTCTCGAAGGGTTTCCCGATTCGGCGCGCTTGATGCGCGACCGATTTGCCGAGCACGCCAATCGGGCGAGCGACGAACTCTCCCGTTTACGTGAGATGCTGGGGAAACCGAGGCCGTAGATCGGTTGGTTTGGACGGACGCCGCTGTCATCGATTGCCGGTGAGACGGGGCTACCCCCGGCGAGTGCGACCTGTCTCGACCTCACATCTGGACCCCGCCCTCCCTACGCGAAATCGGCATTCACAGTTCGATGACGGCAGTCACCGGGACGTGGTCTGAAGGCTGCGTCCAGCCGCGGGCCTGCTTGGTTATTGTCATGCCCGAGACCCGACCCGCAATGGCCGGACTTACCCAGATGTGATCCAAGCGACGCCCGCGGTCGGCGGCTTGCCAATCGTGAGCCCGATAACTCCACCACGTATAGAGTTTGGCCGGCTCCGGCACGAACGCGCGCAAGACGTCGAACCATCCTCCGGCCTTCTGCACAGCAGCAAGCTTTTCGCATTCGATCGGCGTGTGCGAGACGACTTTAAGCATTTGCTTGTGGCTCCACACGTCGTGCTCGAGCGGCGCGACATTGAGATCACCGACGAGGATTGCCCGATCAGCGCTGCCAAGACACATATCCGGTGCAGCCCGCATCTCGTCCAAAAAAGCAAGCTTGTGAGCAAACTTTTCATTATCCGCCGGATCGGGCTCGTCGCCGCCGGCCGGGACGTAAAAATTGTGCACCGTCAATGGGTCAACGAGGCCGGCGCGTTCGCCGATCTTCACGGCGACGTGACGGCTGTCCGACTTGCCGCAGTAGTTGCGGGCGTCGATTGAATCCAGAGGCAGCCGCGAGAGGATCGCGACGCCATGATGTCCCTTTTGACCATTGAGGGCCGCATGGGGGTAACCGAGCCGGGCGAAGCGCTTGAGCGGAAATTTGCTGTCCGGACACTTGGTTTCCTGAAGGCAGATCACATCAGGTCGTGCGGCTTTGATGAATTTTGCCACGAGGTTGATGCGCAAGCGCACCGAATTGATGTTCCAGGTCGTGATCTTCAAATTCATGCGGGATGCTGGAGGCCTCATTAGGCCTCTTATTGAAACCTGAGTCCGTAGTTGATCGTGAACAGACTAGAGTCCGGCCGGTGAGAGACGTCGAGATTGTAGACCGCAACCGTTGTCTCGTAGCCCTGCGGATCGGTCACCGTCCACTGGCGCAACTGCGTGTCCTTGGCCCCAAACATGAGCACCAGCCGGTGGGTCCCAATCAGGATCTGCCTTTCCTCAATCGTGACAGTGATGAAGGTGTTGTCCTGCGACACCGCAACGAGATTGGTGTCGCGCGCCAAATCGATCTGTTCCGCCAACAGGTACCGCAGGGGCGTCTGCGACAGCGGATAAAGATCCTGCGTTGCAAGATTGCGATCGCGCACGACCACCGACGAGCCATCCGCGATGAGTTCGATCGGGCTTGGCGGGTCGTAATCAAATCGCACCCTGCCGGGCTTCTGGATATAGAATTTTCCAATCGATCGTCCGCCGTCCGGACCGATCTGCACGAAATCACCGATGAGGGTCTGCAAGGACGAGAGATAAGTGCTGACCCGGTCCACAAGGACGCGTTGAGACGCAGACCCGTCGTAGGGAACGGACTCGCCGGGGCGTACAGGAATCGGACGCCCGGCGGCGTCGGTTGGCAGCGCCGGCGGACGAGCAGGCTGGTTGCGGCTCTTCGGCGCCGGCTGCGGGAGCGGAATGCCCTGTGCCGCTGCTAACTCGGGCGCCGCGATGAGCAGAACCCCCACTAACGCCGCCGAACGGGCCGATTTCATGTTCACCTCCGAAATCCACAAGTCTGCGACGGGATATGAACCGGATCTGACGGCATTTTCTCGGCTCATTTTGTCGCGCTTAACGCTTAGTCAATAGCCTTCGTCATCCTCGCCGCCAACCAGGATTTCGCGCTTGCCGGCATGATTTGGCTGGCCCACCACGCCTTCCTTTTCCATCCGTTCGATGAGGGAGGCGGCGCGATTATAGCCGAGCTGCAATCGGCGCTGAATATAGCTGGTCGACGCCTTGCGGTCCCGGACCACGATTTGGACTGCCTGCTGGTAGAGGTCGGCGCCCTCGGCGCCACCCATGCCGGTCGAATCGAATATGGCGCCGTCCTCGCCCTCCACGTCGTCCTCGGCCGTCACCGCGTCCAGGTACTGCGGCTGACCCTGGGATTTGAGGTGGCGCACGACCTTTTCAACCTCATCGTCGGACACGAATGGACCGTGAATGCGGCTGATTCGTCCACCGCCAACCATGTAGAGCATGTCGCCTTGACCAAGCAGCTGCTCGGCGCCCTGCTCGCCTAATATGGTTCGACTGTCGATCTTGGAGGTCACCTGGAAGGAAATGCGAGTCGGAAAATTAGCCTTGATGGTTCCGGTGATGACATCCACCGACGGCCTCTGCGTTGCCAGGATCACGTGGATGCCGGCCGCCCGCGCCATCTGGGCAAGGCGCTGAATTGCGCCTTCGATGTCTTTTCCAGCCACCATCATCAGGTCCGCCATCTCGTCGACGATCACCACCAGATAGGGCAGCGGCTCGTAATCGAATTCTTCTTTCTCGTAGATTGCCTCTCCGCTCTCCGGGTCGTAGCCGGTATGCACCGTCCGCGACAGCACCTCGCCGCGGGCACGCGCTTCCGAAAGCCTTACGTTGTAGCCGTCGATGTTGCGGACCCCGAGCTTCGCCATCTTCTTGTAGCGATCCTCCATCTCCCGCACCGCCCATTTCAGGGCGATGATAGCCTTCTTTGGATCAGTGACGACCGGTGCGAGCAGATGCGGAATTCCGTCGTAGACCGACAATTCCAGCATCTTGGGGTCCACCATGATGAGCCGGCATTGTTCCGGCCTCAATCGATAAAGCAGGCTGAGGATCATGGTGTTGATGGCCACCGACTTGCCGGAGCCGGTCGTGCCTGCGATCAAGAGATGGGGCATGCGGGCGAGATCTACGATGACGGCTTCGCCGCCGATCGTCTTTCCAAGGCAGAGCGCGAGCTTGGCGCCGCTGCCGACGTAATCGTGGTCAGCCAAGAGCTCCCGCAGATAGACTCTCTCCCGGGTCGGGTTGGGCAATTCAATGCCGATGACGTTTCGCCCCGAAACCACCGCGACGCGTGCCGACAGCGCGCTCATGGAGCGCGCAATATCATCTGCGAGGCCGATGACCCGCGATGATTTGATGCCGGGTGCCGGCTCAAGCTCGTAGAGTGTCACAACAGGCCCGGGCCGCGCGTTGATGATTTCGCCGCGCACGCCGAAATCGCCAAGCACGTGCTCAAGGGCTGTTGCGTTCTCGCGTATTGCCTCCATGCTCGGCGCAGCCCTTTCCGACGCCTTCGGCGCCGCGAGGAGACTGAGCGCGGGCAATTCGTATCCGTCGGCCCACCGTCGGCTCGCAGTTGCGGTCTTCCCATCCGATTTGCGGGTTTGCGAGGTCTTCCCCCGGGCGCCTTGCGTCTCATCGTCGTCCGTTCGTTGTATCGGCTGGCCTGGCCCTTCGGCCTCGCCGCCGGTCTTGCCGAGCCGCGGCTCGGCGCGCAGCCAGTCCGGCGGCGTTCCGCGATGGAATATCGCGATGATGCAAGCACGGCCTGCCAGGGATAGCAGGACCGCCGCGCGAATGACCCGCGCCTTCAGGCTCAGGAAAGCATGGACCAGCCAGCCAAGAGAAATCGAGCCGGTATCGGTGTCGCGAGCCGGCGGATGGCAGCCAAAGCCGCAAGCAATCCCGACAGTAAAGAATGCGAGAGTACCGAATACCGATTCGGCGAACATTTGTCCGGCGCCGTGAAGAGGTCCGCCCGTAATGTTGGCGATCACGCGGAGCAAAGCATCGCCCGCAACGCCGCCGATGCCGGTTGGCAGCGGCCATTGGGGGGGACGGCTCAGGCACGACGCGAACGCGGCCGATAACATGACGCCCCCGATCCACGCGGCAACGCGCCAGCGCAAACGGTCAAGGATGCGATGGGTGAAGAACCGCCAGCCCCAGAATGCCGGCGGGAGAATGATCGCAATCGTCGCAACTCCGAAAAGCTGCATTGCGAGATCGGCAGCGATTGCGCCCGTCACGCCCAACAGGTTGCGCACCGGAGCGCTGGTCGCGTAGCTCAGGCTGGGGTCGTTGACCGACCAGGTCGCAAGCGCAAAGACCGCAACGCCGACCCCGGCAAACACCGCGAGCCCGCCGAGCTCGCGTAAACGCCGCCGGATCGCCGCATGAAAATCGTCCGACAGGAACGATCTGCCGTAGTGGCGCCGTTCGGCCGAAGACAAAGCCACCTTAGGGCCCCCATACCGCACATATCACGCAAGCCCCCTCCCTACCCTCCCCCGCATGCGGGGGAGGGTAGGGAGGGGGGTTCGCGTCATGAAAATGCGAACACGCTCGAAACATCATCCCAGCACGGCGACGATGCGGTGCAGCGCCTCGGCGGTCGTTTCTCTGTCGTGCACCATGGCGACGCGAATATAGTCGGCCCCCGGATTGGTGCCGTCATCCTGGTCGCGCGCCGCATAGCGGCCCGGCAGGACCCGCACGCCCGCCTCCCGCCATAGCCTTGTGGCGGCGGCCTCGCTACCGCCCAGGGCTGCGACGTCGAGCCAAAGAAAAAAGCCCCCGGCCGGCCGCCGGTAGCCGTACCGATCCCCAATGATCTGATCCGCGAGATCGAATTTCTCCCGGTAGAGGTCGCGATTTGCCTCGACGTGAACCTCGTCCCCGTAAGCCGCAACGGCGACCTCCTGCGCCGGAATCGGCACCTGCGGGGCCGCGACGGTACGCAGTTCGAGGAACTTCGCAATGAAACGACGATCGCCCATGGCAAAGCCGATGCGCAACCCGGGCAGATTAGAACGCTTGGAGAGCGACTGGAACAGCACAACGTTTTCGAACGGATCACCGGTTGCTTCAAGTATGCCGGGAGGCGCGGATCGCGTGTAGATTTCCGAGTAGCACTCGTCGGAAAACAACAGGAAACCGTGGCGTCGCGCCAGCGCGGCGGCGCGTTGCAGGTAGCGCAGGTCGGCAACCGCTCCCTGCGGATTGGACGGCGAAGCGAGGAACATCGCGACGGTGCGTCGAAGCAGTGCATCCTCCAGCACGTCCAGGTCGGGCAGGAAGCCGGTCTCCCGCGTGGCCGGCAGATAGACCAGCTCGCAGTCAGCCACTGCTGCGCCGGCCGAGTAGGCCGCGTAAAAGGGATTGGGAATCAGAATGGCGGGTCGGCCGACGCGATTTGTCACGTACTGCCTGGCCGCGATCGAGCCGAGAAAAAGTCCTTCACGCGAGCCACTGAGAACCAGCACTTCGCGATCCGGGTCCGGAACACGGTCGAGTTTGTACCTGCGCGCTGCCCACTCGGCGACCGCATGACGGAATTGCGGCGTGCCCTCGTTCCTGGGGTAGCGCCCAAATTCGCTGATATGCGCCGCCATCACCGGCGCCACAAATGCCGGTACGCCGTGTTTGGGCTCGCCGACGCCGAGGTCGATCACCGGCTTACCCGGCGTGATGTCACCAATCAGCTCCGTCAAACGGACAAAAGGAGAACGTGTGTCGGTCTTCCGACGGGTCGAGAGGGCAAGCTCGCGTTCGGCACTGGCAGGGTTCATGGACATTCGCATGTACGGCCGCGTCTGGTACGCCGCCCTCCGTAGAGAATAGAGGCCGCGAGGTTAAGACGCGATTAACCATCGGGGTCAACGGGGAGCAGTAAAAGGTAGTGTCCTAATTTGAACTTTATAGAAATTTTGCAAGCACAGTGGCGAGAGCGCCCAGTCCTACTGAAATTGCCGTCCACAGGGCTGCGGTTGTATTCCTATCCGAGGAAATCATGAATGCTCGCTCTACGGCATGTGCCAGTCCCCAAGCGTCTTCTACCATGTTCCTAGGCTTCAGCTTGGGGTCGAAGTCCCAAGCTGCTTCGACCGGAACCTTGCTCGCTCGATACCAATAGAACGCGGCGACAAAACCGGAGGCCGCCGAAAGAAGGGAAACAATTTCCGTCACCGTCATGTCTTCGCCCTCTGTTCCGCAACAATCGCCGCGCGCACCGCGTCAGCCGGCGATTTGATCGGCCCTTGATGCAACACGGCAAAGAACCGGCGCTTATCGCTGCCCTCGACCGGGGATGACCAGGCGTAGGCTCTGACGGCCGTAGGGTGGCCGCTGAGTTCGAAGACGTGAACGACCCCCTCCCACACCGTCGCTCCCCCAAAGGTCTCTCTTACGGGCACTGACTGGGCGAGCTGCGCCGCGCACCGATGCATGCTCTCTACGGCATTCTTTAGCTCAGGGGGTGCCACCTCCGTCACGGGAACCGCCATTCCGCGACCGCAAGTTGAGCCAAATGTTGTTGGCGCTTTCCAATCTCATCCCGCCCCCACTGCGGATATTGGGCCACAGAATTTGTGGTTCGCAACCTAGATGTGCGGTAGCTGGCACTCTTAGTTGCGAATGGCTTGTTCCCCAGCGCCCTATTTGCGTCCGCCAAAAGACACAGGTTGCCCAACCTATAAAGGCAATCATCGAGCAAGTCCGGATCAGCCGCCATTTCCTTTTTCCATCCGTCCCCGGGCGACTTCGGTAAAATGTGTTCGACTGTGATGATCGTCGACGGAATAAGCTCGTTGGCGTGGGGGTCTTGGGCGCGAACTAAGCTTTGGTGCTCCAGTCCCCGCAGAAGATAAGCCGCTTTCTTGCTTTCCCGCTCGATTTTCAATGCGAACTCTGATCCGAATTGAGCATCTGACGTATATAACTCTTTCAGTTCTTGTGCAATTTGATGTACGGATTTGATCCTGCCATCTGTAATTGCCTTTGCTGCGATGCCTCCCAAGCTTTCTATTCGTCCAGGCCGTCCGCGCGCTACAGATTGATATCTTACGGCAATAACCTCTATTAGTCTCAGCAGCCGCTCCATTTCTTTTTTCTCAAAAATGGGCAGCGCGGCCAAAAGGAGAGGATACGCTTGGGTCATTCCTATTATATTCAATGCGTCAATGCTCAGCTTTGCTCTAGCCGAAAAGTTTGCCCAAATTGGATCGCTGGAGTCCGTCAAGGCAACGTACCGCTCCGCTGCCGACCGCATATCAATGGACACTTTGTAGGCATCCACTGGGTCGGAATATTGCTTTTTGAACGGCCCAAAAAGCTTTCGTCCCTGCGGAGCGCCATGCTTGGATGACCAGAAGGCCCTTAGAAAAGAGTCGACCTTTACGCCGCTCAATAGTGTCATCATCTCGGTCCAGCGCTCTTCTAGATCAGCGAGGCTCTTCCCGCCAGATCGCCGACCCTTCTCTGCCCGACTGAATAGATAGTTTTTCACCAAATCCAGCGGCGCGAGGTCCATGCCTCTATCGTTAAGGGTTTCAAAGATCGTATAGGCGGCCTCGTCACCGCGCACAACAAGCCGAACGATCTTAACTGTGTCATTAAGGTAATTGACCAATGATAGAAAATAATCCTTCGCCTTTTCCTTGGATCGATATCCGTCGGCAATTTCCCCAATGCGCTTATTTATATAAAGCGTTGCCTCCAATAGGGCGCGATTGCGGCCGGCTTTTTCGTGAGCACGCGTAGCGTTAGCAATATCAGCTATCGGGACCGCTTCAATTACAAAGCGCCGAAAAAAATCGTTATTCGCGGCATTAAGAGAAAGCTTTGGTTCTATTTCATCTTTTCCAAGCTCGCTATCACCCAAATAGCGTTCTTCAATTTGAGTTTGTGCTTTCTTAAAAGCAGAGTACGCGCCTAGCCAATTTCTAATGGCGCTAAAAATCATCAACGTGGTCGCAAGGCGCTGTTGACCGTCGAGCACCTGAAAAGCGGGATCATCGCCCTTGGTAAAAACCATGAGACCACAAAAATATAAATCCTCGCCATCCCCAAGAGCATTGGTGATATCGTCGACAAATTGCTTTACGTACTCCTCCTTCCAAGAATAGTCGCGCTGATGGCTCGGGACTTGAAATCGAACCTCTCTGATAAATTGACCTAGACCGACAGTTGGCGTTTCCGAAAAAGGAATAGTCACGGGCGAATCATCCTTGTGCGCGAAGTTCCTCAATAAGCTTTCGATCACGCATAATTCGACGCTCAGCAAGACGAATGATTGCGTGATGCCACTCGGCAGGAGGCTTCCTGCGAGCGATGGCATCGCGCTTAAGTCTCGCCTGGCGAACGGTCTGAACCGAGACGCCAAGTGCGTTCGCCACGTCCTCGTGGTCGAAAGAGGCGCATACAGCATCAACAGCTTCATTGAAGTCCATGTATATGACCCCATTGACAAAAGCCTAGCTGTATATGATAATATATACATCAAAGCGAAAGAGCAAGTCGCTTGAGGAATTAGTGGACCGAACGTCAAATTAGGACACTACCCAGTAAAAGAGTCCTGTCGCAAACAAAAAAGACCCGGGAACTCCCCTCCGGGTCTCACAATGACGACCATATCAAGACAGCATCAGGGGCGCCATTAGGCGCCCCTGACTTTCGACCCATCGGTTGGCAGAAAGGGCGGTGCCGGCTCTCTGCCCAACCGTCATCCGCCGCAGCGACGCGAACTCACCTCACTGGACGGTTTCGCCGTGGAGCGCCAGATCGAGACCATCGCGCTCGACGTCCTTGGTCACGCGCAGCCCGATGGTGATATCGAGCACCTTGAGGATAATCAGCGTCACGACGGCGTCGTAGACGAACACGGTGCCGACACCGATGGCCTGGTTCACGACCTGCATTGGATTACCCTCAAGCAGACCCGCGTTGCCGCCGTATTGCTGGACAGCAAACACGCCGGTGAGCAGCGCGCCGGCAGCTCCGCCGACCGCATGGACGCCGAAGGCATCGAGCGCGTCATCGTAGCCGAACATCCTCTTGAGGCCGGTGCAGCCCCAGTAGCACACGACGCCGGCCGCGATGCCGATAAAGAAGGAGCCCATCGGACCGACGAACCCCGAGGCCGGCGTGATGGCGACGAGACCCGCCACCGCACCCGAGCAGATGCCGAGCACGGTTGGCTTGCCCTTCATGATCCACTCGACGATCATCCAGGTGAAACCCGCGGTTGCGGTTGCGGTGTGGGTGACCAGCATAGCCATGCCGGCCTGCAGGCCCGCGGTGACCGCGGAGCCGGCGTTGAAGCCGAACCAGCCGACCCACAGCAACGAAGCGCCGATCATTGTCAGCACCACGTTGTGGGCGGGGCCGGTGTCGGTGCGCTTGCCCAGCATCAGGGCACACATCAGGCCGGCGGTACCCGAATTGACGTGCACCACGGTGCCGCCGGCGAAATCCAGCACGTTGAGAAAGGCGTGGGGGTTGGACCAGTTGAACATGCCATCCGGCCCCCACACCCAATGGGCGACCGGCGAGTAGACGAAGATCGCCCACAGGCCGATGAACCAGAGCATGGCCGAGAACTTCATGCGTTCCGCGAACGAGCCGGCGATGAGCGCTGCCGTGATGATCGCGAAGGTCAGCTGAAACATCGAATAGACGGACTCTGGGATCGTCGGCGCCAGAGAATTGGGATTGCCCTTGTTGTTGGCGATGTCGCTCAGGAGGCCCTGCAAGCCGGCGCGGTCGAACCCGCCGATGAACCAGCCCATGTCGGTGCCGAAAATTTCACCGCCCTCCCGGAACGCCAGGCTGTAGGTAAAGAACAACCATAGGATGCTGATCAGGCAGGTGATGGCAAAGCTTGTCATCACGGTGTCGCCCACGTTCTTCTTGCGCACCATGCCGCCGTAGAACAAGGCGAGGCCCGGAACGGTCATCATCAGCACGATGGCCATCGAGGTGAGCATCCAGGCGGTGTCACCTGAATTGGGCGAGCATTCTTTTTGGACCTTCGTGAGCGTAGACCCGCGTGTGGAAAGACAAGGTAAGGCAGAGGCCGAGCAGGACGGCGAAAATGAAAGCCGCTAGTCCCGCACGTTTGGGCTTCTTTATCATCATGGTGTTGCTCCTGTACGTAAAGGTGAAGGTGCGGGTTCTCAGATTGCCGCAGCGTCGGTTTCGCCGGTGCAGATGCGCACCGCGCTTTGCAGGTCGAGGACGAAGATCTTGCCCCTCCCAATCTCGCCGGGCTTGAATGGCTTGATGACGGCCACCACAAGTTTCATGGGTTCCCCCTTAGCGTCCGGCCTGCGGAGTGCAGGTCCGGCGGTCTCAACAGAGCTTCGCCGCGCGAAGTCTCAAACCCCCCCGCGAGCAATGCCGCGGTCCAAGGAATCAAACGCCGTGCCAAGTCGCCGACCCAAATACGCGGAAATGGAGGTATTCCAACGACAAGACATGGAAACTCTTGAATGATCGGCGCAAACACGCACCGGGGCTGCACACATTATGATCGGGGTGCCGAGTTTGGGTCGTCCGGTTTCGTGAGCGGTTGATGGCTTGTGTGACGGCCGGCGGCCAAATTCGGGCTTCTGGCGGGCCATGGCGCGCTTGTCGGTCACTTCGGGTTCGGCCCGCTGTCGGTCGCTATTTTGTTTCGTTGAAGGCCGGCCCAGCCTGAAAAGCCTACCAGGCTGCACAGATTCCGGTCTGGCTGCACAGAATTTAGGTCGCGGGTTCCGACAGCGACTTACGGTTCGGGAAGCCCTGAGCGGCTGCGGTAAGGGCGATGGAAAGATTTGCTTTTCGGGCGCGCCTCGCCGGCGCGTGCCGGTCATTTGTGCTAGGCCCTCTCCGTCGCAATTCTGTCTTGTTGCAGGCAGGCGGGAGCCTGAGAGTCCGCGCGTGCACATATTTTAGTCATTATGCCGATATTTTAAGTTCCGAGGGCGATGCAGTCGGTTCGGGAAGCCTGCAGGGCCGCACTCCACCTCTCCCCGCTTGCGGGGAAAGGTCGGAATTTGCGCGCCCTTCGCGCAAATTCCGGTGAGGGGGCCTTTCCACAGGCTCTGAGTCGCAAATTTGAGCTTGCGGAGAGCCCCCTCACCCCGACCCTCTCCCCGCAAGCGGGGAGAGGGGGCAGCCTCGCCTCGCCACGTGCGATTGCCCTGCCCCACAAAGGGGGAGGGAGTCGAGGCGCCCTAACGCCCTATGAGGGTCGCCCCTACGTTGTCCTTATGCCGGCACACTATTTCGGCCGGCGGCCGCACGTTCATTGGGAACGCGACTGCCCGTCCGGCGTTTCGCATCGGCCATGATTTGACCTGCTGCATGCGATCATCGGCAAATCGGTATTGATTTTCCGCCGCGCTGATCGGCATAGTTTCGGGCATTCGCGCGCCAAGATGGGCAGACGCCACGATCGGCCTGACTAATGCCAATCAAGACAACACGGCCACAAAAGTGCGCTATCCTGCTGCCCCAGCTCCTGGCGATTGGGATCCTTCTCGCGCCTAGTACCGCGCGGGCCGATGAGCTTTGTGGTCGGCAATTCGATTCACTGTCACAGCTCTACGCCAGCCTCCGCGGTGAGACAGAGGCAAATCGCGGTTGGCAGGTTCTAGAGCGCGCCACCCATGTCACATTTGTTGGTGACCAGAAGGTTTGGACTTTTGCCCGGGACTCACAACGGGCATTCCCCGCCGCGGCCTGCCTTCAAATCGTACCAGCTGAGGATTCAATCCAGGCCATCGTCCAGACGCGGTGCGAGGGCGCAAAAGACGCCTGCGATGCCGTTGTTGCCAAGGCGAAAGGTAAGGACTGGAGTAATCTGTTCGACGACTGACGGAGTAATCGGTTTCCTCGATCGCTACGGCTCCCTGCGGCGGAGCGCGAACGACAGCAAGGGGCGCCATCGCACATCGGCTGTTGCCGATGTGCGCATCATACACTGCCGATCTCGGGTAAACCCGAGATCGGATGCGGCGCCCCTTGGACTGACACTGCGACTGTTCAGTCGATCTTCCACGCCGAGAAGATGACGCTCGGCACCGCCGGTTCGCCGGCCGGCTTCTTGTAGACGAGACCAATGCCCGTCGCAGAGCCCGAGATCATCGTATTGACCTTGTCTCCCTTTTTGTATTCGCCCACCCCCTGCGAGATCATGACGGTGGTGTACTCGGGGTTAGGGACCATCTGTTCGCAGTTGCTGTTGTCGACGTCCTTGCCGTTTGTCTGGAACCAGAGTCTGACCAAACCGGTGCCGCCCCGGCTGCCAACCTGGACCCCGACGATGGTGAAGTAGGTCCCGGTTTGATCGAGGATCACCACGCCCTTGTTATTCTTGATGCCCTTCGCGGCATCAGTCGAAGCCATGGTGACCAGTTGTGGTTTATTGGCTTCTTTCACAATCTGGTCTTCCTCGCTCGAGGCCTGAAGATAGCCCCCGGCCGCGAAAGCGCCGCTGGCCGAGGCCAGAAGCATGGCCGACCCAAACATTGTACCGAAAAGAGCCTTCATCACTACCTCCCGCTGGAGTTGGACTAACCTGAAGAGAGTTCCGAAGGGCGACGGGTTGACCTCTCCGATCTGTTGGCTGAAACGAAGATTGAAACGGCTGCCCCCTTGATCGGCCTTTGCGAACTCCGTCCACAGTGAGCAAATGACGTGCCATAGGGGCGATAACGGTGGCGATCGCGGCTAGCGATTGTTGTCTCACGCGAAAGAAAATCGAGTCGTCGGGAGGGATAAGGAATAAAGACCGCGCAGAACTCCCGACCGGATGTGGTCATGGCGCCGGCGTCTGCCTATTTGTGATGCAGCAATATCGACGGCTGGCGCATTCGTGCCCAGGCAAAATATCAAATGCACAATATCGAAATGAAAGAGGCCCTGGCTTTCGCCAGGGCCTCTCCATGACGGCGAGGGTGATGCCGGGTATTCACCCCAACCGTATGTCGTTCCTTAAGGCGCCGCCGCCTGCCAGCGAGGGAGGGGGCGGACCGCGACGGTGCCGGCCTTCAACTCACATGCCCGCGCGACCTCGCCGTGAAGCGTCATATGCAGACCTTCGACCTCGATTTCCGTCGCTACCCTCCGTATCCTCGAATCTCAGTCTTGCTCGCTTTACAGCGCCGCGGCGTCGGTTTCGCCGGTGCGGATGCGGACCGCTTGCTCAAGTCCGAAGACAAAGATCTTGCCGTCTCCGATTTGGCCCGTCTTGGCGGCCGCCGTGATGGCCTCAATCGCCTTGTCGGCCTGGTCGGTCGCAACCGCAACCTCGACCTTCAGCTTCGGCAGGAAGCTCACGGCATATT
>WNFF01001862.1_pt1 | contig 20302 bp, 16 predicted proteins | sample 5400441 | NCBI WGS metagenome assembly WNFF01 (sample SAMN13153345, study PRJNA577476) | soil metagenome | isolation source: 120 cm saprolite under Douglas fir tree site 2 hole 3 replicate 1 | place: USA:California | collected 2015-04-18
CTCGGCGTCTCGATCGGCTCGCTCTTCGAGCCGGCCCCGACCGGGCGCCTGCACGTGAGCCGCAAGGCCGACTACCCGGTGGTCTCCTTCGACGGCTCGTCGGAGAAATGGCACGTGTTGGGGGCGGGGCTCTTCCAGGGTAAGATCCGGGCGGTGATGTCGACCCTCGGGCCCCGGTCGCGGGGCGTCAAGACGGACAAGGTGGTCATCGAGGCGGGGCAGATGAAGCTCTTCTACGTGATCGAGGGCAAGGTGGCGCTCCACTACAACGGCGATCGCCACGTGCTGGAGGCGGGCGACAGCGCCTACCTCGACGGCGGCACCGCGCACGGCTGGGAGAACGTGGGATCCAGGACCGCGAAGGCCCTCTGGGTCATCCTCGGATGACGTGGGCCCACCGCGGGTCGACCCGACCGAGATGGCCCACGGTCAACAGAAGGAAGGATCTATGAGCGAGCGAGTCGTGGTGGACTTCCGGACCGAGCCGGGGCGCTACAAGCACTGGAAGCTCTCCTACGACGGGCCGGTGGCCACCCTCCACATGGACGTCAAGGAGGACGGCGGGCTCGTGCCCGGCTACGAGCTCAAGCTGAATTCCTACGACCTGGGAGTGGACATCGAGCTGTACGACGCGATCCAGCGCCTGCGCTTCGAGCATCCGGAGATCGGCGCGGTGGTGCTGACCTCGGGCAAGGAGCGGATCTTCTGCGCGGGGGCCAACATCCGGATGCTGAGCCAGTCCTCCCACGGCTGGAAGGTGAACTTCTGCAAGTTCACCAACGAGACCCGGAGCGCGATCGAGGACGCGACGACCCATTCGCGCCAGGCGTGGCTCGCCGTGGTGAACGGGCCCTGCGCGGGCGGCGGATACGAGCTGGCGCTGGCCACCGACCGCATCATCATGGCCGACGACGGCTCCACCACCGTGGCCCTGCCCGAGGTGCCGCTGCTCGCGGTGCTGCCGGGCACCGGCGGCCTCACCCGGCTGGTGGACAAGCGGCGGGTGCGCCGGGACCGCGCCGACTACTTCTGCACGCTCGAGGAAGGCATCAAGGGCCAGCGCGCGGTGGAGTGGCGTCTGGTCGACGAGGTGGTGCCGCGCTCGCGCCTCGCCGAGGCCACGAAGCAGCGGGCGGGGGAGCTGGCCGCGCGCACCGATCGCCCCGCCGGCGCGCGCGGGATCGCGCTGGGCCCGCTCGAGCGGCGGATCGAGGGTGACCGCGTCGTCTACGCCCACGTCGCCTGCGCGATCGATCGCCCGCACGGCGTGGCCGAGATCACGGTGGCGGCCCCGGACGCCGCTCCCCCCTCCGACACGGCCGGCATCCACGCGGCGGGCACCCGCTTCTGGCCGCTCGCGGTCGCCCGCGAGCTCGACGACCTCATCCTCCACCTCCGGACCAACGAGGAAGAGATCGGCCTCTGGGTCCTGCGCACGAGCGGCGCGGTCGACGCGGTCGAGGCCCACGATCGCGCGCTTCTCGAGCACGAGGCCGACTGGCTCGTGCGCGAGATCCGCCTCTACCTCAAGCGCACGCTCAAGCGCCTCGACGTCTCGTCGCGGTCGATCTTTGCGCTGATCGAGCCCGGCTCCTGCTTCACCGGCACCCTGCTCGAGCTGGCCCTCGCCGCGGACCGCGTCTTCATGCTGGACGGAGCGCGCGAGGGCGACGCCCGGCCCGCGGCGGCCGTCCGGCTCACCGGGATGAACTTCGGCGCCTATCCGACCGTCAACGGGCTCACCCGCCTCGGGAGCCGATTCCTCGACGAGCCGGGGCGCGTGGACGACCTGAAGGGCCGCATCGGCGAGGACCTGGACGCGGCCGCCGCGGCGGAGGCGGGTCTGGTGACGTTCACCCCGGACGACATCGACTGGGAGGACGAGGTGCGGATCGCCATCGAGGAGCGCGCCGCGTTCTCGCCGGACGCGCTCACCGGCATGGAGGCCTCGCTGCGCTTCGGCGGACCGGAGACGCTCGAGAGCAAGATCTTCGCCCGGCTCTCCGCGTGGCAGAACTGGATCTTCCAGCGGCCCAACGCGGTGGGACCCAAGGGCGCGCTCAAGGTGTACGGCACCGGCGAGCGGGGCGACTTCGACCGCAGGAGAGTGTGATGGCGTCCATCGACTACAACGAGCGGATCCCCAACAACGTCGACCTCGCCGAGAACCGGCGGCTGCTGCGGGCCCTCGAGGACTGGCAGCCCAAGTTCCTCGAGTGGTGGAAGGACATGGGGCCCGAAGGCTTCCAGGCCAAGGAGGTCTACCTGCGCACCGCGATCAGCGTGGACGCCAAGGGCTGGGCCCAGTTCGACTACACCCGGATGCCGGAGTATCGCTGGGGTATCTTCCTCGCCGAGCCGGAGCCGGGCCGCCAGATCAACTTCGGCGATCACCAGGGCCAGCCCGCCTGGCAGGAGGTCCCGGGCGAGTACCGGGGGACTCTCAGACGGTTGATCGTGACGCAGGGAGACACCGAGCCGGCCTCGGTGGAGCAGCAGCGGCACCTGGGCCGGACCTGCCCGTCGCTCTACGACTTACGCAATCTCTTCCAGGTCAATGTCGAGGAGGGCCGGCACCTGTGGGCGATGGTGTACATCCTCGACGCCCACTTCGGCCGCGACGGCCGCGAGGAGTCGGAGGCGCTGCTGCAGCGCCGCTCCGGCGACCACGACAAGCCCCGCATCCTGGGCGCCTTCAACGAGCGGACGCCGGACTGGCTCTCGTTCTTCATGTTCTGCTTCTTCACCGACCGGGACGGCAAGTACCAGCTCGCGAGCCTGGCCGAGAGCGGCTTCGACCCGCTGTCGCGCACCTGCCGCTTCATGCTGACCGAGGAGGCCCACCACATGTTCGTGGGCGAGAGCGGGGTGGGGCGCATCGTGCAGCGGGCCTGCGAGATCATGCGGGAGCACAAGACCGACGACGTGCGGCGCCACGGCGCGGTGGATCTGCCCACGATCCAGAAGTACATCAACTTCCACTGCTCGGTCTCGCTCGACCTGTTCGGCTCCGAGGTCTCGACCAACGCGGCCAACTTCTACACCATGGGTCTCAAGGGCCGCTTCGAGGAGACGAAGAAGAAGGACGATCATCGGCTCAAGGACGGCACCTACACCGTGGCGACGCTGGCCGGCGACAAGATCATCACCCGCGAGGAGGGGGCGCTCGTCTCGCTCAACGAGCGGCTCCGCGACGACTACATCGCGGACTGCCAGCGCGGGGTGAACCGCTGGAACGAGATCATCAAGAGCCACGGCATCGACTTCACGCTCACCCTGCCCCACCGCGGATTCCGGCGCGCCATCGGCGATCGGAGAGGCGGAGTGGGACGCGCGCCATCGCGACTGGCTGCCCACCGAGGAGGACCAGGCCTACGTGGGGAGCCTGATGCAGCCGGTGACCGAGCGCGGCCGAGTGGCCAACTGGATCGCGCCGCCCGCGCGCGGCGTCAACGGCCAGGCCGCCGACTTCGAGTACGTTCGTCTCGGCTGACCCGGGAGACGCCCGCGTGAGAGCGGTCACCTCGAAGACGCTGGGACCGACGTTCGGGATGTACTCGCACGGCATGATCGCGCCGGGCGGCGAGCTGGTGGTGGTGGCGGGACAGGTGGGCGCGGACCGCGCCGGGAAGCTGGTCGGCCCCGGCGACGTGGTGACCCAGACCCGGCAGGCCTTCGAGAACGTGCGGGCGGTGCTCGAGGCGGCCGGCTCCGGCGTGGGCCAGATCGTCCGCTTCCAGACCTTCCTCACCCACGCGGCCGACATCGAGGGCTTCATGCAGGCGCGGAAGGAGCTGTTCCCGCGCTACTTCCCGGACGGGGTCTACCCGCCCAATACCCTCCTGGTGGTGTCGCGCCTCGTGGTGCCCGAGCTGCTGGTCGAGATCGAGGCGATGGCGGTGAAGCCGGCCGGCGCCGTCGCCAAGGCGCCGGCTCCCGCGCGCAAGCCGGCCGCGAAGCGGGCGCGGGGCGCGCGTTCCGTGGGTCGCCGGAAGGCCTCGCGGAGGCGCGGATGATGCCGGTGCCGGCGCGGTTCAACGCGGCGAGCTTCTTCATCGACCGCCACGTCGCGGAGGGGCGCGCGGACAAGGTGGCCTTCTTCCACGACGGCGACTCCATCACCTACGGGGCCCTGCAGGAGCTGGTCAATCGCGCGGGCAACGCCCTGCTGGACCTGGGGGTGCGGCCGGAGCAGCGCGTGCTCTGCCTGCTGCTCGACTCGCCCGAGTTCCTGGCCACGTTCTGGGGCGCGATCAAGATCGGGGCGATCCCGATCCCCGTGAACACCATGATGCGGAGCGACGACTACCGGTATTTCCTCGAGGACAGCCGCGCGCCCATCGCGGTCGTCTCGGAGCCACTACTGGCCGAGGCGGGCCCCGCCCTGTCGGGCGCCCGCTTCCTGCGGCACGTGGTGGTGGCCGGCCGCGCCTCCGGGGCGCAGATCGCCTTCGACGACTGGGTGGCCAAGGCGAGCCCGCGGCTCGAGCCCTTCGACGCGTCCAGGGACGATCCCGCGTTCTGGCTCTACTCGTCGGGCTCGACCGGCCGTCCCAAGGGCGCGGTCCACCTGCAGCACGACATGGTGGTGTGCGGCGAGACCTACGCCTGCCAGGTTCTCGACATGACGGAGAACGATCGCACCGTCTCGGCGGCCAAGCTCTTCTTCGCCTACGGGATGGGCAACAACATGTACTTTCCGCTCCACGTGGGTGGCCAGGGCGTGCTGTTCCCCCACCGGCCCACGCCCGACGCGATGTTCGAGCTGATCCACCGCCACCGGCCCACGCTCTTCTTCGGCGTGCCCACGCTCTACGCGGCGATGCTGCAGGTGAAGGAGGCCGAGAAGCGCTACGACCTCTCGTGCCTGCGCCTGTGCGTGTCGGCGGGGGAGGCGCTGCCCGAGGAGCTCTACCGCCGCTGGCAGGAGCGCTTCGGGGTGGAGATCCTCGACGGCATCGGCACCACCGAGATCCTCCACATCTTCCTCTCGAACCGGCCGGGCCGCGCCCGCCCGGGCTCGACCGGTCAGGCGGTGCCGGGCTACGAGGCGATGGTCGTGGACGACGAGGGCCGCCGGATGCCGGCGGGGGAGATCGGCAACCTGCGGGTCAAGGGCGACTCCACGATGGCCTACTACTGGAACCAGCACGAGAAGACGAAGGACACCCTGCTGGGCCACTGGATCCAGACCGGCGACAAGTACTACGAGGACGCCGACGGCTACTTCTGGTACTGCGGGCGGGGCGACGACATGCTGAAGGTGGGCGGGATCTGGGTGTCACCGATCGAGGTGGAGAACACCCTGATGGGCCATCCCGCGGTGCTCGAGACCGCGGTGGTGGGGCACGCCGACACCGACGAGCTGATCAAGCCCAAGGCCTTCGTGGTGCTCAAGGACGGGCACGTGGCCTCGCCCGCGCTCGAGGCGGAGCTCAAGGCCTTCGTCAAGGACAAGATCGCGCCCTACAAGTACCCCCGGTGGCTCGAGTTCGTATCCGAGCTGCCCAAGACCGCGACGGGCAAGATCCAGCGCTTCAAGCTCCGGCAGTGAGGGCGGAGGACTGATCCAGGAGCTGGCGCACCTTGTCGGTCAGGCTCCGGATCGTGAACGGCTTGCCGATGAACGCCCGCCCCGTCGCGGCCATCTCCGCCATGGTGTACGCCGACATCAGGAGGATGCGGGTCGACGGGCTCTCTCCGCTCACGCGGGAGGCCAGCTCGGTGCCCCGCATCTGGGGCATGACCACGTCGGTGACCAGCAGATGAATGGGCTGCTCGCGCGCGAGCCGGAGGGCGTCCTGCGGGTCCTCCGTGTCGATGACGGTGTGACCCTCGGGCTCGAGCATGTCACGCACGACGCAGCGAACCACTTCCTCGTCGTCCACCACCAGGATCGTCGCCACTCGGAATCCTCCCGTCCCCCAGTGTAAGCCATGACCTCGCTCGAGACGCTCGATCCAGAAGCCCTCCGGCGCCATCAGTGGGCGCGCCTGGAGGCGCTGGCCCACGTCGCGATGCCCGCCAACCCCTTTCTCTCCGCCCGCTGGCGGCGCGCCGGCCTGGCCGAGGCGCGCGATCTGCGCGGCTGGGACGACTTCCGGCGCCTGCCGCTCACCCGCAAGAGCGAGCTGGTGGAGGACCAGGCGGCGCACCCGCCCTTCGGCACCAACCTGAGTCATCCGCTCGACCGCTACGTGCGGGTGCACCAGACCTCGGGCACCACCGGGACCCCGCTGCGCTGGCTCGACACCGAGGAGTCCTGGGACTGGTGGGCGCGCTGCTGGACGGTCGTGCTTCGCGCGGCGGGGCTCGGCCCGGGCGATCGCGTGTTCTTCCCGTTCTCGTTCGGCCTCTTCGTAGGCTTCTGGGCCGGCTTCGAGGGCGCGCGCGCCCTCGGGGCCCTGGCCATCCCCGGCGGCGGGCAGGACACCACGCAGCGCCTGGCCGCGATGGAGAGCCTGGGCGCGACCGCGGTCTGCTGCACGCCGTCCTACGCGCTGCACCTGGCCGAGGCCGCCCGCGAGCGCGGCATCGCGCTCGAGCGCCTCGGGGTGCGGACGACGGTGCACGCGGGGGAGCCCGGCGCGGGGATCCCCGCGGTGCGGGCCCGCATCGAGGCGGCGTGGGGTGCGCGGGCGTACGACCACGCGGGCATGACCGAGATGGGCGCCTACGGCTTCGAGTGCACGGCGCAGGCCGGGCTCCACGTGAACGAGGCGGAGTTCATCGTCGAGGTCATCGACCCGGCCACCGGGCGCCCGGCGGACGAGGGGGAGCTGGTGCTGACCAACCTGGGCCGCGTGGGCTCGCCGCTGCTCCGCTACCGTACCGGCGACCGGGTGAGGGTGGCCCGCACGCCGTGCGCGTGCGGCCGCACCTTCCTCCGCCTCGACGGCGGCATCCTGGGCCGCGTCGACGACATGCTGATCGTCCGTGGCGTCAACGTGTTCCCCTCCGCGCTGGAGGGCATCGTGCGGCGCTTCCCCGCGGTCGATGAGTTCGTGATCGAGGTCTACCGCCGCGGCCAGCTCGACGAGGTGCGCCTGCTCCTCGAGGTCCAGGGACACGCGGGTGCCGTGGTGGCCGCGGTGCAGGAGGCGGTGCGCGTGGATCTGGGGATCCGGGTCGAGGCGGTGCCGGTCCCCGGACAGAGCTGCCCCGCTACGAGCTCAAGGCCCGGCGCCTCGTCCGGCGCGCCGCAGACCCCCAGTAGCCTTACGCGCGGGCCCGGGAGCGCGGATGTGTTGCCCAGGCAGTCACTCTCCGGTGTGAAGAGCCGGCTAGGCGCCCGCGGTCACGCTCGACCTACCCCCCACTTGCCGGGTTCTGGGTGAAGGGGGATTCGCCCGATGGCGAGTCCAATCCGCAGATCATCACGACGCTCAGGGAGTGGGTCGAGAAGGTGCGGTGACGCCGTCACCCGGGTCCCAGAACTCCCGGGTGGACCAGAGCCGGTTTCGCACGAGGAGCAGGTTGCCGGTCACATAGAGGGACAGCAGGCGCTGCTGCCGTGGCGCCACCTGGGGGTCGATCACCGCGCGCTCACGGGAGGCTCCGATCACCCCGAGATCTATCTCGTGGCCCGTCCGCCCCCGGACCGGATACATCCAGATCCCGTCGCGGTCGACCAGGCCGAGCAGGTTCTCGCTGACGTTGCTCAGGTACGCGACGTTGTCCGCCAGACACTCCCGGATGAAGGCGCAGCTCAGGTCGCGGCCGACGAACGGCGTGAGCGCGGGCATGAGACCCGTCATCGACAGAATGGTGGGCGGAAGGTCGACCTGGCTGGCCACCAGCGAGACCGTCCGTGGTCGAAAGAGGGTCGGGTCGACCAGTGATTCGTCCATCCACACGAACAGCGGGGCCAGAAAATTCCCAACCATCGCCTCGGCGTCGGTCCGTCCGATTCGTCCGTGCCGGCCGTGATCACCGAGGATCAGCACCACGGTATTCCTGAGCAGCCCATCGCGGCGCAGTCCCGAGAAGAATCGCTCGAACTCGATGTCGAGGTAGCGCAACGCCGTCACGTAGCGATCCGACTGCTCGCCCAGCGCACGCACCTCCGGATGGTCCTGGGGAACCTTGAACGGATGATGGGTGCTCGTGGTGAGGGTCGCCAGGAAAAAGGGCCGGTCGGCGGCGTGCAGGGCCTCGACGCGTGAGCGCACGAGGTCGAACAGCGCGCTGTCGAGGACGCCGAGCCGGTTCCGGGGCGTCGTGGGCGCAAACGTCCCTTCGTCGTGGAAGGCGTCCAGGCCGTTGCGCGCCATGAACAGCCCGAGGTGGGACTGGCCTCGCTCGCGGCTCTGTCCGATGACCATCTCGCTCCGGTACCCACCCCGCTTCAGTGCTTCCGGCAAGCAGAGGAAGTCGCTCCCGTAGTGCGTCCGAATGGGCGAAAGGCCAAAGCGCGGAAGCGCGGAGCAAAACGAGGCGAACAGACCGTGAAACGTCGAGGAGCCATTCGAGAAGAAGTGCTCGAAGTAGACGGTCTCACCGCGGAGGCGGTCGAGGAACGGTGTCACGCGGATGCCGCGGACCGTCCGGCCCAGAAACCGCCGATCGAGTCCCTCGACGAAGATCACCAGGATGCTGGGACGGCGGCCACCACGCCCGCCCGATTCGCCCACCGTGGTGTGGACCAGCGGATAGCGCGGCGACGGGAACGTTGCGCCTGGGGCCACCGTCTCTCGCGTCACTCGGACGGCCGTCTCCTCCGGAACCGTCCGCAGCAACGCGGCCTCGGTGCCGGCCACCCGCGCCCCGATCACCTGGTCCAGGGTGTCCGAGATCGACCAGAACGGATTCTGGGCCAGCATGTAGTACGTCGAGCTCACGATCGAGACGCGGTAGACTTCGAGCCTGGACTCGCGGTCGAAACTGGTGCCCGTGGCGAACAGCGCCAGCACCAGCACGGCCGCACTGGTCCGCGGCGCCGCCGCGATGCAGCGGCGCAGCAGCGGCCCGACCGCCCGCGTGAACGCCAGCCACCACGCCACGATGGCCGCGGCCATGGCGCCCGCGAACGTGGCCGCGTACCCAACCCACCTGGCGCCGTCCGACAGCTGGGCGGCGGTCTGGCGGTCGACCAGGCTGCTGTCCAGGCGCGCGCGGGTCGGCGGCGAGAACACATCGATCACGGACTCCAGGAACACGAGATCCACGCGCCGCTGGCTGTAGTGGTAGTACCCCATGTCCGCCGTCGCCACCGCCAGCATCAGCAGCGCCACCACGACCGCGCCAACCGTGATACCGACCTTCCACGGCGACCCCGAGACCGCCTGGCCCTTGCGCCAGCGTTTGGCGATGGCCAGACCGGCGCCGATGATCAGGCCGAGGACCACGGCGATGACGATCCCGCCGGCCGCGCCCATGAGGTCCGCACGGAATCCTGCCCTCAAGGTCGTGGCGAGGGTGGCGGCGGTCGGCGGCTCGCGGGTGATGGTCGTGGCCACCAGGAACAGGCGCTCGGCACTCTGGATGACGAGACAGACACCCCACCAGAACACGAGCGTCAAGCTCAACGACCGCGGCGCACTCACCACGACGGCGAGCCTATCACGTCCCTCGTGAGGGTCGACCCGTGAGGCGTCGTGCGAGTGGACGGCCATCCCGCCCGCGCGGGACCATTGCCTAGTGTCCCCCTCGGCCAAGACAACGTTGTTCTACTGGTCACTGCGCCGCTGCCTCCGCCCGCGAGCGATGCCCAGCACGCCCGTACCTCTTCGACGCGGCGCTCCAGCCCCGCGAGCTGCCGAGCGACCCGTCGGCGCCGGAAGTGTCCGAGCAGTCCAGCCGGCGGCGACTCCCACCCAGCCCGCGACACCCCAAACGTCCCCCGGCCGGGCCCGCCGAACAGACAACGAGTTCGGAAGCGTTGCATTTCCGAGCCCTTAGCCGCGTGACCGAGCCCGGCGCGCCCGAGCGTGTTGACCGCGCGTCGTCACGGCTGGTACTGATTGGTGGCCATGCCGTCCGTCGCTCCCGGCTCGGAGTCCTCCGCCGCGCTCATCGCGGCCATCGCCGCGGGGGACCGCGACGCCTTCAGCCGGTTCTACGACCTGACCGCCCCGATGGCGTTCGGCCTGATCCGGCGCGTGCTCCGCGATCCGGAGGCGGCCGCCGAGGTGCTCCAGGAGGTCTTCTGGCAGGTCTGGCAGGACGCGCCCCGGTACGACCCGAAGCGGGGCAGCCCGGAGGCCTGGCTCGTGATGCGCGCCAAGACCCGAGCAATCGATCGGCTCCGGTCCATCCGTAGAAGAGATAGGACCTTCGTGGCCCCGGTGGACGAGTCCGTGACCCAGGGTAGCCCGGACCGGGCCCCGGACCCGGCGGTGGTGGCCGAGGACCGCGGCCTGATCCAGACCGCGCTGGCCCAGCTGCCGGAGGCGCAGCGGCGCGTCATCGAGCTGGCGTTCTTCGAAGGCCTGACCCAGTCGGAGATCGCCACGCGGCTCGGCGAGCCGCTCGGGACCGTGAAGACGCGGACCCGCCTCGGGCTGGATCGCCTGCGCGGGGTGCTCGGAAGGGAGAGGCTGTCGGCCACATGAACCGCGACGAGATCGACGAGCTGGCGGCCGCGTACGCCCTGGGCGGGCTCGAGGGCGAGGAGCGCGTCCGCTTCGAGGCCCTGCTCGAGGCCGGCGACCCGGACGCGGTGCGCGCGCTGCGCGACTGCGAGGACACGCTGGTCGGGCTCGCCGCCGCAGCCCCCGAGTCGCCGCCGCCCGCGGTGAAGGCGGCCCTGATGGAGCGCATCGCGGCGACCCCCGCGTCGGTGCGGACGCTCCCGCGGCGATCCCGCGCGCTCTGGCCCGTCGTGCTGAGCGGCGCGATGGCGGCCGGGCTGGCCGCGGTGGTGGTGGGGTGGAGCGTGTCGTCGACCTACGAGAAGCGCCTCGACGCGCTCGTGCAGAGCGCGGAGCGGCTCCGCGCCGAGCTGCGCAGCCAGCAGGCGGTGATCGCGATCCTGCGCGACCCGGCCACCCAGGTCGTCGTGCTCGCGGGCCTGCCCCCGGCTCCCGGGGCGCGGGCCCGCATGATGTGGCACGCCCAGGCGGGAGGGGTGTTCGTGGCCACCGGGCTGCCGGCGCCGCCCGACGGCAAGGCCTACCAGCTCTGGGCCATCGCGGGGAGCAATGCGCCGGTCTCCGCGGGCGTCTTCACGGTGGACGCGGCCGGGACGGGGAGCCTCGCGGTGCGGCCGCTGCCGGGCGTGGCGACGGTGAGCGCCTTCGCGGTCACCCTCGAGCCGGCCGGGGGCCTGCCCGCGCCCAGCGGGGAGATGTACCTGCTCGGCAAGTCCTGAGCCGACCCGCTACAACCCCCGCCGCCGCGCCGCGTGCAGCACCGCGATGATGGTCATGGCGTCCTTGATCTCTCCGCGGGCCACCATGGCGAGCACCTCCGCGAAGGGGAAGGCGCGGCGCTCGATGAACTCGGTGTGGTCGGGCCGCCGCGGCGCCGGGCGCAGGTCCTCCGCGAGGTAGAGGTACGCGACCTCGCGCAGGATCGACTTGGAGGTGTGGAAGTCGCAGAGCTCGACGAGGCGGCCGGCTTCGTAGCCCGCCTCCTCCGCCAGCTCGCGCTGGGCCGCCTGAAGCCGCGTCTCGCCCGCGTCCTGCCCCCCGGTCGGCATCTCCCAGAAGAAGCCCTTGGCCACGTAGCGGTACTGCCCGACCAGGAGCACCGTGTCGGGATCGAGGAACGGTAGGACGCCGACGCACTCGCTGCACTCGACGACCCCGTACACGGTGGTGTGCCCGTCGGGCAGCTCGACCAGGTCCTCGCGCACGTCGATCCAGCGATTCCGGTAGATCGGGCGCGTGGACGTGGCGCGCCACGGGGTCCGGGCCAGGGGATTCGACGCGGGCGGGTCGGAGGGCGCCCGGCCCGGGGCGGAGCCGCCGCGATCGGCCGGGGTGGGCTGGCTCATCATCCGGTTGTATCATGTCGCCCAGGGGGGAACCGCGATGGCATGGCCGGCTCCGGTGGAAACGCTGTGGAACGACATGGAGAGCGTGCGCGCCCAGCTGCTCAAGGAGGCGGACGGGCTCAGCCAGGCGCAGAGCGACTGGCGACCGGCGGCGGACGAGTGGTCGGTCGGCGAGATCCTCCACCATCTGACCCTGGCCGAGGTGGGCACCGGCAAGCTCACCTCCAAGCTGCTCCGGGACGCTCTGCAGCCCCTGCCGCCCTTTCCGGCGGACCTCCAGGCGTTCTCGCCGGTGCCGCCGCCTCCCCCCGGCCCGGCCCGGGCGCCCGAGGTCGTGTTTCCCGAGCGCGGGCACTCGCTGGAGCGACTGATCGTCGATCTGAAGACGATCCGGGAGCGGAGCCGCCAGTCGGTGGAGCGCCTCGCCGCGGTGGATCCGCGAGGGCTGCGGTGGCGGCACGTCACGCTCGGCGAGATGGACCTCGCCCAGTGGTGGCTCCTGCACGTGCGTCACGAGACCGACCATCTCCAGCAGCTCCGCGACGTGAAGGCGGCGAAGGGATTCCCTCTCTCGTGAAGGTCATCCTCCGGAACCCGCGGCGGGAGGTGGACGTGGACGGCAAGCGCCGGGTGAAGGATCTGCTCTCCGAGCTCGGCATCCTGCCCAGCACGGTGCTGGTCATCCGCGACAACGAGCTCCTGACCAGCGACGCGGTGGTCGGCGGCGACGACGTGCTCGAGGTGCGCCCGGTGATGTCGGGCGGCAGCGGAGCGGGCGCGTGAAGTGCCGCAAGTGCGGCGGCATCGCCTCGCTCGAGCTGCGGCGGCACAACGCCGCGTTCTGCTCGCCCCACTTCATCGAATTCTTCCGCAAGCAGGTGGCGGAGGCCGTCCACCGGCACCACATGTTCACCACCGACGAGACGATCATGGTCGCGGTCTCGGGCGGCAAGGATTCGCTCGCGCTCTGGGACGTGCTGATCGAGGACGGCTATCGGACCGCCGGCCTCTACCTGGACCTGGGCATCTTCGACTACTCCAAGGAGTCGCGCGCCAAGTGCGAGGCGTTCGCGGCGGCCCGCGGCCTGACCCTGCACATCGAGCGGGTGGCCGAGGCGGTGGGCGCTCCGATCCCGGTGGTGCAGCAGGCCACGCGCCGGCCCACCTGCTCCGCGTGCGGGCTCTCCAAGCGCTACCTGATGAATCGCGCCGCCCTCGAGCACGGCTACCCGGTGGTGGCCACCGGCCACAACCTGGACGACGAGGCGGCCACCCTGTTCGGCTCGGTGATGCACTGGCAGACCGACGCCCTGCCCCGGCAGTCGCCCGCGCTGGCCTCGACGCACCCGAAGCTGGTCCGCCGCGTGAAGCCGCTCTACCGCCTCTCCGAGCTCGAGACCGCGGCCTACGCGTTCCTGCGCGGGATCGACTACATCGTGGAGGAGTGCCCGTTCGCCAAGGGGGCCACGTCGATCGCCCACAAGCAGGTGCTGGACCGCCTGGAGGAGGCCTCGCCCGGGTCCAAGCACAACTTCCTCTTCGGCTTCCTCGACCGCGCCCGGCCCGCCTTCGAGCGGGTGGAGAACGTGGAGCTGCACGAGTGCACCTCCTGTGGCCAGGTGACCACCGGAGCGGTCTGCGCCTTCTGCAAGCTCGCCGACCTGGTCAAGCGCCGCACTTCGTAACCCCAAGGAGACAGCCATGCACAACGCGGTGATCGTGGGGGCGGTCCGCACCGCCGTCGGCAGGAAGAACGGTAAGCTGGCCGGGGTGCGCCCCGACGACCTGCTGGCCGATACGCTCAAGGCGCTCGTCGAGCGCGTCAAGATCGACCCGAGCGAGGTCGAGGACGTGGTCATGGGCTGCGTCGACCAGGTGGGCGAGCAGGGGTTCAACATCGCCCGCAACGCGGCGCTCATCGCGGGTTTCCCGCTGGACGTCTGCGGTACCACCCTCGACCGCATGTGCGGCTCCGGCCAGCAGGCGGCCAACTTCGCGGCGATGGGGGTCATGTCCGGCCAGTACGAGTGCGTAATCGCGGGGGGCGTCGAGAACATGAGCCGCGTGCCCATGGGCTCGAACGGCTCCGGCCCCGGCGACGGCCCGCTCTCCCCGCGGCTGCAGGCCCTCTACAACATCGTCCCGCAGGGACTCTCCGCCGAGATGATCGCCGAGCAGTGGGGCATCAAGCGCGAGGAGCTCGACGAGTACGCGGCCGGTAGCCACGAGCGGGCGGGCCGGGCCATCGCGGAGGGCCGGTTCAAGCGGGAGATCGCGCCGATCACCCTCGCGGACGGCAGCCTCTTCGAGGTCGACGAGGGCGTGCGGGTGCCGGTGAACCGCGAGAAGATGGCGGCCCTGGCGCCGTCGTTCAAGCCGGACGGGGTGGTGACCGCGGCCAACTCCTCGCAGATCTCGGACGGGGCCGCCGCGCTCCTCATCATGTCGGAGGCGCGCGCCAAGGCCCTCGGGCTCAAGCCGCGGGCGCGCATCGTGGCCACCGCGCTGGCCGGCGTCGACCCCACCATCATGCTGACCGGCCCGATCCCGGCCACCCAGCGCGTGCTCAAGAAGGCCAACCTGAAGCTCGACCAGATCGACCTCTTCGAGATCAACGAGGCGTTCGCCTCGGTGGTGCTGGCGTGGGAGCGCGAGCTGCACCCGGACATGAGCCGGGTGAACGTCAACGGCGGCGCGATCGCGCTGGGGCACCCGCTCGGGTGCTCGGGCGGCAAGCTCATGACCACCCTGCTGCACGAGCTGGAGCGCACCAAGAAGCGCTACGGGTTGCAGACGATGTGCATCGGGTTCGGGCAGGGAATCGCGACCATCATCGAGCGGCTCTAGCGCGGATTGCCGCGCTAGCGGGTACGTGCCGCGAGCGCCACCTGCACGGTGCGGTGCAGGTCCTGAGGGGACACCGGCTTGAAGAGGAGCGCCGAGATGCCGAGCCGGCGGGAGCGCGCTTGGTCCTCGTCCTGAAGACCCCAGCCGGTGATGAAGATCACCGGCACCTGGGGGTCGCTGGCGCGCAGACGCTCGGCCACGTCCCAGCCGCTCATCTCGGGCATGCCCACGTTGGTGATGATCAGATCGAAGCCGCTCGGGATGAAGACGCGGAGCGCCTCGGGACCGCTCGGGACGGGCAACACGTGGTGCCCCGCGTCCTTGAGCATCTCGCCCAGGATGGAGAGCACCTGGGGATCGTTGTCCACGAGGAGGATCCGCCCCGTGCGCTCGCTGCCGGTGTGGCTTCCGGTGGTGCTCTCGCTGGTGGGCTTCATGCCGATGGGCAGGGTGATCGTGAAGGTGGTGCCCTCGCCCGGCTTGCTGTCCACTCGCAGGTCGCCGCCGTGGCGCTCCACGATCGAGTGGGAGACCGAGAGGCCGAGGCCGGTGCCGTCCTCGCCCTTGGTGGTGAAGTAGGGGTCGAAGACCCGCTTGCGGACCTCTTCCGTCATGCCCATGCCGGTGTCGGCTACCGTGATGGCCGTGTGGCGATGGTCGGCGAGGCGACTGCGGATGCGGAGGGTGCCGCCCCGGGGCATCGCGTCGATGGCGTTGAGGACGAGGTTGGTGATGACCTCGTTCAGCTCCGCGGGCCGGCCCATCACCACCGGCACCGGCCCGAGCTCCAGCTCGAGCTGGAGGGGCACGCCGCCCTTGATCTTCTTCTCCTCCCAGCGCGGTCGGGTGATGGCGAGCGAGTCGCGGACCACCTGGTTGACGTCCATCGGCACGAAGGGCTCGTCCTGTTGGCGGATCCGCGCGAACTTCTGCATGCGCCGGACCGTCTCGGCTCCGCTGGTGGCCGCCTTCTCGATCACGTCGATGCCGCGGCGAACCACGTCGATGTTGCCGGGGCTACGCGCCATGAGCTGGGCGTAGCCGAGGATGGCCTGCAGCAGGTTGTTGAAGTCGTGGGCGATGCCGCCCGCCATCTGGCCGAGGGCGGTGAGGCGCTCGGATTGGTGCATCTGGGTCTCGATCTCCCGCTGCGCGGTCATGTCGCGGATGATGGCGAGCATGCCGTCGGTGCCGCCGTTGCGGCCGGGCAGCGAGGAGAGGGTGACCGCCAGGTTCAGCGACCGGCCGTCCGCCCGCTTCGCGGAGGCATCGAAGGCGCGCACCGGATTCTCTCGCGAGAGGCTGCCCTGCGCGGACCGGTATGGCTCCGGCGGCAGGAGATTCGCGAAGGGCTGCCCGACCGCCTGGCCGGAGGTGGAGCCGAAGATGCGGTCGGCGGCCGGGTTCCAGCTTCGGACCTTCCCTTCTCCGTCGACCGAGATGATCGCGTCACCCGCGGAGAGGATGAGCTGCTCCAGGTACTGCTTGGTCTCGGCCACCTCGCCGTACAGTCGAGAGTTGCGGATGGCCACCGCCAGGTAGTCGGACAGCATCTCCAGGAGCTCGCGCTCCCCCGGATCGATCGGCCGGGTGGCGGAGCGGTTGGCCACCAGCAGGTAGCCCAGGATCTTGCCCTCTTCGCGGATGGGGCAGACGATGCGGGTCTCACCCGGCGCCTCCGCGGGGGCGACCGGGCCCAGGCGCACCGTCGCCTCGTCGTAGCCGAGGGCCTCCTTGAGCAGGTCGGTGATCGCGGTGGTGAGCTGGCGGAAGTCGAGCTGACCGAGTAGGCTCCGGGAGATCTCGCGAAGGATCGAGAGCTGGGTGACGCGGAGAGACTGGTCGGTGCCCTCGCGGCGCGCTTCCTCTTCGAGGCTGCGGGCCTTGGTGGCGAGGCCCCGCATCTCCTCCACGAGGGCGGTGAGCTGGTTGCGCGTGCCGATTCCGTCCTGTCGGCGGGCGAGCGCCCGCTTCGCGGTCTCCTCCAGGTCCTGCCGGCTGAAGGGCTTGATGAGGTACTCGAAGGCGCCGTGGGTGAGGGCGTTCTTCACCGTCTCCAGCGAGGCGTAGGCGGTGATCATCACCACCTCGATGCTCGGATCGGTACCCTTGATGCGGCGCAGTAGCTCGATGCCGTCCATCTGCGGCATCTTGATGTCCATGAAGATCAGATCGGGATGGAAGGTGCCGAGCGTCTTCAGCGCGGCCTCGCCGCTCTCCGCGGTGGCGATCTCGTAGCGCGGCTTGAGGATCATGCGCAGGGACTCGCGCGGTCCCATCTCGTCGTCGACGACGAGCACCCGAGGACGGTCGCTCATGGCTGCCCCGATGCCGGTAGCGACGCGGTGAAGCTGACCTCGCCCCGGGCTTGTTTGGCCTCGAGCCGACCGCCCTGGCTCTCGAGGATACGCTGGCTGACGCTTGGTCCCACGTCGATGAGATTCTCCTGGACCACCTGGATCGGATCGAAGATGCCCTGCAGCTCCTCGGGTCGGACCTCCGCGCTGCGAGAGGCCACCGTGAGGCGCACCCGGTCGTCGCTGGCCAGGTGCGAGATCGACGCCGAGATCTTGGCCTCCGGGCCCGGCGTCTTGCGCAGCAGGTACCAGATCAGGTACGACATCGCCTTCTTGAACATGGTGTGATCGCCGCGGACCAGCAGCGAGCTGCCCTCGTAGGAGAGGGTGGCGGTGACGTGCTTCTGGGTCGACTCGTCGGTGAAGGTGAGCAGGCGGGCCTCGCTGGCCGCCGCGGGCAGGACCTGCGCTCCCAGCTCGGCGAGGCACTCCTCGGCCACCTGGCGCAGGTCGAGGGTCTCGCGCTTGTAGTCGCCGTCGTTCACGAGCGCGGCGAGCTTGTCGAAGATCTGGACGAGGCGTCGCACGTCGCGGCCGACCACCGAGGAGAACTGGTTGCGGAAGGTGGCGTCGTCGTAGCGCTCGCCGATGAGCTCCATGAAGGCGTTGATCGACACGAGCGGGTTCTTGATCTCGTCCGCGATGCGGGCCACCACCTGGGTGAGCAGCTGCAGCTGCTCGGCGCTGCGCTTCTCCTGGGCGAGCTGGCGCTGGGCGGTGAGATCCTCGAACATCAGGACCGCGCCCATGGGCGCGGTCCGATCGCCCATCACCGGATAGGTCGAGACCTCGAGGGGCAGGTTGCGGAAGGCCAGGTGCACCTCGGATCGAGTGACCGATCGGCCCTTGGTGAGCGCCTCGAACAGCATGTCCCCGAGGGGTGAGGGGAGCACCCGCAGGTCGCGGTTCAGGACCTCGCGCGCGGATAGTCCGAGGATCTCGGCGGCGCGGCCGTTGATCGCCACGACCTTCTCGTCGGGATCGATGGTGATCACGCCGCTCGACATGCGGGCCAGGATGCGCTCGTTGAAATCCTTCTCGTACTGGAGCAGGTGGTGCACCCGGATCTCGCGGATCGCGGTGGCCAGGTGGGTCCCGAGGCTGAACAGGGTCTCGATCTCGCTTCGCCCATACCCGCCGCCGCTGATGCGCTGACCCAGGGTGAGGATGCCGACCAGCTCGCCGTGCGAGCTCAGGGGGATCGCCACCACCGACTGGAGGGCGGCCATCTCGCGGGCGATCTCGCGCGCGGCCGGCTCCGCGGAGTGGCTGCGCGCCTGCTCGATGTGGATGAGGCGGCCCTCGGTCGCCAGCCACAGCGGCAGCCCGCTGTCCGCGGCCAGGGTCAGCGACTCCACCACGTGCGGCGCCAGGCTCCGATAGGCGGCCACCCGGTAGAGGTGACTCTCCGGGCCCGCGAGCAGGATCGCGGCCCGGCTCGGGCGCGCCAGCTCTCCGACGCCATCGAGGAACTGATCCAGGACGCGCGGGAGATCGAAACCGGCGGCCAGCGCCTTCGCGAACTCCTTGGCCATCTGGGTCGCGGCCTGCGGGGAGGGCGGGGGGCCGTCCGCGAGGCTCTCGGAAGCGCCGGAGGCGGCCGGATTCCGTGCCGCGCGGAGGGCGGCGACCTCCTGCAGGAGGTGCAGCTTGTCGTCGGCCTGCTTGAGCAGGCTCTGGAGCTGCCGGCTCGTGAACGGCTCGAGAAGCACGAAATCGGCCGCCTCGGTTTCGCTCTCCCCGTCGGGCGTGTCGGACCCGGGAGTGAGAATGCACACCACCACCGAGGTGGGGCAGAGGTGCCGAGCGCTCGCGATGAACGAGGTGAGATCGCGGGACGGGCCCACGATCTCCTTGACGATCAGCTCCATCTCGGTGAGGCGCAGGGTCCGGAGCGCTTCGTCGTCGGACGCGGCGGTGAACACCGAATGGGTGTACTCCAGGCCGCGCAGCAGCCGCGTGCGGAGGGAGTCGCTCGCCGAGACGAGGAGAACCGTCTTCACGGGGCGATGCGAGTCGGGCGGCCCGACGGCACGGGGAATTCGACGGTGAACGTGCAGCCGGGCCGGCCCACGTTGTTGCGCGCCACGAGTCGGGCGTGATGCGCGTCGGCGATGCCGCGGCAGATTGCGAGGCCCAGGCCGGTGCCGTGCGGCTTGGTGGTCACGAACGGATCGAAGACGGTGGCCAGCAGGTCGTCGGGAATACCCGGGCCGGTATCCGCCACCTCCACGATCAGCGTTTTTCTCCCACCTTCCGACAGATCGACCACGCGCACGGTCAACTCCCCGCCCGGTTCCATCGCCTGGATGGCATTTAAGCACAGGTTCAGGAAAAGCTGCTGCAACTGAGACGTGTTGCCGAGCACCGGGCGGCGGGCCCCGTCGCCGACCTGGCGCAGGCGAATCTGGCGGTCCTCCAGCTGGGCGTGAAGCGTCTCGAACGTGTCGCGGAGGGGACCGGAGATGTCCACCGTCTGCATGGGGTGCTGCGAGGCGCGCGACATCGTCCGGAACCGGTTGAGGAGGTCGTCGATCCGGCCGATCTCGCGCCCGGCCGTACGCGAGAACATGTCCCGGAACTCCTCACTGGCTCCGCGCGAAGGCAGGAGCTGCGCGTAGGTCTTGATCCCCACCAGCGGGTTGCGGATCTCGTGGATCAATCCGGAAGCGATGGCCTCGATGGAAGCGAGGCGCTCGGCCCGGCGCTTCTCCTGCTCCAGCTCTTTTAGCCGGGAGATGTCGTTGAGCACCGCCACTGCGCCCAGGGTGACTCCACCCGGACCACGCAGCGGAGACGTCGAGCAGATGAGCGGCACGAGCTGGCCCGCGAGGCCGGGCAGCGAGAACTCGATGTGCGAGCGGGCCTGCCCGTCCGCGGCGGTCGACTTCAGCAGCTCGGGGAGGGGATCGGGCAAGCACTCGGGCGGCTGCCCGTGCGCCAGTCTCGTCGCCGTCCCGGTCAGCTGCTCGGCCGCTCGATTGAAGAGGGTGATTCGACCGCGCGGCCCCACCGCCACCACTCCGCTCTCGATGGTCTCGAGCACCTTGTTCATCTGCTCGTTCATCTGCACCACACGGGCGTGGGTCTGCGCATTCCGCACCGCCACCGCCGCCTGGTTCGCGAGGGTGGTCAGCAGATCGACGTCGTTGCTGAAGTA
>WNFF01001275.1_pt1 | contig 20289 bp, 20 predicted proteins | sample 5400441 | NCBI WGS metagenome assembly WNFF01 (sample SAMN13153345, study PRJNA577476) | soil metagenome | isolation source: 120 cm saprolite under Douglas fir tree site 2 hole 3 replicate 1 | place: USA:California | collected 2015-04-18
GCGACCAGAGTTATCCATTGACCTACCACATCTTCTTCTATCTGAACCGCGACCCAAGGCAGCCCGTGGATCCGAAGGTGAGCGAATTTCTGCATTTCGTGCTCAGCCAGGAAGGCCAGGGATGCGTCCAGCGCGAGGGCCGCTACTTGCCACTCACCGGTAGTCTCGTGCGGGAGCAGCTGAACAAGCTCGAGTAGCAGTGCTCACCCGCCTTCGACGTCGCGAGCTGGGGCGATCGACGAAGAAGCTCGTCCAGGCGAAGGAGGAGCGAGAACCTCGCCCAGAGCCTCAAAGGCGAGATCCAGACGGGGAAGATCGAGCTCTCCGAGCTCAAGGGCAAGATGACGGTGAAGATGAAGGACAAGATCCTCTTCGCTTCCGGGTCGGCCCGCATTGGCAAGGAGGTATTGCGGCCGATGAGGCTCGCAAAGCGACTTCATTGCCTGGATGAAGTGTGTGACATTTTGGGCCCGCGCGGGTACCGGAATGTCACACAGTTCGCCAAAACGATCCGGTTGGAGCTGCGCGTTTGGGCATCGCCGAGCGTGCGGCTAAAACTTCTGTGGCTGGGCGCCGGGTTCCCGAACCGACATTTACATATTCTGCATACAATGTTCATGTAGTTTGCCCCTTGGTGCCGCCTCCGAACACGCTGTCGATGAACACCCGTTCCTGCTTGCCGCGGCGAGAGCATTCGGGCTCGCCGTTCCGACGCCGGTTGTGCCTTGTCTGTAGAGGGAGGCCCACCGACCATCTTGATAGTCACCGACGACTTCGCCGGGTAACGATTCCGCACCACAGGGCCGGCCTCGCCTTCATTTTACGCGCGGCCGGTTGCTGTGTTGCGCGTTGCCGTGGAGTGAATTCCAACCGAGACCTCCCCCAGGCGCGCCAGGGAGATCATAGGCAAGCACGGTATCCTGGCACTGCGAGAACCATCTTCCCCCGAAGATCAGGGTCCCAAACGCCACATCACACCTGGGTTCGGACGGCGCTGGTTCGTTGGGTCTGAGGCGGGTGGCTCGCAGGAGCTGACCCTGCGGGGAGATCTCCAGCACCGTTAATTTTTGTGAAACGAGAATGTTTCCCTCCTCGGTCAGAAGCGGTCCGCCGCCAAGCCCGGTCAGCGGAAATCGCCACTGAATTGCACCGCTGGCAAGGTCGAAGGCGGTAAGGGCCACATCCTGGACTGGTGAAAAGAAATTAAAGTGCCTGGCTCCCTCGATGTAGAAGCCAAGCTCGCCAGAGATGAGGATGGGGGTGCCCCCGGAATCTCCAGGCAGTGTGACAATCCTGGAGCCCATCTCTGCGTCCAGGAGCTCGACAGGGTGCCCTTCGGCTGAATGCCAATCCGTGATCACCAGACGCCCTTGAGCTACCGCAACTGGCCGGTTCCAGGCTCGAGTCTCGGTCTCAAAACGGACCGTACCGTGCGGATCGAGCGAGGTGATGAAGAACTTGCACGGTCCCCGGCCCATGCACGAGCTTTTGCTGCAATAGACATTGCCGCTCTCGTCGAAGATGGGCGGACCCCCAAAGCCGACGCTTTGCGCGTTCCGCCTCAGGTCGCGTCTCCAGAGAGTTTCCCCGGTGCTGACCGATAGCGCAAAGGCTGCCGCTCCTGCCAAAACCACGACGCGCCCCTCGCCGTCGTGGGCGACGCCCCCAAGCTCCCGAAAAATCGTCAGGTATTCATCGCGAAAGTCATGGGTCCAAAGCAGCTCTCCGTTGGAGGTTGACCGGCCATAGAGAACGGCGCTGACCTCCGTGACCACGATTGAACCAGCGACCAGATACAAGTTGATGTTCGTCAAGGGCCCGGGTCCCGAGCCAAGCGTCACATCAAATCGTGAATTGCCATCTTGATCGGACGAGTGCAAAGAGCACCCGTAAAATGTAAAGACGCGCCCGTAGAGGGAGCAGAAAAGCCAATACAGATTCCCCTCCGAGTCGGCCAATCCCGAAAACTGCTGCCACGAGGAACCGTCAGGACCCTGGAGGCGGAAGTGATAGCTCCAACTTGACGCCAATGGTTCCGAGCTCGTCGACTCAAGCACGTTCCCGGACTGGCTCGCGGCAATCAACCCGAGCACCGTACCCAGCACACCAAACATGTTTGACCCCCTCCGGCCCCGAACGGCACGAAGGTACGCATTGTGCTCCTCGGCGTCAGCTCAACGGCATGTTTTCGCTCCCGGTGTGGCCTTCCAAACACAGAGCAATGACGCGGGCGCCGCGGGCGACCGCCGGTTGCGTGGCTTCTCTCCGGGTATGTCAGCCGAGGGTCCCCTTGCCGACGCTTTCCCACTGCATGCCCTTGCGAGCAATGGGCCAGCTGCCCAACTTGGCGCGATCGGTTTTGAAGGACTCTCGGCCGGCGGGGGGAAAACATGGCAAATCCAAACAATCAGAGCGCGCGGTTTCTCGGAGCGATGGTGCTGTGCGGCGCTCTCTTCGGCACGGCCGCGCAATCGCAGGAAATCTCGTTCGGTGCCCGCCGGGACTTTGACACGGGCGGCGCCGTTGCCGTCGCCAGCGGCGACCTCAATCGGGATGGGGTGATGGACCTGGCGGTGGTCAGTGGTGGCAATGGAGTCTCCGTTCTCCTGGGAAACGGCGATGGGACACTCCGGACCGCCGTCCGTTTCGAGACCGGGCGTTTGTCGAGGGGCATTGCGATCGCCGATTTCAATGGCGATGGAGTCCTGGACCTGACCGTCGCCTTTGCCGAATATCCGCCAAAATACGAGGGGGGTGTTTCGGTTCTCCTCGGGAACGGAGATGGGACATTCCAGGCGGCGCGCAGCTTCCGCGCCGGGAGCTATTCCATTTCCGTCGCGGTGGGCGATTTCAATGGCGATGGCATCCCGGACCTCGCGGTGGCCAACCTCCTGTCGACTTACGTCTCGGTGCTCCTGGGCAACGGGGATGGAACCTTCCGGGCGGCCGAGAGCATCCCGACCCGGACTGTTTCTTCGGCGATTGCGGCGGGCGACTTCGATGGCGACGGCCGGCTGGACCTCGTGATCGTCGACCGGGTTTCGGGCGAAGTCTCGGTGCTGCTGGGCAACGGAGATGGGAGCTTCCAGCCGCAGGAGGTTGTTGGCGGCGGGGCCTACCCTCGGGCGGTCGCGGTGGCCGACTTCAATGGCGACGCACGACTCGACCTTGCGGTGGTCAACATGTTTTCGGGCGAAGTCTCGGTGCTGCTGGGCAATGGCGATGGAAGCTTCCAGAACGCGATCAGGTTTCCGACCGAGTTGGGTTCGGTGTCGATCGCCGTGGGCGACTTTGACGGCGATGGGATACCGGACCTGGCGGTGGCCAATGGAGAGCGCGACTCCATCTCGGTGCTTTTGGGCATCGGGGATGGACGGTTCCTGCCGAGGCGAAACTTCCTCGCCGGTCACGGCGCCGCGGGTGTCGCGGTGGCCGACTTGAACGGGGACGGGAGGGCAGATCTGGTGGTGGCGAACGAATATTCCGCCACTGTCTCGGTGCTTCTCGGGCACGGGGATGGCGGCTTTCAGGAGCTGCCAAGGCTCAGCTGCGTGGAATACCCTTCTTCCATGGTGGTGGCCGATTTCGATGGCGACGGCGCCTTGGACCTGGCGGTGGTGAGCCAATACCGCAGCGTGGTGTCAGTGCTTTTCGGCATCGGCGACGGGAGCTTCCAGGCCGCCCAGAGCCTGTACGCTGCCCCCAATCTTCACCCGGTGGTGGTCGGCGATTTCAACGGCGATGGCCTGCCAGACCTGGTGGCGGCCTATGGAGGAACGATCCCACATGACTATGGCGGTGTGTCGGTGATTCTGAACAACGGCGATCGAACCTTTCAGCCCGCGGTGAGTATCCCCCTCGCCTCCAGCACCACCTTCGTTGTAGTGGGCGACTTCAATGGGGATGGGGCCCAGGACCTGGCCGTCACCCACCGTTCGCTCATCTCGGTGCTCCTCGGCAATGGCGATGGGACATTCCAGGAACCGCGGACCTTCACCACCGGGAGCGCTACCGAAGCGCTCGCGGTGGGGGATTTCAACGGTGACGGAGTAGCGGACCTCGCGGTCGCCAACGGTTTCGGTGTCACCATTTTGTTGGGCAACGGCGATGGCACTTTCCAGCCGCCTCGGGAGTTTCGTGTCGGCTTTAACGCCATGTTCGTCGCGATTGCCGATTTCGACAGAGACGGCGCGCTGGACCTGGCGGTGGTCAATCTATTTTCCAACGATGTCTCGGTGCTCTTGGGGAATGGGGATGGAAGCTTCCGAGAGGCGCGGAATTTTCCGGTCGGGATGTGGCCCGCGGCGGCTGTGGTGGGCGATTTCAACGACGACGGGCTGCTGGACCTCGCGGTGGCGAACCAACTTGGGAACAACGTCTCCATGCTTTTGGGCAATGGCGATGGAACATTTCAGTCGGCTCAGCATTTCGGCGCCGGGCGAGGTCCGCTCTCCGTGGCGGCCGGCGATTTCAACGGCGATGGGATTCCGGATCTGGCGGTGGCCAATTCAACGACGTTCGATGTGTCGATCCTGATCAACGGTGGCCCGTAGGCTCCAGGACAGACGGGCGGCAGAACCTCGCCAACTTTGGTGCCGGCAACCTCTCGGTGCTGATCAACAACACGCCGTAGCTGGCCCCCAAAACGGGCAATGGCAGTTTCTGTCCCCTTTCGATCGCCGGCGGTGTTGAGGACACTGGAGCATTCATCACTAGAATTGCGCGAACCATGAGGTCAATCCATCCAGCACGGCCCTTTGTCATCGCTGGTGCGTCCGTTCTCACGCTCATTTGTTTTGCCCCGAGGCCGGCAAACGCCAGCTGCTCCGGTGACTCCTGCGCCCCGTTTATTTTGGGGGCGGTCATCCTGCTGGAAGCAGCGGATATCGGCGTTGGTGTTTATGACCTTCTAGCAGTCCCGCGAATTTCGAAGCGAACCGCGGCGCTTCAGTTGCTCCTGACGGTCCCTCAGGTTGTCTTCGGATCAGTCCTGATCGTCGCCTGGTCGGGGCCTGAGGGGAATGCCTTGGGCGGGCTGATTGGCTTCGGGTTGACCGCCATCCCTCTAGCCGTGGCCGTCTACAGCATCTACGTGCTCCTGAGCCCGGAACCGGAAGCGCGGTTGGGGGCGCGCCTGGAAAGGGGAATCGGAATCGAGCTTCCCACTCCCAGGGTCGCGGGGATCGAACGGGTGATACTCACCCCGACGGTGATTTCAACCGGGCCGGGGGCCCTGGGCCGTCCTCCAGCATTCCATACGGATAACGGCCGTGGATCGCGACAACTCGCTCCCGGCCTGGCTTTGTCAATCAGGTTCTTTTGACGCAAACGTCGCACGGCCTCGACCGGAGCCTCATCGACGGATTCGACGATGTAACGACCCGCGGGCAATGACCGCAGCTCATCGGGGAGATCTTTGCCGTTCCACTTTAGGACTCGCGACATGAGCCTTGCGGGGCTCATTGTGGAATGAACGCCAGCCTCAGCAACAGCCGCTTGATTCCCACTTACTCTCGATTGCCCTGTTCTCGCGCCTGGCTTATGTCACTCCCTCGGCGGAACGTGGAAATGATGATCTCGTATGCGCAAAAAGGCGAAGACGTGGTCCTCGACCGCATCTTCGGACGGCAGTCACGTGGCTTTTATGTTGATGTCGGCGCAAACGATCCGATTTTTGATTCCGTCACCCGACATTTCTATCTCAGCGGTTGGACCGGCATCAACGTCGAGCCACTTCCTGGTCCATTTGCTCGTCTGGTCAACTTGCGCCCTAAGGATATCAACCTCCAGGTAGGGGTCTCCGACAAAAGGGGTGCCCTGGTCCTTTACGAAGTGCCGTCGAACAACGGGCTATCTACGTTCAATGCCGAGCTGGCTGAGAAATACCGTTCGGAGGGCGAAGTTCTGGTCGAAAGGACAGTCGCCACCCTTCCACTCAGCGAGATTTGCGAGGCACACGTCAGGCAGCTCATCGACTTCATGAAGATCGATGTCGAGGGTCATGAATACGAGGTGATCAGCGGAATGGATTGGAGGCGCTGGCGACCGCGGGTGCTCGTCATCGAGGCGGGCTGGCATGCCGAACGCTGGGAGCCAACGTTGTTTGCCGCCGGTGAGTTGCGCGACAATTGCAATCATTTCTACGTGCGGGAAGAGGACCGAGAGTGGCTTTCGCTGCTGCGGTGCCCAGCCAATATGACGGACAACTATATTCGATATGACTTACAATGCGAGCTCGACAAGAATCGGGAGTGGGAAAGTCTGGGAACGGTAATTCTGAGCATTGCCCGAGCGCTGAACCACTTTAAGCGCCGCCATCCGCGACTCGTGGCACTTGCAAAATCCACGGTGCTTCGGGCCCGTCTGATGCCTCGCGATCCGCGTCTAGCCGAGACACTCCCCGGACAGCTCGGCCCTCCAGGTAACGACGGACCGCAACGTGGCGTGCCAGGCAAACCGTCCATGGTCAACAGGCCGCCGTAGTTCTCCGACCTCGATGAAATGCCGGAAAGCATTGATCCACCGGCAGCGCTGGGTTGCGGTGTTGGAGCCCCCTACATTCTACGAACCACTCGCTGTCAAGCGAGCTCAAATAGACGCCGGACAACTTCTCGAGTCCTCCGACGGTACCCCTCGGTACGACTACGTATCCGCGTCACATCGGGAACTAGATACCCGTGTCTAATAGCCGGAATCCAGATCAAATCGCCCCGCTCTCGTGCTATCCCGAGCACGCCAAGCCGTTTGAGGGTCATTCGGTACTCTGCACGGCGGTCGGGGCTGACCGTTGCGGGAACGACTCGAACGTCCTCGTCCAGAAAGAGTCCAATCAGATGGTCTTCTTCAGCCATCACTTTACGGGCAGGTCAGCGGCGGCGGAGCGGATTGCGGTCCGGGCGCCAGGAAGAGGGTGTGATGGTTCTCCATCCGGAGATTTTGGGCGACCGCAGCGCCGGCAAATCGGCCGTCGTTCAGAGCCCAGCGTAGCTCATTCGCAACCACCCCTCGTCGGACGACCGACAACGCATACCTCTGCTGTCGCTGGCCGTCGTCGAACTGATCGCGTTTCGCGAGCGAAAGAGGGTCGGATCCCCGGGATTGAAAGGTGGGGCGCGTTCGCATCTCCACGCAGCGTTGAGAGAATCGTTGGTGAAGACAAAAGCACTCGGTGTGCCAGGAGCGGCTCGGCGCCAAGTGACCTTAGTCATTATGGCAGACCGGCTTTGACCCGGGCCAAGTCAGCGACGTTGTACAGCCCGTGCTCAATGAAGCGCATCTGAGCCCGGATGTCGTACAGCTGCTAGATAGACGCGGTTACGGCAACCTGACGGCAACGGAAGCAGTGCTCGCGGCCAACACCACGAAACGAGCCAGAAAAAAGTGTCCCCGACGGCATTCGAACCCGGCGCGGACTGACTCGTTGCTCGATCGCTGCACTAGAAAAGTCGAAAGCCGAGGCCCAACGTGAGCTGGTAGCCGAAGCCCCACTGGGCCAGCCCGAGCGGCTCTCGGAGGTAATTGAACCCGAGCTGCCCCATGAGCAGCAAGGTCACCTCCGGGGTCAGCTTGAATTCGAAGCCTCCTCCAGTAAGAGGGGCGAAGCGCACGCCATGCGTCGGGCTCAGCGACAAATCGAGCGGAAGGTCGAGCTCCCCGACCGCGGTGGCGGCCTCCCCGAGCCGAATCGTGCCGATCAGGCCGGCGAGGGCGCGGATTCCGGTGTACTGGAAATTCTGTTGGGTGACCCAGCGCGAGCCGGTGTCGTGGACGAAGCCGATGCCGATGTACGGCGCCAGGGCAAATGTCTCGTCCGAGGCGATCGTGTTCTTCAGAAGCACCTCGACTGCAAGGGACAGCAAATAGTAGTTGAGCTTGAAACGCCCCTCCAACTCGATCGTGCTGCTCACTCCTTGTCTGTATCCAACCCCCACCTGGGGTGCACCGCCATAGACGTAGGCCGAGGCTGCTCCCTCCGGCATCGTCGCCGGGGCGACCACCGCGCCCAGGCCGTGATCCTTGTCCCTCGAGGCCGCCAAAGCGGGTGACATCCAGTGCCCGCCGAGGAGGCCGATCAGGGCGACCGCGGCAACCGCTCCGCGGGGGCGGAAGGGATGCGCAAAGGGGGGGACCTGGTCCGATCGGGGTCGCGGCCTTGAGACTTCGCCGCCCGGCGACCTACGTCCTGAGTGCCTCGACTTGCCCATGAGGCACAAGGTAGCATGCAGCCCTTCACGGACGAGTAAGTTGCGCTTCGGTCCATTTTCCGGAGGGGTTCCGGTCGCCGCTCCCGCTCGAGCTTCCGCCGCACATGAAACCAGCGGCTCCGCTGCCGTTCGACGGCGGCCAGTCCGGGACAGCTCCGTGGCCGGCTGGGAGCCGGCGCGCGTGTTGCTCGTCGATCCGGATGAGCGAAGTCGATCGCTGATCGAAGCCACGCTGGCGCGCGAGCGCTTCGAGATCGTCACCGTCACCTCCGCCGAGGCCGCCCAGCTCCAGCTCGCGCCGGGCCGCCCACTGCCCTCGGTCGTCGTCTGCGAGGCGACGCTGCAGGGCACCGATGGTTTCACCTTCTGCAAGCAGGTCCGGGAGGAGCCCCGCACGGCGATGCTCCCTTTCATTCTGCTCTGCCGTGAGCCGCAGGAGCACTATCCGCGGCTTGCCGCATCGGTCGGCGCCGACGACTACATCGCCCGGCCCGCCTTTGCCCGGGACGTGAGTGCGCTCGTTCAGCTGCGATCCGGCGCCAATTCATTCGACACCTCTCTTCGATCTTCGACCGACGTCCTCCCGCTGCCGAGGCTGCTTCGCGCGCTCCTCGCGGGAATCCGGTCCGGTCGGGTGAAGACCGAAAATGGAGGGCAGATCACCTTTCGGCAAGGGCATGTCGTCGACGCGGCGGTCGGTGAGCTTCAAGGGCTGTCCGCGCTGACGCGGCTACTCCTGCTCGCGGAGGGCGAATACCTGATCACTTTTAGTACTGGACCGGTCCGCCCGTCGTTTTCGGTCAGTCTCGAGGAGCTGTGCACCTCGATTCTCCCGCAAGTTGCCCGCTGGGAAGAGGAGGCGGCCGAGGTCGCGCCGCCGGATTTGAGACTTGTGGTGAACTTCGGCAAGCTCGGCGCGGTGCTCGGCGATCTGCCGGGTGGCGTGAAGGAGCTTCTTAGGCTCTGCGATGGACTGCGCACGGTTCGCCGATGCCTTCTGGAAAGCTCGCTCTCCGAAGAGCAAGGGCTCGCGGCGATCGCGCGGCTGCGGCAATTGGGGGTTCTCTCGCCGCTTTCGGAAGTGGTCTCGAGCCCGGAAGGGCCGCTGGGCGGCCCGCACCCGTTTTTTGGTTTCCCCCGCGCGGTCGAAGATCCTCCCTTGCCGCCACCCTCGGAGCGGCCGGGGTCTGCCGCGGACCGGATCGCCAAGACCGAGGCGCTCAATGTCGAGGAGGTCGAGCGCGCTTTCTTTTCCGGTGCCGAGAGCGATCTTCGGGCGGGGGCGCAAGCTCTCGCCAAGGGATCGCGCGTGCACCACCGGGGACGGATCTTCGCCGCCGCGGGCGTCGTCCTCGTGGCGATCGGCGCGGCGTGGGTGACCCGGAAAGCAGCGAGCCGCCGGCGCCCACAGGGCTCAAGTGCCGTGGCCGCGCTGGCCGGCGACGAAGACAAATCCGGCGAATTTACGCAGACGCTCGCTCAGATGACCGCTTCTCATCCCAGCGCCTCGAGCTGGCTTGCGCTTGGCCAAGCGCGACTCGAGGTGGGCGATCATGCCGGGGCCGAAGAGGCGGCCATCAGGGCGCTGGAGATGAACCCCAACCACGGCGGAGCGATGATGCTTCGAGCCCATGTGTATCTCGCCATCCAGCAGCGTGAAAAAGCGGCCGAGGACCTCAGGCGATATCTGCAGATGATGCCCGACGGTCCCCACGCGCAAGAGGCAAGACAGCTGCTTTCTTCATTTTAGGAAGCGCGCCTCAGGCCAACGGCGAAGTCGACAGGTCGCATCCGCCGGGGTACAACATCTAAACACCTGTTCCGGTTCCGCCTTCGGAGGGGCGAGCGAGCGTGCGCGTCATTGGGATCGACCCCGGGAGTCGCTCGCTGGGCTACGGCGTGGTGGAGGATCGCAAAGGGCAGCTCGTCCACGTCGCTCACGGCGTCATCCGCGCGTCGCCCACCGCGCGCCTCGAGCATCGCCTCCGCGAAATCTTCTCGCAGCTTCTCGCCGCGGTGGCGCTCTATCGGCCCGACTCGGCCGCCGTCGAAGGCGTGTTCGCATTCCGAAATCCAAGGAGCGCGCTGGTTCTCGGCCACGCGCGCGGAGTGGCCCTGCTCGTCGCCGCGCAAAACGACCTCGCGGTCCACGAGTACGCTCCCGCGCGGGTGAAGCGCTCGGTGGGCGCCGGGGGCGGCAACGGCAAGGACGCGGTGGCGCGGATGGTCACCGTCTTTCTCGGGCTTCCGAGGCTGCACCCGGGGGATGCGGCCGATGCGCTGGCGGTGGCGATCTGCCACTTGAATCACGCGCGAACCGGCCTGAGCTGGCCGCGCGCGGGGCGCACCGCGGAGGGCAAAGAGGGAATCGCCCAGCGATTGAAGCCGTCCTACCGCCGCTTCGAGGCGCGAGGCGAATGATCGCCCAGCTTCGAGGAGTGGTCGTCGAGAAAAATCTCGCCGACGCGGTGGTCGACGTCAACGGGGTGGGGTATCGGGTTCATTTCTCCCTGCTCACGCTCACCCGCATTCCCGAGGAGGGACAAGCTGTCCGCATCCGCGTTCGCACCGTCGTCCGCGAGGACGCGCTCGATCTCTTCGGATTCCTCGGCCGCGCGGAAGAGGAGATGTTTCTGCTGCTCACCTCGGTGTCCCGGGTCGGGCCGAGGTTGGCGATGACCGTTCTTTCGGGCATGGAGGTAAGCGAGCTGGCAAATGCCATCGGTCGCGGCGATGTGGCTCGCCTGACCAAGATCCATGGCGTGGGCAAGAAGAACGCGGAGCGGCTGGTGGTCGAGCTGAAGGAGAAGGTGAAGCTCGTGCAATTGGAAGCGGAGTCGGAAGGGGCCCCGCCGCCGACGGCCGACGTGCGAGGCGATCTGGTGTCCGCGCTGGTGAACTTAGGCTACAAAGCGCTCCAGGCGGAGAAGGCCGCCGAGGTTGCTGCGGAGCGCGCCGGAGTGGATGCCTCTTTCGAGCTGCTTTTCCGCGAAGCCCTCAAGGGCTTGAGGTCGGGGACTTAAGACGTGAGCCCGGCTTCGCGATCGACGCGGAACAAAGCGGGCGCGCCGGCCTCGCCGGCCCCGGGAGGCGAAGCACCGTTCGCCCGACCGACGGATTCGTTCGCCACGCAGGCCACCGGCGACGAGGTTCGCGTCGAAGCTTCTTTACGTCCGCGGAACTTTGTCGAGTACGTGGGGCAGACCGCGGTGGTGGAGAAGCTCAAGGTCTACGTCAAGGCTGCCCGCGACCGAAAGGACGCCCTCGACCACTGCCTGTTCTCCGGCCCTCCCGGGCTCGGGAAGACATCGCTCGCCTACATCATCGCGGCGGAGCTCGGGGTCGGTCTGCACGTCACCTCGGGCCCGGCGATCGAGCGCAAGGGAGACCTGGCGGGGATCCTCACCAACCTCCAACCGCGGGACGTCCTCTTCATCGACGAGATCCATCGGCTCAATGCCGCGGTGGAGGAGTACCTCTATCCGGCGATGGAGGAGTTTCGCCTCGACATCACCATCGATTCCGGGCCGGCGGCGCGGGCGATGAAGATAGACCTGCCCAACTTCACCCTCATCGGCGCCACCACCCGGACCGGCCTGCTCACTTCGCCCTTGCGCGACCGCTTCCAGATTCAGGAGCGACTGGAGTACTACGAGGCCAAGTACCTCGAGCAGATCCTCGATCGCTCCGCCGGGATCCTCGGCGTCTCGCTGGACAAGAGCGGCTCCGCCGAAATCGCGAACCGATCGCGCGGCACGCCCAGGATCGCCAATCGCCTCCTGCGGCGCATCCGCGACTTCGCCCAGGTGGAGGGAAACGCGAGGATCTCGCGCGAGGTCGCCGACCGCGCCCTGGAGCGGCTGCAGATCGATTCCGCCGGCCTGGATCCGATGGACCGGAAAATACTGCTCACCATCGTGGAGAAATTCGGCGGAGGACCGGTGGGCGTGGAGACGATTGCCGCTTCGGTTGGGGAGCAAAGGGATACTCTGGAAGACGTTTACGAGCCGTATCTGCTGCAGGAAGGCCTGCTCCAGCGCACACCCCGCGGGCGCACCGCGACCGCTCGCACCTATCGATACTTCGGGAAGGTGCCTCCGGAAACGCCGCAGGGGACGCTCTGGTAGAGCACACGCCCTCGCTGCTAGAGCTGCTACATCCCGCAGCCTCCTCGCGCGCAAAATGTTTGCCCATGTGCCCTCGCTTGCTATATGGGGGAGCGCGCGTCAAGGCCGCGAAACGAAACGACGAAACAGGTCGGTGAGAACGGCGTCTTGGTCGAGTTTTCTGACATGCATGTCGCGGTTCGCAGCTCCGTTCGAGCGATTCGAGGGGGCGATGGCCAAACTACACGTCCCGCTCCATTTATTTTCCGAAGGGATTCTAGATCGTTACGTCCATGAGATGCGTACGGCGCGGCGACGTTGAGTGGTGTGCTGATGGCACATCGCTTGCTCGTTTCGCGCGAACAGCGTCCGCATTTGACGAGGGGACCGCCACTCACAATGCCTTCATCCTCCTTTAATCAGCGAACTCTGAGCGGGCCGATCGGTTGCGACGGCGTGGGCCTTCACACCGGACAGGCCGTGAAGATGACGCTGAATCCGGCGCCGGCCGATCACGGGATCGTTTTCGTCCGCACCGATCTGCCCAGGCCAATCGAGATCCCTGCGACCACGCGCTACGTGGTCAATACGGAGTTGGCCACCACGGTGGGGCGAGAAGGTGCGCGAGTCGGCACCGTCGAGCACCTCCTCGCCGCGCTGTCCGGGTTGGGAATCGACAATGTCCGGATCGAGCTGGACGGCCCAGAAGTTCCGATTATGGATGGCAGCGCCGCGCCTTTTGCCTACCTCATCCGGACGGCGGGCGTGCGAATGCTCGATGCGCCGAAGAGCTTCGTGGTGATCAAGAAGCGGGTTTCGGTCCGAGACGGCGAGAAGACCGCCACCCTGGATCCCTGCGATCGATTCAAGATCAACTGCCGGATCGACTTTCACCACCCGCTCATCTCCAATCAAACTTTCGAGATGGAGTTTTCCGACCGGACCTTCGCGCGGGAAATCGCACGCGCGAGGACGTTCGGCTTTCTCCGCGATGTCGAGACGCTCAAGAAAGAGGGCCTGGCCCGGGGCGGTTCGCTGGAGAATGCGATCGTCGTGGATGAGTTCTCGATCCTCAACCCCGATGGGCTCAGGTTTCCGGACGAGTTCGTTCGGCACAAAGTCCTGGACGCGATGGGCGATGTGGCACTCTTCGGCCGCCCGGTGATCGGCCATCTGAGGGTCTACAAGAGCGGACACGCCCTCAATCACCGACTGGTCGAGAAAGTGCTCGCCGATCCCACCTGTTTCGTGGTGGTCCGGGCGCGGAAGCGGGACGTCGAGCGGCTCGATCTGCGCCTGCCCGACCTCTCCGGGGTCCTCGAGCCGTCGCTCGCCTGACGCTGCCTTTGGGTAGCGGAATTTCAGCGACTCGCGTACTGTTGGATGAGTTCTTCTACTTGCGCATTCTCAGCCAAGCAAGGTAGATGCCTGCCTATGAAACCCACTTTCGGAATTGCAGCAGCAGCATTGGCATTCGCGGTCATTCTTTCCACCGGTTGCGACAAAGGTAAGCCCGCGCGTGCCGGTGGGAGCGCTTCGACGCAGGAGCTCTCGCCCGATACCGTGGTGGCCACCGTCGGCGGGGACAATATCACCGCCGCCCAGCTCGACGAGTCCGTCAAGCCTCAGATGCAGCAGATGGAGAAGCAGAAGTTCCAGATCCGCAAACAGGGCCTGGAGAAGCTGATCAACGACCGGCTGATCAAGGCCGAGGCGCAGAAGAAGGGAATGACCCAGGAGCAGTTCATGAAAGCGGAGATCGAGGACAAAGTCTCGCCGCCTTCGGATCAGCAAGTGGAGGAGTTCTTCAACCAGAACTCGGCGCGGCTTCCCCCGGGGAGCAAGCTGGAGACCTTCAAGGCGCAGATCGTGAATTACCTGACCCAGACGCAGAAGCAGCAGCGGGCCCAGGCCTTCTACGACCAGCTGAAGAAGGAGAACAAGGTCGTGGTGAAGCTGAGCGAGCCTCGCCAGCAGGTGGAGGCGAAGGGTCCCGCGCGCGGACCGGAGAAAGCGCCGGTGACGGTGGTGGAGTTCTCCGATTTCCAGTGCCCTTTCTGCAGCAAGGCGCACGACACCGTGGAGCAGGTGATGCAGACCTACCCCGGCAAAGTCAGGCTCGTCTTCCGCCACTTCCCACTCGACTTCCACAAGAACGCCGCCAAGGCCGCCGAGGCCGCGATGTGCGCCAACGAGCAGGGAAAGTTCTGGGAGTACCACGACGTCCTTTTCAAGAATCAGCAGACGCTGGAGCTCGCGCAGTTGAAGGATCACGCCAAGGAGGTCGGGCTGGACACGACCACTTTCGCCACCTGCGTCGATTCAGGCAAGTACAAGAAGAGCGTGGATGAGGACATGGCGGCCGGCCAGAAGGTCGGAGTCTCGGGAACGCCTGCCTTCTTCATCAACGGTGTGTTTCTCAATGGCGCGCAGCCGTTCGATGAGTTCAAGAAGGTCATCGATCAGGAGCTGGCGGTCAACTAGCGGGGCGGGCGCGCCGTGCAGCCCGCGTTCAAATCAGCGATTCGCAGCGCCGGCCAGGGCCTTTCGGTGGAAGTGCCCGCTTCTGGCGGGGTGCTCAAGCCGGGCACCGAGCTCAGTGGCTTTCTTCATGGGAACGACGCCCTGGTCCTGGTGCGGGGCGCGTCCGATGGACAGGGCTACGTCGCCGGAACGATCGGGGCATTTTCGATCGCGGAGATCTTGAGCCACCTCGTCGGCGGGATGAAGACCGGCAAGCTCACCGTCACCGCCGGGGCGGTCCGCAAGACGGTGCACTTCCGCGACGGCCAGATCGTCTTCGCCGCTTCGACGCAGTCGCATGAGCGGCTGGGAAAGCTGATGGTGCGGCTGAAGATGATCTCCGCCGACGAGCTCAAGTCGGCGCTGGCTCAGGTGAAGCCCGGAAAAAAGATTGGTCAGGTCCTCACCGGCTCCGGGCGCATCCAGCCCGGCGATCTCTACAGCGCGATGACCTTTCTGGTGCGCGAAATCGCGATCTCCCTGTTCGAGCTTACCGAGGGCGCCTTCTTTTTTCTCGACGGCCCGCTGCAATCCGAAGACGTGCTCAAGCTTCCCGAGCGGACCCGCACCATCTTGCTCGAAGGGATGAAGCGGGCCGAAGAGGTCGAGCGGCTGCGGCGCCGGGTCGTGAGCAACCTCAAAGTCGGGCAAGGCCCCGGCCGCCCTCAGCCCGGGACGGAGCATCTGGTGCTCTCCGTCGGGACCGGGAAGGACCTCGCCGCGCTGCGGCCTTCCTTCGACGGAGGCGAGTACGCTTTCCTCTGCGCGGTCGACGAGCTTCTAAGGACCGGCGCGCTGGTGGCGATGCCGGAGAAGGTCGATCCTCCCAGCGCCGTCTCCGAAGCGCGCTCGCCGATCGACTTGTACGCGTCGCTGATCAAGACGATCTGCAATGCGCTGAAGGCCTCGGGAAAAGACCTGATGGATCTGCAGTCGTTCTTCTCCGATCCGCTGCCTGGAATGGAAGAGTCTTTCGCCGGCGTGACCTTGAGCGACGAAGGGGATCTCGACTTCAATCGGGTGCTGGCGAATACCGGCGGGCCTGTCTCCGCGGTGTCCCGCGCCCGCGCCTACGAAGCGTTAGATGGATTTGTCTGGTACGCGCTTTTTTCCGCCAGGAATGCGATGACGCCGCAGATGGCCGACGCGCTTTCCAGCGAGCTGCGGCGAATCCAGAGCGAGGTGACGTGAGCCCCACCGCCGCGCGCGACCGCTTGGCCCTCGCCCTCGACCTGCCCCTGGCTCAGGCGGAGGAGGTCTACCAAAAGGTCTCCCCGTATTTCGCCATCGCCAAGGTGGGGCTGTCTCTTTTCACGGAGCACGGACCTACGGCGGTGGAGCGGCTGCAGCGCCTCGGCGCGGGGGTGTTTTTGGACCTGAAGCTCCACGACATCCCCAATACGGTCGAGCTGGCGGCGAGCCGCTGCGCCGAGATGGGGGTGCGCTATTTCACGGTCCACGCCCTGGGCGGGCCGGCGATGCTGCGCGCGGCACAGGCGGGGGCGGAAAAGGGAGCGGCGAAAAAAGGCGTCCCCGTGCCGCAAGTGCTCGCGGTGACGGTACTCACCTCGCTCTCCTCCGGCGATCTCGAAGCGATCGGGCACGCGCTTTCCCCGCGCGAGCTCGCCTTGCGCCTGGCCCGGTTGGCGCTCGACTGCGGCGTGGCGGGATTGGTCTGCTCTGCCCAGGAAGTCGGGGATCTCCGCTCTACGTTGGGCCCGAAGCCCTTCCTCTGCACGCCGGGGATCCGGATGCCGGAGGGCGCCCGCGGCGACCAGGAGCGGGTGGCGACGCCTCAGGAAGCGGTGCGATCGGGCGCGGATCTCCTCGTCGTCGGGCGGCCCATTTACGCGGCCGAAGACCCCGTCGAGGCGGCCCGCAAGCTCGCCGCCGCCATATCTGATATCTAACGAGCCTTCCGCGGCTCTTTGGGTGGCGGAAAGCCGGGGGCGTGGCCAGATAATTCTGGTGGACGGGGCGGGAGATTTTCGATGCGCGCAAGGGCTGCGGTACTGGTGGCGTTGTTTTTTCTGGGGGCCTGCGCCGCGCACCGCGATGCCGCTCCCGGGACGGGTGGATCGGGTCCGGCCGGGAAACGAGAGCGGATCGCCGCGTCCCATCGGAAGTACGTCGACTCGGAGCTGGGATTCGAAGTGGCTCGGCCCGGCGCTGACTGGCAGCTGGACGCCGACGGCGGGAAGAGCTCGGAAGGTATCCTCATTCCCGTCGTGCTGCGGCACCGGGACAGCGGCGCGCAGGTGGTGATCCAGGTGGCGCCGGCGATCGCCACCCCGACCCAGTTCGCCGAGCGACTCGTCTCCGGGCTTCGAAGCTACCAGGGATTCGACGCGACCGATCCGGAGCCTCTGCCGCTCTCCGACGATGCGGTGGGTTTCCGCTTTTCGATCGAGCAAAAGGTCTTCGGCCGAATCGCCGTTCAGCCGGGCGGGAGCGACAACGTGCTGATGGTGGTGGCCACCTGGCCGGCGGACGCGTCGGTGGGGGTGACCTCGGAAGTCGAGCAGATCCTGGTCAGCGTGCGGCCGGTTCCGGCGGGTTAGCGGCTGGGTGACGCCGCCGGTCTTGGCGTGGATCGCGACTTACGACCGGCGTCGGGTTCCTACCGGCGCGTGCTCCGGACGCGAGTCCGTCGCTTCACGGAACGAATTCGCCTGACTGCCTGAATCCGCTTGAAGCGGACCTCCATTTTCCAGCCAAGCCCCTGCGCTACTCGCTGTAGGAAGTCTAGCTTTGGCAGCGTTTGTGCCTTCTCAATGCGTGCGATACTTGGCTGTTTCGTACGAACACGTTCGGCGAGCTCTGCCTGCGAGAGACCTGCTCCCAGGCGCATCACCTTCAGCTGCTGTGCGAGGCGGAACCTGTCGAACTGCTCATCTAGACCAGCAACAAACGAGGCATCCTTCGCGGATTCATCCCTGAGCCAATCATCAAGAGAACTGCCGATGTGCCTGTTGCGCCGTCTAGTCATGCCTTCCTCCGTGAGACTTCTTTACCTTTTTCAGCTCCCGCTCTTCATCGAGCACTTGCTTCATGCGTTGGCGTGCGGCGGCTAGGTCGCCCGTCTTCGCCCTTCGGCTCTCCTTCTTGCAACCGTGCAGGACTACCAGACTGGGTCCCGCGATCATCACGTACATGAGGCGGTGCTGAGCTGGTTTGAGCTCCCAGAGCTTTCCTTCCAGCTGCCTTTTCTCCACGCCAGGAGCATCGAGCCCATAGTTCTGCACTGCGCGCAGCATCGCACCACACACTTGCCGTTCATGCTTCTCTAATGACCGAAGATATTCGCGTGCCGGCTCCGTTCCAGCGACGGTCCTGAAGAAACGCACGTCAACAGGCACTTGAGAACTTTATAACAGAACTGTTATACTATCAAGTGCTAGCTGCCTACTGGAAACATTCGACGGACGGCGGCGAGACCTGGGCTCTTCAGGACACCTCGTATTCGTCTGGTATCTCCTTCGTGGACGCCAAGACTGGTTGGACAGTCGGTTACGGAGTTCGGCGCACCACTGACGGCGGCGAGACGTGGACTACCCGCCAACCGGCATTCGGTAGTGGAATTTTCTTCATCGATGCCAACACCGGCTTTACGGCGTGGGGGGGTTGCGGTGCAGAGACACCTTGTCGAGGAGGAATCTACAAAACCATCGATGGAGGCGAGAGCTGGACGAACCTCGAATTCGGCGGTGTGTTCACTGCGGTCTTCTTCAGCGATCCCAAAATCGGAACAGCTGTGGGTGGTTTTAGGACTCTGCAACAGCAAATTATTTATCGAACCACTGACGGGGGTGAAACCTGGCACCGCCAAACAGGTGGTGGCTACCGTTTGCAAGCCGTCGCGTTTGTGGATGCGAATATCGGGACTGCGGTGGGCATTGGGGGAACCATCCTGCACACGACGACCGGGGGAGATTAGTGGCAGGAACGAGCGCCTTTGGGAAGCGCTTCGCCCGTCTACAATGAGTCAGACCGCTGGAGGTCCGCCCCAGGCTCGCGGCGCGCCAGGAAGAACAACGCCGGGAGCAAGTAGAACACCATCCAGTGGCCCGAGAACATGCGCGCCTGAATCGCTCTGTTCTCCAGGCCCTCCTCCTCTGTGACGTGCCGGATGATCCGGCCATGGCTGGTCAGCACGTACCCGGTCTCAGACGGGTGTGCAGTGGCACCCCCCGTCTCGGACATCGAGCGAAAGAAGTTCACCGGGGTGTAGAGGAAGAAGAAGATGAACCCAATCTTCGCCCAACGCGACACGGAGGCGCCGAGGTTCAGCAGAATCTCGCGCCCATCCAGTCCCTTCGTCTCAGCGCGCTGCGCAAACAGCATCGCGAAAAACAGAGGAAAGATGGCGACGTGGAGTACGAGGACGGGGGAGTCAATCGTCGCGGCAAATCTGGTATCCAGAAACGTGGAGAGATGGACGCCGGCGCTGAGGACAAATCCCATAAGCGCGGTCATGCCGATGATGCGCTTGGTGCGGTTCTGCCCAGGAGAGCTCAGTTCGTCCTTGAACCCCATTGGGTGTCTCTTTCCGGTTTGTAGGTTGGGTCGTTAAGCCGGGATCCGGGATCGGAGTGCTTGGAGACGCATCCGCGGTTTTGAGTCTACCACCGGCTCAGCTCTACGCTTTGCCGAGACCGGGTGGGGGTGAGCCGTCACATCGTGGAATGAGCCGGTAAAGTCGGTGACTTTGACTTATGCCGCCGCCGGCAAGCTGAAATGTGAACAAAGGCGCGTAGTATCGCGACGAGATTCACCTCGACCAGGAGCGTCGAGTTTACAAGGCAGTTTTGATCAGGGAACGAATAGCTCGGTGACGCAGTCTGCGGTGTACAGCGGCACGCCCGTGCGGAGGGGCAGGCGCGCCGGTCCGTCCCATGGGGCCTGCCGAGCTGTGATCGTCGCGTAGTAGGCCCGATCTCGAAGGAAGCCAGGCGGGATCTTGAACGAGGTGGCGCCATCGACGACGGCAGTGATCTCGATCGTGTCACCGTCCTGATATGCATCGGGCCACTCGCTCACCGTCACAAGATACGAGGTCGGCGACCCGAGTCCCGGCGGTGACCAGGTGAGCGTGGGCTGACTCCCCACGCCCGTCTGCATCGTGAACGCGTCTCGGCCGTTGATGAGGGGGCGCCTCGGGGGGCCGAGCATGGGAACGACAACCGACGGCGATGGTTGCGCCGGCTCGCGGAGGATGATCTGGGGATACGAATAGCTGGTAGGGCCCGTGCGCGTGAATGAAAATACTGTCTGTCGAAGCTCTTGCCAGGGCGGACCAAGAAACTGGCCATACGTCGTGGCGAGGTCGAGATCGGAGGTGGTGCTCGCGCTGAGCAATAACAGCTCACGCTCAGTCTCCACCGGCTCGTCCGGGTATAGAAGTGAGTGGGGCACGGCGAAGATGAATACGCCCAGGCCGGCGAGCGACGCATTGG
>WNFF01005300.1_pt1 | contig 20271 bp, 20 predicted proteins | sample 5400441 | NCBI WGS metagenome assembly WNFF01 (sample SAMN13153345, study PRJNA577476) | soil metagenome | isolation source: 120 cm saprolite under Douglas fir tree site 2 hole 3 replicate 1 | place: USA:California | collected 2015-04-18
GCTGATGCAGTTCCGGACGTCGCCGCCCCCTCCGATGATCCCCGCACACCTCGGCGACGACGCCCCCCTCGTCGGCGCGGCCGAGGACGCATTCTCGGCGGTGCTCTCCGACCAAGGCCTGCGCGCCTGGTCAGCCCGGACGTGAGATGGGGTACGTTGACCGCGCGCAGCGGGCAGGGACAACTGTCTTGCGGTCCCCGCCCCATGCGTCTCGTGCCGCGTCCCTAAACCCCATGAATGTGCCATTGCACCGGTTGCAACCGGTGCAATGGCACATTCACCGCGTAGTCGGCTCGCTTACGGGCGGGGTATCGGCTCACTTATGCAACCAGCCGACGACGTGTTCGTCGGCGCCGTCGGCGCCGTCGGCCTCAGGCCAAATCGAACTCGCCGTCGTTGACGCCGGCGGTGAAAGCGGTCCATTCGTCCGGGGTGAAGATCAGCGCGGGTCCGTCCGGGTTCTTGCTGTCGCGCATGGCGATGACGTGGTCGCTGCCTTCCTTGGAGCCGGGAATGACCGCGACCTCGACGCAGGTGCCGCCGTTCCCGCTGCTGTAAGTGGATTTGCGCCAATCGGCGCCGATCAGGTCCATGTCTCGATTGCCTTCCTCACCAGGTCGATCGAGGCGCGCGGGGCTAGCGCCTCTGCTTTCAGTATGTCGTAGAGCAGAGTGACCCGGGCAAGGGCTTCGGTGCGTTCGACGACCTGTCCAGCCAGGGCGTTGTCGAGGTAGACGACGTCGGGCGAGCCGTCAAAGCTCGCAATCGTGAACTGCCCGGCCAGACCCGGATGCGCACCCGGACCGGGTCGATCGGACACCTGGAGGAACTGCGCCAGGGGCTGGATCACGAACCTGCTGGAGCCAGCGGGCAGGCACCCGTGCCTGCACGAGCAGAAACCGGATGCCGCCCTGTGCTCAAGCCAGGGTGTGGCTGACGAGGTGACGGTTCTTTTCCAGCGAGCCGGGCAGCACGGTGAAGTGCACTTGCCCATCCTCGTCAACAGCTACGATCCGGACCACCGCCTGGCCATAGCGGTTCCCGGCCACCATCATCACACCAGGACGAACCTGAGAGGCATCGCGGGCGTCGCTCAAAGCAGACCAGCCGAGCCCCTCATCGTCTTCAGCGTTGAGGTCGGCTATCAGGTCGATCTCCGGGTCCATCACGTCTCCTCGATACCCAGCTTACGCGTCGTGATACGGGTTGGTCATGACCTGACGATCGCAGCCCGTGAGCGCTTTCACACCGCCGTCGAGGTCATCAAAGCCGACCGTGTAGTGACGCGGATTCCGCCCGGTCGGCTCCAGTCGCAGCCCAGCCCCGACTAACTCCCCGGCCTTAATGAGCGTCAGGCGATCAAACCGGACCAGCGGCACTTGCTGGGCTATCTCGTCCACAGTGAGGCCGCGGACTGCGAATGCCGAGATGCCATAGGTTCCGTACATGCCGTGATACCGCTGAGCATCAGCCCGCAACACGTCGGCGTCCAGTTCACCGCCGCGCACGAGCACCATGTCGTCACCGACAACATCGCCGTCCCGCAACCGCCGCAGCTTCATGCCGTGATTATGGCGACCGGTACCGACAAGCCAGGAAAACCGTCATGCGGGCCGCCCCTGTGAGCCGTCACTCGGGCCGGTCATCCATCAGGCCTTGGTGCCTGACGCGGGCCAGGGCGGCCGGGGGCAGGCCGGCCAGCCGGGTGCTCTCCCTGGTGAGGTGGGCCTGATCGGCATAACCGGTCTTCGCGGCCAGCCAGGCCAGGTCGGCTGCCTCCCCGATCTGGTCAACGCTGGACACGAAACGGCGGAACCGCAGCACCCGCCGCAGGGTTGCCGGACCGTAGCCCACCGCGGCACGGCACCTGCGGTGCAGTTGGCGCTCGCTGACGCCGAGATCCGCCGCCACCGTTTCCACTTGCGCCCCCGGGCGGCTGAGGCACCGCACGGTCTCGGTCACGAGCGGGTCGGGCGGTCCGGCATCCGTCATCCCGTGCGCGATCCGGATGAGGCGGCGCATCGCCATATCTGGCGCGAGCGAGCCAGGCAGCCGGGCCAGGTCGGCTGCGGGACCGGCCGGGTGGAGGGCACGCAGATCGACGGCATCGACCCGCTGGTCGAGCAGCACGCTGAGCGGCATCCCCAAGGCCGGGCCGCCCGCCCCCGGCCGGAGCCGCACCCCAGCGAAAACTGTCCCCGGCGCCCGGGGTGAGGGAACCGGCCCGGTGTCCGGCCCGGCGACGAAGACTCCATGACCCTGCTGCCAGATCAGGTCGACGCAGGCATCGGGCAGGACCAGCCTCGGCGGCGCGCCCCCGGCCGGCACCACGCTTACCCACAGGCAGTACACCGCCGGGCGGAGCGCGGCAGGAGGAGCAAACTCCCGGTACCCGGGCGACCAGTCCACGGATACGAGTCTGGCATGCCCGTGTCCGTTTCGTTCAAGACGCCGGTCCCGCGGCTCTGATCAGATGGCAGTCATGAGCTCTCCTGACATTGACTCCGCGCGGCAGTTCCTGGCCGCCAATGCCCGGGTACTGGAGTCACGGCGTTTTGAGCGCCTGTTCGCCGGCGGCGACCCGGGTCCGGTCCGTGACGCGGTGGCCGCCTACCGCAACCCTGATGGCGGGTTCGGCCACGCCCTTGAACCCGATGGGCGCTCCCCGGGCAGCCAGCCGCTCGCCATCGAATTCGGGCTGCGCGCCCTCGATGAGGCTGACGCCTGGGACGCCGGCCTGGCTGAAGCGGCATGTGGCTGGCTGGAAGCGCACGCCCCGGCCGAGGGCGGCGCGGTCTTCGTCGACCCGTCGATCGAGGGCTGGCCGCACGCGCCCTGGTTGGTGCCGGAAGACGATCACCCCGCTTCACTCATCACCACCGCCCTGCTGGCGGCGACTCTGCACGCCCGCCGGGTCCGGCATCCCTGGCTGGACCGCGCCACGGAACTGCTCTGGACCCGGATCGGGGACCTGACCACGACCGGCCCCTACGACATGCGCGCTGTGCTCAGGTTCCTTGATCACGTGCCCGACCGGGAGCGGGCGCAGGACGCTATTGACCGGGTTGGCCCCATGATCATCGACCAGGGGCTGGTGACACTCGATCCGGACGCTCCGGGCGAGATACACACACCGCTGGACTTCGCCCCGCTGCCCGGGTCACTCGGCCGCCGCCTGTTCGACAAGCCCGTGATCGAGGCCCATCTCGACCATCTCTCGGCCGCCCAGCGAGACGACGGCGGCTGGATGTTCAACTGGATGGCGTGGTCCCCGGCCGCCGAGCATGAGTGGCGCGGCGCGGTGACCGTGGAGGCGCTGCACCTGCTGCGGGCCAACGGCCGCTGCTGACCGTCACGTCGCCCGCCGCTGACCGTCAGATCAGCCGCTGCCGGCCGACATACCCTTATCCGTTAAGTTCTTGGCCCCGGCCGGGGCCAAGAACTTAACGGATAACGAAAAGCGGTCGCGGCGGCGCCCTTCCCAGGGCGGGGCAGGCGGGCACGCAGGGGCTATTCGACGGTGACGGACTTGGCCAGGTTGTGGGGCTGGTCTACGTCGCAACGTCACTGGAGGATAAGGATCACCGCGACGGCCAGCATGGCCAGCGCGAGCAACTCGGCGACCCCGCTCAGCAGGACCAGGAAGGCAATTCTCCCGTTCCTGCGCTGCGCGACGCCGATGAGTTCCAGCTGGGCCTCCGCGACGTGCACCGAGGCGCTGGATGCGGTCTCCTTCCAGAGCTGCGCCGGACCTTCTGCGAAACTCACCTGGCCGTAGGGAAGGGGAACCACCGCCACGGTGACGGCGAGCCCGATGGCGACCACGAACAATATGACCGCCGCGATAAGCCATCCGTGGGCGGCGCCGGGCAACTGGAACTTGGCCGCTCCCGTGATCACCGCGACCAGCCCGAAAAGCAAGGTGACGAGGGTGCCGGCCGTCGTCACCACGGTGGAGGCCCTGGCTTCAAGCCCCGTCCTGCGGACCAGTTCGTTGTCGAGGATCGACTTGATATAGGCCCCGTACACATCGCCGCCACCCGGCGCAGCAGGCGGAGCAGGCGGAGCAGGCGGCGGAGCGGGGCTCGGCGCACGGGCCCGGAAGAGCGGCATGACTAGCCGCGCCCTTCCTCGCGGATCACCGCTTCAAGGTGCTGGAACAGCGTGCCGTACACCGCGGACAGTTTGTCGCTGGCATCCGGGGTGAGGTCGCTTTCCGGGCCGGGCATCGCCGCCAGGATGCCGCCCAGGCGTTCCCTCACCTGGGATGAGCCACCGAGTCGGCCCAGAACCTCCTCAGGCACCGGCAGCGTGATCGACCAGCCCCCATGCGGATTGACCTTTATGGGATTGGCCGGGTCCGCGGGCGCTGCGACGTCCCGGCTCCCGGTGACATCCTCGCTTTCCCCGCTTCCGGCGGGAATCGACTTGAGCTGCCGGAACAGCCCGTCGTAGGCCGAGGTCAGCTCGTCGCTGGCGTTGGGGGTGAGTTGCCCGAATTGGTCGAGCCCGGTGTCCGTGATGGGCCGCAGGCGCTCCTCCAGCTGGGCTGAACCGCCGAGCTTCCCCAGCACCTCCCTGGGCACAGGTAGCGCGACCCACCAGCCTTTTCCAGGGTTGACCGTGATGGGGTTGGAACCCCCTTCACCGCCCGTGGCCGGATCTGAAGCCCCCGCACCGCCTGCGCTAGCCGACACCTGTCCCCCTACCATTGCGCGACGCTGGACAGTATGCCATTGGTGAATGCCAGCCGCAGGGATGTGGCCGGTAGCCAGGATCGGCCGCCATGGGTTACTGAGCGGCCAGTATCCGCCCTAGCCGTAGAAGAGGCGCTCCATGACGACCCGGGCCCGGCGCGACATGCGCCGGTAATGCTCCACCAGGGCCTGCGGCGTGTCCTGCCGGTACCCCATAAGTCGCGCCACCGCCGCGAGTTCGGACTGCTTGGCCGGAACCACGTCTGACGCCCGGCCCCGCACCAGCATCACCGCATCGCGGATCCGGGTCGCCAGCCGCCACGCCCTGGCCAGGGCCGCCGCGTCGTCCTCGGCCACCAGGCCAGCCTGTTCAGCGGCCGCCAGCGCGGCCAGGGTCCGGGTGGTCCTCAGCCCAGCGATCTCGTGCGCATGGGTCAGCTGCAACAACTGAACCACCCACTCGACGTCCGTGAGCCCCCCGGGGCCTAGCTTCACGTGCAACGCCGGCTCGACTCCTCTGGGCATTCGTTCGGCTTCCATGCGCGCTTTTATGCGCCTTATTTCCCTAACGGCCGGTTCACCGATTCCGCCGGCCGGATACCGGAACTCATCGGCCAGCGCACCGAACCGCGCACCCAGGTCGCGGTCCCCGGCCACCGGCGCGGCGCGCAGCAGCGCCTGCGCCTCCCAGGGCAGCGACCAGCGCTCGTAGTACGCACGGTATGAGGCGAGGGTGCGCACCAGCGGGCCCTGCCGCCCTTCCGGGCGGAGGCTGGGATCGATGACCAGCGGCGGGTCGGGCGCCGGGCGGGCCAGCAGGCTGCGCAGTTCCTCGGCGACCGCATGCGCCGACCTGGTCGCCGTCTCCTCCTGCGCACCGGGCAGCGGGTCATGCACGAACATCACGTCCGCGTCGCTTCCATAGCCGGTCTCGCGGCCGCCGAACCTGCCCATGGCGATCACCGAGACGCGGGTCGGCAGCGGGCCCAGCTCGCCCTCGGTCTTCCGGATCGCCGCCTCGAGCGCGGCACCGATGGTCACCGCGGCGATAACCGTCAGCGCCTCGCCGGTCTCTTCCACTCCGGACAATCCCAGCACGTCGGCGGATGCGGTGCGGAGCAGCTCGCGGCGGCGTAGCGCCCGGACCGCGGTGACCGCGTCCTCCGCGCTGGCGTGCCTGCCCACCACCGCGGTGGCCTCAACGTGCAGCGCCGCCGCCGGCCGCGGCGCGAGCTGGGCGTCCTCCCCCAGGATCGCCACCATCTCGGGCGCCCGCAGCAGCAGGTCGGCTGCGTACCGGCTGGAAGCGAGCAGCCTGGCCATGCGCTGTGCGACCTTCGTGTCGTCACGGAGCAGGCGCAGGTACCACGGGGTATTCCCGAGAGCGTCGCTGACCTGGCGGAACGCCAGGAGCCCGGCGTCTGGCTGCGCCGCGCCAGCGAACCATTCGAGCATCACCGGCAGCAGCGTGCGCTGGATCGCCGCCCGGCGGGACACACCGGAGGTCAGCGCCTCGATGTGGCGCAGCGCGCCCGCCGGATCCGCGTAACCGAGCGCCAGGAGCCGCGCCCTGGCCGCCTCGGGGGTGAGCCTGACCGCCTCACTGGGGAGCCGGGCGACAGCCTCGAGCAATGGCCGGTAGAACAGTTTCTCGTGCAGCCTGCGCGCCTCGCGGGCGTGCTGCCGCCAGTGCGCGGTGAGCTCCGCGGCCGGGTCGGCGCGCGACGGCGGGCCAGCCGGGACGGCACCGCAGCGCGTCATCTGCCTTCGCATCGCGCGGCCGAGCCTGCGCAGCACCTCCGGATCGTCCGGCAGGGTATGTGTCCGGCGCAGCTGGCGAAGCTGAAGCAGATGCTCGACCCGGCGCAGGAACCGGTAGGCCGCGGCCATCGTCGCCGCGTCGTCGCGGCCCACGTAGCCGCCGCTGGCCAGCGCGGCCAGGGCCGGGAGGGTGGCCTGCTCGCGGAGCGTCTCGTCGGCCCGGCCGTGCACAAGCTGCAGCAGCTGGACCGCGAACTCGATGTCGCGCAGCCCGCCGGGACCCAGCTTGAGCTGGCGGCCGGCCTCGGCGGCTGGCAGGGTGCCGATAACCCTGCGGCGCATGGCCTGGACCTCCTGGACAAAGTGCTCCCGCTGCGACGCCCGCCAGATCAGGGGAGTGAGCGCATCGATGTAGGCCTGGCCGAGAGCCAGGTCGCCGGCCACCGGCCTGGCCTTGAGCAGGGCCTGGAACTCCCATGTCTTGGCCCAGCGCTCGTAGTAGGCGAGGTGGCTGGCGAGCGTCCGGACCAGCGGGCCGCTGCGGCCTTCCGGGCGCAGGTTCGCGTCGACCGGGAACAACGACCCCTCGGCGGCGGGTTGCGAGCAGACCCGGATCAGGCGCGACGCCAGCCGGGTGGCTGAGGCCAGGGCGGCGGCCTCGGCATCGGCTCCCGCCTCCGCCGCGCTGCCTGTCTCGCCTGGTTCCGGCGGTGCCGCCACGAAGATCACGTCCACGTCGCTGGCGTAGTTCAGCTCGCGCCCCCCGCATTTGCCCATGGCGATCACGGCCAGCCGGGCCGGAACCGAGCCGGCGGCCGGCTGGGAACGGGCGATGGCCAGCGCCGCCTCCAGGGCCGCGGCCGCGAGGTCGGCGAGCTCCGCGCCGACCTGGTCGAGCGTGACCAGGCCGGTGAGGTCCCTGGCCGCCAGGTGCACCAGCTGGCGGCGGTAGGCGGCCCGCAGCGCGGTGGCCGGGTCCCCCTGGTCGGTCTCAGCTGGCCGCGCCACCGGCTGCGGGTCGGCAGGCACGGCCCCGGTGGCCGCCAGCAAGGTGGCGCGCAGCTCCGCCGCCGTCGGTCCGCGTAGCGCATCCTCGCCGCGGAGCACCCGCCAGCCAGCCGGGTGCCGGGCCAGATGATCACCAAGGGCGGCGCTCGCGCCGAGCACGGCGGTCAGCCTGATCCGCAGCCCCGGATCCTCACGCAGCGCGGCGCGCAGTTCGGCGTCGACGGTCATCCGGGCCAGCGCGGCCAGGGCGAGATCCGGGTCGGCGGCCGCCGCGAGCGCCTCCAGCAGGTCACTGTCGGCGCCATCGGGATCGAGACCGAGATCCTCGGTCACGAACTGCTGCGCGCGAGCGGCGTCCGCGAATCCCATCCGGGCCAGGCGGCCGACCGGGGTGGTCCTGCGCAGCATGCTCACTCCTGCACCGTAGCTGCCAGCGCCGCGTTGGCCCATGCTGAGGGCCGCCAGCTGCCTTGATCCGATTTCGCACCGGGCAGCCGCGAGGGCCGCCGGTTTGAGGCGATTCGCGGCGGGCAGCGGCGAGAGGGTCCATAAGAACCCGGAGGTAACCATGTCAACTGGGATCGTGGCCGTCATCATCATCGTCGTCCTGGCCGTGGCACTGGCGGCGGCAGTCATCACCGCAACGCGGCGGCGGCGGCTCCGCGAGCGCTTCGGCCCTGAATATGACCGCGTTCTGGAGCAGACGCTCAGCCGCCGGAAGGCCGAGGCCGTACTCACCCAACGAGAACGGCGGGTGAAGGGCCTTGAGATCCGGCCGCTAGATCCCGCCACGCACGCGAAACGCGCTGGTCAATGGGGAGACGTTCAGGAACGATTCGTGGACGCGCCAGCGAGCGCGGTGGCCGAGGCGCAGCTGCTGATCGTGACGGTGATGACCGAGCGCGGCTACCCCACCGAGCATGAGGGCCAGGTACTCGCGGATCTTTCCGTCGGGCACGCCCAGACACTTGATCACTACCGCGCCGCATCGGGCATCAGCGCGCGGGCCATGTCGGGCGCCGCATCGACCGAGGAACTGCGGCAGGCGATGATCCACTATCGCGTGCTGTTCGAGGACCTGATCGGGGAACCCGCCGGCGAGCCGAAAGCCCCGGATTCAGGCCTCGGAAGGACGGCGGAAACGCCGGATCCAGGCCTGGACGCAACGGCGGGAACAGCCGATCCAGCCCGGGACGGAATGGCAGTGCATCACGGCGAAACCAGGCAACAGCAGAGCCCGAGGACGTGACCTGATGAATGCATCACCCGGCATGCGTAGATACGGTAGCGGGAGCAGGCGGCGCCGCCCTAGACGAAGAAGCTGCCCAGGTGCGGGAACGGTCAATGAGGTCCGCATGGCAGGGCCTAGCACTGGGGCCGTCCGTGGACAGCCCCAGTGCGGGGGTGCACTTCGGGGGGGTGGAGTGCATCCACCAGGCCAGTGTGCGCGGCAGCGGTAACGTCCCGGTAGCGCCGTAGTTGCCAGGAATGTCAGAGCCGACTTGGTGGTCTTCGCGGATCCTGCCGGGCGGCCCTGGGTCAGGACGCCAGCAGTGCGGCTCCCGTCGGCCCGGAGTCTGGGGTCAGTTTCGCGGGGCCGCCACCATCAGCCGCGGATTATGGAGGAGACATTGAAGACCTCCGTGGTCATATTGAATTGCTCCATCAAGTCGGCGACCCGCTGGAGCAGGCGGGCATCCGGCCGCAGCGGGTAAGCGGGGATCGCCGCGAGCTGGGCCATCGCGCGCGGCACGCCCGCGTAGGCGGCCAAGCCGCTCTGGACCGCGCCGAGATCCGCATTGGCGATCGCCTGGGCTGCCCCCCTGAATGGGAAAGTAATTACCTGCGGTCCGCCCGGCACTGGAGTTAGCATCCGCTGTGCCAGTAACGTCCCGGTAGCGCCGTAATGGCCGGGAATGTCAGGTGCCGACGGGATGGTCCTTGCGGAATGGGCGTTCTTCGCGAATCCGGTCGGCTGCCGCTCCGCTGGCAGCGGTGCGGCTCAGGCCGGCCGGGAGGCTGCCGCTGAGCCTGGCGCGAGCCCGTTCGGCGTCGGGATGCTGCAGGTCATCGAGGATGGCCAGGGCGTCCTGCCAGGCGTGGCGGGCGGCGTCGGGCTGGCCGACCGCCTGGCAGGCGTCACCGAGGTGCAGGAGGATCGGGGTCGCGTAGTACCGGGCCCGCAGCCCTTCACAGATCCCCAGGGCGGTCCGGAAGCATCTGATGGCCTCGGCGGGCCGGCCCAGGCGGTGGTGCGCGTAGCCCATGGTGTCCCAGGTCCCGGCCTCGTTGATCGGGTCGCTGTACTCGCCGCTGAGGCTGAGCGCCTGCGCGCAGCAGCGCAGGGCTTCCTCGTCTGGAGCAGGGCGAGGGCTTGCTTCGCATGCTCGAGCGCCGCAACGATCCGGCCCTGCCGCTCGGCGGTCATCGCCATGTCGGTGTGTGTGCGCGCTTCGCCGAGCCGGTCACCACGCTGCCGATGCAGATCACAAGCCCGCCGGTAGCAGGCGTGCGCTTCGGTGAAGGCACCGAGCCGCAGGCTCGCCGTCCCCAGGTCACGATAGGCGTGCGCCTGGCCGGCCAGGTCGCCCAGGCGCTGCGCGGCCGCGATCGCGATGTGCTGGCTGGCCGCCATGTCATGCCAGTGACCCTGCCGGTCGAAGAACAGCGCCAGCGTCCACGGGAGCTGCCAGGCATGGGCGTCAAATCCGGCGTCACTGGCCTGGGCTATAGCCGCCAGCAGAACCTGCCGCTCGACATCGAACCAGGCCAGCGCGTCGCTCAGGCATCCGAAGGTCTCGGCGGTGACGCCCGGCTGCGGCGGGTCAAGCGGCACGTCCGGCCGGGCCGGGTTCAGCAGCCGGCTCCCCGCATGCGCCGTATGCAGGTAGTAGTCAAGCACCTGGTGCAGGGCATCGCGGCGCCCTGCGTCACTGTCTATCGCGGTGCACAGATCGGCCGCATAAGCGCGCAGCAGGTCATGGAAGGCATACCGTCCCTGGGCCGGCTCAGAGATCAGGTTCGCGTCCGCAAGCTCAGTGATCAGCGCCCGGGCCCGCGCCGGGGCCAGCCCGGCCAGGCTCGCCGCCGCCGGGACGGTGATGTCCGGGCCCGCGTGCAGGCCCAGCAGCCGGAACAGCCGCGCCGCCGGCTCGCTCAGCTGCTGGCAGGACCAGGAGAAGACGGCAGAGACGCTCACCGCCGGATCCCCGGCGTCCAGCGCGTCCAGCCGCTTCGGCGCGTCGGCAAGCTCGCGGGCCAGGTCGGCGAGCGGGATGCGCAGCCGCGCCGCCGCGCGGGCAGCGGCGATGCTCAGCGCCAGCGGCAGTCTGGAGCACAGCTCGGCCAGCTGCTGCACCGCGCCAGGCTCGGCGCCTGCCCGGCCGCCCAGCCGGGCCGCAAGTAGCTCGCGGGCCTCGGCGGTAGTCAGCACGTCCAGCGGGACCAGCCGGGCACCCTCGGTCGCGGCCAGCCCGGGCATCCGGGCGCGACTGGTCACCACCGCGAGGCACGATGAACTGCCCGGCAGCAGCGGGCGCACCTGGGGGGCATCGCGGGCGTTGTCAAGGACGACAAGCACCCGCTTGCCCGCCAGCAGGCTGCGGTACATGGCGGCTTGCGCGTCGACGCAGTCCGGCATCTGCTCCTCAGTCACCCCGAACGCGCCGAGGAACCACCGCAGCGCATCGGCCGGCGCGACCGGCGTGCCCGACGGGTGAACCCGCGCAAGTTCACGTAGAGCTGGCCGTCGGGGAAGTTCTTCGCCGCCTGATGAGCCCAGTGCACGGCGAGGGCCGTCTTGCCCGCCCCCGCTGTGCCTTCGATCACCGTGACCCGGGCCGATTCGGCGGCGCCTGACGCCTCTCGCAGCCATGTCTCCAGCGCCGCCAGCTCGGCTGCCCGCCCGGTGAAATGCGGCACCCCGGAGGGCAGCTGCCGCGGGACAACGCCGACCGGGACGAGGCTGGCCAGTACCGTGCCGGGAGCGGCCAGGCGGGGATCCCCGTCGAGGATCCAGCTCTGCAGGTCCCGGAGCTCCCGGCCGGGCTCCACCCCGAGCTCGTCCACCAGCATGCGCCTTGTCCGCTGTAGGCGGCCAGCGCCTCGGCCTGCCGCCCGCACCGGTACAGCGCGAGCATGAGCTGGGCGTGGAACCGTTCTCGTAGGGGGTGGTCCCGCGCGAGCTGCGTCAGCTCCCCGACGAGCTCCGCATGCCGGCCCTGGGCGAGTCCGGCATCCATCCGCCACTCGAGCGCCTGCATCCGCAGCGCGTCGAGCGGCGGTACCTCCGCGGCCACGAGCATCTGCGAGGGAACATCGACCAGGGGGTCCCCACGCCACAGGCCCAGCGCCTCGCTCAGCACGTCCCATGTTCCCGAGGCGCCCATCGCTTGGTCGCGCGTCGCTTCATGGACCTGGCGGACAGCCTGGCCGGCTTTCATGCACATCGCGGTGAACCGCAGCGCGTCCACCTCGTCGGGCCCCGCGTCGAGTGCGTAGCCCGGATCGCGCGTCAGGATCCGCCGGCCCGCCACCGGTCCCAGAACGTGCCGCAGCCGCTTGACGTAGTTGCGGATGGCCACCCGGGCAGCGTCAGGCGGTGCCCCGTTCCAGACGATCTCGGCCAGCTCGTCGTAGGACACAGCCTGCCCGGCCCGCAGGGCCAGCGCGGCCAGGATCACCCGCTGCTTGGGCGCTGGGACAGGCACTGCCGCGCCCTCGGACCGGACTATTAAAGGGCCCAGGACACCCACGCTGAACACGGTGCCGTCACTTCGATCGGTGTCCATGCTTTCTTCCCGGCGCAGACCCGCGTCCTGCCACCACCCTACTGGCCCGGAGTCAGAGCGTGGGCAGGTAGCGGTCGAGCTCGAACTCGGTGACCTGGTGCCGGTAGTCCCGCCACTCGTTGCGCTTGTTCCGCAGGAAGAAGTCGAAGACATGCTCGCCGAGCGTCTCCGCCACCAGTTCGCTGTCCTGCATCGCGTTGATGGCCTCGTCCAGGCTCTGCGGCAACGGGGCGATGCCCAGCGACCGGCGCTCGGCCGAGGTGAGTGCCCACACGTCGTCCTCAGCGCCGGGCGGCAGCTCGTAGTCCGCTTCGATGCCCTTCAGCCCGGCCGCGAGGATCACCGCGAAGGCCAGGTAGGGGTTGCAGGCCGAATCGACCGACCGGAACTCCACCCGGGTGGCGTTCCCTTTGTCCGGCTTGTACATCGGCACCCGGACCAGGGCGGAGCGGTTGTTGTGACCCCAGCAGATGTAGGAGGGCGCCTCTCCCCCGGCCCCCGCGGTGCTTTCTGTCCCTCCCCAGAGGCGCTTGTACGAGTTGACCCACTGGTTGCAGACCGCAGTGATCTCGGCCGCGTGTTTGAGCAGCCCCGCGATGAACGCGCGGCCGAGCTTGGAGAGCTGGAATTCGGCCCCCGGCTCGTAGAACACGTTGCGGTCGCCCTCGAACAGCGACATGTGCGTGTGCATGCCCGAACCCGGGTGCTCGGTGAACGGCTTGGGCATGAACGAGGCGTAGACCCCCTGCTGGAGCGCCACTTCCTTCATGACCAGACGGAACGACATGATGTTGTCCGCCGTGGTCAGCGCGTCCGCGTAGCGTAGGTCGATCTCCTGCTGGCCGGGGCCGCCCTCGTGATGACTGAACTCCACGGAGATGCCCATGCTCTCCAGCGTCTGGATCGAGACGTGCCGGAAATCGTGGGCGATGCCGTGCGGAGTGTGGTCGAAATAGCCGCCCGAGTCGATCGGCTGCGGCTTCACGCCTGGCGATGGCTTCTCCTTGAGGAGGAAGAACTCCACCTCGGGGTGGGTGTAGAAGGTGAATCCCAGCTCGGCCGCGCGGCCGAGCGCCCGCTTGAGCACATACCGGGGATCGGCGTAAGACGGCGAGCCATCCGGCATCTTGATATCGCAGAACATCCGGCCCACGCCGGATGCCTCGCCGCGCCAGGGCAGCAGCTGGAACGTGGACGCGTCGGGCTTGGCCAGCATGTCAGCCTCGTACACCCGCGCGAAGCCTTCGATCGCGGAACCATCGAAGCCGATGCCCTCCGCGAACGCGCCCTCGAGCTCGGCCGGCGCCACCGCGACCGACTTCAGGTAGCCAAGCACATCCGTGAACCACAACCGGACAAAACGGATGTCCCGCTCCTCCAGCGTGCGGAGCACGAATTCTTCCTGCCGGTCCATGACTGCCCATCCTTGCTGGTCAGCGATTTGATCATGCTGGGATCCGGGCAGCGCGGGTATCGGCCGACCGGGCCTGCCCTGCCGGACAGTCTCTCGCGACGTTGTTACCTGCGCGTTACGAACCCCTGTGCACACCGACGCTACCCCCCAGGCAGGTGCGGTCGGACCCGGCTCGCCCAGATGATCCGCTGCGACCGCTGCGCATAGGCTGATCTGGTGCCAAGGCTCCGAATCGCCCTTGCCCAGACCAATTCCACCGTTGGTGACCTGGACGGCAACTCCGCCCGCGTGGCCGAGTGGACGCTCCGCGCCGCGGAGCAGGGGGCCGCCCTGGTGGTGTTCCCTGAAATGATGCTCACCGGCTACCCGGTGGAAGACCTGGCCCTGCGCACCTCGTTCGTGGACGCCTCGATCGCTGCCCTGGCCGCGACCGCGCAGCGGCTGGCCGCCGACGGGCTTGGCGGCGTCGCGGTGGTCACCGGGTACCTGGGCCGGCGCACCGGGCTGCCACCGCGGGTCGGCCTGCCGGCCGGCGCGCCGCTGGACGCCGCGGCGCTCCTGCACGGCGGCCAGGTGGTGGTCACCACGGCCAAGCACCATCTGCCGAACTACGGCGTGTTCGACGAGTACCGGTACTTCGTGCCCGGCGACCGGCTGCCGGTGGTCCGGCTCCCGTGCCCCGCGCCCGGGTCGCCGGAGGACGCGGTCGACGTGGCCATCGCCATCTGCGAGGACCTCTGGCAGGACGGCGGCCCGGTCGCGGTGACCAGGCAGGCCGGGGCCGGGCTGCTCGTCGTGCCCAACGCCTCTCCCTACGAGCGCGGCAAGGACGACGCGCGCCTTCAGCTGTGCGTCCGCCGGGCCCGCGAGGCCGGAGCCACTCTCGCCTACGTGAACATGATGGGCGGCCAGGACGAGCTGGTCTTCGACGGGGACTCGATCCTCGTCGACACCGCCGGCAGGCTGCTCGCCCGTGGCCCGCAGTTCGAGGAGACGCTGCTGGTCGCCGACCTCGACCTGCCCCCGGCCGACACGGCCCTGGCCCCGGGCGAAACACCGGCCGACGCCCACGACGGGACGACGATCACGATCCACCGGCTCACCCTGCCCGCCCTTGAGCCGCTCCCGGCGGGCCCCGGCCAGGCACCGGGCGTGGCCTGGCCGCGGCTTTCCGACCCCGCGGAGATCTACTCCGCGCTGGTCACCGGCGTCCGGGACTATGTCCGCAAGAACGGGTTCGGCTCGGTCATTCTCGGGCTGTCCGGTGGCATCGACTCGGCGCTGACCGCCACGATCGCGGCCGATGCCATCGGGCCGGACCGGGTGCACGTGGTGCTCATGCCGAGCCGCCACTCCTCGGCGCACTCGGTGACGGACGCCGAGGACCTCGCCAAGCGCCAGGGACTGCACGCGAGGACGGTGCCCATCGACCGGATGGTGGATGCCTACGAGGCAGAACTCGACCTGCGCGGGCTCGCCGCAGAAAACCTGCAGGCACGGATCCGCGGGATGATCCTGATGGCGCTCAGCAATTCTGAGGGACACCTGGTGCTCACTACCGGGAACAAGAGCGAGCTTGCGACGGGGTATTCGACCCTGTACGGCGACTCGGCGGGCGGGTTCGGGCCGATCAAGGACGTGCTCAAGACGGTGGTCTGGGAGCTGGCCAGGTGGCGCAACGGGCAGGCGGTGCGGCGCGTCGAGACCCCGCCGATCCCGGAGAACTCGATCACCAAGCCACCGAGCGCGGAACTGGCCCCCGGGCAGCTCGACAGCGACTCGCTGCCCGACTACGCGGTACTCGACGCCGTGCTCGGCGACTACGTGGAGAAGGACATGGGGGCCGGGGCGCTGGTCGCCGCCGGCCACGACCCGGCCCTGGTGGACCGGGTGATCCAGCTGGTAGACCGGGCCGAGTACAAGCGACGCCAGTACCCGCCCGGCCCGAAGATCACGTCACGGAACTTCGGCCGCGACCGCCGCCTGCCGATCACCAACCGGTGGCGGGAACCACACCCGCCCAGCCGGCCGGGTAGCCAGCCGGCCGGGTAGCCAGCCGCCGCACCGCGAGGCCGACGGTGGTCAGCTCAGCAGGAGGACGGCGTAGCAGACCAGCCAGTGCTCGACCGCGTAGTCGTCGCCGAGCACATGCGGCAGCGCCGCCGCACCGTGCCCAGCCGCGGCGGCCAGCGCCTGCTCCACCCGCGGGTCGCCGGCCGACAGGGCTCCCGCGATTCGCCGCCAGCACCAGGCCCGGCTCGCGTTGAGGCCATGCAGGTGGGCGATCTGCCCGTCGCTGGGGTCCGACACGACAGCGGGCGTGAACAGCGAAGCCGGCCGCCCCCACTCGATTCCTGGCAGGAACATCGACAACCACCCGCCGAACTCGCCTGGGGGCAGGATCCGGGCCATCAGTTCCGCCTCCGTGAGTGCCGGTGACAGGAAGTCGTGTCCCGATGGCTCCCAATCACCGGGGTAGAATTCGTCGCTGCCGAACCACGCTTCCGCCTTCGCGGTGATCGCCTTCAGCAGCGCCGGGTCCCCTGATGCGGCCCGCCGCATGGCGAACGGCAGAGCCCGGGACAGCCCGAACGCACTGTTGGCGTGCACTCCATGCCGGACCGGGTACGTCGCCTTGGCCAGCCAGCCGAGGAAGCAGCCGGTGAGCGTTTCGGCCAGTGAGGCCATTGCGGCGGCCCACTTCCGGCCGTCCTGGTCGTCCCATGTCGCCGTCTCGTGGATCAGGGCGAGCGCCCAGCCCCACCCATAGGGGCGCTCGGCCCGGCCATCCGGGCCGGCGATGAACTCCGCCTCGGCCGCCAGGCCGACGGCGTCGAACTGGGCGCCGAGCGCGGCCCGGATCTCGCTCGCGGGCACCGTGTCGCCGGCCACCCGCAGCAGCCGCACCAGGGCCCAGTGCATTTCGACGCACGAGTGCCAGTCGAAGCTTCCGTAGAAGACCGGGGTGCGGGCCCGGGGGCGGTACGGGAAGCCGCCTGGCCTGGTCATCGTGTGGTAGATGCCAGACGGGAACTCGCGCTTGATGTTGGCCAGCGCCGTCTTCGCGTAGCCGGCCGCTTCGGTGCGCAGCAGTTCGCCCCACTCCTGCGATAGCTCCACGGTTAACCCTCCGGCCAGCAATTGCGGCACGCACTGCCAATGGATTCCCGGTGGCGGGGTCCGGTACGCCTAGAGGTCAACGTGGCCTGCCACGCAGGTGATCGCGGCACCGCCAATCCAGATGGTGTTGTCGGGATCGCGGGAAATGTGCACCCGGCCGGCCCGCCCGAGCACTGTTCCCTGGCTTACCACGTACGGCGCGCTGGCCCGCCCGGTGCCCAGCAGCCATTGAGCGAGCGAGGCGTTCAGGCTCCCCGTCACCGGGTCCTCGGCGGTGGCGCCGTCCTTCGGGAAGAAGGCCCGCACCTCGAACGCTTCCGGCGAGCCTGCCGGGTACGGGCCTGCCACCCCCACGTCGAGATCGACCACGCCGGGCCGCACCGCGAGTACCGCATCGGCGCTGGCCAGCAGCACGGCGACCCACCCGGGCCCGTTGTCCGCCCATTCCAGGTCCACGATCTCGGCCCGCCGGAGGCCAAGCAGCGCGGCGATATGCTCCGCCAGTGACTCATCCACGGGCCCGGAACGCAGCAGCGGAGGCGCTGCGAAGGCCAACCCGTCGGCGGTCCGCCGGACCGGGATCAGCCCCGCCGCGCATTCCTGCACGATGACCTCGGGGCGCTGCGGGGTTCCCCCGGCGGCCAGCCAGGCGTGGCAGGTGCCCAGCGTCGGATGGCCTGCGAAGGGCAGTTCCACGCTCGGCGTGAAGATCCGCACCCGGTAGTCGGCGCCCGCGCTGGACGGCGGGAGCACGAAAGTGGTCTCCGAGAGGTTCATCCAGCGGGCAAACCGCTGCATCTCGCGGTCGGTCAGGCCGGCGCTGTCGAGCACCACGGCCAGCGCGTTACCGAGATACGGCGCGGTGCTGAAGACATCGACCTGGCGGAAGGAACGCTGCACAACAAGCGAGTCTGCCACGCGCGGCAGGCCCGGATAGCGCCACAGGCGGGTTGGAGTTCTCTAGTGACCGGCTGGCCCGCCAGTTCACTTGCTGTCCGGCTGCGGCTGCTCGATGAGCAGCGGGACGAGGCCGGTGCCCGCCGGGACCTGCTGCGCCCAGTTGAACCCGCCCCACGACCAGCCCGCATTGATGTCGTAGCCCAGCGCCGGCTGATTTTCGACGGCGAGGTCGATCAGGACCCCTGAGCTGAAAGACCTGACGGCCGGGGCGTAGAAGTCATCGATGACGGTGCCGGGCGCCACTGGCTGACTGGAGAACATCAGCAAGATTTTCCCCAGCGGCACGACAACCTGCAGGCTGTTGCCATACAGCGGGAAGGCGCAGAAGGGCGCCGCGCCACTGCCGCCACCACCGCCGATGCCGCAGGTGAAGTACGTGCCGGTGGTGTTGAGGACCGAGACGGCACCCACGTGGCCCGCTTCCACCTCACCGAAGCCGCCGGCTTGGACCTGAAGCTGCTGGCCAACCTCGATCGCGTCCGAGAATCCGGCCGTCACCTGCTCGCCGGCCTGGAACGGGGTCGGCGAGGTGTAGGCGTCGTAGCGGTCAGAACAATTGATCTGGGTCATGACGGAGTATGGCGCGCTCATCCACACCAGGGGACGGCCCGCAGGGTCGGAGGCCTGCACGGCTCGGAACACGTAAAGGACGTTGCCGGAGTTGATCAGATCGGTGACCGTCGCGGGCTGCATAGTGATCGTCACCTGGTATTGCTGCGTCATCGGCGCTCCTGGGTGTCGGGCGGCGCGCTGTGTCTCTCGCTCGCCTGCGGGGCGCTTTCGGGCGCCGCCTTCCCTCGTCGCTCGTCCCTCGCTCCTCAGTCCAGGCGACACCGCGCCCCTCCGGCTCGCTGGTGCGCGGGCGGGCGGGGCGCCGCCGATCAAGGTGACCGGCAGCGCCCCTGGGTTACCCGCAGCGAGCGGTGGGGTGGCGCCGCTAGCTGGCGACGAGCGAACGGGGCTGGACCGCCGCGCCCGCTGACCCGGCGGCGGGCTCGATCAGCAGCGGAACGAGGTCAGCGTTCGCCGGGAGCGACTGCGCCCAGCTGAAGCCGCCCCACGACCAGCCCTTGTCGATGTCGTAGGCGACGGCGCGCAGGTTCAGGCTGGTCAGGTCGACCAGCACACCTGGGCCATAGGCCTGCTCGATCACCGTGCCGGTGTTGACCGGCAGCGTGGAGAACATCAGCAGGACCTTCTCGATGGGCGCGATGATGTCGAGGCCGCCGCCGTGCAGCGGGAATGCGCACATCGGGTTGGTCTTGCCGTCGGCGGCCCGTTGTGAGATGCCGCAGGTGAACGGGGTGCTTTGGGTATTGAAGATGGAGATTGCCTGTTTGGCACCGCCGTCCGTGACGTCTCCTTCCCCGGTCGCTGTGACGTTCAGGGTCTGGTCGAGGTCGATGTCAGTGCTGAAGCTGGCCTCGACGCGGCCTTTCGGGATGATGCTGCTGATCGAGGTGTAAGCCTGGTACTGAACCGACCAGATGATCTGGGTGAGCGCGGAGTAGTGCGGGCTGGGCAGGCTGAACCAGACCAGCGGGCGGGCGCCGCCACCCGCCGCGGCCTGCACCGCCTTGAAGCCGTACAGGACATATCCGTCATCGTGCAGCTGGGTCACCGTATCCGAGGACATGGTGATGTCGATCTCGTACTCCGTGGCGCCCACCCGGCCAGCACGAAGGCCGGCCCTGGAGCCGTTGCCGTTGACGCTGACCGCCGCATCAGCCCAGGTGAAGTTCCAGCTGGTGCGCTTGCCCTTGGCCACCTGGATCAGGTTGTTCTCGAATATGGTGTGGTTGACGGTCCCGGTGTAGTCGACCCGCTTGCTGGCGTTGCTGCCCTGCACGCTGCTCACCGTGCCGCCGGACTCGGTCATCGCCTTCGTGATGTCCTGGTTCGACGGAACGCTGGCCTGGTTTTTTTCGATCACCACGAAACTCATGATGTGTGCCTTTCGTTGGACGTACCTGCCGTCGTTGGCTTGCCTGTCCGATCTCGAAGCAGGGCGCGCCCCGGGGGCGAGCGGCCCACGGCGATCGGCATCAGCAGCCCAGGCGGGCCGTCTGACTGCTGCTTTTGCCGCGCGCCCGCCGGGGAGGCAATCGCACCAGGATCATAACGTTTAGTAACGATCTTGTTACTTTCTGTAGTCACAGTTCCGAAGCATCTCCCGGCGTGGGCGGAGGAACAACCCACCTGCGGGCGAATCTCTCGAACTGGTTTCCCCCGGCCGGCGGAGCCGGAGGGAGGAGGACAGATGGCCGCGCGAGGACGGCTCGCCGACCTTCTGGGCAGGTCAGCGGCGGGCACGTACCGGCTTCGTCGCCAGCCCGAAGACAGAGACCGAAGCCTTAACCCAAACGATCACCAAGGCCGGTGATCGATGGGCTGGGGTGCTTCTCAGCCGAGGGCCGGTCGCAGATCCGGGCCGGCGTGCCGTGCGAGACTTGGCCGTATGGCCGCGAATGAACGCCTGATGGCTCAGGCCTCGTCGTTCGGCGCCGCTGCCGCCACCTAC
>WNFF01002171.1_pt1 | contig 20263 bp, 21 predicted proteins | sample 5400441 | NCBI WGS metagenome assembly WNFF01 (sample SAMN13153345, study PRJNA577476) | soil metagenome | isolation source: 120 cm saprolite under Douglas fir tree site 2 hole 3 replicate 1 | place: USA:California | collected 2015-04-18
GGCATTAAGTAGCATCGGTAATACCCCTTAGAGCGACCTGGGATGACCAAGACTGAAACGTTAAATCTTCGTGTGTCTTCGGACTTCAAGCGAAGGCTTGCCGAAGAAGCGGCGAAAGAAAAGCGCTCAGTCACCAACTATGTTGAGGCGACGCTCACTGCGGTTTGGGATCACGCTGAAGCAAGAAGATCCCCTTCGAAAAAGCCAACATCTTCCCGCTAAAAGGTGCCAGATTTGGGAAATTCCTCCCCGGTAAGCTGGGTGTAGGTTTGACTGGACGCTCGGTAGATTTTGGTCATCGAAGTTGAAATGGGGGACAACCTGCTTCGGATTAGCTGGATTTTGCGAAGAGATCACTGTAGCTCGCCGACTGTAATCTAGTTCGTCAACCTCGTCACTCCCTGGTCCGTTCACATTGAGGCAGGGATTTGGTACGATCCGCCTGACACTCAACCTTAATCAAGCCTCACCCCTGAGAGGCGATTTCAATTCTTCGATTTCAAATCTCAGGAGGATCTATGTCAGAAGGGCTATCAGAAACTTTTTCCGAATCAGTTTCAACTTCAACCGCAGAACCCATAAAGCCACCAGTATCCGCAAGCAAGGTCTCTAGCAGGCCTAGGCCCCCAAGTGCTGCGCAAATCTCTGCAAGTCGCAGCAACGGAAAGAAGGGAACTGGTCCGAGAGATACTACTTACACGAAATTCAATGCGACCAAGCACGGACTGTTGGCCACCGGGATAACTGAACTGGATGACGCAGACGGCTACCGCGACAAGCTGCGCGAGCTTCAACATGAGTTGCTTCCCGTCGGTCTTAGAGAAGAGTTTCTGGTTAAATCGGTCGCATTGGAGATGGTAAGGCTGGAGCGAGCAAGGCGTTTGGAAGCTGAGTTCATCACGGAGGTACTAAATCCGCCTATTCATGAGCCTGGCCCTTTTGCAGCGCTGGACCATTTGGACGAGGGGCCTCTTGTCGACGATGCGTTACGAAGGTGTTCAGCTACTTGTCAGTACTTTTCAGCGCTACATTTCCACCATCTCGCTGAGTTTATTTCGTAACCAGCACGAACTTGAGCGAGTCCAACGCATGAGGAAGGGTGAGCACGTACCAGCACCTGCCGCTGTCGACGTCACGGTCACGACCCGCACCAGCAAAGCGGATGAACCTGCTGAGAAAGTGATTTTGGAGGGTTCTCTATCCTCACAGCCGGACAAACAAGGCGAGGCTGATCCAGGAACTGCTACCGAGGAAGACGAAGCGGCAGGCCCGCCGGTAGACCCGCCCGTAGAACATTGATGAGGGAGTTGGCTTCAGGCTGTCGCGAGTCCGCGCCGTAGGTTGCTTTCGCCTGTGGCGCGGACCTCGCCGTTCTGTGTTTCCGTGGCTGGCCTCACCACTACCGCATTTCAGAAATCGATTCGGCGGGGGGCGCATCGATTACGAAACGAAGCCAACAAGTCTTGTCTTATCACTAAAAGAACTTCAGTTGAATGGTTCAGCGTGACGATTACGAGGGGGCCGGCCGTTTCGGAAAGAAATCCTCGACGAAACGGTAGTCTCGATCAAGGTGAAATCGCGGGAGGCTGGTTGTTTGTCGGGAAGCGAGCGCTTGTGGCCGGTTTACCAAACGAAGCCAACAAGTACTCCTGTTTTCAAATAGATGATATGCGCGTAGATGCCAAGAACCAGGTTTCGAAGCATCTCCGCTGGGAAGGATAGGGTTTAATAGAGGTTGAAATCCGCGCCAGAACTATCTCTCCACCATGTAACGCGGCAAGGTGGAGATTGGGCGGAGATCATGCTTCGATGCCAAAGATGCGACAGGAACAAGAATTGGCGAGTGGCCAAATTGCTCAGGAAACGATGGAGAGTCTGGGTGATTTCGGTATGATATGGCGGTCTGATAGAGAGTCCCCCATAATGGATCGCTTATTCGTTTGCCGCCTCATCCCTTTTTTCCTGCTCTTGGTCATTTCGGCAACGCCGGCGGCGCGCGTGGAGCGCGTAATCGATCTCACGGCTTCCGATGGCCTGAAGCTCAAGGCAACCTACTTTGCCGCTGAGAAACCAGGACCGGGCGTTCTCCTGCTGCACCAGTGCAATCGGCAGCGCAGAGTTTGGGATGACCTTGCCCGCCAGCTCGCCTCGGCAGGAATTAATGTTCTGACGCTCGATTACCGCGGCTATGGGGATAGTGAGGGAGAGCGGTTCGACAAGCTTCCGCCCGAAGCGATTCCGCAAGTGCGTGCCAAGTGGCCGGACGACATTGATGCGGCGTTCCAGTACCTGCTCTCGCAGCCCGGCGTGATACGCGACGACATCGGAGTGGGCGGGGCGAGTTGCGGCGTGGACAATTCCGTTCAAACGGCGCGACGGCATCCGGAGGTGAAGTCTCTGGTACTCCTTTCCGGGAATACCGACCTGAATGGCCGGCTGTTTCTGCGTAACTCACCCAAGTTGCCAGTCTTTACTGCGCTGGCCGATGATGATGAATTCCCAACATCCATCTTGGCGATTGAGTGGATCTATAGCCTAACGGCAAGCCCGGAGAAGAAATTGGTTCATCTCGCCAACGGCGGTCATGGGGCGGACATGTTCCACGCGCATCCCGAGCTTCGAGACCAGATCGTGGATTGGTACGTGGCCACGCTTGCCAAGACGACAGGGCGAAGACCAGTTTCAAATGAAACTCTGGCCATGCCGCCAGAAGTGCGGATTCTCGATCTGATGGATCAGCCCGGAGGCGCGGCCAAGGTTGGGAGAATGCTCGAAGAGGCGCGCCGAAACAATCCCACAGCTAATCTGTTTCCGGAAGCAGCGGTCAACTTCATTGGATATGAACACCTGCAGTCCGGAGACAAGCAACGAGCGATAGAGATTTTCAAGCTCAACGCGGTGGCATATCCGCACTCGCCCAACGTTTATGACAGCCTGTCGGACGCGTTTCTGGCGGACGGACAGAAGGATTTTGCGCGGCAGAATGCTAGGCGAGCGCTGGAGTTGCTGCCTTCCGATACAGCCGATACCGAGGAACGACGCAAGGGCATTAAGGCGAGCGCTGAGCAAAAGCTGAAGCAGTTTGGGGAGACGCCGGAGTAGGGACCTTCGCCCATCCCACCTCCTTCAGGTCCCTTCTGGACTGCGGCGGCGAGTGCTCATGGATTGATATCAGACGCCTTCCGCCGGGACTCCACTGCGCCAGAAAATCGTCGAAGGCCTTCAGTTTCTCAGGAATATCAGAGCTGCACAACGGAAAGACCGGGGATACGCTGGAAGTCACGGAGATTGCCGGTCAACACCTGGTAGCCGAGCGACAGCGCCGTGGCTCCTATCAGCAGGTCTCCGAACGGAATCACCACGCCCCGGCTCTGCTGCTCGCCGTCGAGCTTCCCGGCTAGCATCGCGGTCTCTTTCGTGTACGGGTACACGGTGAGGTCGGCCAACAGTTCGTTGAGAAACGTTTCCCGACGTAGGCGCATTTCCGGCGTCCGGGCACGATAGATGCCGTGGATGAGTTCGGTCAGGCCGATGGCAGAGAGCGCCGCTTCCTGGTCACCAGTCCGGTTTACGATTTGTTCGATCAGCTGCTCGACGGTATCGCCGCGCCGCTCGGCGGCAATCACCACGCTGGAGTCGAGGATCAGTCCCATGCGGGCGGGTTCAGCGGTTCACGATGGCTGTTGATGACTTCTTCCAGATCGCGGGCAAAGTCCTCATCAAGCGTGGCGGTGGAGGCGTGCTCTTTGGCCAGTCGGAGCGACTCCGAGAGCCATCGAACATGCGGCTCGGCGGGACGAACCACGGCCACGGGCCGCGCGTCGTCTTCGATGACGATTTCGGCACCGGCGCGCACCCGCGCCAGCACGGCAGCGAAGTCGCTGGCGGCTTCTGCTTCCGAGATGTGGATGATGTTCTTCGCCATAGCCAGCATTATATCGCTACTCCTCTTCCTCTCCATCCGCTTCCGAGATGTGGATCCCATGGTCAGCCACACCGCAATTATACGGTCATTCCCCGTGTTCAGATTCTGCCATTCTGCCCGTAGCGCCGCACAGATCATCTCCAGGCAGTAGCCTCGCGACTTGCCCGTGCCCAGCATCAAAGCCGCCGTTCGTCTTCCGTCGTTCGATTAGGGTTCCGTCGCTCGGGATACGTGCCGCTTTGAGCAGGCATTTTCGGAAGATGGAGGCAAGACTTGGGAAGTCAACTGGATCGCGACAGACACGCGGGTGAAAGACGAATCTGATGAAGCGCATTGAACTCCGCGGCAGACCAAGCCGGGGATCGCGCGACTGGGAGACGACCAAACTGCGTCTTGAACACTTTGGAAGGTTGGTATGCAGGATGTGATTTCCGAAACCACGAACGCGGAGGCAAAGCAGTTTGATTTTCTCGAAGGCGAGTGGAACGCCATCTGCCGCTTTCCTCTGCTCGATGGATCCTGGGGCGAGGGACCCGGCTCGCTGACGGCAAGCAAAGTCCTGGGTCTCCGCGCCTTCAATCCGCAAACCTCCCAGTGGGAGCATACCTGGACGGACACGTCCGCGCCGGGTGGCTTCCCGGTCTGGCGCGGACGATTTGAAGGCAACGCCATCGATCTTCACGGCCGGTGGAAAGATGAGGCTGGGCACCACGTCCTCTCGCGGCTCACCTGGTCTCACATCGCCGAGCGGTCTGCCCACTGGGAGAGTCACCGCTCTATGGATGGCGGCAAAACCTGGACCAAACACTGGGTGATTGATTTCACGCGCAAGACCACGAGCTAACTTCAGATTTCGCCAAAGCATAAGGATTGACAGACCAATTAACGGAGGCGGTGATGAACATCAAACACATTCGGACTTATCTTATGGCGTGCAGCTTGGTTGTTGCCGTTCAACCCCTTCAGGGACTTGCGCAGCAGAATTCAGATGCAGCGAAAACTAGCGTTCAACACACTCCCACGGAACAGTGGACAACCGACTTTGATTTCGAGATCGGCACATGGACAATTCACTTGAAGCGCCTCGATCATCGCTTAACCGGCTCCACTACCTGGGTCGAATTTGACGGTACCTCTGTTACCCGAAAGGTTTGGGATGGCCGCGCCGACCTGGAGGAGTTCGAAGTTGACAGCCCGACAGGTCACATCGAAGGTATGACCCTGCGTCTATACGATCCCCAAACCCACCAGTGGAGCCTCTATTGGGCCACCAGCAAGAGCGGTGTCATGGGCCCGCCCACGATCGGCGAATTCAAGAATGGACGCGGCGAGTTTTTCGACACGGAACCATCCGGCCCCAATGGCAGAGCCATCCTGGTTCGATTTGTTTGGTCGGACATCACCCCGAATTCGGCCCACTTTGAGCAGTCGTTCTCGGATGATGGGGGCAAGACCTGGGAAGTCAACTGGATCACGGACCAGACACGGGTGAAAGATGAATCTGTCAAAGCGCACTGAACTCCGCCGCATCCCCGATAGAGGATCGCACGACTGGGCAACGATCAACCAAATTTTGGACGCGGGCTTTCTCGCGCACGTCGGATTTTGCTTGGATAGCCAGCCGTTTGTCATTCCGACGCTGTATGGCCGGGATGGAGAAAGACTCTATTTGCACGGTTCAGCGGCCAGTCGCATGCTACGGGAACTTGAAACCGGCATCCCGGCCTGTGTAACGGTGACTCTCGTGGATGGATTGGTCTTATCGCGGTCTGCCTTCGATCATTCCATGAACTACCGCTCCATCGTCGCATTTGGAACCGCGCGGAAGGTCGTGGATCCAGAGCAGAAAGTCAAGTCTTTGCGCGTTATCTCCGAACATCTCATCGCCGGCCGATGGGCGGATGTCCGCGGACCCAGCGAGAAGGAATTGAAAGCGACAACGGTGCTTGAATTCTCGATCGAAGAGGCTTCATCAAAGGTGCGAAATGGACCGCCGCTGGACGACGAGAGCGACTACGGGTTGCCGGTATGGGCTGGGGTATTGCCGCTTGAGATTAAATCTCGCCCGCCTATACCAGATGACAAATTAGTCGAAGGTATCACTCTTCCGGACTATGTCCGGCGCTATGACACTCGGCTCGCCGGCCACTCACAGATAAGGGATTTCCCGATTCCGGACTGAGTGGTCGGCAACACAACCCAGATCGGGAACGGGTTGCGCGTGACACGGGCACAATCCCGAGAGTAGAACGATTCTAACCCGCCTGCGGCAGGCCCACAGCTTCAAAGTCCTCTTGGCTGTGGATCCAACCTTCCAGGCCGTCGATGCGGACCTTGATCCATACGTCTCCGTTTACGCTGAAAGAGATCGCTTTAGCATCCTCATTCCAGCTGACTGGTGTGCGGGCTTCGAGGTACTCGATCTTGCTCCGCGGCTGCACGATTACGTGCTTAGGCGTGAAGCCATCATCGGCTTCGGGAAAGAGGCGCACAAACGTGGGTTGGTTATCGCGGCGTGCTTCAACCGTGATCGGATAGGAGCAGCGTTGGACCTGTCCCTTCGAGGTCGTCTCAATGCAGCGCCAAGCCGGTTGCAGGCTGCCGGTGATCCAATTGATCAGCACCGGATAAACGATGTTGAAGTTTCCCGTCCACACTCGGAACTTTAGGACATCATTCATCACTGAAGTCGTTGCTCCTCCAAAAGAAGTTGGAGTGGGGCGAAACGAATCAGTGCCGATGTCGAGAAATTCCCCATCGATAAATATTGGCGGGCCAAACGGGCCGAAGAGGCTTTCATCCGCGGCATATTTGTCGCGGCCGTATTTGAACCCGAATACCTGTACCCAGCCTCCGCTGTCCGGAGCCGAGGGCAGATCCATTCCGTGAACCAATATGCCGCTACCCTGCTTGGTGGTGAACGAGTTGGCGCTGATTCCAACGGTGTTCTCGAACATGCCATTCTCAAAAGCCACCGGGTATGACTCGCGATAAACTACATGCTCTTTCGCATCGCGCAACTCCCACCATTCCACCGTCTCGTCGGTTGTCCCTTCAATGTTTTGCACGTGAGTAAGCAAGCGGAACATTTGCTGCGCGACTATCAGAGTCTGGCTGCGGTCTGAAACCACCACCTTCGGAGGAGGCGCGTCGGACTTCGGCGCGGCAATTGGCAGGGAAGGCGAAGCAGATGATGGGGGAGAGCTTGGTATCGTCGGCGCCGCTTGGGCGGACGCGGATGGTTGCGGCTTCTGCGGTGCAGGCTGCGTTGCAACACCTGTCACCGCTTGGGCAGACTTCATTCCCTGGATATGATTGCATGCGGTGAAAGACACTGCGACTGCCACCAGAGCGACTACAGCCACACTGCTGCCTTGCTCTTTCATGGCTAACGTATACCGCGTTTATATGCGCAGGTTAAGGAACGAAAGGATGCGAACTTCCGGCCGATTCGCTAGGCTAAAACGATAGGCTGTATCTCACTCAAACGTCCCATAAACGCACCGCTGGCCCGCTTCGGGTGATTCATTTCCATGGGATGAGTGTTATACGAATAGGTCAGGCAGCGTTCTCCTACCCGATAGAAGGCTCGTACTTAAGGGAGTGAGCTGGTCAATCTTAAAGATATCGGCTGGCGCGGAAAAACTGCTGAACTGGAAAGGCCAAACATTCCCTCGAAGATATAGTTGCCACGGCTTGGAAGTGGGCTGAACGGGCTGAGGCAAAAAAGCAGTAATCTCGATCAGAAATTCGTCGGCGTAAAAAGCAAAGCGCTACCGACCCAGCGTCCAGGAGGCAGAGGAACGCTACGATAGCGCTGCCTGTGATTGACCCGAACTGTGGAGAAGCTTAGGCCGAAGCGACCGCCAATCCTAGTGCACTGTCTGATTCCTCGACCGTCGCAACTCGCGAGGCAGCTCGGGTCGTCCTTCGTGATCCTTGTTGTCCTTCGTGGTTCACGCCTTTGTTTGAGCCTGGGACTTTAGATTGTTAGCGGCCTTTGTTAAAGCGCTTTGCAGCTCAAGCAAGTGCCTTTCCTCGGTCAGATAGCTGATAACCATCATGCGCAGGACGCTCTCGCCCTTGACGAGGGTTTCTGAAATCCAGCGGCTGCCATCGCGCGTGACTTCGTCCACGATATTGGCGTGAGTGGCGGCTTGCTGCTGGGTATCGAGTCCGCCAGGCTTGAACCTAAAAGTCACAATGGGAAGTGTCGGCGGCACGGCCAGCTCGAAATTGTTCGATGCTTTCACCCACGCCGCGAAGCTCGTCATCGCCCACGAACTTTCGGCAGTTCCGCCCCGGGCTGTTAGGCTCTCAGGAAAGCGGCGTACCCCATGCATCCGAATGCGATCCTGCACGAAATTCGGCAGCTCTACAATGTGAGTGACCGCCTTGACTCGCTGGCGGAACAACATCCCCTCCTCTCAGACGCACTCATCGGCATCTCGGGAAGCGTTCGTAACACGGCCACGCTGCTGGAGGTGGTGGTCGCGATGAAAATGCCGCTGCTCTCCGGCTTAGATCCGGCAAATGCCTGACTTGCTCGTTGTCGGCGCGGAAGCTAGTCGTTGAGCACGAGGTTGAGAAGTGAGCTGTGGACTTGCGATCCGCCATTGTAGTGAATAAAGCCCAATTTCCTGAACCGGTTCATGAAAAAGCTGGCCCGCGTTTGCTGCGGGGAACCTCGCAGCTTTGTCGGCCCCGTCGACACTCAGACTAACGGGGATCGCTTCGTTCGCCACACCCCAACTATAACGGCGATGAGGAGTGTCTTCAGGAGCCAGTCACCGGAATGGATGGCGGCGATTTGCCATGGGGTCTTCTCCCACATAATGGCGCCCACCCACATCATGGCTGAGAATCCAAACCACAACCAAAGTGCAAGACGTACTGCTCCTTTCCAGTCACTGCCTCCCAGAAGCACTATTAGGCGCGCGAGCACATAAGTGATGACGAGGGTCCGAACAATCTCACCGACCACCTTCCCTATCGACGGTGTCGTACCCGCCGTGCGGCCGGGGTCCACAGCACGCCACACATTGCCCAACAACAACGGACTGTAGTACAGCGAACTCATTACAAACGCCGCCAGGGCCGCTACCACAACGGCCCAATAGTTTATTTTGAGCACAAAGTTTCTCCTCGCCCTTCCTTCCCGCTCGGAATCTCCGGGAGTCAACAACCTCCAACCAAAAACCCATGAAAGCCCATCCGTTCGCGTGTCTCGATGCGTCGGCTAGGGCTGGAGGTCAAAGGCGGGCCGCAAGCTACCATCCATGTAAAAGGGCACGGACGTGTGCTCGTGGACGATCCGCCAGACGCCCCCATCTCGATGCAGGCACACTGTTGCGCGCATCCAGAAACTGATCGGGCGGCCAGCCGCCTTGGGAGTTCCGCTGAGCCGGTAGAAGCCATGGCAGAAGGCAAAGTCGCCGCTCAAGGTAATCTCGAAATCGCGCGATTCACGATCTATTGGGCCTTCCCACGTGTCGAGCCACGCCTGCTTTGATTCGCGATCCTGTCCATGATGGGAAAGTGGCGGCGCGAGATCACATACGACTGCGTCTTGCGCATATGGCGAGACGATCGTTGCGGCATCCTTGTTGTGATGCGCCTTGTGAATGCCTTCGATGAGCGCCCGGATATCAGTTTCATCTTTCGGGGACTGGTTTTTCATTGTTGCGGCTGACATGATGTTTTCTCCTTTGCTTTGAGTTGGCTGTAAAAGCATCTACAGACATTGGTTGGAGATGACACACAGGGTCCCTCGTACCACTGCACTGCGTTCACTTGTCGCGGCCCTACGCCGTTACCTACGCGGGGCGCTCCATTAGCGGCCGGATTTCGACGCCGCCCGTGGGCCCACCTGGAATTCGCGCGGCTATAGCGATCGCCGCGTCAAGATCCTTGACCTCAATGATGTAGTAGCCCAGGAGTTGCTCGCGTGTCTCGGCGAACGGACCGTCGGTCACGAGGCGTTTGCCGCTGCGTGCCCTGACGCTTGTGGCTGCAGACGTTGGGTGCAACTGGGAGCTGCTTACATACTGTTCAGCCGACTGCAGTTGTTGCCTGAATTGCAGGTATTCCCCCATGGCTTGTTGGCGTTGGATCTCGCTGAGCTTGGCCCAGCCCTTTTCGTCGTCGTAAATGAGCAACATGTATTTCACAGTGATCCTCCAGAAGTGAATCGAACAGGGACTGCCCAAATCGACAGCTCGGCCCAGAAATCTTTATGATTGGGCATGCCCCAGGATGTTACCTCCGCTTTGGACGCGCTCTATCGCTCCGACTGGGGCCGGATCGTTGCCGCCCTGATTCGGCTCTTCGGCGACTTCGATGCGGCCGAAGAGGCAGCCCAGGAAGCCTTTGCGGCCGCCGTGGACCAATGGCCAGTTTCCGGGGTTCCCGAATTCCCACGAGCGTGGATCATTCAGACGGCCCGCCACAAGACCATCGACCGTCTGCGACGGCAAACCCGGTTTCAGGAAAACCAGGAGTCATACGTGTCCGGTTTGGGCGGGACCTCGGAGGAACCGGACTACGACACGGAGGAGATCCCCGACGATCGGCTTCGTCTGATCTTCACCTGCTGTCACCCAGCGCTTGCTCTGGATGCGCAGGTCGCGCTGACCCTGCGCACGTTGTGCGGCCTAGACACCGACGAGATCGCGCGGGCGTTTCTCGTTCCCGGCCCGACTATGGCACAGCGACTGGTGAGAGCGAAGCGCAAGATCCGCGATGCGGGCATCCCGTACATGGTGCCAGAGACGAGTGATCTACCCGAACGGCTCGATGCCGTGCTGACGGTAATCTATCTGGTTTTCAATGAAGGGTACGCGGCCACGCGGGGCGGGCCTCTCGTGCGGGCCGATCTCTGTGCCGAGGCGATCCGTCTCGGCGGTCTCGTGCGAACCCTGTTAGGACCGCGGCCGCCTTCGGAAGTGGTCGGGCTCGTCGCCCTCATGTTGCTCCATGATTCGCGGCGGGATGCCCGTTCAGACGATCGCGGCAATCTCATCGCCCTAGAAGACCAGGATCGCAGTCGATGGAATCGGCAGCAAATTGCCGAAGCGCTCCCCCTTGTGGAGCAAGCGCTGCGCGGCGGGGCAGGGCCGTTCGCGGTGGAAGCAGCGATCGCCGCGCTCCATTGTGAGGCGGCTCGGGCAGAAGACACGGACTGGCGTCAGATCGTGCGTCTATACGATGTACTCGAACGCCTGCAGCCATCGCCGATCGTGTCGCTCAATCGGGCTGTGGCTGTCGCGATGGTGGAGGGCCCGCGGCCGGCGCTCGCGCTGATCGACGCGCTGGCAGCAGCTGGAGACCTCGACAGTTACCACCTGCTGCACGCCACCCGCGCGGATCTTTTGCGGCGGCTGCGGATGTCAGCGGACGCCGCGGTCAGCTACCGGCGCGCACTCACGCTGGTGAGCAATGAAAGCGAGCGTCGTTTCCTTGAGCGACGACTGCGCGAAATGCAAGCTCTCGATCCGGTACAGAGCCACCATCATCCAGGGCGACAGGCGCCGCCTCACTAAATGTGTTTCTGGAGCATGCACAACAAACTGCTCTGCCACAGGAATCGCGCCTCAGGCTACTGCCGCTGCAGAGCAATTCATTCGCATGGAATCCTCACCGTCGATTCAGCATCAGCCGCAAATGGGAATACCCCAGTCCCCCGCAGCCGGACCAGGGATTTCCGGAAAGGAGGATGCGTCATGGTGAAACAAACAAGTTGCCTAATGTGCTCCGCCGGACACAATTTCGCACGAAAATGAAGGAAGTACAAAGTAACCATTTTCCCAATTTGCACAGTAAAGACCGACATTCTCGCGTTACGGCGGCTTATTTCGATGACTAGCTGGATAAATCGGACGGTGCTCCATTACCATACGCAGCCGAGGGTATTGAGTAGATGGGCCAGCGTCGTGAACCGCGAAAACCAATCGACGTGCCGCTTCGCATTTTTGGGACTGACTCCGGAGGCAAAATATTCTCCGAGAATGTGACCACGGTCGATGTCAGTCAGAACGGCGCGAAGCTGGGTGGCGTTCGAGCTCGCGTCAAGGTGGACGAAATCATCGGAGCGGCGTATGGAAAGAACAAGGTCCACTTTTCGGGTGAAGTGGGCGGGTGAGCCTGGATCGCCGAAGGACGGCCAAATTGGACTGCTCAATCTGACCCCGGAAAAGCCGTTCTGGGACTTTCCTTTGCCGTCCGGGGTGATTGACAACTTTCGCTTTGCAGACAAGGACCGGCGCCAATCCGCCCGGGCGAAGTGCTCCATCGCTGCGGAATTGCACCCGGTGGGACAGCCAGTGATATGGTGCAAGGTTTCGGATTTGAGCCTGGGCGGCTGCTTCGTAGAAATGCCCATTCCGCTGCGGGTGGACACCGAATTCGAAGTCGCATTGTGGTTGGGAGAAACCAAGTTGCGATTGAAGGGCGAGGTTGCGAGCACTTCGCCAGGATTCGGAATTGGCGTGCGCTTCAAGAATGTCTCGCCCGAGAACCAGGAATTTTTGCGCCGCCACATCCAGGTCATTGCCTGAAACCGTGCGCCCGAGCTCGGCGATGTGACCGAAGAGCGAGGGAGGAGTTTTGTTGTGACTCATTCACCGTGAATCAGATGCGCGCAACCGTCCGGCGAAAATCTAGGGGGGAAAGGTACACCTCAGGTTGTGAGCATGATGCCACTTCGCGATTGACGGCGCGCTTCGTGCGGCATGATTCGACGGAGGAGAATCTGGAACAGCTGCGACACTATGTGGAGCAGCATGGGAGGCCGGTAGCGGTATACACCGACAAGGCCGGCTTGTTTCAGATTACGCCCCGCGGCATCCATCACCGGGACGCTCCCGAGCAGCAGCTGAGCCAGATCGGACGGGCGCTCGCGGAGCTGAACATTGAGTGGATCGCGGCCCATTCGCCGCAAGCCAAGGGGTGCATTGAGCGCTCGTTCAAAACGGCCCAGGACCGGCTGGTGAAGGGATTACGACGAGTCGGAGCGAAGGACCTAGAAACGGCCAATGCGTATCTCCAGCAAGTATTTATGCCTCTGTGGAACGAACGCTTTCGTTGCCAGCCGCAACTAGCCGGCGACGCCCACCGTGCTCTGCCGCCAAGAACGAATCTGGATTCGGTGCTGAGCATACGGGAGAGCCGTACGGTGACGGCGGACTACACGGTTCGCTGGGAGGGCGTGATCTATCGGGTCGAACGTGAACAAATTATGGCGGGCATGCGCGGAGCGCGCGTGCAACTGGAGCGATGGCGCGATGGAAGCAGGTGGATGCGGTGGCGAAACCGAACCGTAGCCCTCGAACCCTGTGAAACCACACCACGCGTGCCTGCCGAGCGTCCTGTCAAGCGTGGGGTTACCGCGGTGAGATCGGCGGAGGAGAAAGCGCGAGCGAAACAGCGGCGTCTGGACGGCCAGCGAGATTGGAGAGAAAGCTACAACCAGCTTCGCAATCGACCAATCTGGGAGGCGGTGAGAGATTCTCCGCTGAGAGCGCCCGGGCTTCGATAGCGATGGCGAGAGGCAAGGGATTCAAACGCCATCCCTTGCCCCTCGTGCACCCCCATCCCGGCTTCAAAAAGCGGAACTTTCTATCTTGCGGAGAAGCAGAACTCTCTACTTTGCGTTGACAGTCGGTCGATTTGATCCGTTCTGCTGGGAAATGATTCGTCTTGAACATGGAACTACTACACTTTTACTACAGTCCGGCGAATAGGCAGTCAGGGTAGGAGTCGCTTTTGGAGTGGCGATTGGCATTTCATCTCACTGGTTAATGCGACAACGCGGTCAAAAGTTCACGGCCATCGAGGTGGTGTCCTGCCTCAGTTGAAAATGGAGAAAGCGTTCTCCCGTTAAGATAATCGGGAGAATGTATGAAAAACGAGCGCAAGCATTACACTGCGGAAGAGAAAGTCGCCATCCTGAGACGTCACCTTTTGGACAAGGTACCGGTTTCCGAACGTGCCCGATGCGCAGTGAACTGCATCAGCGCCAACTCAGCGTTGGAACTTTGCTGGGCTGCCGCCTTCTGCAGCCACTTCACGGCTTCATTTTCGTTCACCGGCACTCCGTCACCATCGCGATAGCGGACGCCAAGATTGTACTGAGCCGCAGCGTTGCCGTCACCAGCCGCTCTTGCGACCCACTGGGCGGCGGTTGTGCAGCTCTGTCGGACCCCGTGTCCGATCTCGTAAGCCATTCCCATCTGGAACGCCGCAGAATCATCTCCGTATACTGCCCGGCGACGTAATCCGGCAAGCTCGTAGCGGCTCAAAGTCCGTACCGCGTCCTCGGTCGTGCGGTCGGTTATTAGCATGTGGCTCTCTTGCAACGGAGCAGACTTGCCGAACTGCTCGGCCACGTGTGCCTCTGGAGTGCCCGCCATCGCGACGCCATTGCTTCGCGCAGTTTCGCGATCCCCTGTACTGTCGGCGCTGAGCGGAACGGTGTTCTCTTGCGCGGCTGTCCGCGAGCTGGACGCTGTGGTTTGCGCAGTATTGTGGAGACTCGCCTTCAGAATCAGGAGCGTGATTATGATTACCAGTATTGCCAGGACGGGAGCCGCTCTGCGGGGCGCACGCAGGCTCGACCGGGACTGGAGAAGCATCTGAAGCCAACTATTGGCGCTCTTCAAGGCATTCAGAAACGAATGCTGGGCGTGGCGCAGGCCTGGCTGCATAAGCACTTTGGGCGGGGCGGAAAGACTCCGCTTCGATTGGACTGTGGGCAAATTTGGCCTGTATTTCGTGGCGGCCCAAAGTCGATTTCTAGCGCTCTTCACTGTGCTCGAGATCGATGACTTCACCCGGCGCAAGCCGCGATACGCAGCTTTTGTTAGCAGTGGCAGAGAATCAGAGAGGTAACGAAGGGTGCGCCAAACCTGATGCCCAGCCCTTTCGGCGCGATTCAAGAGCCGGGCGCGCGAGGCGTACCTCCCCACAAAAGCGACCGTGCGCTCCCACTTCTGGCGAACCACAGGCCAAAGGGTTGAGGTCTCCACGACCAACCCCGCACGTACTCCAATCCCAGGTACATTTGTATCCTCGATCGCGGGAGAAGTCGCCGAATCCCCGGGCAGGGCAGGTGACGCCTGCTCATGTTCAGTCCAGGTTCCGCGCATCGCTTCTGTGGCGCGAGTTTCCTCACCCGATTCGTGCGACTCTTGCGGCGGTTTCGTATCCATGCCTGCAGCTGGAAGCTTGTGCTCGGGTTCACTCTGCAGAAGTCCGGGCATCGAGCGGGGCGCATCCTCGTCGTTCTCTAATATCCTTTGCAAAGCCGGAATGATCCGGTCGATCAACTGCAGCATTGCTGATGGTTCCAGCGCCACGCTCTGTCCCAGCCCCGCTTCCGCAGCCTTGCTGAGTGCCTGCTCCAGCACGTCGGCTAATAAGTGGATATTGGCCGCATCACGCTCCGTGAAGGCATTGAGGTCATCCGAAAACGCGGCTAACGCTCCCGCAACTTCATGTCCTTGATAAATCGGCTCGACTAGCATGGACTTGGCGCAGCCGGGATCATTGCTGGCGTCGTAGAAAGTACTTATTGCGGTTGGGTTGCCCAAGCGGGGTAACGAATCCTTGCTGAGCTGGCATGAGGTCGCTAGCTTCGAAATCACCGAAAGCCGCAATCGCTCATCATTCGATGCGTTTCCTGCTCCTGCGCAATAGAAGATCTCATCCTTTGTGAACAGCCACACGCCAGCACCGCCGGCGCCAACCAGTCCCTGGGTTAGCTTCACAAGCCGGTTTATGGCCGCATTCAGGTCTAGACTTCCGCTCCTTACCTCCTGCCGGATCTGGATCAGGTCCATTAGCGACTGAGGGTCAATCCTATCGCCCGCGCTCCCGCGAACTCCCTGCCTTAGCACGTGCCGGAATTGAGTGGATAGGAATTGCTTGAAGGATCGGCGATCGATGGACAATCGCTGGCTCATATCTTTTAGGGGTCCTTCGGACAGTCGCGATCCACGAAAGACCAAAGACTCTCGCAATGGACATAATAGAGTTTCTGATCCAAGCGTGGCAGGTATCGGAAGGACAAGGCAGTGACGGACGAGCGGCCACAACACCTAACCCCAACCAAAGGGCTATGCGCGATTATCTCCCTGACCGCGCGAGGGACCTCAACTCAATTGCGAGGGAACGGAGAAAACGGTCATGTTTCGATGGGTGATCAAGGGACAACTTCTCGCCGGGCCAAGACCCCGAAGAAAGAGATCGACGAGTCAGGTTCCTAAATCGATCGTGGATGCTTGGATAAAAAAAGCTAAGTCAAGCTTCGGTATCCGATCTATCATCTGCCTGCTTGACAAGCGACAGCTTCGACTGTACGAGAGTCTTCACGTGGATCTGATCTCTTACTATCTCGCTAGCGGATTCCACGTCGAGCATGTTCCAGTTCGCAACTACAAGCACAGTTCGCAACTACAAGCACCCCGCGCTCTCCGGCCAAGAACTTGAAAACGACCGTCTCCTGGCTCATGCGCGCCGCCGTCGCTTGCACACCGACAATCACACAACTCTGATTGTCGACTAAATAATTGTCGTAGTAACCGAGGCGGGCCGGAGTTCCTCCCTTCGTCGCATACGTCGAATCGGGATCGGTGGTCGAGACCTGGTCCTGTTTATGCACTGGCTCTTCGATAGGATTCTGTTGTTCGAGTTCCACCAGGTACTGACGAACGGTTTGTTTCACCTGCGCCGCTTCCGCCAGATGCTCGCGCGGAATGCGGCTCTCCTTGCTGGCATTGGCCTCGACGAAACTGACATCCACCGACAAATCGTCGCCTTGCACCAATCTGGCTTCCAGGCAACGGGCCACGATCTCTTCAAACAACTGCTGGAACAATTTCGTTTCCTGAAAACGACCGTGCCGATTCTTGGAGAACGTAGAGTGATGCGGTATTTCCTGATCGAACCCAAGGCCGGTAAACCAGCGCCACGCCAGATGCATGCGCAACTCCTCGCCCAACTTGCGCTCGCTGGTGATGCCATCCAAATATCCAATCAACAGGATGCGCAGCAGCAGCTCGGGATCAATCGACGGGCGGCCTGTATCGCTGTAACTCTCCTTCAACTTCTCGCGCACGAAGGCGAAGCTGATGTGTTTTTCGATGAGCCGCAGCAGATGAGTCTCTGGAACCTGATCTTCGAGCCGGAAGTAGTAGAACAGCGCTTCGGAACGGGAGTGTTGTCCCATCATGATTAGCACGCCTCCGAGAATGGTGATCCAGCAAAGCATGGCGAGGAAATTTCTCCTTCTTTTACCACGCTTTTGCTGCCATTCAAGCTGCTAATCGCAGTGACGTTTTCAACACCCACAGGCGTTTACACCAACTATGTCGCAGCTGGAGGGACGTTGGGGACGGTCTCCCGAGAGAGCTGCCCCCTTTGTGATCTCAGTGCATATGCATTTCCTTGCGCAGAGGCAGTGCCGACTCTGTTACATGCCGCCTCTGGACTACGTAGCGTGGTGTTGGCACCCGCTCGGGATGCATCTCAACTTTGGCGACCGCCGCCGCAGCGCCTGAGACCTGTACCCAGGTTGCGAGTGATGGCGTGCCAGCCTTATTCACCAGGAAGAGCATGTAGTAGCCCGGAGGGGCGATATTCGAGTCTGGCGGGCCTGTCACCGTGAGGCTCCCGGAGGTCTGTCCCGCTGTAAACGACAACCCAACATACCGTTGATCCATGTCGAACGAGTGTGTCACTGAACCCGCCTTCATAAGCACCACGGAGGCGATGTCGGCCGCATCTGGAGTGGGCACGCTGAATGACTGGCTGTAAGTGATCGAGGCCGGCGCACCGGCAGCGATGCGGGGCCTCACGGCAGCACTTCCGTCCGAGTTGAAGAGGTATGACGGCTGGTAAATCTCGATGTGGTTCTCAAATACGCCCTGGTCAGGGTTGCCGCCAGTGAGCGCGACCGTCCCGTCGGGCAAGAGCAACTGAACATTGTGATAGAGCCTGGGGAAAGTGTTTGACCCGGCCGGCGAGAATGAGCTGGTCGCCGGGTCGTAAATCTCTGCCTTCAAGCTTGCTGTGGTCGCGTCCTCGTCTTTTGCAGAGCCGGCATCCACGAGCACTTTGCCATTGGGCAGGATCGTGGCTTCCATCTCAACCCGCGCCTGGGCCATCTTTGGCCCGGGTACCCAACATGGGGCATAGGTTGGGCAGGCGGCGGAAATTTGAGCGCCTGCCGGACTGAGATCAATAAGTTCAGTGGTGTCGGTCGCAGGATTGTCACCACCCATGATCATGACCTTGGGGCTGTAGTTGTTCTGTGGAGTCAGCGGGAGCAACACCGATGTGCCATAGGTGCGCTCTCCGTTCGGATCGTTTGGCCCGGGATAGCTCGTCCATGCAACCAGGGTCCAAGTTTGGCTGGAAGGATCAAAGTCTAACGTGGCGGATGAAGGGGCGGAGTAGAAGACGTGGCCAGTTGGAAGCAGGTGCATTCTGGGATACAACGGGAATTGGAATCCGGGAAAGTCCGCGATGTGGGGGGTTCCTTGAATCTCGGCACTCCAATGCTGCCCGTCCCAGATTTCGCTGGTGTTGTTGTTAGCGCCGTCCGTATCGTTCAATCCAGACGTGGTCATCATACGACCGTCATTAAGTTCAGTGACGGTTGGGTACCAGCGTCCATGGGACGTGGGGGTTATGTCAATGAAGGACTCAGTGGAAGGGTCGAAAATGGAAGTGTTTGCAAAGCCAGTGAACGGAGTGTCGCCTTGGGTTCCCACCACGGCGAGTGCTCCGTAGCTTTTGGTGCCGCCATTGATCAGAACTCTGCCATCCTGCATGATCGACATTCCGTTGCAGAACATGTCCCAAGTTGTGGGGATAGTCGTGATGTTATTGCTAGACAAATCCACGAGTGCCGCACCCTGAGAATATTGTGGCCCTTGAGGGCAACCAGCCTGCTGTGGAGGACAGTTGCCAGAGCCGGAGACGATGAGAATCTTTCCCGTGTGCAGCAGTGCCGCGTGAATCGGATTGCTTGGCATCGTTTGAGACAGGGTTGACCAAAGGCCAACTGGGTGCGGGGTGTAATTTGAGGGCGTGGGTGTCGGGGTTGGTGTCGGTGTCGGTGTCGGGTTTGGGGTTGGGGTCGGGGTCGGGGTTGGGGTCGGGGTCGGGGTTGGTATCGGAGTCGGAATGGGGTCCACTGTCGGAGTAGGAGTTGGTGTCGGAGTAGACGCCAACTGAGCAGCCCCTCCACCGCAATGGATGGGCGGAAACGAGATGAGCAGAACGAACAGTATCGCTGCGACCTTCTTCATCAAAGTGTCCCTCGTCTAGCTCCAATGAATCACGTGCAAGCACGAGCTGTAATGCGTGGAGATGTTTCCTAGTTACGGAGCAATCGCGGTGCCAACCTGGGCTTGCTTTGCCATCCGACGGCGGGCCCATCCGTTCTCTGCTGGCGGAAGCTCGGAATCCTACTAAGGAGAGGAACATAGCTCATTGTGAGCCACGCAGAAGCTACGTTTGCGCCAAGCTATCTTTCGGCCGGACGTTACCTTTGAGTGTTACGGCGGTAACTCAAGACTGAGCCCTGAGAAAGAGCGTTCCCCAAGAAAAGAGAAAAGATGTTCCACGCTAGGAGGTCTGTCTGAACGCTGGGGCGGCGGGCTTGCAATGATGCTGGGAGGCGGAGTGGACTTGAAAGTGACCCAGCGTGTCGCAGTGGCGTGCGATCCAGTTCGACTGGCTCTCGCTGCATGCCAATGGACGTAGCGATAACAACAACCCGCGAATCTCTACGGGATTTTTGTTCCGCTAACTAGTAGCTTAGAAGTCGACAAGCTCAGGGCAACCGAGGAGGTCGCCCTCATTATTTTCCGCCAGCGATGCTGGGAAGCAAGCCAGAAGGCGAGTATCGGGAAACCACAAAATTGGTCCTCGAGTTGAAGAATGATTTCAGAATTCGAGGCACAGTGCCGATTAATGATTTTCTGTCGTTCACTCAACCGTGACGCGGCTTCGTCCGGGCATCCAGCGGAACGCAGGCAGCCGTTTCCAACCTGCCTTGCGCCAGCGCCGGTCAGATGCGTCGCCGGATCCAGCCGTCGAGACGTTGGAAGAGCTTGCGGATGTGGGCGCGTTTGTAATACTCGCCCCGGCCCCGCAGTCCGGAGAACCCTACCGGAGACAAGGGCAAAGGCGGGATGGCAACCGAAGGGACCGGAGCCAAGGCCGCGCGGGATCTCGGACGAGGTTGGAAGATCAGCCCGTCGGTGGATATCCCCGCTGGCGCGACGTACACGGTGGCCGAGATCAACGGCTCTGGCGCGATTCAACACATTT
>WNFF01001343.1_pt1 | contig 20234 bp, 16 predicted proteins | sample 5400441 | NCBI WGS metagenome assembly WNFF01 (sample SAMN13153345, study PRJNA577476) | soil metagenome | isolation source: 120 cm saprolite under Douglas fir tree site 2 hole 3 replicate 1 | place: USA:California | collected 2015-04-18
CCCGCGACCGCGACCAGATAGCGGCCGTCCTCGCCGAGATCGACCGTACGCTCGAGCAGCCGCAGCCGCTGGTCCTCCGGACCCTGCACATAGGCGCGGCGCGTGCCGTCCTCCCGCGTCTGCACCCCCTGGTCGCTCAAGTGCGGAAGCCCGGAATCCCACAGCGAGCGCGAGGAGCGCACGTCGGTCCGCGCCGCGTTGAGGCGGGTGAGCTGCCAGTACCAGCCGGACAGCGGCAGATCGAACTGGGGCTCGCCGAGCGACTGCGGCGTGCGCTCGCTCGAATCATCCGGCGCCGCCACCTCGGCCACCAGCGTGCGCAGGAAGACGTTGAGCCGGCGGTCGAACGAGCGCTCGACGGCATCGCGATAGAGCGAGGAGAGCACGAAGCTGGTGATCGCCAGGATGACGACCGTCCAGGCGGTGGCGGACAGGAACAGGCGAAGCGCAAGCGAGTTAGCGCGCATCGCTCGGCGGCGTGAGGAGATAACCGAGCCCGCGCACGGTCTGGATCAGGTCGAAGTCCTGGTCGTAGAGGTGCTCGACCAGCTCGGTGCGCGAGACCACCCGCCCGGTGTGGTGCATCAGGTAGGCGAGCAGGCGGTACTCGTGCGAGGTGAGCTTGACCGGCGTGCCGTCCACGGTGACGCGGCCGGTGCGCGAATCGAGCCGCACCGGCCCGCACAGGAATTCGCTCTTGGCATGCCCGACCGAGCGGCGCAGCAGCGCGCGGACGCGCGCCAGCACCTCCTCGAGGTGGAACGGCTTGGCCACGTAGTCGTCGGCGCCGGCGTCGAAGCCCTGCACCTTGTCGCTCCAGCGGTCGCGCGCGGTGAGCAGCAGCACCGGCATGGAGCGGCCGGCGCGGCGCCAGGATTCGAGCACCGAGATGCCGTCCATCTTGGGCAGGCCGATGTCGAGGATCACGGCGTCATAGGGCTCCGTCTCGCCGAGATAGTGCCCCTCCTCGCCGTCGAACGCGCGGTCGACGACGTAGCCCGCGTCCGTCAACGCGGTCGCAAGCTGCCGGTTGAGGTCCGGATCGTCCTCGATCACCAGCAGGCGCATGATTTTGTCCCTCGACCCCCGTCAATGCACGCCGATGACGGTGCCGTTGCCCGCATCGACGCTCGCCCGCGCTACTTTGCCATCGCCCGCGAGCACTGTCAGCACATAGACGAGCCGCCCGCTCTGCTCGCACAGCCGTGCGCGCACGACCTCGCCACGCGGCCGCACCGCCCGCATCGCCCGCGACAGCGGCACCACCGAATGGCTCGCCGTGCGCGCCTTCTGCTCGTTCGGCGTCAGACACCGGTCGGCGGCCAGCGCACCGGCGGTCGCGCCGAACAGGACGAGGCCGGCCAAGGTCAGGAGAACGATCATCGGGCGCCTCGCTCGCTTTGCCGTCCGCCGGCAAGCCGGGTGCATCGCACCGATGGGCTGGCGGCAACGGACGTCAAGACTGCGGCATAGCCCAAACCGTGAGTCCCGGAAAGCCCGCATGCTCTTGCGCCGCGCCGGCCCGGGCACGGGACGCCGGCACAATTTGCGGCAAAATCGCGTAACCCCCTTCATGCTTCGCGAATGGCTCGGCCGTCTAATCCCGGGAGGAGAAGCGGCGGACAGCCATGAGCACCCTCGTCTTCCAGTGCCCGAAAACCGGCAGGCCGATCGACACCGGCCTCGACATCGCCGTGCACAGCGGCATCCAGAATATCCAGCCGGTCACGCTGCGCGTGCTCTGCCCGCTGTGCGGCAACCATCACGTCTGGAAGATCGCCGACGGCTGGCTGCGCGAACCGCAGCCGCATCAACGCACGGGCGCATGGCGGGAACTCTAGCGCCCGGCCATGGGTTGACCGCGGGGCAACCCGGAAGAGGCAACCCGCTTCACATTGACAACTGATCCGCCGGAGGGCTTGTCCGCAGGCACATGCGCCTGCCCATCGCCCTCGCCTTCCTGCTCGTCGCATCCCTGCCCGCCGCCGCAATCGTCGGCGGCGCCGGCCCGGCCGACCCGGCGATCGCGCGCCACATCGTGCTCATGGTCGGCTCGCGCGGCACATTCTGCACCGGGGTCGCGATCGCGCGCGACCTCGTGCTCACGGCGGCGCACTGCACCTTGCCGGGCGCGGACTACAAGCTGATGGAGTTCGATGCGGCGCGGCAGCCGCAGCTCAAGGACATCGCGCAGATCGCGCGTCATCCGCAATTCGATCTCGCCACGCTGCTCGCGCACCGCGCGACCGCCGACGTCGCCCTGGTGAAGCTCGCCGCCCCTCTCGCCGCGCGGTTCTCGCCTGCGCCGCTCGTGTTGCCGCCGCGACCGGTCGCGGTGGGCGACGCGTTCATGGTCGCGGGCTATGGCGTTGGGGTGCGCGGCGACGGCAAGAGCAGCGGCGTCATCCGCGCCGCAAAGCTGGTCGCGACCGGCCAGCCCGGCACGCTGCAGATCCGCCTGGTCGATCCCGGCGCCAACGGCGAGCGCGCCGGGCTCGGCGCCTGCACCGGCGACTCGGGCGCGCCCGTCTTCGCCGACCTCGGCAGCGGGCTCGGCGTCGTCGGCGTGGTGAGCTGGTCGACCGGACCGAAACTCTCCGAGGGCTGCGGCGGCTTCACCGGCGTAACGCCGCTCGTGCGCTATCGCGACTGGATCGTGGACACGGCCCGACGTCTTGGTTCCCCGCTCGCGCCATAGCGCGGCGCACGGGACCGGCGGCTAGCGAACCAGCCACAGCCAGAGCAGCGCGAACAGCAGGGCGATCGCCGCGGTGCTGAGCACGAGCACGTAGCGAACGTTGTGCCCGGTGACGCCCTGGCGCGCCTCGACCGTGTTCCTCTCGATCCGTCTTCCGTCGATACGATCGCTCATCGGATGCTCCACTTCGCAACGGTGCGGCCGTGAGCAAGGAGCCCCCGGCCGGACAGAGGGGCGGCCGGGGGCCATGCCGGGCGGTGGGCTGGGGGACGGGTGGTGTGGCGCCGCCGCCCGACGACGGAAATTGCGTGCGACGCTGGCCAAGCTGGCCAACTGGAGGGTCAACGCACGGCGCAAAGAGCCGTTCCGGAGCCTTCAGTGCGCAGCCGGAACCGGTTCTGACCAGCCGCTGAACAAGTTGTGGACAAGCTGTGGATAACTTGGCCGGTTCCAAAATATAGCGTCGATATTTCAGCACTTTAGGAAAGGAAGCTACCGCTTCCTGTTCGCCCGAGGGCGACGACTGATAGCGAATTTACGCAGGGCAGCCGCGCAGCGGTATCAGCGGAAGCAAATGATCGACTGGGTCCCCAACGCTCTTGCCGCGGTTCCCCGAAAAGCGGACGCTGCGCGCGCTTTCCGCTTTCGCTCGCGCGCTCAACGGGAGGACCCTCCGTGAAGAAGACCCTGCTCATCGCGGCCGCTGCGGCCGCGCTGCTCGCTTGTCCTGCGCCGCTCGCCGCGCAGCAAGACGATGCGCAATTCGGCACCGTGCATTTCGCCACCTCGTGCAACGAGGTCGCGCAGCGCCGCTTCGATCGCGCGATGCGCTACCAGCATTCGTTCTGGTATCGCGAGTCGCAGGCGATCTTCGAGGAAGCGCTCAACGCCGATCCGTCATGCGGCATCGCGCTGTGGGGCGTCGCGCTTTCGCTCCTCTACAACCCGCACGCCCCGGCGCCGCCGGAAAATCTCCCCGCCGGCCTCGCCGCGCTGCAAAAGGCCAAGACCATCGGCGCCAAGACGGCGCGCGAGCGCGATTTCATCGACGCGCTCCTCGTCTTCTACACCGACTACGACAAGATCGACCATCGCACCCGCGTGCAGTCCTATCTCAAGGCGATGGAGGCGGTGGCGCAGCGTTATCCCGACGACGACGAGGCGCAGATCTTCTATGCCATCACGCTCAACGTCGGCGCCTCGCCGGCCGACAAGACCTATGCCAATCAGCTCAAGGGCGCGAAGATCCTCGAGCCGATCTTCAAGCGGCAGCCGCGCCATCCCGGCGTCGCGCACTACCTGATCCACCTCTACGACTATCCGCCGATCGCCGAGCAGGGCCTCGACGCGGCGAAGCGCTATGCCGGCATCGCGCCGGCCGCGCCGCACGCGCAACACATGCCGTCGCACATCTTCACCCGCGTCGGCTATTGGAAGGAGTCGATCGCGTCGAACCTCGCCTCCGCCAAGGCGGCGAAGACCGACAAGGAATGGGACGACGGCATGCACGGCATGGACTACCTCGTCTATGCCTACCTCCAGCTCGGACAGGACAAGAACGCCCGCGCCGTCGCCGACGAGATGAGCGCGACGCAGGGCTACAAGCGGTTCGCCGGCTACTACGCGAATGCGGCGAGCCAGGCGCGTTACGTGTTCGAGCGCGGCGACTGGAAGGGCGCCGCGGCGCTGCAGGTGCGGCCGAGCTCGACCGCGTATGCCGATGCGGTCACCCACTTCGCCCGCGCGGTCGGCGCGGCGCGTTCCGGCCAGGTCGATGCGGCGAAAGCGGACATCGCCAAGCTCGCGGAGCTGCGCGACAAGCTGCGCGACGCCAAGGACGCCTACTGGTCCGAGATCGTCGACATCCAGCGCCAGGTCGCGGCCGCGTGGCTGCTCGCCGCGGAGGGAAACCATGACGGCGCCCTCAAGGCGCTGAGCGCCGCCGCCGACCAGGAGGACAAGACCGAGAAGCATCCGGTGACGCCGGGGCCGCTCGCGCCCGCGCGCGAGCTCTACGGCGCCATGCTGCTCGACCGCGGCATGGCCAAGGAGGCGCTCGCCGCCTACGAGGCCGTGCTCAAGAAGGAGCCGAACCGGTTCAACGCCTATGCGGGCGCCGCGAAGGCGGCCGAAAAGCTCGGCGACAAGGCGAAGGCGACGGCCAACTACCAGAAGCTCGCCGCCATGGCGGAAGGCTCCGACCGGCCCGACGTCGCCGCGGCGAAGCAGTACCTGGCAAGGAACTGAGAGCCGGTGCGACGTCGCTGAAGCAGTCCAGCCCTCATCCTGAGGAGCCCGCGTCGCATCGCGACGCGGGCGTCTCGAAGGACGAGGGCGGCCGAAGAGCAGCCACTTGGTTGCGAAGGCTCTCGCGCGTAAAGTTCGAGCCAGCGGCCACCTCGTCCTTCGAGACGCTTGCCCTCGCGCAGCGCGGGCAAGCTCCTCAGGATGAGGTGGATCGAGGTGGAGAGCCAGGCAAATCAGGATGAAAAAGCCCCTCGCCTTCGCGATTGTCATCGGCGTGCTGGCGCTCGGCGCCGGCGCGGCGGTGTTCGCCTCCAAGCTGCCCGGCCGCCACGACGTCCAGCCGGTGTTCACCGAGGTGAAATGGCCGTTCCTGATGGATCAATGGGGCGTCGGCCGCGCCTTCCAGTGCAAGGCGGAGCACTGCGGCACCGAGGTCAACGTCTACGTGCGCGCGAAGATCGGCTTCTGCAACTGCTCGACCGGCGTCGCCGACGACGAGGAGCTCGAGCGCGTCGGTGATGTCGATCTGTTCGGCCCGAAGTTTTCCGCCGCGAGCGCGGGACGCGAGATCGCGGTCGCCTGGATGAAGGGCCGCAGCCGGCCCTATGACGTCGCCGGCCGCACGCCCGGCTCGACGCTCGCGCTCGCGTTCAACGACCGCTGCGACGTGATCGTCGCGACCGCGTCGGTGGCGAACGGCTCCGCGACGCGCCTCGAGCCCGCGGTGCTCGCCTTCCTCAACAGCGACACGGTGCTGCGCTGGGCGGAGAAGACGCTGGGGCTGTGAATCGCCTATCGCCTGTAGGCTCGCATTTTATTGTTGCGGATCTCATCCAAATCGCTTATTCGGCGAAATGATATACGGAGAAATGCATCCCGGGGCCGAAAGGCGACCCGGGTTTTCTTTTGCCGCTTGGGATCGGAGGAAATCAGCGATGCGCCAAGCGCGGGCCAAAAAAGGTTGTAAGACGCTCGCAATGCACGCGCGCCTGCAGATTCCCTGTTATTTACAGGAGCGCTCCGGCGGAAGCCATTGCGAGCCATGCGTTCAGGGAATGAAGCGGCCGTGAGAGCGACGATGCGATATTCGGAGATCGTCGTGTCCGCTTCGTGCAACGGGAGAAATTGAGGTGGTCGATTCCGATGGCTATTTCGCCTGGTACGAATTGATCACGACGGACATGGAGGCCGCCAAGGCCTTTTACACCAAGGTCATGGGCTGGGATGCGCATGATGCCTCGGCGCCGGACCGCGCCTATACCCTGTTTAGCTCGGAAAAGACCGTCGTCAGCGGGCTGATGAACCTGCCGGACGATTCCAGAAAGGCCGGCGGAAAGCCGTTTTGGATCGGCTATGTGCGCGTCAGCGACGTGGACGCGGCCGCCGACCGCATCAAGCGTCTTGGCGGCGTCGTGTACATCCCGCCGACGGACATCCCCGACATCAGCCGCTTTTCGGTCTTTGCCGACCCGCAAACCGCAACGCTCGCGCTGCTCAAGTCATTGAGTCCCGACGGCGCGCCGCGCCCCGCGATGGGGGCGGGACGCATCGTCTGGCACGAGCTGCTCGCCGGCGACTGGCACGCGGCGTGGGCTTTCTATAGCGAGCTTTTTGACTGGCAAAAGGCCGATGTCGACCCCGGTACGATGGGCACCTATCAGCCATTCTCCGCCGGTGGTGCGACGATCGGCGGCATGCGCACCAAGCCGCCGATGATCGTCGCGCCCTTCTGGCTTTACTATTTCAATGTCGATGACATCGACGCGGCGGCAAAGCGCGTGACGGCCGGCGGCGGCCAGATCCTCGACGGCCCGCTCGAATTGTCCGGAGGCGTCTGGATCGTCCAATGCGCCGACCCTCAGGGCGCCATGTTCGCGCTGGAGGGCAAGCGGCGCCACGAGCCTGTCGGATATTTCGAGCGCGTCGCATCGCGCGGCCCTTCCGATGCACGAGGCCGGCGGTGGTCCTGGTAGCCGGATGACGATTCTTTGAAACTCGTCTACACAGCAGGGTACGGAGTTCTACCGCTCGAACGAGACCATGGCGCAAGGCCGGGGCGGTCGAGCAAGGAGGGGGAATGACGACCGAGGCGCCAGCTGGCGAGACGCGCGAGGGTGGGTTCGCCGTCGTCTTCTCGCTCTATCTCGTCGCCTTCGTGACCGGCGCGATCGTGATGAGTTTCGAGATGCTGGGATCGCGCTATCTCGCGCCCTCGTTCGGCGCCGGCATCTACACCTGGGCGTCGTTGATCTCGACGGTGCTGGCGGCGCTGTGCGTCGGCTATTTTATCGGCGGCTACGTCGCCGATCGCCATCCGTCCCCGAACCTGCTCGCGGCGACCGTGGCCATCGGTTCGGTCTATCTGCTCTTATTGCCCGCGTTTTCCGATCACGTCCTGGAATTTTTTGCCTGGCAGATCGATGACATCAAGTTGGGCAGCCTCGCCGCCGCGATGGCGATCATGATGTTCCCGGTGACGTTTCTCGGGATGTACTCGCCCTTCGCCATTCGCCTTCTGATGCGCTCGAGGCAAAGCGCGGGCTCGGTGTCGGGCACGGTGTACGGCATTTCGACGGCCGGCAGCATCCTCGGGACGCTCGCGACGACGTTTTTCCTGATCCCATTGATCGGAACGCGCGCGATCACCTTCGCGCTCGGCATCCTGGGCCTCATCGGCAGCGCGCTGATCATCGCCCCCGCTTGGTCGCGCTGGCGGCGGCGTGCACAGCTCGGCGCTTTCGCGGCTTTGCTCGCGGCGCAGGCGGCGATGTTTTCGCCGGTCCGCGCCGAAGAGGTATTCGATCCGCAAGTCCGCGCCGCCATGCTGGCGCGGAAGAACGGGCGGATTGCGCATGTCGAGAGCGTCTACAACGACATCTTCGTCGTCAAGGACGCCAACGTGCTCAAGATGACCTTTCAATGGAAAGGCTGGTACTTCCAGCAGTCGGAAGTGAATCTGGCTGATCCCGACGACTTGCCGATGCTGTACGTGCGCGCGATGAGCATCGCCGCAATTCATCCGCCGGAGATCAAGCGCGTGCTCGTGCTCGGGCTCGGCGCCGGCTCCATTCCGGTCTATCTGTCCCGCTTCCTCCCTGACGCGCAGATCGACGCCGTCGAGCTCGATCCGGGCGTCATCGATGTCGCCAAGAAATATTTCGGACTTCGCGAGACCGAGCGGTTTCGTCTCATCGAGGGCGACGGCCGCGTGTACTTGAACCGGCACAGCGAGCCCTACGACCTGATCTACGTGGACGCCTTCACCGGCAGCTACATTCCGTTTCACCTGATGACGAAGGAGTTTTATCAGCTTGTGCGCAACCGCCTCGCGCCCCACGGCGTGGCGGCATTCAATTTTCTTCCGACCGTCGATCTTTTCGACAGCAATGTCCGCACGGTGAGGCTCGCCTTCGACAACCTCGATTTCTTTCATTCCGGCGACCGGCTCCAGGCCTACTCGAATGTGCTGGTGTTCGGGCGGCTCGACGCGGTGACGCAAGACGAGATGTTGCGAAGAGCCGCCGCGGCACAGGCACGCTACAAGTTCCGCTTCGACGTCTCGCAGCTCGTCACCGAACGGCGCATCGAAGCTCCGAAGGCGCTCAAGGGCCAGGTGCTGACCGACGATTTCGCGCCCGCCGACGTCCTCGATGCCCACGGCCGCCGTTATCGGCGAGAGCAATAGCGCAGCCCCTCGTCAATCGGGCATTTCGGATGTCGCGCCGCGCCCGAGCGCGAATTGTCCGACCGGTCCCTCGACGTGGAATTCGATGCCTGTCAGCTTGGCGAACAGGTCGATATTGGCGGTCCCGATCGCACATGCGCCGAGCCCCATGTCGGTCGCCATCAGGTAGAGCGTCTGCATCAATACGCCGACGTCCTTGAGGATGAGCGCATATGCGATCGAGCCGTACTTCCACGACACCCGGCCGAAGCGCGCCGCAATCGTGATGAGAATCTGGGGCGCGGCGGATGCCCCCATTGCAAGTTCGGCTCCCCCCAACAGCGCGTCGAGCTCCTGCGCGCCCACGCCGATCGTCGCCAGCGCGTGTCCGCCGGCGTCGTAATGGTAGAATCCGCGGGCGAGCCCTTCGCACTTGTCGACGGCGAGATAGAGCTCGAGCTCGTAGCTCGCGCCCGCCGACGGATAGGGCCTGGCGGCGTACTCGACCGACGGACCGGTCTCGTCGAACTCGGCCGTGCTCTCCCATCTCGACAGGACGCGCGCGGCGCCGTCGAGAAATCGCGAAAGCTCGTCGAGCGTGATCGGTCTCCGGTCGTCGAAGCTGCGGGTCGAACGGCGTTCTCGCAGGAGCTTTGCGACCGGCGAGATGGCCTGCGAACGCGCGGCCGGGACCTTGGCGAGATCGATGTGCTTTCCGGGCCAACGGGGCCGCACCGCCGGCAGCGGAGCCATTGCGCCGGCATAGGGATAAAGGCCGCCCATCGGGTTGGCGTGCCGGCCTTCCGTGCTGCGCGCGTGGAACAGAAGATCGTGAAAGTCCCAAAGCACGAGATGGTCGGTACCCTCGGTCGCCCGGAGGCCACTGTCGTCGGCGGCGTCGATCTTGAAAAGGATTTGGCAATCCACCAGCAGGGCGAGTAGCTCGATCCCGGGAAAACCGCTCTGCTGGCGGAGCTGTTTGACTGGCCGGGGCGTCGACAGCATGGCGATGGCGGCCGCGATCTGCGGATCGTGGATTTTGAACAACGCGCCGGCGCGCGGCGATTCCAGCACCATCTCGTTGCCGCGCCGTCGCAAGTACGCGAACCGCGACAGGACAAGAACGTCGGCATTGCCGAGCCGCGGCATGCGTGGCCAGTAATCGGCCGTCTGCGGTTCGATGACGACCTGGTCCTCGCTGTCCCGCGAGCGCGCGAGGCGGTACTCCAGCAGTCCCTGCCTCGCCAATCGGCGGACGAGCTGATCGATGTCCTTGTCGACGCTTCGGCCGCCGGACGCGAACGACGCGAGCGGCAGACCCGCGCGCAGGTCCTGCGCGCGATCCGCCGCGCGCGCGCTGAACGTTCCCAGGCCGATCGAATAGCCGTCGAAGCAGGCGGCGATTTTTCCGCTCGCTTGCGCTTCGAGCGTGACGTGACCGCCGAGGCGGGCGGAAATGATCGGCGCCGCGGTCCGTCGCCCTCTCCTTTTTCCGCCCGCGCGCACGTGCCCTCAAGTATGGGGGAGAAACGGAGTGAGCTCGCTCTCCAACAGCGGCCGATCTCGCAAGCCGAGCTTCACCGGAACATCGTAAAGCCGGCCAGGCCCGAAGCGGCGATAGAAATGCCGCATCCCCGGAACGATCACTCTCACGACCGGGACGTCGATGTCGGGCCGCGTCTGATCGAGGACGAGGAAATCGAGGCCCGCCCGCCTGGCGAGATCGACGCACGCGGTCACTTGCTCGCGCGTGTCGAGCCGGCCGAACTTCCAACCGGTGTCCGAGTAGACCGTCGGCTTCCCGACCGGCGTCAAGAAGGGATGGTCCTGCAGGCGCAACGGAGTCGTGCCGTCCAGGCTCGACTTCTCTCCGGTCCCGCCTCCCATGAGGCCGATGGAGAGGAATTGGTTCAACTCCGTCAGCGCGCGCAGCAGGGCGATTCGGGCGTCGAAATGCGCGCCCGAACCGAACTCGATATTTTCCTGCGCGTTTTGCATCCAGTGCACGATCGCCACAAAGGTCGGAACCCCGAGATCGCTGGTGACGTCGAGCACCCAAAGCCGGCGGCCGTTTTCGCCAAGCTGGCTCTGCAGATCACGCACATAGGAATCCTGGAACTGGCCAAGGTCCACTTCCGGCCGCTGCAGCCGGTTGTACCACCAGATCGCGTATGCATCCCGCTCCACCAGCTCGAGGAAACCCTGGACGATAGCTTCCGCAAGCGTGTTGCCGGCCGCGCAGCCGTTCGAATCGGCGTGGACCTGGTAGTTGAAACGACCGCTGTAGAAAAAATACATGAGGGTGGTCGGCAGATATCTGAAGCGCTCGTCGCGCAGAGACCACACCGGCGACCATTCGATCTTGGCCGACCGGTCGAACGGCGCAGGCGCCTGCATATGGTCGGAGTCGGGTGTCGGCGCCTGACTTGCCCGGTACTGGGCGTCGCTGAACAGCAGGACGTCGTTCGGAAGAATCGCATCGCCTGATGGGAAATCCACGAACCGCCGCGCCACTCTGATTTCGTCGCCCTGAAAAATTCCGGAATAACGCTCGATCGCCTCCATGAGCGCGCTGGCTTCGCCTTGCTCGGCCGTGCTGCCCTTGCCGAAGCTGCCGCCGCTCAGGCCGGCGCGGAGCTCATCCACCGTCGTGGCAGGCGCGGAAAAATTGTGCGCCGCATAGTAGTTGGTGTTCATCGGCAGATCGGCTTCGATCCGTTCGAGCCGCGAGATCACGCCGGTGAGAGGGCTCACGTGCTTTCGGAAACGTGCAACCGTAGCCCCCGACGAAACGGTCCGGTACCCTCCGCTCGTCATGACGAGCTTGGCGCCGGCGCCGAGCTCGACCGGCGCCGGCGCACGCCTTGGATCGCGCAGCCCCTTGCGGCCGCAGGTCGGACATTGCGGACGGGCCGCCACATAATGCTTCGCGATGGTCGAGCCCAGGAGATCGAGGCTGATGATGTGATCGCGCAAGTCGGTGCGAAAGTCGGTGGCGATCGCTCGCATGATCTCGACCGCGGCAAGCTCGATGGCGCTCTGTCCGACCGTGCTCCGGGCGAGAGGCGAGACGGCGACGCGGCGCGCGCCCCCGCGGTCGAGAAATCCCTTGATCTCCCGGTTGCGCATCATGCGGTCGGACAGACAGGTCCAACAGGCGCCCTCGCCCGGGCGCAACATCGGGCCGACCAGAGGGAAGATGCCGCAGGGTTGGACGAGCAGCCAGGGCGTGCGGTCCGACACATGCTGTCGGTTCAATGCGGCCAGCCGTCCGTCGAGATAGTCGTTCACGAGCGTGACCGTCAGGTCCGGCGAGCGCTCGACGACGCGCACGCCCAGCCCCTTTAGAGCCGCGCCGAGCTTGGCCGCACCGGCGACGTCGATCGATTGAACGCGCACGCGACATTTTTCGAGATTTTTCGCGGCTGTTTCCGGCGACAAGCCCAGACTCGCCCAATAGGCGGCCACGGCGCCGGCGGAAGCGCGCGATGCCGGAAGGACATAGCCGCGGTCGAGCAGGCGCTTCAGGGCTTCGTGGATCTGGCCGGACGGAAAATGCGGCTCGAGCTCGCGGACGAGCTCGCGAAGGCTTCTTCCGCCTTCGCCTATGGCGGAAGCGAGCGCGCAATAGAGCGAACCGTGCAGAAAGAACTTCCGATCCTCGGAATAGAGGCACACGACATCGGAAGGCAGCACGTAGACGGTGAAATTCGGCGCGAACCGCAAAGCGTCTTTGCTGTCGTTCGGCGCAAAGCCGGCTGCGCGAGTGCCCGTCATACGGCCAGCACGCGCGCCTCTACGCTTATTGCCAGTGCGGATCGCCATTGTGGGGCAGGTATTCTCCGGGGTTTTGCGCAAGCGCCGACACGCTCACGCATGCATGCGCCGTAGACAAATGCCATTGGCCGGGTCGATCCTGATCGAACCCGGCCATGACAACCTGTATCTGTCAATGTAGTCGGAACGAGCTCGAGCCTAGCAGAGGCGGCAAGATCCCCACGACAAGCAGCAGCCGCAACTGCAGCCTCCGCAGCCACAGCCTCTGCCGCACCGGCAGCCTCGGCAGCCTCTGCAGCCCCGGCAGCCGCCGCAGCCCCTGGCTTCCTGTACGGCGCCCCGCAGCGTTCGGGGATTTTCCTTGTCGAAGACATAGAACGTCGACAAGCTGACGTCGGCCAGCTCTTCCTCGCTGAAAGCGATTTGTGGTGCGGTGCCCGGCGGCGGAATATCCGTGGCCGGTCCGGTAGTTGCCGCGGATACACCGCCCGTCAGCGACAAGGATACACCGGCCATTCCCAAGGCCGGCAGGGCAGCTCTCCGACGCCTTCGTTTCGAAACTTTCTTCGCTTGCGCCATAGCAGAACCTCCTGTGCCAAAAAATCCTCACCCAGCTTGGCGTACCATGTTCCATGCGCCTTGAATAGAACCCCGCAAGCGCATTCACCGCGCCTGTCCGGATCCTCCCCGCAGCGGCCGCTCCGGCAACAGGATCAGCGCCACGAGACCCACGACCAGGAAGGCCGCGGCCGCGCCGAACACCCACCGGAAGACGTGCGAGACGTCGCCGCTCGCCGCCCCCGCCGCGATCATCGCTTGGGCGCCGCGACCCCGCTCGGGTGAGACGCCGAAGCCGGCGAGCACGATCGCGCCCATCGCCGCGACCGCCAGCGCGCTGAGCAACGCGCGAAAGAAATTCATCACGCCGGTCGCGATGCCCATCTGGTGGGCCGGCACCGCGTTCTGGATGCAGACGGTCGAGAGCGGAAACACGCTTCCGACGCCGACACCGATGAACGAGAGCGCCGCCATCACCACCCAGGGCGAGGAGTTGGGAAAGACCGCAAGGTAGATCGTGGCGAGGATCGCGATCGACAGGCAGACGAGCGGAAGCCGCTTGTAATGGCGCAGGTGCATCATGGCGCGGCCGGCCATGATCGAGCCCGGCGTCGTCATCACGGCGATCGGGATGAGCGCAAGGCCGGCATCGCTGGGCGAGAGCTTGTGCACGAGCTCGTAGTAGAACGGCACGAACACGGTGAGGCCGACCGAGGTGCCGACCGCGCAGCCGCTCGCGACCGCGCCCATCCGCACCACGCGATTCTTCAGGATCGGGATCGGCAGGTACGGCTCGGCCGCGTGCGTGATGCGCCAGCCGAACGCGATGGTGAAAGCGACCGCGAGCAGAAAGAGCAGCACGATCTGCGCCGACAGCCAGGGATAGCGCGTGCCGCCCCAGGTGAGCGCGAGCAGGAGCGCGCTCGCTGCGATCATCATCAGGCTGGCGCCGATGATGTCGAGCTCGTGCCAGCGTTCGTTGCGCGGCAGCCGCTTCAAGGCCGCGTTCGTCAGGAACGCGGCGAGGAGGCCGAGCGGCACGTTGATCCAGAAGATCAGCGACCAGTGGAAGTGCTGCGCGATGAAGCCGCCGACCACCGGCCCGCCGACGCCGGCGGCGACCCAGCCGACGCCGATATAGGCCTGGTAGCGGCCGCGCTCGCGCGGCGGACAGACGTCGGCGACGATGACCTGCGCGAGCGGCATGATGCCGCCGCCGCCGAGTCCCTGCACACCGCGCCCGATGACGAGGGTAAGCATGTCGGGCGCCACGGCGCAGATCGCCGAGCCCGCGATGAAGATGCCGATCGCGGCGAGCATCATGGCGCGCCGGCCGTGGATGTCGCTCATCTTGCCGTAGAGCGACGCCACCATGGTCGAGGTCAGGAGATAGGCGGTGACCGTCCAGGACAGGTTTTCGAAATCGCCGAGATCGCGTCCGATGGTGGGCAGCGCGGTGGCGACGATGGTCTGGTTGAGCGCCGAGAGAAACATCGCGAGCAGGATGCCGAGGATGATCCGCCGCGCCTCGACAAAGGACAGGTAGGCCGCGCGTTTCGGCTCGAGAGCTGCGTTCTCGCTCTCGGCTGTCGTCACAGCGGCTCGCCCCGCCCGCGCAAGGGCCGTTCCTCGACCAGCATGAGTGCGACGGCGGAGAGGCCGAGAAACATCACCGCGGCGATGAACAGCCAGCGAAATACGGCGGCAAAGTCGGCGCCGGCGCGGTCGATGCTCGACAATCTTTCGAGCGCCGTTTCGGGACCGGCGGCGCCGAGCGCGCCGAGCACGATCGCGCCGAAGGCGGCGACGATGATGGCGCCGCCGAGTTGGCGGAAGAAGTTGAGCGTGCCGGTGGCGGTGCCGAGCTGATGCGGCAGCACCACGTTCTGGATCACGATCGTGGTCACCGGGTACATCGGCCCGACGCCGCAGCCGGCGGCGAGCAATATGATGCAGACCTGCAGGAATGAGATCCCGGCGGGATCGACGGCCAGCAGCGCGATCGCCGCCATGGCGATGAAGAGGCCGACGAGCGGCACGCGCAGATAACGCTCGCGGCGCGCGACCAGCCGGCCGGCGATCACCGAGCCGACGGTCGCGCCGCCCATGAAAGCGATGAGCGCAAGACCCGACTGGCTCGCCGTGAGGCCGAGCACCAGCTCGAGATAGAGCGGTATGTAGATCGAGATGCCGATGACGGTGCCGATCGAGAAGAACCCGGTCACCGTGATGGCGCCGACCACGCGGTCGCGCATCATGCTGAGCGGAATGAAGGGCTCGGGCGCGCGCGCGAGGCGCAGCGCGAACAGGCCCCACAGCAGCGCGGACGCCGCGATCATGGCCACGATCTGCGGCGAGTCCCAGGCGTAGCGACGTCCGCCCCAGGCGAGCGCCAGCATCAGCACCAGCGCGGCCAGCACCATGAGCGCGGTGCCGAGGAAATCGAGCCGGTGCGGCCGGTCGTTGCGCGGCAGCTTGCGCAGTGCGCGGTCGCTCATGATCAATGCGACGGCGCCGAGCGGCAGGTTGATCCAGAAGATCAGCGACCAGTGCATGTAATCGGTAAGCAGGCCGCCGAGGACCGGGCCCATGATGCTCGCCGCCATGAACATGACGGCCGAGTAGCTCTGATAGAGCGGCCGCTCGCGCGGCGAGAGCAGGTCCGCGATGATGGTCTGCGCGATCGGCAGGATGCCGCCGCCGCCGATTCCCTGCAGGGCGCGGGCCGCGACCAGGAATCCCATCGTGGGCGCGAGCGCGCAGGCGATCGAGCCGACGATGAAGATCGCGACCGCGATCAGCATCACGGTGCGGCGGCCGTGGATGTCGGAGAGCTTGCCGAACAACGGCGTCACGGCGGTGGCGGCCAACAGATAGGCGGTGACGACGAAGGGCAGGTTCTCGACGTCGCTGAGCACGCGCCCGATGGTCGGCAATGCCGGCGCCACGATGGTCTGCTCGAGCGCGGACAGGAACATCGCCAGCAGGATGCCGGCGATGATCGGCCGGATCACCGCGTGGTCGAGCGGGACGGCGTCATCGACGCCGACGGGATCGCCGGCGCGGGACTGCGCATCGGCCCGCGTCTGGGTCTCGGTCATCACGAACTCGCGGTGGTGGAAAATAGAGCCACGGCCTGGCGCATCTTATCGCTTTCCGCGGGCCGAAGGGGCAATGGCGATCGATGCGGGGCAGGTATGAAGTCGTAGGGACGCCGTAGCCCGGATGGAGCGAAGCGAAATCCGGGGTCACCATTTCCACGGATGCGATGTCCCCGCATTCCGCTTCGCTCCATGCGGGCTACGATTTCTACGGCTTCTCGCGCGCCCGCTTCGGGATCCGCATCGGCCAGGTCACGATGTGGTTCTCGAGCTCCTCGTCGGGAACGGTCCGTTCGGTCAAGGTGACCCGTCCGCGCACCGAGATTCCGGCGGCATGCACGGTGTCGGGATCGCCCGAGACCAGCGGATGCCACCAATAAAGATCGCGGCCATCGGCGACGAGCCGATAGCCGCAGGTCGGCGGCAGCCAGTCGAGCTCATAGATATTTTCCGGCGTCAGCCGCTCGCAGTCGTCCACCAGCTCGGTGCGGTTGGCGTAATCGCGGCAGCGGCACGCATGCGTGTCGAGCAGGCGGCAGCCGACATCGGTGAAATAGAGCTTGCCGGTGTCTTCCTCTTCGAGCTTGTTGAGGCAACAGCGGCCGCAGCCGTCGCACAGGCTCTCCCATTCCTCGGCGGTCATCTCGCCCAGGGTCTTGCGCTTCCAGAACGGGAGTTCGTCCATTGCCGCCTTTCGGGGCTCGCCGCGCGGATGGTCCTCCGCCCTAGATAGACCAGCGCGCCGCGCCGCGAAAGAGCGTCCGACATTTGCGGGCACCCATGGTTCCTTGGCGCTTCGGGCGCCGGTATATGCGAGGATGGCCCTGGGGCTCCCCGAGATGATCGACGCATCGAACACGGCGGACGTTGGCGGACTCGCGGCGAGGCGATGGGGCCAGCTCGTGCTCGGCATCGTCTGCATGGTGGCGATGGCCAACGTGCAATACGGCTGGACGCTGTTCATCAATCCGATCGATCAGAAATACGCCTGGGGCACCACCGCGCTGCAATGGACCTTCTCGATCGTCATCGCGACGGAAACGTTCGTCGGAATGCCTTTGGCCGGATATTTCCTCGATCGTTTCGGTCCAGAGCTGGTCTGTCTCAGCGGTCCATTGGTCGCGGTCGCCTGGTACCTCAATTCGATCGCCGATGCCCTCCACCTCTTCTACGTCGCCGCCGTGATCTCCGGCCTCGGCACGGGGCTCGTGTTCGCCGCCGCATACCAGAACGCGCAGAAATGGTTCCCAGACCAGCGCGGCTTCGCCATCGGACTGACCGCCGCCGGCTTCGCGGGAGGCGGCGTCGCGACGGTCGTGCCCCTCGACAGCATGATCAAGCTCAGTGGCTACGAGGCCGCCTACCTGTGGTTCGGCATCGGCCAGGGGCTTGTCGTCCTGGCGAGCGGGCTCGCGTTGCGCGCACCGCGACAAGACGAACTCACGGCTCTGCTGCCGGCGCGGCCGGCGCAGCGCAAACATGATTATGCGCCGCTCGAAGTGCTCAGGTCGCCGCCGTTCTGGCTGATGTATGCCATGTTCGTGATGGTGGGAGCCGGCGGTCTGATGCTGCAGGCGCAACTCGGTCCGGTCGCCAGAGATCTCGGCGTCGACAAGGTGCCCATGTCGATTCTCGGCTTCACCATGCTCACCCCCATTCTTGCCGTGTCCTTCGGCCAGGTGGCGAACGGATTTTCCCGGCCGACGTTCGGATGGCTGTCCGACCGCATCGGCCGCGAGCGCACCATGTTCATCGCGTTCCTTCTGGAGGCGGTCGCGTTCGTGGCGGTGATCCTGTTTGCGGACAGCCCGTTGTGGTTCGTTCTGTTGACCGGGCTGGTGTACTTCGCATGGGGCGAGATCTTCTCGCTCTTTCCGGCGATCTGCACCGACACGTACGGCAATAAATTCCTCAGTGTGAACTACGGCCTCCTCTATACGGCAAAGGGCGTGGCGTCCTTGCTGGTCCCGTTCGCCAGCATGCTGAAAGACGCGGCGGGCAGCTGGTCCTACGTGTTCATGGCGGTCGCTGCGCTCAACGCGATCGCGGCGGTGCTGGCGCTGGTTTTGCGGCACGCTCGCAAACGGTTCATGGCCGGCGCGTAGCGGGGGCATGCCCCCCGCTCTTTCGGATTTGAAAGCCCGTAGGGTGGGCAAAGGCGCACGCAAGCCGGGCCCGCCCGACTTGCGCACTATTGATGCCGATCTCGGGCAAGCCCGAGATCGGTGCGCCGTGCCCATGCGGAGAACATTCACGTGGGCACGGCGGAACTGGTGCAGCGCGCTATACGAGCGCACTGGCCGCCTTTGCCCACCCTACGTTTTCGGATTTGAAAGCAAGGATCGAAGTGCTTGCTCTCGTGCGGCCCACTAGGTGTGGGGCACGAGACGGAGAAATGCGTTTTCCGTCGCCCTATAAAGGAGCATCATCATGGTTTCACTGACGTCGAGAAGCGATCCGCCCATGGCCGCGACAGGCATCGTGAGATCCGAGAGCGCCCGGCCGCGCTTTGCGAGCGACGAGGCGCGCTGGCAGGCGATCAAGCGGCGCGACCGCGCCGCCGACGGCGCCTTCTATTATTCGGTGCTCACGACCGGCGTCTATTGCCGGCCGTCCTGCGGCTCGCGCCTTGCGCGGCGCGAAAATATCCGGTTCCACGCGAGCCCCGCGGCGGCCGAGAAGGCCGGCTTCCGCCCGTGCAAGCGCTGCCGGCCGAACGAGCCGGCGCTCGCCGAACGGCAGGCGCAGGCGGTCGCAAAAGCCTGCCGCCTCATCGAGCGGTCGGACGAGATGCCGAGCCTCGACGCGCTGGCGAAGACGGCCGGCATGAGCCGCTTCCATTTCCATCGCGTGTTCAGGTCCGTCACCGGCGTGACGCCGAAGGCTTATGCGGACGGTTTTCGCGCCCAGCGCCTGCGCGCGACGTTGACGAAGCGCGGCTCGGTCACCGAGGCGATCTACGGCGCGGGCTTCAACTCGAGCGGCCGCTTCTACGCCGCGGCATCCGACCTCCTCGGCATGACGCCGACGGATTTCCGCGCCGGCGGCACGGGCAACGAGATCCGCTTCGCGCTCGGCGAATGCTCGCTCGGCACCATCCTGGTGGCGGCGACCGAGAAGGGCGTGTGCATGATCGCCTTCGGTGACGATCCCGAGCCGCTTGTGCGCGACCTGCAGGATCGCTTTCCGAAAGCGCGGCTCGTCGGCGGCGATGAGAAATTCGAGCGCCTGGTCGCGCAGGTAGTCGGCTTCGTCGAGGCGCCGGCGCAGGGTCTCGACCTTCCGCTCGACGTGCGCGGCACCGCCTTCCAGCAGCGCGTCTGGCAGGCGCTGCGAAAAATTCCGGCGGGCAAGACCACGACCTATACCGAGCTCGCCAAGCGCATCGGCCGGCCGAAGGCGGTGCGCGCGGTCGGGGCCGCCTGCGGCGCCAATCCGATCGCGGTGGCGATCCCCTGCCACCGCGTGGTGCGCACCGATGGCGACCTCGCCGGCTATCGCTGGGGCGTCGCGCGCAAGCGCGCGCTGCTCACGAAGGAAAGCGCGGCGTGATGACTCGCCGCGCAGAAAGGCGCGGCGTCGGCGCTCCCTCTCCCCGCGCGCGGGGAGAGGTGGAGCAAGCGGCAACGCCTGTTACAAGTCGCGTCGCCGCACTCGAGTGGGCCACGATCGCGCAAAGCCTCGACGCGCACGGCTGCGCCACGACCAACGCCCTGCTCACACCGGATGAATGCGCGGCGCTCGCCGGCCGCTATGACACCGATGCGCTCTATCGCAGCCGGGTCGTGATGGCGCGCCACGGCTTCGGCCGTGGCGAGTACAAGTATTTCGATTATCCGCTACCGCCGGTCGTCGCCGAGCTTCGCGCCGCGCTCTATCCGCGTCTCGCCGACATCGCCAACCGCTGGAACGAGGCGATGGGAGAAGCGACGCGATTCCCGCGCGAGCACGCGGCCTATCTCAAGCGCTGCCACGCGGCCGGACAGACGAAGCCGACGCCGCTGCTCCTGCAATACGGCGCCGGCGACTACAACTGCCTGCACCAGGACCTTTACGGCGAGCACGTCTTTCCGCTGCAGGCGACGGTGCTGCTGTCGCGTCCGGGCGTCGACTTTTCCGGCGGGGAATTCGTGCTCACCGAGCAGCGGCCGCGCATGCAGTCGCGCGCCGAGGTGGTGCCGCTCGCGCA
>WNFF01001281.1_pt1 | contig 20233 bp, 11 predicted proteins | sample 5400441 | NCBI WGS metagenome assembly WNFF01 (sample SAMN13153345, study PRJNA577476) | soil metagenome | isolation source: 120 cm saprolite under Douglas fir tree site 2 hole 3 replicate 1 | place: USA:California | collected 2015-04-18
GACAAGGACCGCCTCCGCCCGGTTCGTCGCTGGGGATGTATAGCAAGACGCCAGGTCAGCCTGCACCTGTGAAGGTTGAAGCAGGAAAGACTGCCAATGTCGAGTTTACTTTCGACGACACGGTAAAGATGCAGTAGACGAAGTCACTCGACAATTAACTTGCCTTGCGTATTGGGATTACCGGACGCCTCGAGATTTATTCCGATGGCGGCTCACGCGCGATTAAAACAATGCGCTTGACCTGATTACGACTGAGGTGCTGGACAGTTCCGCCTATGCGTATCAGAACTTCAGTGGCGGACATGGATTGGACATCTCCACCCAAAGACAGAACCGTCGCGAAGTTCGAGAGTATCGTGCGCGGATGTCCCAAGTTCGTAACTTACGCTGCCTCCGGAAACATCGTCGGGAGTAGTCTCCAGCGGAAAGGTGCCTGAATTGAAGCCCTCCTTGCTGAACGCCAGCGCGTGTTTCCCCGGCGTAACTTGAACGATCTTTGGCGTGGTTCCCGCCGGAGTGCCGTCGATTTTCAACTCTGCTCCTTGAGGCACGGAGTTAACGATAATCGAAATCGTCTTGGGAGGGAGGAATGCTTGCAGTTCAGTCGGGAGCGATTTAGGAACAAGTTCCAATGAAGCGATGGTTCCAGAGGCGTTAATAAACGTTTGGAATTTGACCACTCCTCCTGGGCTCACGTCACTGATGCTAATCCACGCCTCTCCGATCCGAACTTTGGCTTTGTCAAAAACATAAAGCGTGAATTCCGCGCTGGAAATTTTCTTGTTCCAAAGATTCTCAGCAGTGACGTCCGTCGTGTAATTGTGTTGCTGCCAGCGCACTAGTCTCCTTGAACTTACCAAAGCTAGAACGCACCACCGGTGGGCCTGACGCAGGCCAGACTATAACCTGTGCAGGAGGTTCTTTCGCACTTGCCACGGCGAAAAGAACAAAACCAATGCACCAGATTGCTATTCTGTGTGGACGCATGAATTTACCTCGCCGGATAGTATAAACCGACAGCCTTGCCAGCGCCTGATTAGCCCTAACTGGACAGCAACTGCCCTCGGGGCTCACAACAAGCCACACGCCCAATCCAGCGGGAAACTCGATCTGCGGCCCAGGCTGCCACGAAATCGCCGAGAAAAGTTCTAAGATCGTCCCCTTGGGCGCGCCACTTTTCTTGAGAATTTCTGGAGGAAGGCATGCCTAAGCATTACCCGTCCTTCGCAGGGACTCCGAACGATGGGGCATATAGAATCGCTTTCAGAATTTGCGTTTGAATCCTGCCTTCACTCCTGTGCGGAGGTCCGGTTACCATTTGGGTTACTTCGTGTCACAACTCGCTCGAGTGTCGTTTCGCGCCACTTATCATGGTTTTAGCATCAGTCTTGGGAAGCTTTCCGCGAGGTGCAAAATGCGAAAATCCGTTGCAGTTCTGCTTGTTTTCCTCCTGGCCATTCCAACTCTGTCGGCCGGGCAAACCGCACAACAGAAACATGTTTCAAGGAAGAGTTCGATTCCTGCCATAAAACCAGCAAACCCTTCCGCCAAGCCAGAGGAGCAACCGTCGAAGCGCGCATATGTCGAACTATCGATTGGCGAGTTGATTCGCGAAGATGCGAACCGCTGGACTGACAAAATGGCAACCCATGCGGCTGTGAGCGGCTTCGTCACTCAGGTGACAAAACGAGACGACGGCGACACAGACATTCGCATCTGTGAAAACCCGAGAGTAGAGGGCATGGACCGAGCGCGCTGCATCATGTCTAAGTGCATACCGAAGATTCCATGCGAGGTACCTCAAGTCGGAAAGCCGATCACCGTTAAGGGGATCACCCGATATGAAGCCAAAGTGGGGACTCACTGGTGGGAGATTAATCCGGTTGAGCAGATAGACAAATAGACCGCAAACCCTTACTCATAGCAATGCGTCAGGCGAAGATTGCTGTCTAGGTGGCTGACCCAGTCGGCCCCCATGCTCAGGGCGCCGCTTACATTCCTCTCAATCGCTATCCACGAAAGGGCTAAAATCCGCCCAAGTAAGCGAAGGGCGAGGAGTCGATGCTGACGTCGCGCGCGCCGTGGTGGATGGACGTGGTAGCGGCCGTCTGAATCTCAATGCGAATGGCCCAGACGCGCCGAAATTGTTCGAGCAGCTCTTTTTGTCGCCAGGGCAAATGCTTGAATTCGGTCCCGACTCAGCCGGGTGATTGGCCCGGAAACGCTGATGGCTGCCGCAACCTTGCCGCTTTGGTCGAGAACTGGGGCGGCAACACATCGTGCCCCAAGATCCGTCTCCTGGTCATCCATCGCGTAGCCTTGCTGCACGACGCGCACAAGCTCTTTTTGAAAGCGTGCAAGATTTGGAATAGTGCGCGGAGTGGGCCGCTCAAAGGTCAGCATGGGCAGAATCTCCTCGCGTTGCTCGCTGGGAAGAAACGCCAGCAAGACCTTGCCTAGCGCCGTGCAATTTGGCGGCCGATGCATTCCTGGCTGAGAGGCCATGCGAAATGAGTGGAGACTCTCCAGCACTTCAAGGTAAAGCACGTCATGTCCGTCCAGGACGGCGAGGTTTACTGTTTCCGTGGTTTCTTTTGAGAGCAGCGTCAGCACCGGGCGGCTGATCTTGCAAAGCGTGGCATGGTAGGCGATTCCGGCGCCGAGCCTGGCCAACTTGGGCCCCACGATGTAGGCGCCTGTATCATCGCGGAAGAGATAGCCTTCGCTTTCCAGGTGAGCTACGAATCGATAAGCCGTGCTCTTGTTGACGCTCGTCTTTTGAGAAATCTCTCGTAGCTGCAGTCCGGTAGGCGAGCCGTCCAGTGCTTCCAAAATTCGCAAGACCTTTCCCACGACGCCGACAGGTGCGGATTTGGATTCACGTGCTCGGATCATGGGCAGGCAGCTCCTCATGGGCCAGCGGCGACTGCCAAAACGCCTGGTAGCACCTTAACGCAAAAATCGTTTAGTTTTTTAATATCTGAAACGTAGATTTTCAATATTGAATTTTCCTATGTCGTTTGATAGAAGCCTCTCAGTCTTGGACAGGAAGCGGCGCCGGCAGGATCAACAGTATTTACATTTCACGGCCGGCTCGTTTCTCGCCTTCGGTTTGGGTTCGGCAATGCCGGAATTCATGCCCAGGGGGTGTGTATGCGACTGGCAAAGATGGCAGGAACACTTTTCGTCTCATTTTTTGTGACCGCGGCGGTAGCCCATGCGCAAACTGCCTCGGGCGAAGTCAATGGAACGGTTTCAGACAGATCAGGTGGATTTGTGGCAGCTGCTGTAGTCAAGCTCACGAACCAGGCCACCAACATTGAGGATCGCGCCACGACGAACTCGGACGGCTATTTCGTTTTCATCAACGTCAAGCCGGGAACCTATGTGCTGGGCTTCGAGGCAAAGGGCTTTAAGTCCACGCAAATTTCTCCTTTTGACGTCGGCGTCAACCAAACCGTCACGCAAGCCGTGAGGCTTGAGGTCGGCGCGATCACGGAACAGGTGGTGGTGAATGCGTCAGCCGTGATGCTCGAGGCTTCAACGAGCGAATTGGGCACCGTGATTTCTGAGAGAGCTGTGAGCGATCTCCCTCTAAATGGCAGGAATTTTACGCAGCTACTGACCCTAACTCCAGGTGTCACTCCCGTTTCTACCGCTCAAAATAGGAGCATCGGTTGCTGTGAAGGGAATGTAGGAATTCCTGGGTCCGGGTTTTCGGACGCATCGTTCCACGGACAACAGAACCGCTCGAAGCTCTATTTTTTTGACGGGATCATCAACACGAATATTCGTGGCCCCACGTACATTGTGATTCCCAACATCGATCTGGTTCAGGAGTTTAAAGTCGTTGGACACGACGCCAAGGCTGAGTACGGCGGCGCGACCGGCGGCGTAGTGAACATGGTCTCCAAGTCCGGAACCGACAGCTTTCATGGATCGATATTCGAGTATGTACGCAACAATGCTTTCGATGCCCGTAATACATTCACGGACTTCAACACGCTCACCAAGGCTCCATCCATTGCCGCATTCCGGCAGAACCAATTTGGGGCGGGCGGCGGCGGCCCGATCATCAAGAACAAAACCTTTATCTCCGGCGGATACGATGGCTGGCGATATAGCAAGCCACCGCAGTCACTGACGTATGTGCCGACCGCTGCTGAACTGGCGGGAGACTTCTCCCAGACGTTTGTCAGCAATCCCAATCTCTACAACCCTTACAGCACGGTGGGCAATAATCGGTCGCGTTTCCTTTGCGACGCCCAAGGCAATCCCTTGCACACTGATCCCGTTACCCACGTACAACCAAATTTAGCCGGCTCCGTCCCATGCAATAAGATTCCGAACTACACCGACGGAACGGGTCTGATTAACCCGGCGATGCAATCGTTTCTGGAAAAATATTCACCCGCTCCGAATCTGACCGGCGTTCCCGGCTTCGATTACCAGCAAAACCGGCCCGAGACGAACAACTCCAACAGCTTCCAGGTGAGAGTCGATCACCGCTTCCGCGATAGCGACAACGTTTTCTTTCGCTATACCGAACAGCGGGTGTCCGCTTTCACTCCAATAGGAGATACAGGTTCCACTTCAGGAGGTTCACAAGGTAGGAATTACGGCGGAGCGTGGGTGCATACGTTCAAGGCGAATCTCATTCTTGACGTGCGAGCTGGTTTCGCAGGCCGGCCCGCCGTTGATGCTAGCCAACAAAATCAGAGTTCCTTCGGGACGGACCCGATGAAGCAGTTTGGTTTCAAGGACACCGACAAATACGGAGGGATGCTCCTCAACCTCGGTAATGACTGGACGGCCGGTACCAACGCTAACTTCGGTACTCGCGGCCCCGCGCCCCGAGAAAACCCGAACTGGAGCGTTACACCAAATGTGAGTTGGATCAAAGGCAACCACAATCTTAAGAGTGGATTTTGGTTCATCGATTCCAAGAGAGTGCAGGAGAATACATTCCAGACCTTCAATTTTAGCCGACAGCAGACCGGCCTCCCAGTGAATGCCTCAACTGGATTGACACTGGCGTCGGCGCTGATGGCACTACCGAGCAGTTTTACCGCCCAGTTACCCATCTTGCATGGCGGGCCGGTTAGATACAAATACGCTGCGTGGGCTGCCTACGTCCAAGACGAATGGAAAGTGAGGCCTAGATTCACGGTGAGCGTTGGCCTGCGCTACGACTACCTTACGCAGCCGCAGACAACCGATGGTCGGCTTTGGAGCACCATCGATGTCACTAACAGGCAATACGTCATCGGGGCTTCAACGATGCCTCCGCTTTGTAGTCAAGCCAACCAGGCGCCCTGCATTCCAGATGGTGCGCCGCTATATACGCCTGCAAACTCCGCCTGTAACAACAAGCCTAACGGCATTCCCTGTGATTTTCGCCTGGACCCGCATTTCGGCAGCGTTGTACTTGCAGGAAAGTCATTTTTCGATCCGCCCCCAATCCGTGACAACTGGGGCCCGCGCATCGGCGCAGCCTGGCAAGTTACGCCAAACATGGCGCTGCGCGCCGGTTACGGTCTCTACTGGGACACGCTAGCCGGAAGAGGTCAGGCTGCACAAAATGACCTCGAACACGGGATCTGGCCCGATGCCACGGCCTTCAGCGGTAACGTGAATGCTCCTGCGGATTTTTCAGGAGGAACAAGCAAACGGATCTCGGACATCCAGGGCAATTTTCCGAACCCTCTGCCGGGTCCAACTCCATGGACCGCTGGCGGATTTGCGCTTGATCCCCACACGTATAAGGATGGCTATTCACAGCAGTGGCACGTGGAAATCCAGAGGCAGATTGGTTTGAATCTGATGGTCTCAGCCGCTTATGTGGGCAGCAAGAACGGGCGCCTTGACTATGAGGGAAAAGCTAACTCCTCTCAATTTAGCTCTCCGAACGTGACCGATCCCGTCACCACGAGTGCGCACGGAGTTAGTACTTGCGGCCCTAAACCGAATCCAGTAACTGCGGCCTGGACGACCTGTCAGGCCGCCTATATTGCGTCCATAGATGCGTTGCGGGCCATGCCCTGGGCAAATCCCGGATTCACCTACGCGCAGAGCATCGGATATTCAAATTACAACGCATTGGAAGCTCGAGTGCAGCGCAGGTTTTCCAACGGGCTGCAGTCTTTGGTTTCCTACACGTACGGAAAGTCGATCGACGTAAGCAGCGGCTATTTCGGTGTCGAGAACGGTAATGGTGGAGGTTCCGCCGTTCAGAACTATTATGACCAGACCACTGCCCGGGGAGTTTCTGGATTCGACATCACACACTTCCTGTCATGGTCTACTATCTATGAGCTTCCGTTTGGTCGAGGAAAATCGTGGCTCCATGGCGGTCCCTTGTCTTGGGTTTTAGGGAATTGGCAAGCCAACTACATCTTCCAGGCAAGATCGGGCCAACCATATAACCTCCGAGTGACGGGGGATCCCGCCAATCTCACGGGATCGGGTGGAGTCGGTGCGCAGAACTTCACGGGGTACGGACGGCCTAACATAATTGCTGACCCCTTCAAGGCCGGCCCGGTATCTGCGAATCCTGACCCAAACTGCCAAAAGACCATTTCGCAAGGTGGAAAGGCCGCTGACGAAGTGCATACTTCTCTCACTTGGTTCAACCCTTGCGCCTTCACGGTGCCGTCAGGTGCGTTTGGAAGTCTCGGGCGCGATGCGTTCAGAGGAAGTCCCGTGTACAACATGGATGTCTCTTTGTTTAAGAGCATCCCATTCGGTAGAGAAAGAATGTCTCTACAGCTTCGCTTCGAGTCGTTTAATGTTCTCAACATCCAGAACTGGGACACACCGACCACACAGAGCAGTGATTCTGGTTTGACGGTTGGCAACAAGGCTTTTGGAAGGATCGCGACGCTAGCCCATGACCCCAGGCAGATGCAGTTTGGGCTGAGATTCGTGTTCTGAAGAACAGTATCGAGCTCACAGCGCTCTTTACTAGGCACGGCGGCGTACACCCCCGCCGACGTGCCGGGCCGGTGAACGCGGGGAAATTCTCGGGAGAACTCTGAACCGATGGCTATCAACCGTACTTCACGCCGCGATTGGATGATCGGAACCAGCTCAGCCCTGGCCGCGGCAACGCTCCCCATGAGTTCCGCACTGGGTTTCGCGCAATCGTCGACTCCAGCGCAGGCTACGACCGCCCCCTCCGCCGGTGACGTCGACCGTCAGCACCGGATGAAGTGGTGGCACGAAGCTCGCTTTGGCATGTTCATCCACTGGGGACTCTATAGCGTTATCGGCCGCCATGAGTGGGTCATGGAAAATGAGGGTATTCCGGTTTCCGAATACGCTCCGCTCGCCAAGCAATTCAAGCCCAAACCCTACCCTGCTCGCGAATGGGCAAAAATCGCCCGCGAAACCGGCATGCGCTACATGGTGATGACCACCAAGCACCACGAAGGATTTTGCCACTTCGACACCAAGACCACAGATTACTGTTCCCCGAAGCAGGGACCGGGCCGCGACTTGGTCCGTGAATACGTCGACGCCGCCCGCTCGGAAGGAATGCGCGTGGGCTTTTATTATTCATTGATGGACTGGCACCATCCCGACGGCGCTCGCTGCGCCACAGACGAGGCCGCGCGCAAGCGCTTCGTCGAATATATTCACACACACATCCGCGAACTGCTCACCAATTATGGAAAGATTGACGTTCTCTGGTACGACGTCTCGTGGCCGCTCGACGCCGCCGGGTGGGAGTCCGAGCCTATGAATAAAATGGTTTTTGAGCTTCAACCGGACATCATTGTAAACAATCGCAACAAGCTACCGGGCGATTTTTCCACTCCCGAGCAGCAGATCACCGCAGATAAAGAAGGCCGCGCGTGGGAATCTTGCATGACCCTCAACGACAGTTGGGGATACCAGCGTGCCGATGATGACTGGAAAAGCCCGCGCCGCGTGATTCAGAATTTGGTTTCTTGCTCGCGCGACACCGGCAACTATCTGCTGAACATCGGGCCCCGAGCCGATGGCAGCGTGCCCGAGGAATCCGTCGGCGTGCTAACGGGAGTCGGCCAATGGATGCGCCGCAATGGTGACAGTATCTATGCATCGGATCCCTGCCAGCCGCGCCGCTCCAATTACGCGAGCTTCACGCGTAAGGGCAACACACTTTTTATGCATGTGCACTTCTGGCCCGGAGACTATCTCGTGGTGGCAGGTTTGCAAGCACAGGTGAGGTCCGCCCGCCTCTTCGCTTCAGGCGAAAAAATCAGCTTCCAGCAGGACAAGTACCGCGTGCGCCTCACCAGCCTGCCAGCAGAGGCGCCGGACCATCCGGTTACGACCATCGCCCTCGAATGCGACGCGGAACCTACCCAGGACAATATTTTCGTCCGCAAGGAAAAGCCACGGGAGGGAGTCTAACCCGGTGCCCACAACAGGAAGCCTGTCCAGGAATTCAGTTGAGAGCTAAAACCATGCAAAGAAAAGTGCTTCTTGCTCCCTTGGTTCTGGGACCTGCGGCGGCATTCTGCCTTTTGCAAGCGGGCTTTGCGCAAGCAAAGCAGCAATCGCAGCCGCAGAAGTCTCTCTGACAAATTTCTGTGCACTTGATTGCCTTGATCCGCACGACCCTGTTCCCGTTTCAAATGAACTGACCGTAATATTGCGCCAGTGAAGACGATTCAGCGGTGGGCAGCTTGCAAAATGAGGACCCGCTTTCTTTTGATCCCAAGCTCGAACTCGCGGCAATTGGAATTCGAGAGATTGACGCAACCGCGATTGGAGGGACTTCCGCCTGGCGTGGACCGTCAACGTCCGCGCGGCAAGGCTGTGTGCCGGTATTATGTCAAAGACGACGAGACGTGCGGCCGGAGACAAAGGTGAGCTCCCTATCGCGTAGAGAATTTTGCGCATTTGCGGGCGTCGCGACCGCTGCATTCTTGGTGCCACGACAGGCGTTTGGCGAAGAGAAGCAGGGCCAGACTCCCGACGTCGCAGCCACCGACTGGCAGCGTATCCTCATCGCAGCGGATCGATATCTTCGCGAAGAGCCAGTAACGATTACGGCGTCGTTCAGTCCGCGAAGCGCTGGCGGCAAACATGATTATTTTTCCGAGGGAGACTACTGGTGGCCTGATCCGAAGAACCCTTCTGGCCCGTATATCCGTCGGGATGGCATATCCAATCCGGATAATTTCGCCAGCCATAGGCGCGCGCTCATTCGCTTAAGCGTTCAAGTTCCCCCTCTGGCTGCGGCGTGGCTGCTCACACGCGACGATCGATACGCAGCGCACGCCGCGAAGCACTTGCGCGCATGGTTTCTCGACCCAGCCACGCGGATGAACGCGAACCTTCAGTATTCCCAGGCAATTCGTGGGCTGACTACAGGGCGTGGAATCGGGATCATCGACACGATTCATCTTGTAGAGGTCGTCCGCTCCATGTCGATACTGGAGCAGTCTCGCGCGCTTCTTCCTTCTGAGATGAGCGACTTGCGGAAGTGGTTCGCGGACTACCTGGGTTGGATGGCCACCTCGAAGAATGGCCTGGAAGAGCGCGACGCGAAGAATAATCACGGTACATGCTGGATAATGCAGGTCTCGGAGTTCGCGGCGTTCACCGGGAAGCGTGAGCTGACCGAATTTTGCCGAAAGCGATTCAAAGAAGTCATTGTGCCGGATCAGATCGCTGGCAATGGCAGTTTCCCGCTGGAACTGAGCCGCACGAAGCCTTACGCGTACTGTCTTTTCAATCTCGACGTCATGTCCACGGTCTGCCAAATCCTCTCAGTGCCGGAGGACAATCTTTTCGCCTTTTCGCTTCCAGACGGTCGCGGGTTTGCAAAGGCGATGGCATTCATGTACCCGTTCATCGCAAACAAAAAGTCCTGGCCTTACCCTCATGACGTCGAATACTACCAAGGTTGGCCCGTTCGCCAACCCAGTCTCCTATTCGCCGGGATTTCGCTCTCCAAGCCGGAGTACTTTACACTTTGGCGTTCGCTGAATCCAGATTCCACCGTGGAAGAAATTATTCGTAATTATCCAATACGACAACCGCTACTTTGGGTGGCGCAGGGAACGCAATTTTAAAGAAGTCTGCTTCCGACCAGTGAACAGGTTCTCGGCTATCCAGTCCTGGTTAGTTCGGATTATCGGAGGTTTCGGTTTTCCGGTGATCTCACGGGCGATATCTTCCTGCACGGCCAGGATGTCGGCGAGTTTGCGGTTGTACTGCTCGCCCCACAATTCGGAGCCGTCCGTGACGTCCATCAAGTCCATGCTGACGGTCAAGGTTTCGCCGCGCTGCGAGACTCTCCCCGTCAGAACCGCGCGGACATTGAGGTCGCGTCCAACTTTTTGCGGGTCAATATTGCGGCCTTTATAGCGGAAGACGGTACTCCGCGCCATGACCTTCAGCCGAGGTATTTGAGATAACTGTCCGATCAGACTTTCGGTAATCCCGTCGCTGAGGTATTCCGTGTCCGGGTCAGTGCTGGCATTGACAAAAGGCAGAACAGCCACCGAGTCGATTGCTTCGCCGCGGCTTCGGAACACCGTGAACCACCCGGCGAACGCCAACAGCGCCGCAAGCACGACTCCGCCAGCCGCCAGAGCCATCCTGTTGCGCCACCACGGCCTGGATCCCACGACGGGGGCGACTCCGTTCAGCGCGGTAACGCCGGTCGAATCGGTGTCGCGCTTCAGCCGCTGCAGATCCGTTCGAATTTCGGAAGCGTGCTGGTAACGCAGGTTGCGGTTTTTTTCGAGTGCTTTCGTGATGATTCGTTCCAGTTCAGCCGGAACATCGGGATTGAGTCGCACGGGCGCCACCGGCGCGCGATTCAGAATCGCTTCGGTGATGATGCCCGGAGTGTCGCCCCGAAATGGCATCACCCCCGTAGTCATCTCGTATAGCACTGCGCCGAAAGAAAACAGGTCCGTACGAGCATCCAGGTCTCCACCGCGCACCTGCTCAGGCGACATGTACGCGAGCGTGCCAAGCGTCGAGCCGGGGCTTGTGAGCATTTCTTCTGCTGTGGCCGTGGGCATCGCGGAAACGCCTGCGCCGGCGGCCGCGCCGCACGCGGTGGTGAGTTTCGCCAGTCCGAAGTCCAAAATCTTGGTCTGACCGCGCTCGGTGACAAAGAGGTTCGCAGGCTTGATGTCGCGGTGGACGATTCCCTTGGCATGCGCCGCGTCCAGCGCGTCGCCAATTTCAATGGCGAGGTCGAGCACCTGGTCCAGCGGCAGCGGCTTGCCAGAAATGCGGAGCTTCAGCGTCTGGCCTTCCATGAATTCCATTACGATGAATGGATGGGTACCGTCCTTACCGATTTCGTAGATAGTGCAAATACTGGGATGATTCAGCGCAGAGGCTGCGCGCGCTTCGCGGCGGAAGCGTTCGAGGGCTTGCGTATCCTGGGCAACATCATCGGGCAGGAACTTCAGAGCGACGAATCGTCCGAGTTCGGTGTCCTCGGCTTTGTAAACGACACCCATTCCGCCACCACCGAGCTTCCCGAGGATGCGGTAGTGCGAGACGGTCTGTCCGAGGAACGAGGAGGAGTCCGCCATTTGGCGCTCATCTTAGGTTGCAGCGGCAGATGAGTCAACGAAGAGAAGATGCTTACAAGCAACGTGCCTGAGTAAACGTTAGCGCTTTACCGGATGCGCGTTCTCGGTAAGGAGTGAACGGAGGCGGGGAGTTCTGCGCGCGTCCGGTAAAGCCGTAAACGACTTGATCGGCACAACACTAAGACTTACGGGGAGTTATCCTCGACTGCCAACCGCATCACGCTGGCCCGGCTCGCTCAGCTTGAAAGCTAGACAAAGCGTCGATAGCCAGCTGCACGAAGGACAGTGCCATATCAATTTTGATACGCGGGACGTCGTCCTCAGGCAAGACGTCGAGACACTCTATTAGGTTGGCTCTAACTTCCCGTAGGTTATGCAATTCGGAACCGATCGAGTCTTCGGAACAGGGTATCATAGTGAGTCTTTCTAAAATTGCTACACGCTGCTTCGTTGCAGGGGCGGTGCCGGAGCCCGATATTGTGAAAGCAAAAGCAGCTCCAATCCCTAAGCTCCTCTTAGATATTGAGAAAAGGCGACTTATCTGCGAATTCGTAAACTACCTGAGGGCCAACGGGTGCCCTAAGTCCAGAAAACGATGGCCAGTGTCAAAATCCGGACACGCGATTTGCGGGATCGGAGCAGCACCGAAACATGCGATGCGATTGCCAAACTTACCGTCATTTAATAAAACTGACCGAAAAGGCTAGCCCTGCGTGCCAAAAGCACCGTTCGCTACTCAACATTTAGGGTCGCCCGTTGCGATTGAGGAAGAGAAAGCCCTGGATTCGGTCGCCACGTTGCCAAATATTCTTTCAGCATCGTGACGAGCGCTTCGCCATCGCTACGTGACGCGAGTGGTCGCAAGTAACCCAGTGAAGTGACTGACCTTAGAAGTACAGTTTGAGCGCCATCTGTACGTTGCGCGGGAAGTAGATAGAACCCCGCGGAGACGGAATTGATCCGAAGTTCTTGGACGCAAAATTGGTGTCGGGCGGTGGCAAGATCACAGTATTCAAGGTGTTGAACGTCTCAAAGCGGTATTGCAGCTTCACAAGCTCTGTAAAATTGATGTCTTTGAAAACCGACATATCGAGCGTTGGTCTCCAAGGAGCACGAACATCCGACAGGCGGTCCGGCGTCGTACGCAACGTGAACGGCGGGCGCACCTTCCATACGGGGGACAATTCGCCGTTTGCGCAAACAGCTCCCCACGTAGCCACTTCCGCGGGCGTACCGTTCTGGAGTGAACTTCCGTCCGCCTTCAGATAGCAAGTGTTGAACCAACGGTCGGGCGTAGGATTCGCCAGCTTTGCCGATGCCGCAAGCCGCTCCAAGCCGCCTGGCTCCGACAGCGGAATGCCCGATTCCATGGTGTAGATCCAATTTATCCGCCAGCCACCAATCAATCCGTTTCGGATTCCCCTGGCTTGACTTAGAAACTTCCTGCCTCGCCCAAAAGGCAGGTCGTAGAGACCACTGAACACCCAGTGGTGGGTACGGTCAAAATCTACGAGTTGTCGCACCATAACCGTGTCCTGGGCGTTCAAGAAATTGTTCTGTTCCATTTCCTTCGAGAACGTATACGAGCTGATGAATTTCAGTCCATACGATAACCGCTTTTCCACTCTCATTTGGAACGAGTTGTACCAGCTCTTGCCGATGGCCATGGAGTTTTCCCCGATACCGATAAACTCGGGATAAGGCCGTAACAGTTGCTGGCGCTGCACTGTCCTTCCATTAATTCCCGTACCGGGCACGAGGCCCAGGAAAGGATTCGTGACCGTGTTCGTGAGATATTGGCTGTTGGCGGCGCCTTTGGCTAGGTCCGCGGCGCTAATCTCGTTAATGCCTCGACCGACTGGCAGTCGGCGCACTTGGCTGCCCACGTAGGTCAGATCTATGGTTAGGTTTGGGGTGATTTGTCGCTGCACTCCAAAGTTGTACATGTAAATATACGGCACCGTCCGGTTGGGATCATCGAAACTGATTCCCTGCCCGACCTGAGTCATCAGACCGAGAGAAGCTCCAGGCGACGCCACGAGTCCGTTCGGGAACGGATTGCTAAACTTATTTACACTGGTTTCGGGTACGCCAACTCTGCCCCCTAAGTCATTCGCAATGTAGGACGTATTGTTGAAAAACCCAGTCTGATTGCCGAATTGAGTCGTTGCCATGTAATAGCGGCCATACCCTCCTCGAAAGACCGTCTTGTCGCGCCAGCGATATGCGAATCCCAAGCGAGGTTGGAAGTCATGGTGATCAGGCTCGAATAATGCGCGCGGTGCGCCGCCCACACCAGCGAAAAGCAGCCCGCCGTTCAAATTGGCGCAAGCCGGGCACTCGGAAACGCCGGGCGCATTCTTCACTTGGTCCGACAGAGGGTTCGCTTGGTCGAAGGCAAAACCGCGCACCAGGCGGTTATAGCGTTCCGTTACGGGAGACTCGTAATCCCATCGAAAGCCAAGATTCAGCGTCAAATTTCGTGTGACGCGGAAATCATCGTGAACGAACAGCCCATAATAATTCCATTGCAGAGCGCGGGCACTCCCGGCGCCGACGAACCCGGATGCCGGGTACCCAAGTAGCAGGCTCGCAACGGAATTCCCTGATTGGGCGTCCCCGATTAGGGCGTTTTGTCGCGTGAAAGTACGAGTGAATGCAAAGTGACCGCTGCTGTCGCCTGAGGTCACTGGATTGCTTCGGATGTTGCGATAGTCGAGGCCAACGTTCATGGTGTGTTTAGAAAAAGCACGTGTGTAGTTCGCCTGAATGCTGCCCGTATTGTCGATAGTACCCCTACCCTGCGAACCTACGCCGATGTCTGTAAATTGCTCCAGGTCGATCCGCGGCATGAATTCTCCGGGCAGATTGGTGAAGCCGAGCTGTTTGCGGTCGTACTTCGCGACGTCCGTTTGGAAGTTCGATTCTAAGAAACGAGTGAAAGTCAGACGCAAGTTCACCAAAGATTTCTGGTTGAGGGCGTAGACAAAATCTGCGATTGCACCATGATTGTTCCGCGTCTGTGGCCATTGCCCCTGGTTGGCAAAAGTCCCTTGCAAACCGTTGTTGCTGCGGAATTCATCCCGATGATTCTGATAATAGTCCCCGAAGAATTTAAGCTTGTCAGAAAAAACGTGATCGATGCGGATTACCTCAGAGTTGTAGTTGTAAATGCCTTTGTTGGTCGGATTGACATAGTTATTCAGGCGTTGGTTGGGCACGTTCGGAAGGGGGTAGATTGCAAAGATCTTCTGAGCGATCGGATTAATCCGTGAGGCCGGGATGACTCTCTTGTTGGGATCGGAACAGTCAATTAACTTGTCGCGCTGATTGTTAGGCCGCGTGGTGAGTGGGTCGTAAATCACCAAGGGCGTGGGCTGATCCGAGTAGCTTTGACAGAAATCCCCGTTGCGCTCGGCTAATGTAGGCACGCTCACTCGAATAGGAAACGGAACCCGTTCGCGCAGCCCCTCCCAGGTGAGCATGAAAAACGTCTTGTCTTTATAAATGGGCCCATTCACCATCGCGCCATACTGGTTATACTGGTGCGGCGGCCTCGGTTCTCCTCTGGCGTTGTTAAGAGTGTTGTTCGCATCCCACGAGCCGTACCGGACATAATCCCAAAGGGTCCCATGAAAACGGTTGGTCCCACTCTTCAACGTCATGTTGATGACCCCGCCTCCGGTCCGCCCGTACTGAGCATCATAGGTGTTCGTTTGAACCTTGTATTCCGCTACGGAATCCACAGGTGGTGAGTAGTTGAAGCGTCCGCGAGTGCTGTTGGGCCCGCCGTCCAATACGTATTCGTTTGTTGCGACGCGGCCCCCATTGATCGACCATGCAGACTCTCCCTGGTTATCAAACGGACGCAAGCCTGACGTTCCGGTAGCACCAAACGTCGGGACTTGCCAAGTCACGCCTTCTGCGAGCTGGGTGAGAACAAAGATGCCCCTTCCGTTAAGCGGCATGGCATCCAGGTGCTGCTGGTTAAGAACCTGACCCATGCCTCCTGTTGTGGTTTCCAGAAGGGGTGCATTCGCCGTAACCTCCACCGTCTGTCTGGTTTGACCCAACTCGAGGACCACGTCCACGGTGGCCTTTTGACCCACATCAACACTGATGCCCGATTGAATTAACTTCCGGAAGCCTGGCACTTCGACTTCGATTCGATATGTGGCAGGGATTAGAAACCGGACCGAATAAGCTCCGTCGGCTTCCGTCACTGCCGAAGAGGTCACATTCGTTAGGAGATTGATGACCTTAACTTGGGCCCCGGCTATTGCCGCCCCGGAAGGGTCGCTGACACGCCCGAGAATCGTCCCGCGGAACTCTTGTGCGTCACACAGGGTAACAAACAAGCTCAGCCCTAAGACTATAGGTACCATTTGTGAGCCTAGCTTCATGCCCACGCGCCCTAGTAGGTACCGTCCTGACATCACCCCCATCACCGAGATAGCCACACGTCTAACACACCCCAAGCGCATAAAACACCCCTGGCAAGTGTTTTGTACGATGAAACATCATGATGTCCACTCGCTCTGGGTACGTGAACCTAAGGCGCTTTTCTTCTCGTGTCAAGAAAATTTCATCCAATTAACCGGAATCGACCGGACGCTTATGCTTCGGCTGAAGAGCCCGGCAGAGAAAGTCCTTGGCAACCCAACTGCGGGCACTGGCGCGGCCTTTTCCCCGGCGCCGAGGGAGAGCACTATCTTTTTCCGCACGAGAAATACGGCCTTGCGGGGAACGACCGAAAGCAATGCGCCTATGAAATTATCTCCACGGAACCGATGCATCGCTGGAAAGTGGCCTGGGAGGGCGCACGCAAGGCCGCAAACGTGTCCTGCCGCTTCCACGATCTGCGCCACACGTTCATCTCGCGGCTGGCAGAGTCCCAGGCTTCGGATTCAACGGTGATGGCTCTCGCCGGGCATGTCTCTCGTGCCATGATGGAACGTTATTCCCACATCCGCATGGAAGCGAAGCGCCGCGCCGTGGACGACCTCTGCGGCACTGATTTTGAGCCAGGTGTGGCACAAAATTGGGCACAGTTTTTTGTTAGCGAAAAGTCAGACGAAGCTAACTCGCTGAAAACAGTTGGTGAACCGGGGAGGACTCGAACCTCCAACCCGTTGATTAAGAGTCAACTGCTCTACCATTGAGCTACCGGTCCACGGGAATATTTTAGAATTTTACATGGCGAAAGCAGTTTTGTCGAACCAGCGAAAATGATCACCGTTACCGCACGCGCCCTACTTCTTGCGAAGAGTCGCCACCAACTCCCGCGCCACTTCCCGCGCTCGCGGCAGATCGCCTGGTTCGAACGATATTGCCGATACTCTCGGGTGGCCTCCGCCGCCGAATTTTTCCGCCAGTGACGCCAAATTTTTGTCCGCGGTCGCCTGGTTCCACGGATTCGTCCCCAGCGATACTTTGGCACGCACCGCCGAAGCGCTCACGCTCACCGAATAAACGCTTTCCGGATGCAGCAGATACGGGATGAATTTGTTGTAGCCTTCCAGATCCAGATTGCCGACATCAAAAAAAATCACTCCGTCGCGTGACTCGCTGCGTTCCCGCAAGATCTCGATCGATTTCCTGTGCCGCTCCAGCAGCGGCTCCAGATGCCTCGCCACCAGCGGCAGCTTCACCATTTCGCCGAGCGACAAGTAGGACAGTTCCGGAATGAGGCGCGCCGGTAGTCCGTTTTCCGGCGCCGCCTCAATCACCAGCGCCAGTTGCATCGCAGGCTCCGCCATTCCCACTGCGAACTCGGCCGTCGGATACTGCGCCCCGTCAATGATGTCGCCCCAATGAATCAAATCTTCCAGCGGCTTGGTGTCAAAGCCAAATTTTTCTTTCGCCACAGTGGCGATCAGCTTCGTGCACGACTTGTAATCCGGCTCGTAAAACATGTGCAGGCCGCGATTCTTGCGGAATTGCTCCGCATCCGCGGGCGTAAGGAACGCGCTTTGATGATGGTCGAACCACCAAGTCACTTTCGGCGAATTCGAAAACTTGAAATCCACGATGGCGTTCTCGTCCCCGTCGAAAATGCCCGGCTCCCAGGGCTGCGCCGCGCGGTGCGTCATTCCCGTGAAGCCAAATTCCGCACCCGCATCAAATCGTTCGCGATAAAAGCGGTAAAAGAGTGCGGCGGAGGCCGTGCCATCAAAGCAGCGATCGTGGAAACAGAGCCGGACCTTGGTCATGGGCGAGGGCGTTCGCTCCTGCCCCTCCGCAACCTTCCGCAGAGGCGGGGACAAAGCCAATCAGGGTGTACGCACGCGTAGTGAATGTCAAGAGGAAACCCCTGTTCCGCAGGACCTGCATTTTTTGCCGAGCAGAACGGACCGGCCGCTTCCCTCTCGTCACCGCTTGAACAAATTTTCCGCTTCTACGGCCCTTACTCCGCTCCCTCTTTGTGCTTTTCGGCAGCGGGCGCGATCGCGAGAATGTTCTGCTTCTGTATCAAGGCGTTCAAGGAAGCTAAATCCTTGGACTGAATCTCTTGCCACGCCGCAAGGTGCGATTCAAGCCTTCGATTAACCTCCTCGAAAACCGTGTAACTCGCGACCGTTGGCGGCGTGTCCGCACTTTCCACCGTTGCTTGAAGCGCCATCAGCTGATCCGCCGCCTGGATCGGATAATTCAGCGGATCTTCTCCGCTCTTTGACTTCGGCTGAATGATCTTCTCCTCCACGGCATCCATCTTCTTTTTCAGCGCGTCGGAACCCTCCACCACCGGCTTGGCGCTCCCATCTGCACCGAGCCGCCTCTTCAATGCATCGAGCTGTCCTCGCACGCTGCGGATTTGGTTCACCGCTTCGTGCGCGGCGTTCACGCGATCCCGGATGCGCTGAGCGAACTCATTTTGTTTTTCAAGATCGGCCTGCGTTGCCGCCACGCGCGGATCCTTCTGAATCTCCGCGTGAGCCGCAAAATTCTTCCCCCCCGCCGTCAACATGACTTGATACGTTCCGGGCACCACGAGCGGCCCACTCGGGCGCCCGCCCCAGCTCACCGCACCGGGTACCCGTGCAGGAGCTTCGCTTCGCATATCCCAAACAAACCGGTTCAATCCCGCTTCCGCAGGCAGCGCTTCTCCAGGCCGCGAGATACCGAATTCTTCTTCATCCGGCGAAGCGCCTTCGCTCGCCTTCTTGCTCGAATACTTCCGGATCACCGCTCCCTTGGCATCGAGAATTTCTAGCGTGATTCCATCCTTCGACGCGCTCTTCAAGTAGTAGTCAAGAACCACTCCGGTCGGTGGGTTGGCGCCTACCGGCACCGTCGGCGGCAAAGCAAAGCTCGCGCCCCGATAGCGGATCGCCGTAGACGGCTGGTAGAGATGCGCTTCCTCGCCCGCCGTCGAAGCACTCATCTGCCGCAGTGCAGAAATGCCATCCAGAATCCAAAACGAGCGCCCGTGCGTCGCCACGATGAGATCGTCATTCTTCAAGGTCAGGTCGTGGATCGGCGTCGTCGGCAAGTTCAGCTTCAACGACTGCCAGTGCACTCCGTCATCAAACGAGAGGAAGATGTCGTTCTCTGTGCCGGCAAAGAGCAGGCCCTTCCGCTTTGGATCTTCGCGCACGGCATGCACGTAACTGTTCTCCGGCAGCCCGCCGGTGATCTTCGTCCAGCTCTTGCCGAAATCCGTAGTTCTGAAAATGTAAGGCCGGTAGTCATCCAATTTATGACGGTCGATGGCCACATACGCGGCGCCGGCCGAATGCGGCGAAGCTTCAATAATGCTCACCAGGCTCCATTCCCCGAATTCCTTTGCCGTAACGTTCGCCCAGTGCTGCCCGCTGTCCCGCGTCACGTGCACCAGCCCGTCGTCCGTGCCCGCCCAGATCAATCCCTTTTCTACGGATGACTCCGCCAGCGCAAACACCGTGTCGTAGTATTCGACGCTTGTATTGTCTTGTGTCAGCGGCCCGCCCGACGATTGTTGTTTGCTCTTGTCGTTGCGCGTCAGATCTCCGCTGACCGCCGTCCACGTCATTCCTCCATCGGTTGTTTTGAACACCGCTTCTCCGCCGTGATACAGCACGCTCGGATCGTTCGGCGAAATCAGGATCGGCGCCGTCCACTGAAACCGGTGCTTCAGCTCCGCCGCTCCCGCGCCCATGGGATTCAGTGGCCAGGAGGTAATGTCCTGCACCTGCTCGCTTTTCTTGTCGAAGCGCGTGATGAGTCCGTCGTACGACCCCGCGTACACGATGCCGGGATTCCGCGGATCGGGTACCACATAGCCGGCCTCGCCTCCGCCCACGTCGTACCAGTCCGCCCGGTCGATCGCAAAGTTGTCGCTGCGGCTCGCGATTCCCACCGTCGAATTGTCTTGCTGTGCCCCATACACCCGGTACGGAACTGCGTTGTCCGCCGCCACGTGATAAAACTGCGCTGTCGGCTGATTGTTTTCCGTCGTCCAGCTCTTTCCCGTATCGTGCGAAACGCTGGCGCCGCCGTCGTTCGCCACAATCATCCGTTGTGGACGCGTCGGGTCGATCCACAGCCCATGGTTGTCGCCGTGTGGAGCGCGGATGAACTCGAAACTCTTGCCGCCGTCCGTCGAGCGCGAGACTCCTGTGTTCAGCACGTATACGGTGTTGGCATCTTTTGGATCTGCAAAAATGTGATGAAAATACCAGGCTCGCTGCGTAAACCGG
>WNFF01001283.1_pt1 | contig 20220 bp, 19 predicted proteins | sample 5400441 | NCBI WGS metagenome assembly WNFF01 (sample SAMN13153345, study PRJNA577476) | soil metagenome | isolation source: 120 cm saprolite under Douglas fir tree site 2 hole 3 replicate 1 | place: USA:California | collected 2015-04-18
GACGTGCTGCACCGCCACCCGCGGGTGCTCGACGCGGCGGTGTTCGGGGTGCCCGACGACGAGTGGGGCGAGCGGGTGCACGCGGCCCTGCACGTGCGGCCGGGGGAGACGCTCACCCGCGAGGAGATCACCGCGTTCTGCCGGGAGCACATGGCGGGCTACAAGGTGCCCCGCGAGATCTCCTTCCACGACGTCTTCCCGCGCGACGCGGCGGGCAAGCTGCTCAAGCGCCAGCTCCGCGAGCCCTTCTGGGCGGGCCGCGCCGCGCGGGTATGACCATGCGGGGCTTCCGCGCGCGCCTCACCGCCAAGATCACGGTGGTGATCGTCCTGGTGCTGGTCATCGGCTTCGGGGTCTCCACCATCCTGACCATCCAGCGGGAGAGCGCGCTCCTCGTCGAGCAGAACAAGATCGCGGCCCGGCAGCTGATCGGCACCCTGGTGGCGAGCATCGAGACCGCGATGCTCTCCGAGCGGCCCGACATCACCCGCGGCCTCATCGACGACCTGCGCAATTCGAAGCTCGTCACCGGCCTCGTGGTCTACCGGCGCAACGGGGTGGAGGCCTTCACCGATCTGGCCACCCTCCGCGAGGTCTCGAAGGAGGCCGAGCTGCCCAAGGGGGTCATGGCCTCCATCGAGAAGATGCGCCGGGAGCCGGGACGTACCATGGCCGGGCCGCTCTTCACCCGCGCGCTCGAGACCCTGCAGACCCAGGAGGCACTCGAGTCGCGGGAGGGCGCGACGACCTTCACCCTCTACCAGCCGATCCCCAACCAGGAGCGCTGTCAGGGATGCCACGGCACGGATCACACGGTGCGCGCGGTCATCCAGGTGGCCACCTCGATGGAGCCGGTCATGGCGGAGGTACGGCTGCAGCGCAACCGCCAGATCATGATCGGCCTGATGACGATCCTGGTCGCGGCGGTGGTGCTGGCGGTGGCGCTGCGCCACGTCGTCGTGCGGCCGATCCACGCGCTCGCGGTGGTGGCCCGCCGCATCGGGGAAGGCGACTTCGCGGTGCGGGCCCGGGCCGGGGCGGGCGACGAGGTGGGCGAGCTGGGCGGCGCGCTGAACGACATGACCGAGCACCTGGCCCGCACCCAGCGGGACCTGGCCGCCCGCAACACCGAGCTGGCCACCGCGCTCGAGAACCTGCAGGCCTCCCGGCAGCGCCTCGACGCGCTCGAGCAGCTGAAGGGGGAGCTGTCCAAGTTCGTGCCGGACGCGGTCAAGGAGCTGCTCGAGCGCGATCCCACCGCGACCAGCCTCGAGAAGCGCAACGAGGAGGTCTCGGTGCTGTTCCTCGACATCGCGGGCTACACGCGGCTCAGCGAGACCGTCGACGCCAAGCGGCTCAACCAGCTCGTCCAGACCTACTTCTCGAGCTTCCTCGAGATCATCCGCCACCACCACGGCGACGTGAACGAGACCGCGGGCGACGGGCTGATGGTGATCTTCCAGAGCAAGCGCCGGGGGGAGAGCGGCGGCGACGAGGACCACGCCCTCAACGCCACCCGGGCCGCCTTCGCGATCCGCCAGAAGACCGCCGCGCTCAACGAGGAGTACGCGGGGGTGTTCCCGGCGGTGGCCTTGCACATGGGCATCAACACCGGGCAGGCCCTGGTGGGCGCCACCAAGCTGGGCGGGGCCGGGTCGCAGCGCTGGACCTTCACCGCCACCGGTCCCACCACCAACATCGCGGCCCGCTTCGCCGGGGCCGCCGAGGGCGGCGACATCGTCGTAGGCCAGGTGACCGCCGACCGGATCGCGAGTCTGTTCGTCCTGGAGTCGCTCGGCGAGCGCGCCTTCAAGAACGTCTCGCAGCCGCTCGCGGTCTACCGCATCATCCCGCCCGGGGTCTACAGCAAGGTCACCTGATCCGGGCGGGGCGCTCGCGGCCTACATGCCACCGCCGGTACCTTTCCATTCCAGGGAAGTCACAGAGACACGGTAGGATACGCCAGACACCTTCAACGGAACCTCGAAGTAGGATCGATCGTTGAGCTGGACGACTCCGCGCACGAACCCGATGTCGCGGGCGATGACCGCGCCGGAGGCATCCAGGGTCTCCACCAGCAGGTGCACGTCGGACGCCGGCCGCCCGTAGTCGTTGTAGACGTAACCCTGGATGACCGGTCGCCCGGCCCGCCCGGTTCCGACCTCCCAGTCGAGCCGGATCCGCGGATCGATGCTCGACGCCGCGCTCAGGGCCGAGGCCGGTCGGACCGGGCTGACTGGGCTCGCGGGGCCGAGCGCGAGGAGGGCCATCGTGGCGAGCAGCAGGGGCTTCATCGGCGTCTTCATGGGTTGCCTCCCGCCCCGTATGATGCCCCACGGGCCGGTCGAGATGCGCGCGATCAGCGGCGGCCACCGGCCATGGCCGCGGCCTCGGGCAGCGCCCGCAACCGGCCCATCGCCACCACCCCCAGCGCCGGGCCGATCGCGAGCATGCCGAAGGCCCAGCGCCAGCCGACCAGCGCGACCACCGGCGGGATGAGCCAGATGGAGGCCATGGTCAGCGCGAAGCCCAGGCAGGTCTGGGTGGTGAGGGCGGTGCCGACGTAGGCGGCCGGCGCCAGCTCGGTCACCGCGGTCGAGAACTGGGCCGAGTCCGCGATGACGGTCACCCCCCACACCAGGGCCACCAGCAGTGTCGCCAGGGGCGGGCCGGCGAAGGTGAAGCCGATCAGCAGCGCGCAGAGCCCGGAGAGCGCCATGGCCGCCATGGTGAGCGTGGTGCGGCCCCAGCGGTCGGCCAGGGCGCCGCCGCCGTAGGCGCCCAGGCCGCCGGCCAGGCCCACGCACGCGAAGGTCGCCGCGCTCGCGTTGAGCCCCGCGAAGCTGCCGCCGCCGCGCGCCTCGAGGCTCGCGGCCAGGAAGGCGCCGAGCCAGGTCCACATCGCGTAGAGCTCCCACATGTGGCCGAAGTAGCCGAAGCAGGCCAGCCGGGGCCCACGCTCCCGCAGCACCGCGGTGGCCATGCGCAGGTCGAAGCGGGCCGGGGGGAAGCGATGGGGCCCCTCCGTGATCAGGGTGACCGTGAGGGCGCCGGCCGCGGCCAGGACCGAGGCCGCGAGCAGGGTGTGGCGCCACGGCAGGTCGGTGAGGCCGCGGATGAGGTGCGGGGCGGCCGAGCCCACCGTGAGCGCGGCGACCAGGAGGCCGATGGCGAGGCCGCGCCCCTCGCGGAACCAGGTGGCCGCGATCTTCATGGCGGGCGGATACGTGCCGGCCAGGCAGACGCCGGTGAGGAAGCGCAGGACGAGCGCCGGGCCCAGGTGGTCGGTGCCGAGCGCGAGCCCCGCGTTGATCACCGCTCCGACCAGCGCGCCCCACATCATGAGCGACCGCGCGGGCACGACGTCGGGGAGGTTGGTGAGCGCGGCGGCGAGCGTGCCCACGATGAACCCGGCCTGCACCGCGATCGTGAGGCCCGCTCGGCCGGAGTCGCCGAGGGCCCACTCGCGCGAGAGGGCCGGGAGGACCGCGGACGCGCTGAACCACAGCGACAGCGCGAGAAGCTCGGCCAGAGACAGCAGCCCGAGCGCTCTCCACCGACCCGAGCCGCCACTCATGATCGGAGCATCTAACCATAGTCCGGGCGCCGACACGCAAGAGATGCGCGAGCGGGGACGGGGTGTGTTGACTGAGCACAACTGATCGTCTAGCATTCTGAGAGGCGCAGCGCATTCGCGCCATCCGACTCAACGACGAGAGGTTTCCATGGCCGATCCGCCGATGACGCTATCGGAACATCTCGCTCGCCAACAGGCCTCGCTCTCCGCTTCCCATGGCGCCTCGGCGTCCAACATCGCCACCGTGGTGGGCCGCATCGGCCGGGTCGCTGCGGTCATCGCGCAGGAGCTGGCGCACGCCGCGCTCCGCGATCAGCTCGGCTACGCGGGCGGGAGCAACGTGACCGGCGACCAGGTCAAGAAGCTCGACGTGTGGGGTCACGAGATCATGGTGGCCGCGCTCCGCGAGACCCGGGTCTGCGCCGCGGTGATCTCCGAGGAGGCGCCGGAGCCGATCGAGATGCCCATTGCGACGAGCGACGCGGGCGGCGCGAACGCCCTCGTGGTGTGCACGGACCCGGTCGACGGCTCGTCGAACCTCGACGTCAACGGCTCGGTGGGCACGATCTTCGCCGTCCGCGCGTCGGAGGGGAAGAGGCCCGCGGGACCGGCCGCGCTCGGCCCCGGCACCCGGCAGCTCGGGGCCGGCTACGTCATGTACGGGCCCGCCACCATGCTGGTCTACACCCTGGGCCAGGGAGCTCACGGCTTCACGCTCAACCCGGAGAGCGGCGAGTTCCTGCTGACCCATCCCGACATCCGCATCCCCCGCCGGGGCAAGACCTACGGCATCAACGAGGGCAACGTCCACTCGTGGCATCCCGGTCAGCGCGCCTTCGTCGAGCATCTCAAGACGCCCGACAAGCCGAGCGGCCGGCCCTACTCGCTCCGCTACTCGGGGGCGATGGTGGCCGACGTCCACCGCACCCTGCTGGACGGCGGGCTCTTCATGTACCCGGCGGACTGGAGCGATCCCCGGAAGCCCAAGGCCAAGCTCCGGCTGCTCTACGAGGTCGCCCCGATGGGCATGATCGTGGAGCAGGCGGGCGGGCGGGCGAGCACCGGCCTCGAGCGGGTGCTCGATCTCGTGGCCACCGACTATCACCAGCGAGCGGCCGTCATCCTGGGCAGCCCCGAGGACGTGGCGATGGCCGACGAATTCTACCGTCGATAACCTCCGCAACCTGAAAGGAAGGGGCACGCCCATGGAATCGCGAGTGAAGGAGATCCTGAGCTGGTACAGCAGCGACAGCCCGGGCACGCGCACCAACATCGCCCGGCTGCTGAATCACGGGCGCCTCGCCGGGACCGGCAAGCTCGTGATCCTGCCGGTGGATCAGGGCTTCGAGCACGGGCCCGCGCGGAGCTTCGCGGTCAACCCGGCCGGCTACGACCCGACCTACCACTTCCGCCTCGCCATCGACGCGGGCTGCAACGCCTACGCGGCGCCGCTCGGCTTCCTCGAGGCGGGAGCGGCCGAGTTCGCGGGCGAGGTGCCGCTGATCCTCAAGATGAACAACCACGACGTGCTCCACGACGAGAAGGATCCGCTCTCCGCGGTGACCGGCTCGGTCAAGGACGCGCTTCGGCTCGGCTGCGTCGCGGTGGGCTTCACCATCTACCCCGGCTCGTCGCAGGCGCAGATCATGTACCAGCAGTGCCGCGAGATGATCCAGGAGGCCAAGGCCAGCGGCCTCGCCGCGGTGGTGTGGTCGTACCCTCGAGGGACTGATGTGAGCAAGGCGGGCGAGACTGGTCTGGATGTCGTCGCCTACGCGGCCCAGATCGCGGCCCAGCTCGGCGCCCACGTCATCAAGGTGAAGCCGCCCACCGAGCACATCGAGCAGGCCGAGGCCAAGAAGGCCTACGAGAAGGCCAAGGTGCCGATGGCCGCGCTCAGCGAGCGGGTCCGCCACGTGGTGCAGTCCGCCTTCGACGGCCGTCGCATCGTGATCTTCTCGGGCGGGGCCACCAAGGAGGACGACGAGGCGTTCTTCGACGAGTGCCGCGGCATCCGCGACGGCGGGGCTTTCGGCTCCATCATCGGGCGCAACTCGTTCCAGCGGCCGCGCGATCACGCGCTCAAGTTCCTGGACACCGTGATGAAGATCTACTCGGGCGAGAAGAAGTAGCGGTCCGGCCGGGATCGTGCCCGCTCCCTCGGAATCAGAAGTCCGCGGCTACCTGAAGTCCCTGTCCAACTGGGGCCGCTGGGGGAGCGAGGACGAGCTCGGCACCATCAACCTCATCACCCCCGCCAAGCGCCAGGCCGCGGCCCGCCTGGTGAGCCAGGGCCAGAGCGTGACCTGCGCGCGGCCGATCACGACCGACATCACCCCCGACACCACCGTCCAGCCCATGCGCTTCATGGTGGACTCCGGGGAAGGGCGCGACACCGTCTCCCCGGAGCGCGCCCTGCAGCGCCGGGGCGCCGCCGAGTTCATCGGCATGGTCTTCCACGGCTACACGATCACCCACGTCGACGCGCCCTCGCACTACTTCTGGGAGGGCCAGCTCTACAACGGACGCTCGTGCAACACGGTGACCTCGCGCGAGGGCGCCACCGTCAACTCGGTCGAGGTGCTCCGCGACGGAGTGGTGAGCCGGGGCGTGTTGCTGGACGTGGCGCGGACCAGGGGGGTCCGCTGGCTGGAGGGCGGGTCGGGCGTCATGCCCGAGGACCTGGAGGCGGCCGAGCGGGCGGCCGGCGTGCGGGTCGAGCCGGGCGACATCCTGCTCGTGCGCACCGGCTACTACGGGCGGCGGCTCGCCGAGGGGCCGGTGCACCCGCTGCAGGCCGGCACCCCGGCGCTGCACGCAGCCTGCTGTCCCTGGCTGCGGGAACGTGGGGTGGCCATGATCGGCACCGACACCCACAACGACGTCCATCCCGCGCCGTACCCGTCCATGGGCAACTCCTTCCACGTGGTCTGCCTGGTCGCCATGGGGCTCTGGCTGATCGACAACGCCAACCTGGAGGACCTCGCCCAGACCGCGGCGCGGCTCAGCCGGTGGGAGTTCCTGATGACGGTGGCCCCCCTCCGTCTCAAGAACGTGACGGGCTCCCCGGTCAATCCGATCGCGGTGTTCTAGGTCGTCTCGCGGCAGGCGGGCGCGCGGCCGCGGGGCCATTTCCTTGGCGGGCTGAAAATCCGCCTGGCATATACTCGGGACCATGGAGCGCCACACCCCCTGGTTCCAGATCGTGGCCATCGTCCTGGTGGTCATCGGCCTGATCACCCTGGCCGCCCCCGAGCCGGCCCACGCGATGGATCCCCAGCTGATCCTGGCCCTGGCCTCCGCGGCCGGCGCCATCGCACTGATCGTGGGTTACCTCATCGTGGCCAACGGGCGCGAGAAGAACAAGGCGGCGTCCCTCGAGGGGGTCTACGCCTGCCGGGAGCGAGAGGCCAGTGGCCCGATGGGCTGCGGTGGCAACGCGAGCCCCGACCCGATCGCGGTCGCCGCGGTGCCCGAGAGCTCTCCGCAGGCTCCGATGACGGCCGACCCCCGCTTCACCGCGCGAGCCGACGCCCTGCTCGCGATCGCCCAGTCCCAGGCCTGCGCGGGCGGCCAGTCCTCCGGCCCGATGGGCTGCGGCGGCCCGATGGGCGCCAGCTCCGCCGGCTCTTCCGCGTCCGCTCCCACTCCCGCCTTCTCCGCCCCCGCCGTCCAGGGCCAGTAACCCCGACCGGAGAGAACAAGACCGGCGGGGGTCGCCCGCCGGTCCCGTGATGCGGCTGCTGCGGCGCGGGAGCTACTTGCGGACCGCCTCGATGATCTCGCCGAAGAGCGCCCACTTCTCGCCGTCGAACTTGGCGAGCTGCTCCTGCTCGATGGGCGCGAAGTCGGTCGGGCTCGTGTTGATCTTGATGCCGGGCAGCAGGAGCGGCAGCTCGAAATTCTTCACGTTGGCCGCCTGCCTCATGATGTTCTCGCGGGAGAGGTCGTTGCCGCACTGCTTCAGCACCTGCGTCATGAGGATGGCCACGTTGTAGCCGAAGCCGTTCGACTGGTCGTCGAGCGCCCCGTCCGGATAGTACTTCTTCATGAAGGCGACCCAGTCGGTGAAGCCCTTGTCGTTCCGCCACTGCGGGTCGGTGACTTCCTTCATGTAGAGCGCGGTGATCAGGTCCTTGGAGGCGTCGAGCCCGGCCGGCTTCAGCACGGTGCCGAGCGAGCTGGATACGTTGTTCAGGAAGTGCAGCGGCTTCCATCCGATCTCGTGCGCCTTCTTGATCGCCTGCACCGCGTACTTCGGGATCGTGATGTTGAAAAAGACGTTGGCGCCGCTGTTCTTGAGGTTGACGATCTGCGAGTCGATGGTGGGATCGGTCACCTCGTAGGTCTGCCTCAGCACGATCATCTTCTTGTTGGCCTCGCCGAGCCCGTCCTCGAAGCCCTTGAGGTAGTCCTTCCCGTAGTCGTCGTTCTGGTACAGGATGCCGATCTTCGCGTCCTTGACGTGCTTGAGCGCGTAGGCCGCGTAGACCCGACCCTCGGTCTGGTAGTTGGGCTGGTAGCCCATCGTCCACGCGAAGTTCTGCGGATCGTTCCACTTGGTGGCGCCGGTGGCGACGAACAGGTGCGGCACCTTCTGCTGGTTCACGTACTTGTGGATGGCGCTGTTGGGAGGCGTGCCGAGGGTCTGGAAGAGAAGCGCCACCTGGTCCTGTTCGACCAGCTTGCGCACCATCTCGACCGTCTTGGGCGGGCTGTAGCCGTCGTCGTAGCTGATGAAGTTGATCTTGCGCCCGTTGACCCCGCCCTCGTCGTTGACCTTCTTGAAGTAGGCGGCGATGGTCTTGCCGATGGTGCCGTACGCGGAGGCGTTGCCGCTGTACGGGTTGGTGTTGCCGATCTTGATCTCGGTGGCGGTGACGCCCACCACCGTCTGGGCGGTGGCGGCGCCCGCGGGCGCGAGCGCGGTCAGCCCCACCAGTAGAAGGCCTGCGGTGAACCGCTTCAATAGACTCATGAACTCCTCCCGTTCAGGTTGAGTGTGGAGCACTCAGGTCGGGCGAAGGCCGGTGGGGTCACCGACCGTCTCCCCTGGAAACTGCGTGCCTGGTCAGCCGGATCCACACCAGGTGAAGAAATCCAGCGATGCCGCGCGGCATCACGTACATGCAGCCGATCAGGAACAGCCCGAAGATGGCCCAGGGCGCGGCCTTGGAGATGTCCTGGGCCCAGTTTGGCACGAACTGGATGAACAGCGCCCCGTAGATCGGGCCGGAGATGGTCCCGAAGCCGCCGATGACGATCCCGGTCAGGAGCGTGATCGACAGGAAGACGTCGAACGAGTCGGGGGCGACGAAGGCCACGACGATGGCGCTGAGCGCGCCCGCGATCCCGGTGTAGGCCGCGCTCACCCCGAAGATGACCGACTTGTAGAGCGCATTGTTGACGCCCATCGCCTCGGCCGCGATGTGGTTGTCGCGGATGGCCACGACCGCGCGCCCGGTTCGCCCGCCGAGCAGATTCGCGGCCAGGGCGAACAGCACGATGGTGGCCGCCAGGGTCAGGAAGTAGAGCCACTGGTCCTCGGTCAGCGGCAGGTGAAGCGGGGCCTTGGGCTTGCTCAGGACGATGCCCTGGGAGCCGCCGGTCCAGTGCTCGAAGTACTTGAGGATCTGCGGGACGGCCAGGGCCAGGGAGAAGGTGGCCAGGGCCAGGTAGAGTCCCTCGAGCCGCAGGGCCGGCCGGCCGAAGAGAAAGCCGACGATCAGGCACACGACCCCCGCGGCTGGAATCGTCCATCCGTAGCCGATGCCCCACCGGTCGATCATCACGGCGCTGGTATACGCCCCGATGCCGTAGAAGGCGCCGTGACCGAGCGAGAACTGCCCGTTGTAGCCGGTGAGCAGGTTCAGCCCGAGGAGCGCGATCGCGTAGATCAGGACCTGGGTGAACTGGAAGAGGCGGAAGCCGGTCACGAAGAGGGGCAGGGCGGCGGCGATCACGACCACCGCCAGCACCGCGCTCACCCGCAGGGATCGCCCGGGCGCGGCCGCCCGCGCAGTGGTGAGCGTGTCGGCGTGACCCTCCGCCGCCTTCGCCGTCGCCCCCGGGTCCGCCGCCACGGCTAGACGCGCCGGATGATGGTGCGGCCGAAGAGGCCGGCGGGCCGCACCAGCAGCACGATGATGATCATGGCGAGGGCGACGGTCAGCTTCAGCTCGGTGCCGATGAAGGAGACGTAGGTGCCGACCAGGTTCTCGGTGACCCCGACCAGGAGCCCGCCCACCACCGCGCCGAGCGGGCTCGTGAAGCCGCCCACCGTCGCCGCCGCGAAGGCGTAGAGCTGGATGCCGCCCATCATGTTGGGATCGAGGAAGACCACCGGCGCGACCATCATGCCCGCCACCGCGCCGAAGGCGGCGGCCAGGCCCCACCCGAGGCCGAGCATCCAGCTCACCCGGATGCCGCACAGCCGGCTCGAGACCGGGTTCTGGGCCGCGGCGCGCATGGCCAGACCGAGGGTGGTAAAGCGGAAGAAGAGGAACAGCACCACCAGCATGACCAGGGTCACGCCGATGGCACCCAGGTCGTGGGCGCCGAAGACGATCTGGCCGATGCGGATGGGCTCGTCCGGGAACGGGCTCGGGAACGGCTTCTGGATGTAGGAGTAGATCCAGCCGGCCACGCTGGTGAAGATCACGAGCAGGCCGAGGGTCACGATCACGATGGTGAGGATGGGCGCGCCTTCCACCGGACGGATCACCACCCGCTCGATCACGAGGCCGCCCACGAAGGCGATGATCACGGTGATCGCGAAGGTCACCCAGTAGGGCAGGCCCGCCTGCAGGAGCGACCAGGCGATGTAGGTGCTGAACATCGCCATGTTGCCCTGGGCGAAGTTCACCACGTCGGTGGCCTGGTAGATCATCACGAGGGCCAGGGCCAGGCTCGCGTAGATGCCGCCGGTGGCGAGGCCCGAGACGATCTGCTGGATCAGGATGTCCATTTTAAGTGGGGGGGAGCGAGCGCCGCTCCTCCCCCACGCCCCCCCACCGTTTCGAGACTCGTGCTACAGATCGGCGCTTCGCTTCGAATCCCTGCCACTGCTTCGCGTTCCACCGGTGTCGGCTCGTGGGTTGGTTCATCGGGCCCTCAGTATCCGAGATAGGAGCGGCGGATGGCGTCGTTCTTTTTGAGCTCGGCGGCGGGTCCCGACATCACGACCCGGCCGGTCTCGAGGAGGTAGGCGTGGTCGGCGAGGTCGAGGGCCATCGCCGCGTTCTGCTCCACCAGGAGGACGCTCACGCGCTCCTGCTGGTTGATCGTCCGCACGATGCGGAAGATCTCCCGGACCACCAGGGGGGCCAGGCCGAGCGAGGGCTCGTCGAGCAGGAGCAGGCGGGGGCGGGACATGAGCGCCCGGGCGACCGCCAGCATCTGCTGCTCGCCCCCCGAGAGCGTGCCCGCCTGCTGTCGGCGCCGCTGGGCGAGGACCGGGAAGTACCCGTAGACCTTCTCGTAGTCCTGACCGAGGCCCGACTTCTCCCGTCTGGCGTAGGCGCCGAGCCGCAGATTCTCCTCGACGGTCAGATCCACGAACGTGCCGCGCCCCTCGGGGGTGTGCGCGATCCCGAGGCGCACGATGTCCTCGGTGGCCTTGCCGTCGATTCGCTGGCCGTCGAAGCGCACCTGACCGCTGGTCTTCACCATTCGACACACCGCCCGGAGCGTCGTGGTCTTGCCGGCTCCGTTGGCGCCGAGGATCGTGGTAATTCCGCCGCTCTCCACCGCGAACGAGAGTCCGTGGAGGACCTTGGTCCAGCCGTACTGGGCGGCCAGGTCTTCCGCCTCCAGGAGAGCCGGCATCAGTTCTCGCTTCCGAGATACGCGCGGATGACGTCGGGATCGCGCTGGATCATCGCGGGCGGCCCCTCGGCGATCCGCCGGCCGAAGTCGAGCACGACCACCCGGTCGGACACCTGCATGACCAGGCTCATGTGGTGCTCGACGAGGAGGACCGTCACCCCGCGCCGATCCCGGATCGAGCGGAGGACGTCGCCGAGCGCGGCCACCTCCTCGTGATTCAGGCCTCCGGCCGGCTCGTCCACGAGCAGCAGCTTGGGGCTGCCGGCCAGGGCCCGCGCCAGCTCCACCCGCTTCAGCGTGCCGAACGAAAGCCCGGCTGCGGGATGCCCGATCACCGCGTCGAGCTGGAGAAAGGCGATGGCTTCCATCGCGGCCTCGCGTATCATCCGCTCTTCCCGCTTGACCGAGGGCAGGCGCAGCGCGTTGCTGAGGAAATCGCTGCCGGTGCGCGCGTGGACGCCCACCATCACGTTCTGCAGCACGGTCATGCTGGGGAACAGCGCGAGGTTCTGGAAGGTCCGGCCGATGCCGAGCGCGGCCACGTGGTGGGGCGTGTTCTTGATGATGGACTTCCCCTCGAAGAGCAGATCCCCGCTGCTGGGCGTGTAGAGGCGACTCACGCAGTTGAACAGCGTGGTCTTGCCCGCCCCGTTCGGACCGATGAGCCCGACGATGTGGCCCGGGGCCATGTCGAAGGAGACGTCGTCGAGGGCGACGATCCCCCCGAAGCGCATCGAGATGTTTCGAACGGACAGGATGTCGGCACCCACGGCCGGCGTCACGGTTCAGTACTTATAGGGGTGGGTGCTGCTTTTGTCAATCCTAAACGCCACTTCGCGAGTATAATTTCGCCTCTATGGCGCACCAATACATCTACGTGATGAAGGATCTGAAGAAGATCGTCCCGCCCAAGCGGGAGATCTTGAAGGGCATCTGGCTGTCGTTCTATCCCGGGGCCAAGATCGGGGTCATCGGCGGCAACGGCGCCGGCAAGAGCACCCTGCTCCGCATCATGGCCGGGGTGGACAAGGAGTTCCTCGGCGAGGCCTGGCCGGCCGACGGGGTGCGGGTGGGCTATCTCCCGCAGGAGCCTCAACTCGACGCCACGAAGGATGTGCGCGGTAACGTCGAGGACGGGGTGGGGGAGGTCCGCTCGCTGCTGACCCGCTTCGACGAGATCAATGCCCGCCTCGGCGAGCCCCTCGGCGACGACGAGATGGAGAAGGTGCTTGCCGAGCAGGCCCGGGTGCAGGACGCGATCGAGGCGGCCAACGGCTGGGACCTCGACCGGACCGTCGAGATCGCGATGGACGCGCTACGTTGCCCGCCGGGCGACGCGGAGGTGGGCACGCTGTCGGGCGGCGAGGTGCGGCGGGTGGCCCTCTGCCGGCTCCTGCTCCAGAAGCCCGATCTGCTGCTCCTCGACGAGCCCACCAACCACCTGGACGCCGAGAGCGTGGCCTGGCTCGAGCGGTTCCTCAAGGACTATCCCGGCACGGTGGTGGCCATCACCCACGACCGCTACTTCCTCGACAACGTCGCGGGCTGGATCCTCGAGCTCGATCGCGGCGCGGGGATCCCGTGGGAGGGCAACTACTCCTCCTGGCTCGACCAGAAGAAGCAGCGCCTGGCCATCGAGGAGAAGCAGGAGACGGCGCGGCAGCGCACGCTCGAGCGCGAGCTCGAGTGGGTGCGCATGTCCCCGCGGGCCCGGCAGGCCAAGTCCAAGTCGCGCCTGCAGGCCTACGAGGAGCTGCTCGCCGAGGGCGGGCGCGACCGGGAGGGGCAGGCCGAGATCATCATCCCGACGCCCCCGCGCCTGGGCGACCTGGTGGTGCAGACCGAGCACCTGGTCAAGGGCTACGGCGACCGGCTGCTGATCGAGGACCTCACGTTCAGCCTGCCCCGCGGCGGCATCGTGGGGGTCATCGGGGCCAACGGGGCGGGCAAGACCACGCTGTTCCGCATGATCACCGGCCAGGAGAAGCCGGACCGGGGCGCGTTGCAGGTGGGCGAGACCGTCCGCCTGGCCTACGTGGACCAGAGCCGCGACGCGCTTGACCCGGCCAAGAACGTCTGGCAGGAGATCTCGGGCGGGGCGGAGCAGCTCCAGCTCGGCACCCGCCAGATCGCCTCGCGCGCCTACGTGGCTTCGTTCAACTTCAAGGGCTCCGACCAGCAGAAGCGGGTGGGCGACCTCTCGGGCGGCGAGCGCAACCGGGTGCACCTCGCCACCATGCTCAAGAGCGGCGGCAACCTGCTGCTCCTCGACGAGCCCACCAACGACCTCGATGTGGACACCCTGCGGGCGCTGGAAGACGCGCTGCTCTCCTTCGCGGGCTGCGCGGTGGTGATCACCCACGACCGGTGGTTCCTCAACCGGGTGGCCACCCACATGCTCGCCTTCGAGGGCGACAGCCGGGTGGTGTGGTTCGAGGGCAACTACGAGGACTACGAGGCCGACCGGCACAAGCGCCTGGGCGCGGCGGCCGACACCCCGCACCGCATCCGCTACAAACCGCTCACGCGCGGCTAGCATCGAGGCTCCCGCGTCGAGGAGGAAGAGCCCGTGTTCAAGGACATCGTGACGTCCCGCGAAGAGCTGCGGGTGCTCTTCGGCGCCCCCAGCGAGCGCGCGGTGCAGAAGGACCGCGGCCGGCTCGACGCGCACACCCGCGCGTTCATCGCTCGGTCCCCCTTCGTGCTGATCGCCACCGCGGGCACCGCCGGGCGCTGCGACGTCTCCCCCAAGGGCGACGCGCCCGGCTTCGTGACCGTCCTGGACGATGGCCACCTGGTGGTGCCGGACCGGCCGGGCAACAACCGCATCGACGGCCTCACCAACATCGTGGAGAACCCGCACGTCGGCCTGATCTTCCTGATCCCCGGCCGCGAGGACACCCTCCGCGTCAACGGTCGCGCCTGCATCGTCCGCGACGCGGAGATCCTGGCCCGGCTGGAGGTGCAGGGGAAGCGGCCGAAGGTGGCGATCGGGGTCGAGATCGAGGAGTGCTTCCTCCACTGCGCGAAGGCCTTCAAGCGCTCCGGCCTCTGGGACCGGGAGCGCTGGCCCGACGTGGCCTCACTGCCCTCGATGGCGAAGATCCTGTGGGAGCAGATCGACCTGGAGGCGACGGCCCGATGCAGCGTGGACGAGTTCGAGCGCGACATGGAGGACCGGCTCCGCAAGGGCCTCTATTGATCGAGCGGTCGCCCGCTCGGGCGCGGTCGTGAGCCCGGGGATTCCCCGCGCGGCCGACATCGTCGTGATCGGGGCCGGCGCCATCGGCGCCAGCATCGCGTACCACCTGGGCCGGCGCGGGGCCCGCGACGTGGTGGTGCTCGAGCGCGACGCGGTGGGCGCGGGCTCCACCAGCAAGGCGGCCGGGGGCATCCGCGTGCAGTTCGCGACGCGGGTGGAGATCGAGTTCTCGCAGCGCGGCATCGCGTTCTTCCAGCGCTTCGAGGACGAGATGGGGGTGCCGTGCGACTTCCACCAGGAAGGCTACCTCTTCGTCATCACCGACGAGCCCACGCTGGCCCGCTTCCGCACCAACGTGGCGCTCCAGCGAAGCCTCGGGGCGGACGTGCGGATCATCACCCCCGACGACGCGCGCGCGCTCGTGCCGTCGCTGGCGGTGGACGACGCGCTCGCCGCGGTGTGGGGGCCGACCGACGGCCACGCGTCGCCCAACGACGTGGTGCAGGCGTACGCGGCCCGGGCCCGCGCGCACGGCGTGCGCATCCTCGAGGACACGCCGGTGACCGGGATCCGGCTGGAGGGCGGCCGGGTGGCCGCGGTCGAGACGCCCGCGGGGCCCATCGCCACGCGCCTGGTCGTCAACGCGGCGGGGCCGTGGGCTCCGCTGGTCGGCCGCATGGCCGGGCTCGACCTGCCGGTGGATCCCCGCCGCCGCCACATCTTCGTGACCGACGCCTTCGACGGTATCCGCCATCCGATGCCGCTCGTCACCGACACCGGGAGCGGCTTCTACTGCCGGAGCGAGCAGGGGGCGGTGCTGATGAGCCCGGGCGACATCGGGGCGTCCACCGCCTACGAGGCCCAGGTCGACTGGAGCGTGCTCGAGGCTGCGGTCGAGAAGGCGGTCCGTCGCGTCCCGGCCCTCGAGCGGGCGCAGGTGCGTCACGCGTGGGCCGGGCTGCGCCCGCTCACCCCGGACGGGCGCGCGATCCTCGACTGGGCTCCCGGCGTCGACGGCCTCTACCTCGCGGTGGGATTCTGCGGCCACGGCTTCCAGCACTCGCCCGCGGTGGGCGAGACGGTGGCCGAGCTCTTGCTGGACGGCCGCACCGCGGTCGACCTGTCGGACCTGCGCCTCGGCCGATTCGCGGCGGCTTGACACCGCACAACCGGACCGCTAACGTCACGGTTCCGGCTTCCGGCATCCGCCCGGACCGGTGAAGCAAAGTATCGAAGGAGGTGCCGGCCTTGCCGGATGTCTCGCTCGCCCGCCTGCGCCAGGTGGCGAGCCTCGCCCGCTCCGTCGCCGGCACGCTCGACGCGGACGCGGTGCTGCGCCAGGTCGTGGAGGCGGTGCGTACCCTGCGTCCGGGCGCCTTCTGCGTGGTCCGACTCGTGGACGTGGAGCGCGGCGGCTACCGAGCCGCCGCGATGAGCGGGACCGATCCGAGCGCGGTGGTGTCGGTCATCCCGTTCGGCCACGGCATCACCCACGCGGTGGCCCAGAGCGGACGGCCGATGCTCCTGCCCGACGTGATCGGCGACCCGCGCCTGGTGTCGCCGATGTGGCGCGAGGATCTCGGGCTCAAGTCCTACTACGGGGTCCCGATCACCGCGGGGGGCGAGCTGATGGGCGTGCTGAACGTGGCGCTCTCCGACTGCGATGAGCCGACCGCGGAGGAGCGCGAGATCGTCGACCTGCTGGCGAGCCACGCCGCCGTCGCGATCGGCAACGCGCGGCTCTTCGCGGAGAGCGAGACGCGCCGGCGCGCCGCGGAGGCCCTGTCCGAGGTCTGGCGCTTCCTGTCCGAGACCTTCGACGTGGCCGGGCTCGGGCAGCGCATCGCCGACGTGGTGCTGCGCGCGCTCCAGGTCCGTGCCGCCGCGCTCTACCGCCTGGTGCCCGCCTCCGGCGATCTGGAGGTGATCGGGCGCTCCGGCGAGGCCGAGCGGTTCCTCGATCCGGGCTTCGTGATCCCGGCCGGCCACGGCATGGTGGGCCTGGCCGTGAACCGTCGGCAGCCGGTGGTCACCCCCGACATCCGCGTCGACGCCCGGGTGCAGCGCACCCCGGACATGCAGGTGCATCACGCGATCTGCCCGTCGGTGCTGTCGCTGCCGATGGTGGTGAAGGGGCAGGTGGTGGGCGGCTTCACGGTCGGGGACACCCTCGGCCGGAGCTACTCGGACGACGACCTGCGCCTGGCCCAGACCTTCGCGGACCAGGCCGCGGTGGCGCTCGAGAACGCCCGCCTCTTCGAGGAGGCCGAGCGCAGGCGGTGGCAGAGCCTCGCCCTGGGGGCGGTGAGCCAGACCCTCGCGGAGTCGCTCCATCCGGTCGCGGTGGCCCAGCGAGTGGTGGACGCGGCGCGCGACCTGCTCGGCGTGCCGGTGGCGATCCTCTATCAGCTCGAACCGATCACGGGAGCGCTCGAGGAGACCGCGTGCGCCGGCCGTTCGCCCGCCCGCAAGTGGCCGATGCGGCACCCGCGCGGCACCGGGGCGGTCGGGCTCGCCACCGCGGAGCGCCGGGCCGTCGTGTCCAACGATGTGCTGCTCGACCCGCGGCTCTCCTTCGCGCCGGACGTGCGTGCCCACATCGAGCAGACCACGCTCCGCGCGGCGATGGCGGTGCCGCTGACCGTGAAGGAGCAGGTGGTGGGCGCGCTCGGCCTGATCGACGCGGAGGGCCGGATCTTCAGCGTGGAGGACGTGCAGCTGGCCCGGGCCCTGGCCGATCAGGCGGCGGTCGCGCTCGAGAACGCCCGGCTCTACGCCGACGCCGAGCAGCGACGCCTCGAAGGCGAGACCCTCTCGGGCCTGGTCCGCACCATCAGCGCCACCCTCGATCTGGCCGCGGTCATGCGCCACGTGGCCGCGGCGGCCCGCGAGCTCTGCCGCAGCGACATCGCCCACATCCTGCTCCGGGACCCCGAGACCGACACGATGTCGACGCAGTACGGGGTGGGGCACATGCGCGCCTACAGCACGCGCATCGAGCGCGGGCGGGGCGCGGGCGGCACCGCGTGGAGCACCGGTCGGCCGTTCCGCAGCGCGAACCGTGCGACGGATTCCCGGATCGTCGACCACTATCCGGAGCAGGTGGCGCGAGAGGGTGTCGTCACCACGCTGGTGGTGCCGATCTGGATCAGCGGCCAGGTCGAGGGGTTGCTCTACGCGGAGAACCGGACCGCGCGCGTCTTCACGGACCGCGACGAGGCGATCCTGCTGCGGCTGGCCGACCACGCCGCGGTGGCGATCCAGAACGCCACCCTCTACCAGCGGCTCCAGGGTCTCTCCGGGCGCCTGATGGAGGTCCAGGAGACCGAGCGCCGGCACCTCGCGCGCGAGCTGCACGACGAGATCGGCCAGCTCCTCACCGGCCTGCGCTTGACGCTCGACCTGCCCGAGCCGCCGTCCCCCGCGCTGGGCGAGCGGCTCGAGCAGGCCCGTGGCCTGGTGGAGGAGCTGCTCGACCGGGTCCGCGCGCTGTCGGTCGACCTGCGCCCGAGCATCCTCGACGACCTGGGGCTGCTGCCGGCGCTCCTCGGGCACGTCGAGCGCTACACGAGCCAGACCAAGGTGCAGGTGCGCCTCGAGCACCACGGCCTCGATCGGCGCTTCGACCCGGAGACCGAGACCGGCGTCTACCGCATCGTGCAGGAGGCGCTCACCAACGTGGCCCGCCACAGCGGGGTGGACGAGGTGACGGTGCGCATCTGGGGCACCCGCGACGTCCTGGGGGTGCAGGTCGAGGACCACGGCCGCGGCTTCGATCTGGACGCGGTGCTGGGCAACGGCGGGGGCCTGGCCGGTCTGCGCGAGCGCGCGGTCCTGCTCAACGGGCACCTGACGGTGGAGACGAAGCCGGGCGGCGGGGTGCGCCTCACCGCGGAGGTGCCGGTCAACGACTCCCTCAAGCGGGTCGGCGAATGAACAGCATCAGCATCGTCCTGGCCGAGGACCACCACGTGGTCCGGCAGGGGCTGCGGGCCCTGCTGGCCGCCGAGCCCGACTTCGTGGTGGTAGGAGAAGCGGCGAGTGGCCTCGAGGTGGCGCCCCTGGTCGAGCGGGTGAAGCCCGACGTGCTCGTCGTCGACTTCGTCATGCCCGGGCTCAACGCGCCCGACATCGTGCGGCGGGCCACGCGCCTGTCGCCACGCACCCGCGCCCTCGTGCTGTCGATGCACGCCAACCCGGCCTACGTGGTGGAGGCGATCCAGAGCGGGGCGGCCGGCTACGTGCTCAAGGGCTCGAGCGCGGCGGAGCTGGTGCGGGCCATCCGCGCGGTGGCGAGAGGGGAGCGCCACCTGAGCCCGCCGCTCTCCGAGGAGATGGTGGAGGCCTACGCGCAGCGCGCGGTGCCGACCGGCCTCGATCTCTACCGGACGCTGACCCAGCGCGAGCGCGAGGTCCTGCACCTGGCCGCGGAGGGCCAGACCAGCGCCCAGATCGGGGCGCGGCTCAACATCAGCCCGCGCACCGTCGAGGTCCACCGGGCCAACCTGATGCGCAAGCTCGGTCTCCGCGGGCAGGGCGACCTGGTCCGCTACGCGCTCGGCCGCGGCATCCTCACCGTCGACGGCTGACCCAAAATACGTAACCGTACGAATAGACGGGCGCGGTGCGTTGCGTGCATCGTCGCGTCCAGTGCTGACCGAGGCGTCGCGGCGGCATCTACGTGGCTGACCCGGACTCTCCGGCGACGATCCTGCCCGCGACGATCCTGATCGTCGAGGACGAGGAGGACGTGCGAGAGCTGACGCGCGACGTCCTCGAGATGAACGGCTTCACGGTGCTGGAGTCGCTGGACCCCGCCGACGCCATCCGGATCGCCGAGACCCATCCCGGATCGATCGATCTGCTGATCACCGACGTGGTCATGCCGAACATGAGCGGCCCGGAGCTGGCGCGCCGCCTGCGGGACACCCGGCCCGCGCTGCGCGTGCTCTGCATGTCGGGCTACCCGGAGAGCGCGGAGCGCGGCGCCACCGGTGCGTCGGAGTGGAACGCGTGGCTGCAGAAGCCGTTCACCCCCGACGGCCTGGTCGCGAAGGTGCGCGAGTGCCTTACCAGCTGAGGGTGCCGGTCCCGAAGTAGCCGACGAACTGCCAGAGCAGCCCGCCCAGCCAGGCCAGCGCCCCCAGGACGATCAAGGCCCGGAACGCGCCCGGCGGAGGCGTGCCGCGCCGCCACTCGCCGGCGCAGGAGTACCACACCCCGGCCAGCAGCAGGGCGCCGACGCCGGCCAGGGTCAGCACCCAGCCCGCCATCACGCCGAAGGTGAACTGCGGGTCGAAGAAGATCGGGGGATGGTACATGGTCGCTCCTGTCCTCAGCGTGGCTGCATCCGGATGGCGCCGTCGAGCCGTATGGTCTCGCCGTTGAGCATCGGGTTCTCGATGATGTGCGCGGCGAGGGCCGCGTACTCGCTCGGACGGCCGAGCCGCGGCGGGAAGGGCACCTGCTTGCCGAGCGAGACGCGTGCGGGCTCGGGCAGACCGGCCAGCATCGGCGTCTCGAAGAGCCCGGGCGCGATGGTGCAGACCCGGATGCCGAGCTCGGCGAGGTCGCGGGCGATCGGCAGGGTCATGCCCACCACGCCGCCCTTGGA
>WNFF01005247.1_pt1 | contig 20218 bp, 19 predicted proteins | sample 5400441 | NCBI WGS metagenome assembly WNFF01 (sample SAMN13153345, study PRJNA577476) | soil metagenome | isolation source: 120 cm saprolite under Douglas fir tree site 2 hole 3 replicate 1 | place: USA:California | collected 2015-04-18
CAACGCCCCGGGCCGAGACGTTCGAGGCCCGGCTGGTCGGCGCCGACGGCAAGAAGATCCAGCGGCTCGACATTGGCACCGGCGCCGAAGCGGAAGCCTTCAAGCAGGCGCTGGAGACGGCGGCCTTCACGGTAAAGTCCGTGGAGGCGAGGCCCGCCAGACGCAATCCCTATCCGCCCTTCACGACCTCCACGCTGCAGCAGGAGGCAAGCCGCAAGCTCGGCTTCGCACCCGCCCATACCATGCGGATCGCGCAGCGGCTTTACGAGGGCATCACGCTGGACGGCGAGACCGTCGGCCTCATTACCTATATGCGCACTGACGGCGTGCAGATCGCCGATGAAGCGATCGCCGCCATCCGCGAGATGGTTGGCGCCTCCTATGGGCGGAAATATCTTCCCGATGCGCCGCGCCGCTACCAGGTGAAGGCCAAGAACGCCCAGGAAGCCCATGAGGCGATCCGCCCAACCGATCCCACCCGTCGGCCACAGGCCGTCAGGCGCCATCTCGATGCCGACCAGGCGAAGCTCTACGAGCTGATCTGGCAGCGGGCGATAGCATCCCAGATGGAATCCGCCGAGCTGGAACGGACCACGATCGATATCGAGGCCAAGGTCGCGGTGCGCCTCCTCGAGCTGCGGGCCACCGGGACCGTGGTCAAGTTCGACGGCTTCCTCACCCTCTACCAGGAAGGCCGCGACGACGAAGCGGAGGAGGAGGACTCGCGCCGCCTCCCCGCCATGGCGGCCGGCGAACCGCTGACCCGCAAAGCGATCGCCGCGACCCAGCACTTCACCGAGCCGCCGCCGCGTTATTCGGAGGCATCACTGGTCAAGCGCATGGAGGAACTCGGCATCGGCCGGCCTTCCACCTACGCATCGATCCTGCAGGTGCTGCAGGACCGCACATACGTGCGCATCGACAAGCGCCGGCTGGTGCCGGAGGATCGCGGCCGCATCGTGGTGGCGTTCCTGGAGAGCTTCTTTGCGCGCTACGTCGAATACGATTTCACCGCCGACCTCGAAGAACAGCTCGATCTTGTGTCCAACAACGAGCTCGAATGGCACGAGCTCTTGCGTAAGTTCTGGCAAGGCTTCACGGCCGCCGTCGACGAGATCAAGGACCTGCGCATCGCCCAGGTTATCGATGCACTCGATGGGATGCTGGCGCCGCACATCTTCCCGCCGCGGCCCGACGGCACCGACCCGCGCCTTTGTCCAGTGTGCGGCACCGGGCGGCTGTCACTCAAGCTCGGCAAATTCGGCGCCTTCATCGGATGCTCGAACTATCCGGAGTGCCGCAATACCCGCCCGTTCTCCGTGCCGGGCGCCGACGGCGTTGAGGAGACCAGCACCAAGGTGCTCGGCATCGACCCGGAGAGCGGTCTCGAAGTGACGCTGCGCTCGGGACGCTTCGGCCCATACGTGCAACTGGGCGAGGCGGTGAACGGGGAAAAGCCCAAGCGTGCGGGCGTGCCGCGCGGGACCGATCCCGGCGCCGTCGACCTCGACATGGCAATCAAGCTGTTGTCGCTGCCGCGCGAAGTCGGCCGGCATCCGGAGGATGGCGAGCCGATCATGGCTGGCATCGGCCGCTTCGGCGCCTACGTGCAGCACGGCAAGACCTACGCCAATGTGGAGAGCGGCGACGACGTGCTTCACATCGGCCTCAACCGCGCGGTGACGCTGATTGCCGAAAAAATCGCCAAGGGACCGCGCGGCCGGCGGTTCGGCGGCGATCCGGGCCGCGCGCTCGGCGATCACCCCGACAAGGGGGGGGCGGTGGTGGTGAAGGCCGGCCGGTATGGCCCCTATGTGAGCCACGACGGCATCAATGCGACCCTCCCTAAGGACAAGGCGCCGGAGACCGTCACGCTTGAAGAAGCGCTCCCCTTGCTGGCGGCGCGTGCCGAACAGATCGCCAATGGCGGCGGCCGCCGGCCGCCCACACGCGGTAAGACGGCGAAATCTGCCGTCAAAGCGGCGCCGCGGGACAAGCCCGCGAAGGAAAAAACGGCAAAGCCGCTGGCGCTTAATCCCGCCGCGCCGAAGCCCACCAAGTCAGGCGCTGGGAAATCCGCAACGCCCGTCAAGCCGCCAGCCAAGTCGGCAAGACCGACGGCCAAGAAGCCAGCGAAACAACCCGCCAAGAAATCGGCGGCCCCCAAGGCTCCGACAAAGCGCGCCGAGGGCCGCAAATGAGGCCACTGGCAAATCGGTGGCGGCGCGATTATCTAAGGGTTCGTAGCCCGCATGGAGCGAAGCGAAATGCGGGAAAGGTCTAGCCAGGATTCCGGGGACAGGTTTCAGAACCAATGCCTGACGCCTGACGCTTGACTCCTGATTTCCCGGATTTCGCTTCGCTCCATCCGGGCTACACGTGAAATATTCCTGGACGTATATTTGAATCCCCAATCCCGCAGACACACCCCCCTCCCCTCCAAAGAGGACGTGCTCGCCTTCATCGGCAAGGAAGCCGGCAATGTCGGCACGCGCGAGATCGCCCGCGCCTTCGGTCTCAAGAATGCCGATCGCGCGGCCCTCAAGCAAATGCTTCGCGGCCTCGCCGATGAGGGGGCGATCGAGAAACGACGCAAGAAGCTGCACCATGCGGGCGCGTTGCCCAATGTGGTGCTCGCCGATATCACCGGACGCGATGCTGACGGCGAGCTGATCGCGGTGCCGGCCGAATGGGACGAGGAAGCCCACGGCGAGCCGCCCAAGGTTCGCCTCCATGTGCCGCGCCGCGCGGGCCGCGGCGAGGTGCCGGGCATTGGCGACAGGGCTCTCGTGCGCACCGAAACATCGGGCGACGCCGAGAATGGCATTCTGTACCAGGGCCGCATCATCAAGATCATCGACCGCGCCAAGCATCGCGTGCTCGGCGTGTTTCGCAAGCTCGTGGGGGGCGGCGGCCGACTGGCCTCGATCGATAAGAAAAACTCTGGCCGCGAACTTGCCATCCCGGCGGGCGCAACCCTTGATGCCGACGAAGGCGACCTCGTCTCCGTCGAGGTGAGCCGGAGCGGACGCCTCGGGCTGCCGACCGCACGGGTGAAGGCACGATTGGGCTCGCTCGCGACCGAAAAGGCCGCGAGCCTCATCGCGATTCACGCCCACGGCATCCCGCACACATTTTCCCGCGAGGTGCTGCACGAAGCCGAGACGGCACGTCCGGCCAAGCCAGACGGCCGCGAGGACTGGCGCGAGGTTCCCTTGGTTACCATCGACCCGGTCGATGCCAAGGACCACGACGACGCGGTTTTTGCGCGTCCTGATACCGACCCCCAAAATCCAGGCGGATTCGTCATCGACGTGGCGATTGCGGACGTCGCCCACTACGTCGCGCCCGGTTCGGCGCTTGACCGCGAGGCGGCGGCGCGGGGCAATTCGGTGTATTTCCCGGATCGGGTGGTGCCGATGCTGCCCGAACGCATCTCCAACGACCTGTGCTCGCTCAAGCCGGGCCTCGATCGCCCGGCAATCGCGGTGCGCATGGTGGTCGGCGCCGATGGCCGCAAGCGCGAGCATCGGTTTCATCGCGTCCTCATCCGCTCGTTCGCCAAGCTTCACTACGCGCAAGTCCAGGCCGCCGCTGACGGCCGTCCGGATGACACGGCCGCACCGCTGCTCGACCTCGTCATTGCGCCGCTTTACGCTGCCTACGCGGCTCTCAAACGCGCCCGCGACCAGCGCGGCCCGCTCGATCTCGATCTGCCCGAGAGGAAAATCCTGCTCAAGCCAGACAACACCATCGACCGGGTGATTTCGCCGCAACGGCTCGAGGCGCACCGGCTGATCGAGGAATGCATGATCCTCGCCAATGTGGCGGCGGCCGAGACGCTGGAGCGCGTCGGCGTGCCGCTGATCTACCGCGTCCATGATGAACCGGCCGTAGAAAAGCTCCACGCGCTGCGCGAGTTCCTGGCGACGCTTGACATCTCGCTTCCCAAAAGCGGCGCCTTGCGGCCCGACGGCTTTAACCGCATCCTTGGACGCGTCAAAGGACGCGATACCGAAAACCTCGTCAACGAGGTGGTGCTGCGCAGCCAGGCCCAGGCCGAGTACGCGGCGGAGAACTACGGACATTTCGGCCTCAACCTCAAGCGCTACGCCCACTTTACTTCGCCGATCCGGCGCTATGCGGACCTCGTCGTCCACCGCGCCCTGATCCGCGCCCTCAAGCTCGGCGGCGACGGCCTGCCAACGGCCGAAACCGTGCGTTCGCTCGGTGAAGTGTCGGCGCGCATTTCGGCGGCGGAGCGCCGCGCCATGGCGGCCGAGCGCGAAACGGTCGATCGCCTGATCGCCCATTTCCTCGCCGACCGCATCGGCGCAGTCTTTAACGGACGCGTCGGCGGCGTCACGCGCTCCGGCCTGTTCGTCAAGCTCGACGATACCGGCGCCGACGGCTTCATCCCGGCGGCGACCCTGGGCGACGACTATTTCCGCTACAACGAGCGCGCCCACGCATTGGTCGGCGACGCCAGCGGCGAGACCTACCGGCTCGGCGATGCGGTGACGGTGCGCCTGGTCGAGGCGGCGCCGGTCGCTGGTGCACTGCGCTTCGAGATGTTGTCGGAGGGACGCCGCGATGCCACGGCGCGCATTCTTGCGAAGGGACATCGGGGCCCGCCGGCGCGCAAATCGCGAGGCGAGAAGGGCGCTTCCGGCGAAGACGCCGGCCGCAAGCGTAAGCGCCGCCGATGAGCTGGCAAGATCCCTCACAAGATCCCTCGCAAGAGCCCTCCCTTCCCTCCCCGGCGGATGGCGGAGGGAAAGAAGCGGGGCTGCCGGCGCGACCGGCCTGGCAGTCGATCCGGCGCGGGCTTTTCGGGCGCTGCCCGAATTGCGACCGGGGCAGAATGTTCCGGGCCTTCCTCAAGGTGGCGGATCATTGCACGGTCTGTAGCGAAGCCCTTCACCACCACCGCGCCGACGACGCGCCCGCCTATTTCGTCATCCTGATCGTCGGCCACGTCGTGGTGCCGCTCGCGCTGGTGGTCGAGGTCGCGTACACGCCGCCCTACTGGCTGCATGCGGTGCTATGGCTGCCCTTGACGATCGGACTCGCGGTCGGGCTGTTGCAGCCCGTCAAGGGCGCCATCGTCGGCTGGCAGTGGGCGAACTATATGCACGGCTTCGACCCGAACGCCCAAACAGATGCTGCGGATGCTGATAGCGTAGCCAGATAGAGACATTCGCAAATGACCTCCGATCCGCACGCGCGCCTCGCCGAGTTCTTGTCCATCGGAGACAGCAAGCAGAACCTGCCCGGCGTGAAGATCCGCGATGCCGCTACCATGCTGGTGATCGATCGCGATGGCGGCTCGCCTAAGGTCCTGCTGGGGCGGCGGCATCACGGCCACAAGTTCATGCCGGGCAAATACGTGTTCCCGGGCGGGCGCGTCGAGCTTGCCGACCGCCGCATGAGCGCGGCGACACCACTCGACAAGCGCGTCGAAGCGCGGCTGATGCAAGAGGTGCGCTATCCGAGCGCGGAAAAGTCGCGCGGTTTTCCGCTCGCCGCCATTCGCGAGGTGTTCGAAGAGACCGGCCTTATCCTCGGGACCAGGACGGATCAGCCCTTATCCACCGTCCCTCGCAAGGGGCGTAAGGCAGAAGGTTCGAGGCACGCGCCCAGCGACGAATGGGCGAAGTTCGCCCAATCGGGCGTTGCCCCCGATCTCGCCGCGGTGCACTTCATCGCCCGGGCTATCACGCCGCCGGGACGGCCACGCCGTTTCGACACCCGCTTCTTTGCCGTCGATGCCGATGCCATCGCGGCTCGTATCGACGGCGTCGTCGGCCCCGACACCGAACTGGTGGAACTGGTCTGGCTGCCGATCGAAGAAAGCCTGAGGCTCGATATGCCGGGCATCACAATGGCGGTGCTGGAAGAACTCAAGATCAGGACCGCCGAGGGCTTCACCCACGATCTTCCGGTCCCGTTCTACCGGATGCAGCGTGGCAAGCGGCTGCGGGAGCTTCTTGAGTAGGGCGCAATAAGCGCAGCGCATTGCGCCGCACGGTCTCCTTGACCTCCTTCACCCTGGTCGCTAGGTTCCGCGCAACCTGTGGGGCCCGCCCCCAACTCAATCGAGGACTGCCCCGATGGCTAAGTCGACCATGATCAAGATCAAGCTGCTGTCGAGCGCCGATACCGGCTATTTCTACGTCACGAAGAAGAATTCCCGCACCCAGACCGAGAAAATGGTAAAGAAGAAATACGATCCGGTCGCCAAGAAGCACGTTGAGTTCCGCGAAACCAAGATCAAGTAAAAAGTGCCTGCGATCCGGATGACGTCTGCCTTGGCGGGTCGCAATCCGGTGCAAGCCTATCGTTTATTTAAGCCTGAATTATTTGTTGTCCGGTTATGGGCGAGCCGAAATACCGCCCGCGATTGACGCGCTGGTAAGCATTTCCGTTCGGGCTACGAACCGTTAATTATCGGAGCTTTAAGATGGTGGCCGGTCGGAAGCGGTGTCTTTGAGGAGGCCACTCCCACCGCCCCGACCGGCCGAACCCCACGGACTCAGGAGATGCGGCGGACCTGAGTAAACCGCAGGGTTTTGCATCGGCCGAAGAAGACAATGCTAAGCGCCTTGAACGGGCCGCTATACTTCAATCAACCATGAATTTTTACGATGAATTTTAAGAAGTCTCGCCCGGCCGCTCCCCCCAATGGAGGGCGGATTACAGAGCCAGAGGACGGAAATTTCCGTCGTCCGTCATCTGTCCGCTGTCGCCGATGCCCCCTGTTGGGTTGCTATCATGTTATCAGCAGGGCCTCGACGAAGCCTTTAGATTGGCCGGGACATCGACGACGAGGGAGCAATCACCGACATTCTGCCTCGGCGACGCTGAGGAAGCTGCGAACTGTTTCCATGAACTTGGCAATCGAAATCGGCTTCGACAGATAGGCCTCGCAGCCACCCTGCCGTATGCGCTCCTCGTCGCCATTCATCGCAAATGCCGTGACGGCGACAACCGGGATGCGACAGAGCTCCGGATCGCCCTTGATCCACTTCGTGACCTCAAGCCCCGACACGTCCGGCAGTTGTATGTCCATCAGGATCAAGTCAGGACGATGCGTACGCGCAAGCTCGAGCGCCTCAATTCCGTTGCGCGTCCCCAAGGTGTCGTAGCCGTATGACTCTAACAGGTCATGGAAGAGCTTCATGTTGAGCTCGTTGTCTTCCACGATGAGCACGGTCTTGGCCACTCTCAAAATCCCCTCAATGCCGCAGTATACAGCATGCCGGTACGGTAGGCGGGATTCCTTACAGAAACGGAAATTCGCGCGAATTGGATCGATGGGTCAAGCACTCCAGTCAGGCCCATGGTTACCAATCGCACAAAAGACGATGGCCTTGATTTGCTTCAATTACCGCATTTTTCCAGATGATCCCTCACGTTCCGGAGGGGCCCAGCCGCCGCGGGGCTTGATCCCGGCCGTGCCGAGTCCTAGGATTTTCGTGCGCTTGTGGTTACCGTTCAATCACCGATATCCGTCAGATGCAGCTTCTCCGTTTGCGCTTGAGGACGTACAGCAGCAGGCGCACGTCGCCGCCGAATAGCGCGAAAGTAATCAGTTTCAAAGCGCTGGTTAACGCGGGGCGCGCCTCTCGCCACGCCCGGCCCATCCTCGCTCGCTTGCAGGGGAGCGCAGGCGGGCGGATCACCGGCGGGATGCCTGCGTTCCGGCCCATGCTCATTGCGGCCTTTACCGCCGCCGGGATAGCGATCTCCACACCGGCCATTGCCGACGACACCGGCTCCTTCTTTGCCGGCAAGACGGTGCGCATCGTGGTGGGATTTAGCCCCGGCGGCGGCTACGACCTCTATGCGCGTGAGCTTGGCCGCTACCTCGGGCGGCACATTCCCGGCCATCCTGCGGTCGTGGTCCAGAACATGGCCGGGGCCGGAAGCCTCAAGGCGGTGAATTTTCTTTTCAATGCAGCGCCGCGCGACGGCACCGTGCTTGCGACCTTCTCGCGCGGCATTGTTTTCGAGCCGCTGATCGGACATCTCGACGGCGCACAATTCGACGCGCCGAAATTCAACTGGATCGGCAGCATCTCGGACGAGGTGGGCGTCTGCGCCATCAACGCCTCCCGCGGCATCGCAACGTGGCGGGACATGCTGACCACGAAGACCGTGATCGGCGCGTCGGGTGCAGGCGCCGACAGCGACGCATTCCCGATCGTGCTGCGCAACCTGTTTCATTTGCCGATGCGGGTCGTCACCGGCTATCCGGGCGGCGCTGACGTCAACCTCGCCATGGAGCGCGGCGAGGTCGACGGTCGTTGCGGCTGGTCATGGACGAGCATCGTCAGCCGAAATCGCGAGTGGCTCACGGACAAGCGCATCCGGATCACGCTGCAGATCGGGCTGGCAAAGCACGAGGATCTTCCCGACGTTCCGCTGATCACCGATCTCGTCTCCGACCCGCGCCAGGTCGCGGCGCTCAAGCTCATCGTTTCGCGGCAGGGCATCGCGCGCCCGTTCGCGGCGCCGCCGGCGGTGCCGCCGGAGCGCATCGAGACATTGCGCGAAGCCTTCGACGCTACCATGCGCGATCCTGACTTCGTCGCCGAGATGCGCAGTCAGGCCCTGGACGTGCGTCCGCTGGGCGGCACCGCGGTACAGGCGCTGATGCGCGATATCTATGCATCGCCACCGGACGTCGTGAAACTCGCCCGGGATATTCTGGCCGATACGCCGTAACAGGCGGCGCGCATCAAAACGCGCGCGTATAGCTGATGTCGCCAGGGCCGGGGATTTTATCGCCTGCCACTCTCCATCTACCACGCAGAGGCGCAGTCTCCAGATGAAAGCCAATCGCCGATCCGGGCGCGGAGGGCCCCCGTCTCGCCTGCTCGCCGGGAAGGTACGGGTGGGGGCGGATCGACGGGACGCAGCGCTCGAATTGGCGGTCGCGGCGCTCGGGTTTATCGCAATTGAAAGAGACGAGCTTTCGCGCTTCCTCGCCCTGACCGGGATCGACCACCGCTCGATCCGCACCGCGGCAGAGGAACCAGGTTTTCTCGGCGGCGTTCTCGCCTACATTGCAGGCAACGAGCAGACGCTCCTGGCGTTCGCCGCCCATGCGGGCGTAGCTCCAGAAGAGATCGAGAAGGCAAGGATTATTCTCACCGGCGCCGATTGGGAGCGCAACACGCCTTAACAGCCGCCGAAACAGCCCGTTGTCACGCCGGAAATCGGTGTTAACTTGTGTACAAAGTAACACAACCGCACAGGAGCTGGCATGGCCGATAGCACCACGCTGACAGTTCGCCTCGCCCCGCGGGTCAAACGGCGCCTTGAATCCGTTGCCTTGCGTGTCCGCCGTAGCAAGTCCTTTTTAGCCGCTGAAGCAATTGAGGAGTTCCTCGCTGTACAGGAATGGCAGGTCGCGGCCACCAAGGAAGGCATCGCGGCGGCCGATCGCGGCGACCTTGTTCCCCATGAAGACGTTCGGGCGTGGGCTGCAGCACTGGGCTCCAGGCGCAAGCTGCCCCGCCCCCGGGCCAAATGAAGCTTCTCTGGACCGGACCGGCGTTGTCTGACCTTCGCGCGCTCCGCGCGGATGTCGCGAAGGACGGTGAACGTGCCGCCGACGCAATGATCGCCCGCATCGTGGACCGTGCCGAGCGGCAGCTTTCCCGACTGCCGGACTCCGGAAGCCCGGGGCGAATCGCAAAGGCACGCGAGCTTGTCATATCCGGCACGCCGTACGTCCTGCCGTACCGCATCGTCGGCGACGCCGTCCATATCCTCCGCGTCTTCCACAGCGCCCGTCGCTGGCCAGATGAGCAGTGATCCGACTATTATTCGCCTCGATTCCCCGGGGCGACCCCGATGGCGAGCTTCTGCCGCGACTGTCTTGCCGATGTGCCGGAGCGCGCTGCGCGCTGCGCCGGCTGCGGTTCGCCGCGTGTCGCCCGCCACGGCGAACTCGCTCGCATGGCGATCGCCCACGTCGATTGCGATGCCTTTTATGCGACCATTGAAAAGCGCGACGACCCCTCGCTCGCCGACAAGCCGGTGATCGTCGGCGGCGGCCATCGCGGCGTCGTGTCGACGGCGTGCTATATTGCCCGCACCTTCGGGGTCAGGTCCGCTATGCCGATGTTCGAGGCGCGGCGGCTCTGCCCGCACGCCCAGGTGATCAGGCCCGAGATGGCGAAATATGCCCGGGTGGGACGCGAGGTGCGCGCCATGATGGGGGCACTCACCCCGCAGGTCGAACCGCTGTCGATCGACGAAGCCTTCCTCGACCTGACCGGCACCGAGCGCCTGCACGGCATGATGCCGGCGAAGACGCTTGCGCGTTTTGCCAAGCAGGTCGAAACCGAGATCGGCATCACGGTGTCGATCGGACTGTCGGAGAACAAGTTCCTTGCCAAGATCGCGTCCGATCTCGACAAGCCGCGCGGATTTTCAATGCTCTCCCTGCGCGAGGCGCCTTCGTTCCTGGCGCCGCGGCCGGCGACCTTCATCTCGGGTGTCGGCAAGGCCATGGGCGTGGAACTTGCGCGTGCGGGCTTTCGCACCATCGCGGACCTCCAGCGCGCCGACGAGACCGAGCTGATGCGCCGCTTCGGCACGGAAGGCCTGCGGCTCGCGCGCCTCTCGCGCGGCATCGATACGCGAACCGTCAATCCGGATCGCGAAACCAAAAGCGTGTCTGCCGAAACGACGTTCTCTGCGGATATCGCCGACTTTCGCGCTCTTGAGCGCCAGCTGTGGGAGCTCAGCGAAAAGGTATCCGGCCGGCTCAAGGCCAACGAACTCGCCGGCGCCATCGTGACCCTCAAGCTCAAGAGCGCGGATTTTCGCCTGCGCACCCGCGCGCGGTCGCTGAGCGCGCCGACGCAGCTCGCGGCAAAGATATTTGACGCCGGCCGCGAGCTGCTGGCGCGCGAAACCGGGTCGACGCGATTCCGCCTGATCGGCATCGGCGTCAGCGCGCTCGCTCCCGCGCAGGATGCGGATCCGGCCGATCTCGTCGATCAGCGCGGCAAACGCAGCGCCGCCGCCGAGCACGCGGTCGATCGCCTGCGTGAGAAATTCGGTCACGCCGCGGTGGTCCGCGGCATTGCGTTGGAGGAGGACAATTCGGAATGAGACACCGAGTCATAGGGCGGACAAAGGCCCTCGGCACGGCCTGGATATGAGGCAGCGGCAGGTACTGAAGTGAACCCGTCGGACAAGCGATGGACTTGGCACGGCAGCCCGTGACCCGATTCGGACATTTGGGCATTTGGTTTCGTCCAACTCCGCATTGAGGGCTCCCCGTCGGCGCGTCGGCACGGACGGATCCGACCTCGAAAGCGACTGTCGATGGCTGCGGAAACCTTTGATCGTCCTGAGAACCAAATCAACAAATCACGCGGGACGTTGTTCGTGGACTGCCCTGCATCCACTGCCCAGCAGAGTCCAAATTACAGCCGCCGACGATCTTTGTGATCGTTCCGCCGTGAACAGCGTCGAACCAAGCCTGGTCAACGTCCGGTCGGCTCTGCAACTCGGTGATGCAACTCTGAGGGCTCCATGACGTGAAGAAGAAACCGTGGTCGATACCGAGAGTGACGACCACCGCGATCAATGAGGGCATTAGAGTAGCCGCGCCCCAAACGCGCAATTTATGTGTCGTGATAGGCCACAAGGCACGGAGCGGCCCGCGAAGCTCGGTCGCAAGTTTCTGAGGTGCTTCGGGCATCTGCACCCGTGATCCGTCCGACAAGGATTGCAGCGCCTGCGTCGACATTGCGGCGTCCATCAAATAGCCGCGACGGAACACGGTCTTGATCAGGCGGCGGTCGTTGTCGCCGAGCTTGTAGCGAAGTTCCCCGATGCACTGCACGAGCGAGTCATCGCACACCGTCACGTTGGGCCAAACGGCCTCAAAAAGCTCCTGTTTGGGCACGAGTCGCCCGGCGTTGTTTGCAAGATAGCATAGCACCTCGAATACTTTGGGCCGCAGGTCAATATCCCGGTCGCCTGCACGCAAACATCCACGCGTCAGATCGAGCGTAAAACGGTCGAACCGCAAAACCCTTTGGACGATATGGTCCATTCAGCGCCCCGGCGAGAATGATCATCGGCTGATCGGTCAACTTTCAGGTGAAAAACCGTTCCCTGCCATTGCTGCATCAGGACTTCGGCGGCGCGCCACGTTAACCGAAAGGCACGGGTGTTCCGCAACGTTGTAAACGGCCCGATTGAACCCACAACCGACATGCGCGGTCCGAGGCGCGGCCGGGACTTATGTGGAAATCAGGCGATCACTCTGCCCTGATGCCCGCCTCTCGGATGACCTTTGCCCCCGTCGCTTCGGAGGATCGGGATTCTCGATGTAAACCACTCACCCACCGACCAACGGGCAGCCACCGTCGCGAAGCGGCCGAAAAGCTTCCGCGGCCGGGATGGTGGCGCGAGTCTTATAGAAGTCGCCCGGATACTTCGATTCGGAGGGCTTCTTGACCTCGAATAGGTATGCGTCGTGGAGCTTACGACCGTCGGCCCGCACGATGCCCTTACCGAACAAAGGATCGTCGGTCGCCATCTCCTTCATCTTCGCCACAACTGCCTTGCCATTGCCGTCGGCCTTCAGCGCCTCGACGGCTCTGAGATAGTGGATGATCGCCGAATAGACACCGGCGTGAATCATGGTCGGGAACTTGCCGGGGCGCTCGACCTGCCAGCGCTTGGTCCACGTGCGGGTATTATCGTTCATATCCCAGTACCAAGTTTCCGTGAGCACCAGCCCTTGCGCGGTGGGCAGGCCGAGAGCAGCAATATCGCTCGCCCACAAAAGAAGAGGGGCAACACTCTGACCGCCCTTAGTGACGCCGAATTCCGCAGCCTGCTTGATCGAGTTGATGATGTCGCCGCCCGCATTGGCAAGAGCTATCACCTTTGCCTTGGATGCCTGAGCCTGCAACAGGTAAGAGGAAAAGTCGTGGCTGTTAATTGGGTGGCGAACTCGGCCTAACACCTTGCCGCCATTGGCTTCGACCACCGCCGAGGTATCACGCTCCATCGCCAGGCCGAAGGCAAAGTCGACCGTGATGAAAAACCAAGTGTCGGCCCCGGTCGTTACCATCGCCTTGCCGGTACTGTTGGCTAGGTTCCACGTATCGTATGTCCAGTGGATCGTATTGGCGTTGCACTTCGGCCCAGTAAGGTCGGATGCGGCCGCGGCTGACACGAGGAAGACCTTGTTCTTTTGCCGAGCAATTTCGCTCACGGCGAGTGCGATCCCGGAATTTGGAACGTCGACGATCACGTCGACCTTGTCGACATCAAACCACGAATTCGCGAGGCTCGATCCGACGTCAGGCTTGTTCAGATGATCGGCGCTAATGACCTCGACTTTCATGCCTCTGGCGGCGGCATTAAAGTCAGCGACTGCAAGCTTCGCCGCCGCAACCGAGCCGGGACCGCTGCCATCGGAGTAGAGGCTGGACATGTCTGTCAAGATACCGATCTTCACGACGCCGTCGGTATATTGTGCATAGGCCGCTGTGCTCAGAACAGCAGTGATCACGATGGTGAAGTGGCGCATTGCTTTCATGAAAATTGCTCCCTTTGGCTACATTTATTTGAACCTGTTGACAAAACGATCTCGCTGACACGACTGCGCGGGTGCAGATCGTGTTGTAAGGCGAACGTGATTTTTGCTTCAGAACTGGTCCGGCTGCCTTTTCCTATCATTGCCAACGTCGGTTCGCGGTCGCTGGCACGCCATGCCCCAAATTATGCAGGCGAAGCTGAACAGGCGATCCTTGGAGGGGCGTCGCTTAGATCATTTTTCTCCCTGGCTCTTTTCCACTGCTGTCTATTCTCAGATGCGGGTGTCCGCCTCTTCGAAGCGGCGCGCCATGCGCTCGGCGTCGTACCGGCCCTCTAACAAAGTTTCGGAGTCCCACTCGCTGCGCTCGGCCGCGAAAAAGTCGCCACCATAAACATGAATCGCCCCGGTCAAGCGGCGGATCGGATTCGTCACCGAATGGATGATGTGTGGGCCGAGGGTCTCTGCATCGCCGGTGCACAGGGCCTTCGCACCGACCGCTTCCACTCGCCCGCCGCCGCTTGGCAAGCGGCGCCAGAAAATGTTGTCCTCCCGTCCGGTGTAGATGCCAATGACCGCCCACATTCGGTGATCATGTGGCATGACAGTCATCATCGGTCCCCAAATCACATTGAGAATCGTTAGATCACTTGCGTGATAAATCTTTTGAATCTCAGCCCGTTTGGGTTCGCCCAGACCTTTGAGGACGGAGGAAGGCTCCCTGACGGCGCGGGCAACGGCCTCACGCACCAGCCTGTGAGAGGGGTCAGCCGTCAATGCGGCGCGGCATTCCGATATAAAATGCTCAAGAGCGAACATACCGGCCCTCATGCGTTCTCTCCGAAGTTTCTAGCGTCTTGACTCCTGTGTCCAATGCAAATGATGTGCAGCAACTGATGTAACGGCTGCATGAGGGAAGCATGAATTTTCGTCAACTGAAGACGTTCGTAACCATCGCTGAAAGTGGCGGTTTCGCCCGCGCCGAGGGGCAGCTTTACGTCACTCAGTCTGCAGCTTCGCGTCAAATTCTGGCGCTTGAGGCCGAGCTTGGCATTCCATTGTTCGACCGTATCGGCCGGCGGATCAAGCTCACCTCGGAGGGCGAAGACCTGTTAAGACGCGGCAGACGGGTACTGCATGACGTTGAATCCTTCGTCGAGCGTGCGCGCGTCCTGAAGAGCGGCACGGGCGGCACATTGCGGGTCGGTGGCAGCACACAGCATATCGAAAATCTGCTTGCTGACTTCATGCCGCGTTATCGACGCGGGCATCCCTCGGTGGAAATCGACCTCATCGAGGACGGTGGTGCCCGTATTCCAGAACGTCTCGAACGCGGGGATGTTCACCTTGGGCTGATAACGGCCGAGGACGAGGACTATGGCAAAAAGTTACTTGGACCGGTTTATTTGCTGGCGATCGTCTCCCCAAAACATCATTTTGCCAGCAAGAAGGTGCTGGACATCACCGAATTGGCGGAAGAGTCACTTCTGCTGCTGCGAAGAGATTACGGATCTCGAGGCTGGTTCGATAGCGCCTGCCATATGGCGCGTATCAGACCACGGGCGATCCTGGAAAGCGCTGCGCCTCATACTCTGTTGGCCCTGGTGAGAACCGGAGACAATGTCGCAATCGTTCCTTCAAATGTGCATATTTCTTCCCAGTCGGTGCGCGTTTTACCGCTCGTCCACCGTGGTGCAGCGATCGGACGATGGTGTTTTATTGCTTGGCACAAGGATCGTTATTTGGCGCCGTACGCCGAACAGTTCATCGACGAGCTCGTCGACTACTCGCGGAAAAATTATCCGGGGCTTCGGTTATTGAGGCACGCGCCGCCGCTTCCAAGACCTAAGGAAACAAGCACTAAGCGAGGACTGCCGGTACGAAGTAGCTGACGCAACACGTTCACGCCGCATAAGATAGAACGGTGTTGTGTGGTTAGAAAGTTGTGGATGATTTCCGGTATTGGCCCATTCCCGCCGCGGCCGCCGCCGGCCAGTGGGGTCTGCTTACCGAGATACTGCGGCCGGACAGCGCCTTCGCTAAATCCGATTTGATCGACTTCCCCCACGGGCTGGGCTGTCGTGGACCGAACCTGCGACCGTCGCCCCGAAGCAACCGAACGCCGGAACGCGTTTTGACCACGCGTTCTCCCCGGGCGACGGATCACCAGCCGCCCCACCACGGCATGGCGGATTGTGTCCATAGGGCGACCCGCGACGACACCGAACGCAATTTTCGCAAAACGCGCAAAACGAAATACCCATTTTTACGCAAGCGAAATCAGTGCCTTGCAGAGGGGTTTCCGAGCTGCTCGGTTGGAGCGGCCCCGCCCTGCGGCGGGGATGTCAATCCGCTGGGCCAACGGCCGTCCCCCGCCTCACTTGCAAGCGGGCCGCGTCCTTCAGCGTCGCGCCAAAGCGGAGGATCGTGCCAGAGTTCCAAAGCACGCGCAGGCTACTGCACGACTCCGGTGCCCCAGCGCCGGTGCATGAAACGCTCCCACGGCGCGAACAGGGTTTTATCGGTCACAAGCCCGATGATGATGATCACCAGCATGATTCCGATCACCTGGTCCATGGCGCTGAGCTCACGGCCGTAGTGGAGGAGATGGCCGAGCCCGAAGCCGGTCAGGATCGTCACGTAGATCTCTGCCGCCATCAGCGAGCGCCAGGCGAACGCCCATCCCTGCTTCATGCCGGTGACCAGAAAGGGGAGCGAGGCCGGCAGGATCACACGGGTCCACTTGTCGAAGCCTTCCGAGCCCATGGTGCGGGCGAGCCGGGCATAGATCGGCGGGATCGAGCGCGCGCCCGCACTGGTGGCGATGACCACCGAGCCGACCGTCCCCATGATCACAACGAACAGCATCGCCGCCTCGGTCTGCCCGAACCACAACAGCGCCAGCGGAATCCAGCAGACGCTGGGCAGCGTTTGCAGCCCGAGCGCCAGCGCGCCGACCGTGTCCTGGAAGATGTCCGAGGTGCTGGTGATCAGGCCGAGCGGCAGGCCGATGAGGACGCCGATTGCGTAGCCGAGCAGGAGGCGCTCCAGCGTCACCTGCGACGCCTCAGCCAGCGAGCCGTCCTTGAGCGCGCCCCAAAGGTATTCGACGACGGCTTCCGGCGGCGGCAGCAGCACCGGCGACCAGCCGCCGAACACGGTGCCTGCCTTCCACAGGCCGATGAGTGCCGCGAAGAAGGCCGCAGGGATCAGGAGGCGTCGCACTACAAGCCCTTCAACGCGCTGGTGATGCGCTGCGCGAGCGCGGCGACCTCGGCGGTATTGATGTCGCGCGGGCGCGGCAGCTTGACCGCGAACTCCTCGCGGATGCGACCCGGACTAGGCGACATCAGCGCCACGCGGTCGCCGAGGCAGACGGCTTCGCGCGCCGCGCGCTGCTTCATCCCGCCGGAGAGCTCGTGCACATAGGCCTTCTTGAACTTGGCGAGCCCGACGAGATTGAGGTGATAGTCGGCGATCTGCCGCTGCTGCGCGGCGCTCAATCCTGCCGCGCGCCGCAGCCCGAACATGACATTTCCGAAGACGTTGAGCCAGGGAAACAACGCGGATTCCTGGAACATCACCAGCCGGTGCCGTCCCGGCCCTTGCACCCGAATGTCGTCGGCCAAGACCTGGCCTTTGTCGGGCAGCGTCAGGCCGGCGATGATGTCGAGCAAAGTCGACTTGCCGCAGCCGCTCGGCCCGAGCAGGCAAACGAACTCGCCGCCATCAACGTCGAGGCTCACGTCGTCGAGCGCATGCACGCTCGCCCGCGGCGTGCGGAACCACTTGGAGACATGCTGGACGGCAAGCTTGGCGGGCAGCGCCGCGGTAAAACCGTCCGTCGCGGACATCAAGGTTTCTCGATCAAGCGTGCCAGGTCCGGCACGTCCCGCAGAAAGCCGACCGCTTGCGCGCTCGCGACCAGCTTCGCCATCGCGTCGCGTGATACGTCGTGGGTCTGCACGATGCGTTTCCACGCGCGTGCGATCAACTCCTGGGATACGCTTGCGCGGGTTTCCGCCGCCAATTCGTCACGCACCAGCCGCTGCGCTTCTTGCGGATTGCGGATGATCCATTCGGTCAGCTCGTCGTGCGCAGCGGCGAATTTCCGCACCATGTCGCGTCTTGTATCGAGGAATTCCCGGCGGGCCACGAGCACCGTGGTGATGGCTTCGGGCTCCTCCACCAGGACCTTGCCGCCGGCCTCGGTTTCTAAGAGCGACACCCAGGGCTCCACCGTCCATACACCGTCCAATTGCTTTTGCCTGAACAGCAGCAACTGATCGGGGTTTGCGGTCGGCACCACTTGCGCGTCGCCACCCATCTGCGTGATGCGCAGTCCCCCACTGACCAGCCACGAGCGCGCTGCTACGTCCTGCGTGTTGCCAAGTTGCGGCGTTGCGATTCTCTTGCCGCGGAAGTTGGCCGGGATCGTCAACGCGGAATCGCCCTGCACGACCAGTGCCGATCCGCCGTTCGCCGCCCCGGCGATGATGCGGACTTCTTCGCCGCGCGATTTCGCGTAGGCGTTGATGGCCGGATTGGGCCCCACATAAGTGAGATCGATCGATTTCGCGAGAATGGCCTCAATCGCGCTTGGCCCGGCGTTGTAGACGAACCACGCAATGGTGACGTCGGGACCGAGGCGCTGCTCGAACCAGCCCTTGCCCTGGCGCGAGAATGCATGCGCCACGAGGCCCTGGGCGTGCGTGACATTGGGAAAATGGCCGACCCGCAATACCGTTTGAGCGAGCGAGACAGCGCAGGAAGACAGCAGCAGCACAGCCGCGAGCGTGAGGAAGCCGAATGCTCCACGCCATTTCGGCCGCGCATCACCGGATCCGGGCTTGGTCATGACAAAGATCATCCTCGCAGCTTGCGGGACTGGGCACCCCACGCCAAGGACAATTCGCCCCTGCTCATTTGCAATGAATAAGCAGCAGGTTGCGGCGGAAGCAACAAGCTGCCATGAACAAAGTTCAGACTTTCCGCCGTTAGCGCATGCAGCGGAATTTTCATCTCATTTCGAGCGTCGGCTACGAAATTCTCTCTTCTCATGCTGGCGTGCAAGACGCCGATTCGGCTATCTCGTTGATCCGCGCGGCCGGCGCAGCGCCGCCGCCGAGCACGCGGTCGATCGCCTGCCGGAAAAATTCGTCAGGCTGCGGTGATCCGCAGGATTGCGTCGGGGAGGAGTGAGTTCGCCGGATTTTCCACGGCCCTCTCTGAAATGGGCGTCTGATCGAACTCGACATGCTGGCTTGACAGAAAGTCTACATAGGTCGATTATGTGCCTATGTCGCGTAAGCCCAATAACTCACGCCAGACCCGCGCCCTGTTGACAGCCTTGCTGGACCGTTCCCAAACATGGCGGCACGGATACGATCTTGCGAAGGAGACTGGCCTGAAATCGGGCACGCTCTATCCCTTGCTCATACGCTTGAGCGAGCAAGGCTTGTTGGAGTCACGCTGGCAGGAGGCGGAACGTCCCGGCTTGCCGCCACGCCACGTCTACAGGCTGACTGCATCAGGGCGGGCCCTTGCTCGTGAACAAGAACTGGCGGCGATCGCTGCCGAGCGCGTGGGAGCTTTGGCATGAATGTCTCGCCGGGTTGGTGGCGGCGATGGGCCGTGAAGCTTGCGCAACACACCTCCTGGGTGCTGCCTGGAGCACAATCGCCATGGGCCGAGGCGATGCGGCGCGAACTTGATTACATCGAGGACGACGCCGCCGCGTTGCGCTGGGCGGTTGGCTGCGTCTTGGCAAGCTACAAGGCGAGATTAGCCAGCCCCCTCCCCCGCTCCTCCTCCCTGTCCCTCCCCCGTTTGCCGGGGAGGGTCGGGAGGAGGGCCGTTTTGCGGCACGCCGCGACAAGCGGCGCCGTGATGCTCCTTATCGGATTGGCGCTCCTGGAAAATGCCGGAGGCCAAACGGAACCGCCCCGGCCCGTCTTTGACGAGACAGCATGTGACCCACCGAATATATCGCCGGACATTGGTCCAACACTGTCGTCCGGCACGGTCGCCATCCCTCGGGACATCGACCATTCGGCGCAGGCACCTGATACTTCGTGCGCCGATCGGAGTGCACCGATCCGCTTCCCGCCAAAATACCGGAAACCTTGACGTCCGAGCCATCGAAACACGAGGGTCCGATGAGCATATCTACTGAAGGAGAGCGCAAGGAAGGCAGGCTTGCAGAAGGCAGCCGTGTCGTGCTCCAGGCCTTACTGATTGCGCTTGGTATTCAAACTCTGCTGTTCCAGCCGTTCAGTATTCCCTCCGGATCCATGAAAGCGACCCTTTTGATCGGGGATTATCTGTTCGTATCGAAATACAGCTACGGCTACAGCCATTATTCGCTGCCCCTGTCGCCGCCGTTGTTTTCCGGCCGCATTTTCGGCGCCGCGCCGCAGCGCGGGGACGTGGCGGTGTTCCGGCTCCCGAAGGACGATAGCACCGATTACATCAAGCGCGTGATCGGCCTGCCGGGTGACCGCATCCAGATGATCGACGGGCTGCTGCACATCAACGGCGCGCCGGTCAAGCGCGAGCGTATCGCTGATTTCATCGATGACGAGAACGGCGGCGCCGAGCGCGTCCGGCGCTGGCGCGAAACGTTGCCAAACGGGG
>WNFF01001462.1_pt1 | contig 20216 bp, 17 predicted proteins | sample 5400441 | NCBI WGS metagenome assembly WNFF01 (sample SAMN13153345, study PRJNA577476) | soil metagenome | isolation source: 120 cm saprolite under Douglas fir tree site 2 hole 3 replicate 1 | place: USA:California | collected 2015-04-18
GGTCGGCGCCGGGTCCATGGTATCGAGCGACCCAAACCTCTTCTCCCAGGGAGGTGTACTTGATGGTGGTGTAGTCGGTTACGCTCCCATCGACTCCGCTTTGTCCAGTCACATAGACGTGTCCTTGGCCGTTTACGGCTATCGCGGTAACCCGGTCGTAACTTCGAGGACCGATGTATCGGGCGACCCAAATCTCTCTTCCACTCGTGTCGTACTTGACCGTGGTGTAATTCGAGTGGGAGCTATCGGGAAAACTTCGTCCGGTCACATAGACATTCCCTTCGGCGTCCACAGCGATGCCGACCGCGAAGTCGTCTCCATCTCCAGCGGTATGGTAACGGCTGACCCAAAGTAGCCGGCCTTGAGGGTCATATTTTATTGTTCCAAAGGCCCAGTGAATACAGCCCTGGATGATTCGGAATTGAGTGCAGACGGTCCCCGTCACGTAAACGTTCCCTTTTCCATCCAGGGCCAGGGCGACCGCCTCATCGCCTGCGTTGACCGGATCGTGGTATCGCGCCAACCAGAGCGGATTCCCATCGGCGTCATACTTGAGCGTCGTGTATTCGAAGTAGTTGTAAACGGCGCCGAAGCTCGCGCCGGCGACGTAAACACTTCCGTCGGAATCGATGGCCATCGCCCTGGGGCGGTCATCGCCGTACCCGGGCCCATGGTATCGGGCGACCCATGCTTCTTGTGGTTGGCTTGAAACCGCGCTGCCAATACTGCAGAGCAGTAACGAGAGGAATAGACAGCTTCCCTTGATCACGTTTCGCCCCCTTCTGAGCAACTTTTGGTCGCGTAGCCGAGGACACCCGTCCAGATCGATCGTTGCGGCAGGCTGGGCTCCAATTCGCTGAGGATTGGAAGGATGTCCATGATATCGCAGAGCAAGTAGGTGCCTGCTTCGTTGGATCGAAAGGCGTGCTTGGGGCCATGCCCGCGCCATTGATGACGGTGGATCCGGATCACCCCCATACCCGTTCGGTCGAGCGGGGCGCCGAGGTCTTGCGCCGCGGGGGATTGATCGCCTACCCGACCGGCACCGGCTACGGAATTGGATGCGATCTATCGGCGAAACGAACGATCGATCGCCTCTATAAGCTCAAGCACGCCGACCGGCGGAAACCCTTCTCCATCCTCTGTCCGGACCTGTCCGACGTCGCGCGCTACGGGATCGTCAGCAAGTTCGCCTACCGGACGATGCACCAATTGGCGCCGGGGCCATTCACCTTCGTCCTCACCGCCACCCGCCTGGTGCCGGAGATGATGACCACCAAGCAAAAGCAGGTCGGCATCCGGATCCCCTCGTCTCCCTGGGTACAGCTGCTGCTTGCCGCCCTCGGAGGACCCATCGTCAACAGCTCAGCGACGGATTCGACTGGAGCAGCCCTGGTTGATCCGCGAGACATCCAGCGGCAGTTGGGGCACGCGCTGGAGCTGATTCTCGACGGAGGCATCCAAGCCAGCGAGCCATCCACGGTGGTCTCGCTGATCGACGATGAAGTCGAAGTGCTGCGCCAGGGTCAGGGAGTGCTGCCGGGAGTATGAAAGCTTCCGCGGTGCCTACACCGCAGCTTTGAGGGCTCGTGCCCCTTGCGGCCCGAGCCCTCTCCTTTAGGTCACAACGCTTGACGAAAGAGCTCTGGTTACGTCGCGTCGCAGTCGCCGGGGGCGGTGCCGGCAACGGAATTCACGCAGACCGTCGTCCCGCAGTCGGTCGCGGTTGTGGCGTTCTGCACGCTCCACTGCTGCGAGAAGGTCAAGCCCGTGGTCAGTGAGAAGTTGTTGTAGATGATCCAGGTGCCCGCGGTCGCCAGAGGCACATCGCCTTCGGCCTGCGCATCGGGTGTTCCCCTGGGCTCGCAGCGGGCGGCGGCATAAAGGTCGATCCTCACGTGGACGGTGGTGTTGTCATCGGCGACGGTCATCACGATCGCCTGCGCATTGTCGCCGTCCATCAGCGGCGGAACGCGGGTGAAGGTGCACATGGTCAACGAAGAGCAGAAGGCAGCTCCTCCCGCGATGGACTGATTTGGGGCGACGAGCACCGCCGTAAAACTTCCGCTCTTGACGACCTCGCTCCCGGCTTGAGCCGTCGACGCAACGAAAACAATTGTCAACACTGCCAATGCAACATTTCTAAGATAAGACATTTGACTCTCCCTTTGTATCAGCAAACTACCGTAAGAATTCAGTTGACTGGGGACAACAAGGAGCTCTTCCCACCCTTGACGGAGGACTGTCCTGACCGGAACGGCGCTCCCTTTTTGTTCAGGGAGAGCCCGTTCAAATCAAACGCGATGCAAGAGGCGATGTCGCGTTTTCTGATTACTGCTGATCGCAATCGAACGGAGCCATGCCGGGATTTCCAGCTTGTGAATTGATGCAGAAGCTGACCCCGCAATTGACGGTCCCGTCAGAGGTCGATACGGCCCACTTCTGGGAGTAGGTCGTCCCCGCGGGCACCGAGTCCTCGGTCTGGAAGCTGATAATCCATCGACCGGCGGTGGGAAGCGTCAGGTCCCCAGAGCCGGAGACCAGATCCGGCGTCGTCGGGTCGGGTCCGCAGCCAGCGGCCGACCAGGCGCCAAGCTCCACGTGGGTGGAAAGCATGTCGACCTGGCTGACCACGATGACCGCAATGCGGCTCTGCCCGGGCGCGACAATTCCGTCGCGGATCATCGAACAGTTCGTGGTGGAGGCGCAAACCAACGACGCACCGTTGGCCGCTTTAGTTGCCGGTCCAAGATAGGTCGCGCTGAACTTGCCACTGGTGATATCGCCGGCGTAGCTCGCGGAAGCGAGGCAACCGAGCGCCAATAAATTCAATGCTACATTTCGAAGATGAGACATCTGTATTTCCTCAATGTGGTTGGTGTTGGTTGATTAGGGACAACGTGGTGACGACATCGTGCGGCGAGCGTCCCCCTTCCTTCGTCGCTCGGGGGAGATTGCAGAAATAAATCCTCGCGTCCTCAAAGGACTCATCGCGTGTGAATCGGTGTGTTTGGTGAGGCTCCCCTTTCCTTTCTGTCCCCCGCGATGCGACCCGGGATCGCACCGAAGGACACCAACTCCCCCGGACCCCCGAGTTTGCCTCCAGCAGGCGTTACAACAACGGCGACACTGATTGCATCGGCGGCTACCGGAGTCAAGACCGTTGAGGCGAAAGGTTCGTTTGAAAGACCAGGCATCCTGGAAAAAGCAGCAACTCGGCCCGCGCGGACCCTCGGTCGAACGGCTCAAACAAAGATCGATCCACCCCGGCCGATGCTTGGCCAGACAAGGCGTTTCTTTGCCCACGCCGCCCGGCGGGGTTAGCGTCGAACGCTCGTGGAGCGCGCCCTTGATCTGTTCATCGCCTATCTGCGTGCGGAGCGCGGACTTTCCGGAAATACGGTGGACGCCTACGCGCGCGACCTGGAGGACTATTTCCGGGATCTCTCCAAGCTGCGAATTACCGAACCCGATCGGGTCAGGCGGGAGCACGTGCTCGCCCACCTCGACATGCTGGGCGATCGAGGGCTTTCCAGCCGCAGCCAGGCCCGCCATCTGTCCGCGATCCGCACCTTCCACCGGTTCCTTTGCGCGGAGGGCGTCGCGCCGGCCGATCCTACCGATGACATCCCCAGCCCCCGGGCAGCGAAGAAACTGCCCGTCTACCTCACGCTCGCCGAGGTAGAAGCGCTGCTCTCCGCTCCGGATGAGCGCAGTCCGCAGGGAGCCCGGGACCGCGCGATGATCGAGCTGCTCTACGCGACCGGGCTCCGGGTCAGTGAGCTGACCCGCCTTCCGACCCACCACCTCAATCTTCAGGCCGGCTATCTGATCGCCCGGGGAAAAGGGAGCAAGGAGCGAATGGTCCCGGTCGGGGCGATCGCGATCGAAAAGGTGCAGCAATACCTCGCCGGACCCCGGGCCGCGCTGCTCAAGGGGAAGGAATCGCGGGCGCTGTTCGTGACCGCTCGGGGGCGGCCGTTCACCCGCCAGGGATTCTGGAAACTGCTTCGGCGATACGGGCTGAAGGCCGGCGTCCAGACGCGGCTTTCTCCGCACAAGCTGCGGCACTCCTTTGCCACCCACTTGATCGAGCGCGGCGCGGACTTGCGGGCGATCCAGGAGATGCTCGGGCACACCGATCTGGCGACGACCCAGATCTACACCCACGTCGACCGCGCGAGGGTCCGCGCCGTCTACGACAAGAGCCATCCGCGCAGTTGAAAGCCGCCGCCGGCAGGGTGTTGAAAAACGTCGCGAGCAAGCCCAGATGCGAGGCGCGGTGGGGCCTGGCGCGCGGAGCGTACGAGGCAGTACGTGAGCACGCCAGGGGGACTGCAACGAAGCAGGTGGGCTGCGCAGCTGTTTTTCAACACCCTGCTAACGGGTCGCCAGGCGATCGTAGGCGTCCCGCGCCAGCGACTCCGCGAGGCGGCGCAGCGCCGCGGCGCGATTGGTTTCCGATTCGAGCACATTTCCCCCGGGCAAATATTCCTCCTGGCCCGCCACCGTCACCGCTCCATTGGGGACGTTCACTCCCTTATTCACCAGCAGCACTCTGACCTGCGCGAAGAGGCGATTGCTCGCCAGCGTTTGGGTCGTGGTGAGCACGGTGGGTGAGCCGGTGACGCTTAAGACCTCGCCGACGAGTTGGGCCTGGCTCGAGCTCGTCCCCGCGACCCCATTTCGGACCAGGTACTCCCGCAGAGCCTGGGTGAACAGCGTTTCCAGACCCGGCTCCGCGGTCCTGTTGATGAACACGGGCGCGTAGACTTCTCGAATGCCCTCGGGAAGCGCCCCGCCGCCCGCGGTGAACCGATAGCCGCAGGCGCAGCAGCAGCAATAGACGACCAGCGAAAATCCAAGGGTGCGGCGCATCGGCTTTGGGACCTTAGCGGGCCAGTGCCATCCGTCAAGGCGAGGGGGATGGCGCCTGAGGCCATGTAACTGGCGAATGCAGCGTTATCTCTTCGCGCCTTTTGTGGTTAATTGCCGCGATGCGCATCCTGTCCGGAGTCCAATCTTCGGGAAAGCTTCACCTTGGCAACTACTACGGCGCGATCCGCCAATTCCTCCAGCTCCAAGACGAGGGGGAGGCGCTGTATTTCATCGCCAACCTCCACTCCCTCACCACGGTTCGCGATGCGCAGCTCAGTCGCGAGCTGACTCGGGAAACGGCCGCCGCGTTCCTCGCGCTGGGGCTGGATCCCTCGAAAGCCACGCTCTTTCGCCAGAGCGACATTCCCGAGGTGCTCGAGCTCTACTGGATTCTCGGCACGGTCGTTCCGCTGTCGAATCTGGAGCGGGCGACCAGCTTCAAAGACAAAGTGGCGCGCGGCATCAGCTCCGACTTCGGGCTATTCGCCTATCCGGTGCTGATGGCCGCCGACATCCTGGTCTATGCCGCCGATGCCGTTCCGGTGGGAAAGGACCAAATCCAGCACGTGGAGTTCGCGCGCGACTGGGCGACCAAGTTCAACCTCGCCTACGTGCCTGGCTATGATCCCGCGGTTCCGCCCGCCGAGGCGGGGCAGGCGCGCGGCGTCCTCAAGCTGCCGCATGCCCGCGTCCAGGAATCGACGGCGGTGATCCCGGGCATCGACGGGCAGAAGATGTCGAAATCCTATGGCAACACCATCGACCTGTTCGCGCCGGACGCGGAGATCAAGAAGCGGATCATGGGAATCAAGACCGATTCCACGCCGGTGGGTGCTCCCAAGCCGACGGACCAGAATGTTCTCTATCGCCTCCTTCAAGTGATGTCGTCCCCGGAAGAGTTCCAGGAGATCGATCGCAGCTGGAGGGCGGGTGGAAGGGGATACGGCGACTACAAGAAGATGCTGCTCGACCTTTTCCACAAGGCGTTCGACCCGGCGCGCAAAACGAGGAACGAGCTGATGGCCGATCCCGCGACGGTCGAGCGAGTATTGCAGGACGGCGCCCGGCGGGCCCGCGGGATGGCGGAGCCGGTCATCGCCGAGGTCCGCCGCGCCGTCGGACTGGCCTGACGCGGGCGTGCTCGACGAACCCTTGCAGCGAGCAGCGAGGCAGCCGTGAGCACGATCGCCAGGGCGGTCGTTGCCGCGGCGACGGGGTCGGCGCGTCCGAGCACCCGCCAGCGTTCCATCGCCGGTCGTCTGACCTTTCACGTCGCGCCCTCGAGGGAAGCGCCGGGAGCTTTGTTGACCGGCCAAGTCGCGGGCTGGTACGTATACGTTTTCGCTGTTGGAGGCTCGAGGAGTCCATTGAACGAGGGCGGGACCGCCGAGGCGGCGAGCGAATCGCAGACCGGCCCAACGGCGGACGGTTTCCGGATAGCGCTCTCGAACTTCGAAGGGCCTTTGGATCTGTTGCTCCATCTGATCAAGGAGCACGAGCTCGACATCCTCGACATTCCGATTTCGCTGATCACCGAAAAATACATCGAGCACCTCGAGCGGATGAAGGAGATCAATCTCGAGATCGCCGGCGAGTTTTTGGTGATGGCCTCGACGCTGGCGCACATCAAAAGCCGCCTGCTACTTCCCGTACTGCAGGCGCAAGGGGATGCCGAGCCGGAGGAGCAGGGCGATCCCCGCACCGAGTTGGTGCGCCGGCTGCTCGAGTACCAGAAGTACAAGGAAGCGGGAGAGATGCTCGGCAGACAGGACATCCTCGGCCGGGACGTCTTCGTCCGGCGGGCCGCCGTCGTCCGGGTGCCGTTGCCGTCGGACGATCTCGGCCTGGTGGAAATCGATGTCTATCGGTTGATCCAGGCGCTCGATGGCGTGCTCAAACGCCTCGGTCCCGAGCTGCGGCACGAAGTGGTCCGGGAGCGGGTCAGCATCTCCGACGCGATTCACAAGCTGATCGACCGCCTGCGTCGCGATGGGTCGGCGAAATTCCGGTCGCTCTTCGAGGGAAGCGAAAGCCGCTCGCAAGTGGTGGTCACCTTTCTTGCCGTCCTCGAGATGTGCAAGCTGCGGCTGATCCGGATCTCACAGGAATCCGATGATGGCGAGCTGATGGTGACGGCGATCGCGTCCGCGCTCTCGCCCGTGGACGCCCCGGAGGTGGACGAGCGTGAATACCGATAAGACGAGATCGACGGTAGCCAACGATGCGATCGCCGGCTCGGAGCTGAAGTCCGGAATCCCCACCGACGTTCCCCCGATCGACGCGAGCGAGGGCGACCAGTCCGAGGTCGATGAAACCGAGGCGGCAGAGCTCGAAGATGCCGAACCCGCGAACATTGAGGACGCGGTCGCCGAGCCCGACGTTCCCTTCGATAAGCTGATCCACAAGAGCCGCCGCCTCTCCGACGAACGGGTGCGCGGAATTCTCGAGAGCCTGCTCTTCGCCTCGGACAAACCCTTGAGCGCCAACGACGTGCACAGCTGTACCGGGCTCGACCGGCCCCGGATCCAGGCGGCGATGGAGGTGCTGGCGGGGGTTCACCGGGAGGGGGTCCACGGAACCGTTCTCTACGAAGTGGACGGCGGATGGCAGCTTCGCACCGATCCCGCCAACGCCGAGTACGTTCGCCGGCTCCTCAAGGTGAAGCCGCAGAGGTTGACCCGGGCCGCGGTCGAGACGCTGGCGATCATCGCCTACCGGCAGCCGGTGACTCGTCCGGAAGTCGAGGACATCCGCGGAGTCGATTCCGGTGCGGTGGTCAAGGCGCTGCTCGATCGAAAGCTGATCAGGATCCTCGGGCGCAAGGAGGAGGTCGGCAGGCCTATCCTCTACGGAACCACCCGCGAGTTCCTCGAGTTCTTCGCGCTCAGAGACCTCGCCTCGCTGCCGACGCTTCGCGAATTCCAGGAGCTGAGCCAGGAGCACCGCGAGATGGTGGAAGAGGAACCGCCGGTGCCCCCGCCGCCGCTCACCGCGCTGGATGCGCCGGCCCGGGCCGCGGTCGAGGCATTGGGAACGGACTCCGATGCGGCGCTGGTCGAGCTCGAGCAGGCGATCGCCTCCGCCGATGAGCGCTCCAAGGCGGCGGCGGGAATTCTCGACAGCGCGCAGCCTTCGCCGGAAGAGCCGGAGAGTCCGCCGAGCCCCCGCTGACGGATGGCGGAGCGGCTGCAGAAGTTTCTCGCCCGGGCGGGCGTGGCCTCGCGGCGCCACGCGGAGCAGCTGATCGCCGAGGGGCGGGTAACGGTCAACGAGCAGACGGTGGCGCGGATGGGAACGCAGATCGATCCCGCCCTGGATCGCGTCAAGGTGGATGGGCGCGAGGTCCACCTTCCGGACGCCAGCGGCTACTTCGTCCTCTACAAGCCGGCCGGGGTGGTGACTACGATGTCCGATCCGCAGGGCCGGGCGACGATCTCCGATTGGGTTCGCGAAATGCCGGGGCGGCTCTTTCCGGTAGGCCGCCTCGACTACGATGCGGAAGGGGCGTTGATCCTCACCGACGATGGTGCGCTCGCGCATCGCCTCTCGCACCCCAAATTCGGCGTGCGCCGAACCTACCTGGCCAAGGTGAAGGGTGCGCCGGAAGCGGCGGCGCTGGACCGGCTCCGGGCGGGGGTTCGCCTCGAGGACGGCCCGGCGAAGCCCGTCTCGGTTGCGCTGTTCCGCTCGGGGGAGAAAAACACCTGGCTGGCGATCGTCGTCGCCGAAGGTCGCTCGCATCTGATCAAGCGGCTGTGCGCCGCCGTGGGATATCCGGTCTTGCGACTGTTCCGCCCAAATTACGGGGGCGTAGGTGTAGCGGGGATGAAGCCGGGCGAGCTGCGCCCGCTGCGGCCGGGGGAAGTCGAGCTGCTCGAGTCAGCGGCGGAAGGCAAGCAGGGCGCGGATCTCGAGGAGCTGTTTCTGCCTCCGCGCCGGCACCGGCCGGAGGAGCGAGCGGTGGGATCGAAGGTCAGATAAGATCACCGATGTGCAACCCCGCCGGCTTGGCCTGATTGCTCAAGCGCTTCTGGTTCTCGCGTCCGGATGCGAAAGCGAGCGCGATCGCCTCCTCGCTCAACTTCAGAGCGCCCGGATGGAAGAGCGGGCGATCGCGGTGAAGAGGCTTTCGGATCTCGGCAAGGCGAACGACCTGGTGCTGATTCAGCGCGCCGCGCAGGATCCGGCGCCGGCGGTTCGGGCGGAAGCGGCGTTGGCGCTCGGACACAGGCGGGAGCAGGGCGCGGCCGATCTCCTCGCCGAATTGCTCCGCGACCCCGACGAGGCGGTCCAGGCCAGCGCGGCAACGGCGTTGGCCGAGATCGGCGGCGAAAAGGCCCGCGCCTATCTGGTGGCGCGATACGGGCAGGCAGGCCGATCGATCCGCCGCGCCATCGTCCAGGCGTTGCGGGCGGCCGGAGGGGCGCCGCCGGCGGCGGAGGCGATGGTCTCCGCCGAATCGGCCGCATTGTGGGACCGCTTCCAAAAGACGCTGGAGCAGGGCTCCGCGGCGCAGCGGATCAGCGCCGCCGAGGAGATCGGAAAGAGCGGCCGCCCCGAAGCCATCGCCCAGCTTCTCGCGCTGGCGCAGCAGGCAACGCCCCTGCTTGCCTCCGCGGCGGTGCGGGGCCTTGCCGAGTCGGAGGATCCCTCCGTCGCGGCCCGGCTCGCTCCACTGCTGGGCGAGAACGAGCCTGAGCTGCGCGCCGTCGTTTGCGATGCCCTGGGGCGGCTCGGCGACCTCGACTCGGCGCCCAGGCTCGAGGCCATCGCGATCGAGGGAAGCTCGGCGAGCGCATTCGCGACCGCCGGGCTGATCGCGCTCCCTCGACGGCCGGCAACGGATCGACTGCTGTGCGAGGTCGTCGCCCGCGCCGCGCCGACGGAGGCGCTGGCCGCCGCGCGCGAGATGCGATCCCGGGGAGGTTGCCCGCTCGAAGGGCTGGTTCAAAGCCTCACGGCGGCGCTGGGCCCGCCTGGAAAGCTGGGCCCGCCTGGGAAAGTGAAGCGCCCGGAAGCGTCTCGGCGGCCGGGCTTCGATCTTCAGAGGGTCGAATCGGCCTTGCAGGCCATCGCTGCGCTCGGACCGACCGCCTCAGGCGCGCAGCCTCGAATATTGCGGCTCCTCGAAGATCCGGATCCCAGGCTTCGCCTCGCCGCGCTCACCGCTGCCGCGCAGCTCCGGGACCGCAGAAGTGGGGTTGCGATTCAACAGGCCTTCGAGACTCAGCTGGAGACGGTCAGCGGCCTTCGCGCCAAGTGGGTCGCGGGTCCATTGCCGCAAGAATACGCAGCCGGTTTCCGGCCGGGCGATCAAGATAGCTCCGAGCGCGAGGGCGCCCAGCTCGGCAAGCTCGCGGCACGCGTACGCGAACGAAACGCGGCCAAATCCCCCGCCGGATATGCGGGAGGGAAGGCTGCGGCAACGGGGCGGGGTCCTCCCGAGCTGGCGGATGATCTGCCGCAAGATCAGCTCGAGCTTTTCGCCGCGGCGGTTCTCGCGCTGGGGATGGTCGATGCGCCCGGCGCACAGGCATTTCTGACCGCGCGCTCGGCCGATCCAAGTCCGCGCATCCGCGCTGCCGCGCTCGCCGGTTCGGCCTACCTCGGAGGGCCTGGACTGGAGTTGGCGAAATCGGGGCTCGCCGATCCGGGCGGCGTTCGCTCATCGGTGGCGCAAGCGCTGGTGGCGCAGGGAGCGCCCGGAGTGAACGCGGTGTTGGCGGGCCTGACCGTGCAACAGGCGGGATCGCTCGAGCTGCTCGAGGCGCTCCAGCAAGCCCGGCTGGATGAGTCCGCAGTGGAGCGCCTGGGGCCATTCCTATCCAGCGGCGCCGCGGAGAGCGCGCTTGCCGCCCAGCTGCTTGGCAAATCCGGAGCCAAGACCGCGGTCCCGGCGCTGATCAAGTACCTCGAAGATCCGGTAACGCCCGGCCGGCGCCAGGCCCTGGTTTCCCTCGGACAGATCGGGGATCCCCGCGCCGCCGAGGCGATCGCCCCCGACCTCTACCACGACAGCCCTGAAATCCGAGCCGCCGCCGCCGAGGCGCTCGGCCGGACCGGCGCCGCCTCGGAAATGGCAATGCTCGAAGCCCTTCGGGGCGACTACTACGCGAAAGTGCGCCGCGCTGCTCAGGGCGCGATCGAAAAGGTGCGTTCCGTTTCGGAGGCTCGCTGATGGAGCTGGACAAGCTGAAAAACAGGGCGGCGGAGGCATTTGCCAAGGGTAAGTTCAACCGCGCGGCCGAGCTGTACGAGGAGTATTGCCAAAAGGATGCCCGCGACATGCAGGCGCGCATCCGGATGGGCGATGCCTGGGCTCGGAGCGGCAAGCGCGAGAAGGCCATCGTCGCCTACCAATCTGCGGCGGAGGGGTTCGCCAGGAACGGGTTTTTTCCGCGGGCGATCGCCGCGAGCAAGCTGATCCTCGAGCTCGATCCCACGCACAAGGGCGTCCAGCAAGTACTCGCCGACCTCTACGCGCTGAAAAAGGGCGGGACGGTCAGCGAATCCATCTCCGCGGCCGCGCCGCCCTCGTCCCGCCGCGCTTCCAGAGGGGCGGTCGCCTCGCCGGGGCGGGCAGCCATCGCTTCCCCGGGCGAGGCCGGCCCCAGCTTCTCGTCGGGCGGAAAAGGAGCCCTCGAGCTTCCCAGCGTCGACAGCGAGGAGCTCCCGCTGATGCGCAATGCCGTCTCTTCGGAGACCGAGCCAGGCGCGCGGCCCGAAGCCGAAAAGCCACCTCGACCTTCGGCGAGCGTCCCAGTTCCTCTGCAAGACTCTCAAGAGTGGACGGCGAACGCCGGCGGTATCCTCAGCCCTCCGGCCGAGAGCGCCCGCCCGGCAGCGGCCGCCGCGCCGATTGCCGCGGACGGCGCCACCCCAGCGGCCGGGCAAAACTTTGGGGCTTCGCCCCCCGAGGGTTTCGATGAGAAGCCGCCGCCTCGCCCCGAGGAGCCTGCCGTGAAGGCCTCCGGGGAGGTGGACCTGGATTTCGATCCGAGCTCGTCCGCGGGGGCGTTCACCGAGCTTGAGCTGGATGGAGATTCGCTCCTGCACGCGGTGGAGCGGGCGGCCAGGCTCGGAGTCGACGCGAGGATCCGGGCTCCGGACGCGCCGCGGCCTCAGGCCGTCGCGGTTTCAACTCCGCCGGAGCGGGCAGACAAGCTGCCCGAGGTGCCGCTGTTCTCGGATCTGCCGCCGGAGGCTTTCATCGAGCTCTTCGAGCGTGGGCTGCTTCTGCGCTTCAAGAAGGGGCAGCGGGTCTTCGAGCAGGGCAGCGTCGGCCAATCGTTTTTCATCGTCTGCCAGGGGAGCGTGCGGGTGGTCCGCCAGGAGGACGACCGCGTCCGGCAGCTGGCGGTCTTGCCCGAAGGGTCGTTCTTTGGGGAGATGGCCCTCCTCTCCGACAGCCCCCGCACCGCATCCGTCGAGGCGGCGTCCGATGAAACCGAGCTCCTGGAAATCTCCGCCGCTCTGTTGTCTGAGCTGTCTAAAAGACATCCACCGGTGGCGGCGGCGCTGAGCAAGTTTTGTCGGCAGCGGCTTTTGCTCAATGTGATGCACACGTCTGCCATTTTCCGGCCCTTTGACGGCAAGGATCGCCGCGCGCTGATCGAGCGGTTCCGGGCCCGCGAAGTGACCCCATCGACAGCGATCATCCGCGAGGGCGAGCAGAGCGATGGCTTGTATGTCATTCTTTCCGGCGCGGTCGAGGTTGTCAGAGGGGGGCGGGTCCTCGCCCATCTGCGCGAAGGGGAGATCTTCGGCGAGATGTCTTTGTTGGACAAAGCTCCGGCGGGGGCCACCGTCCGCGCCTCCCGTCGAACATCATTGTTGCGGCTCCCCCGGCGGGATTTCGATGAGCTGATCATGAGCCATCCACAGATCCTCGCGCTCGTCTCCGAGCTGACCGACGACCGCCGGCGGCACACCGACGCTATCCTCTCCGGAACCGCGGACGTCGGTGAGGAAGGCTTGATCCTGGTATAAGCTTTTTCAACCCCCTGTTCGACCCGCGCCACTGTCGCTGAGTACTGAGTAAGGAATTGCTCGGCGCGGGAGCGGATCTCCGGTCTGGCTTTGCGCTCCGCCAGGCGAGATCGGTGTGGTTTAGCTCCCCACAATTCGATTGACACGTCGTCGCGCTTCAGTATCGTGCGCGCGCGGTGGGGGCTTGGCGTTCGTCGCGGGAGGTTTCCTCAATGAGGTTACGTGGGTCGTTTCTCCCTTTGTGTCTTTTCGTTTCAGTTGGCTTGTCGGGTTGTCATCCCTGGGATGACGCGCTCAAGGGAGAGTTCAATGCGGGGTCGATAGACCCGATTGACTTTGCCCCGCCGTATCGAACGAGCAACTATGGGACGCAGCAGCTTGCTACGTTTGGGACTCCGACCGGGTGCGCTCGACAAACCGAAGGCTCTTGCATCTTCCAGGAGCTTGCCGCGACCGTCGGCGGGACGGCCGCCGGCTACTTCCGTTTTCCGTTCTCTCCCAGCCAGATCACCACGTCGCAATACCCGTCGGTCGCGACGTTGGGGGCGGCGTACGGCACGGGCACTACTCCCAATCTCAACCCCGACCTTTTCACGTCGCTGCGGATCCCAGGGGGCGTGCCGACGCCGAATGTGTACATCTTTGACTCGGCAGCAGCGGACTCTTCGAGTTGCACGCCGCCCTCCGGCTACACTTTCGACCCGATCCGAGATGACGTGCATTACGATCGCCAGGGCAACATTTTTACGCCGCTGCCGACGGCGACGTGGCCCATCGGCGCCAATCCGACCTGGACCTATACGCCGGTCGTGGCGCAAGTGCCTGTCACCTCGCAGGGCGAGGGCTGCCAAGCAATCAAGAGCGAGGTTACGCTTCTCGACAAAAAACGAACCGACGTGTCAGTGCCTCACGGACCGGATCGCGCCGACGGAAGTCCCACCGGGCAACCTGACGGGACGAACTTTTTTGCCTGGGCGCTGATCGACCCGGGCGCGCCAGCCTTGAAAGTCGGTGAGACACTCGGTGGTAACACGTTTGGCTTTACCCATCACCGATACGGGTGGTTCAACCAATTCCTCGTCGCTTATCTAGACGGTGGCGCCATTCCCATCGGTGGCACGCCTCCGCGGATGCAGACTCAGCGTTTGTACTATCCGCGCAGCCTTAATGGGACCGGCGTCTGCGGCGCGGCGCCAGCCAACACGCCGTGCGGTTTGGGCAACGGCTTCGACGTGATGGAGTTTCGCCGCGGCCAGGCGGGCTATTCGCCGGTGTGCCAGGTTCTCACCTATCCCGCGACGGGCAGCATTGCCAGGGATGCGACCACGATCACGACGACGTACACACCTCAGCAGATCACTCCGCCGCCGATCGGGCCGGCAGGCTCTGCGGTCATTCCACCTTTCATCTTTTGTCTTCAAGTCCTTTAAGGCGACGAAGAAATGGATTCCCACATGAAGAGCTCTTTGAGAATCGCAGTCGGCGTCGCTTCAATCGTGGCCGTTCTCTTCGCCCTCCCGCGCTCGGTACATGCGGCGGGCGAGGAAGTCGGCCGAATCGTGGGCAGGGTCTTTGAGGAACAAACGGGCGCGCCCGTGCCCGGTGCGTCGGTCACCACCACGGGTTCCAGGTTGATCGGACCGCCCCGGACAACCACTACGGCAGACGACGGCACGTTCGAGGTTCCGAACCTTCCGGGCGGAGTGTACGACGTGGAGGTCGCCTATTCGGGCGTCAAGCCGATCAAGCGGCGAATCCTGGTTCGCGCCAGCGAAGCGGCGGGTTTGGAGATCGCCTGGTCCGCCGAGCTGGCAGCGGTGGAAACCACGGTGGTGCAGGAGGAGCGAAACCTCACCAAGCCGGACACCGCGGTCGCCGGCGCCACCTTCTCGATGGAAAAACAGAACTTCCTGCCCGTGGCCAGGCAGTATCAAAGCGTAGTGACCCAGGCTCCGGGCGTCAACGAGAACGCCAGCGGCAACCCGCGCGTCAAGGGCGCAAACGATCGAAACAACCGAGTTCTGATCGACGGCCTCGACACCACCGACCCGGTGACGAGCACCTTCTCGGCGAACATCGGCCAAGACTCGCTGGCGGCGGTCCAGGTACTCACCAGTGGATTTGAAGCGAAGTACAACGCCCTCGGATCGATCATCAACTTGATTACCCAGTCGGGCTCGGACGAATACCACTTCAACGTCTCGTTTTACGCCAGGCCACGGCAATTGCAGACGTTTCAAACATCGGGTGCCTCCGGCGCGACCTACGAGTTGGCCAGGATTTACGACCCCACGCCGCAGCCGCCAAGCAAGACTTTTCAAGGCAATTTCAACATCGGCGGTCCGATCATCAAGCACACGCTCTGGTTCAACGTCGGCGCGGAGCTTGATTACAACTCGACGGTGAATCCTCCGGGGCCTCCGCTCAATAGGCTGGCCCCGAATCGGGTGTTCAAGGACATCTTTCCCCAGGGAAAGTTGACCTGGGCTCCGAACAGTCAACACAAGCTGTCGCTCGAGGCGTTGGGCGACCCGACATACATCGACTACGAAAACAATAGTAGCGCCATTGCAAACACCACCGAGCCGATTGCCTCGGTCGGTCGGTTTCAGGGCGGATATAAGGTCCTCGGGGAGTGGGACTACTTCATCACTCAGAACTTCGACGTCAAAGTGCTGGGCGGATACTCATTCAACAAACTGGACGTGGGGCCACAGGGCTTTGTTCGAAGCGTTGATGCCGGGGATGGAATCTATCCCGGATTTGACGCCCCTCGGCACCAGAACAGTATTGACGCAACCTTCTGGCGAAACGCCTCCAACGAACAGGTCACCAAGCGCAACCGCTTTCAGCTCGACGGAGCGCTTGCCTGGCGAGGCCGCACCGGAGAAATATCCCACGAGGCAGAAACCGGTTTTCAAAGCGCGTACACCTATGACATTACCAAAACCACCTTTACGGGCCGGGGCGATAGTTACGTCGATCAGCTCCCCGGTGCTTTTCTAAACACCGCTCTTTGCGACGAGGACCCCACCCTCACCCCCGCCGGGGGGGTGACAGGCGTAGGATGCTTTCAGAAGACGCACAACAATGACACGTCCAGTCTGCGGAGGGGATACAAACTCGGACTTTACGTTCAGGACCGCATCAAGCCAACGACCTGGCTCACCTTGATCCCCGGCCTGCGTTGGGACGTCAGCCGGATCTGGCTGCCCGGTGGCGTGCCGGATGACTACCATCGGACGGTCACCATCAATGGCCGGGCGGTGAACACCAGCGACTTCCAGACGGGCAACGGATTTGGGCCTCGCTTCAGCGCAGTTGTCGACCTGACGCGCGACCAGAAGACGATCTTCCAGGCAAGTTATGGACGGTCGACCGAGGAGATGTACCTCACCGTCATGGGCTCGGTCGATAGCTCTTTCAAAAACCAATCCCAAGTCTACAATTGGAATGCGACCACCAGGACGTTCCAGCCGCTTCCGGTTGGCGGTACGGCGAGCAATGTGCTCGTGGACAGCTCGAGCAGAAATCTCCCTCATGCCGACGAGTTGTTCTTCCGATTGAGCCGCGAGCTTTTTCGAAACACGGTGGGCGAGATCGATTACACCTACAAGTACTATTCGAACATCTTCGACAGCGTGGAGGTCAACCGGATCTGGGATCCTTCGGGGAGCCGCATCAACGGTTATGTTGATCCGAATCACCAGAATGCAGTGCTCGTCTTCACCAACGACGACCGGAACTGGCAAAAGTACTCGGGCTTCGACTTCATCTTCGAATCGAAACCGACGCAGAACCTGGACTTTTATGGCTCCTACACTCTGGGCTGGACGTGGGGTCCAGGGTACCAGGAAAACGCTCTTTTCGGCACCGGTCTGGCAGGTCAATTCTACAATCCCCGGCAGAATCAATTCTACTTTGGCTTCAACCCGAGTCAGGACGTCCGGCATCAAATCAAGACCCAGACGGTGTACACGATTCATGGCTTCGTGATCGGAGCTATCGTGAACTGGAGGTCTGGATATGCGTCGGCGAAGCAATTCCCCGTCAACTCGGGAATCGACGGCCCGCGGTATAGGACTCCACTGGGCACCGACCCGAGCAGTCCGAACAGCATCAACCAGTGGACCGAGTTCCGGATCCCCGACCTGTTCACCGTTAGTCTCAGGGTGGGTTATGACTTTTACGAGTTGACGCGGCAGCACGTCCTGGTTGATGTCCAGATGACGAACCTGTTCAACAACTTCACCCCGACGGCACTTCAGGCGAACGAAACGGCGCCGCCGAGCGGTTTTGGTAGGGTGACCGGTCGCCCAGCAGTGTTTCAGACCCAGTTGGGAATTCGTTACACGTACTGAAGCGGTTGCTGCGATGAGAGAGGCCCGAAATCCAATCCGGGCCTCTTCTTTTGCCGCTGCTTGACCTGGTCTTCGCAGAGCCACGGCGCCGTCGGATTCCGGCCGGGCCGGGTTACTTTGTCATGATCCCGAGCGTCTTTGCCCCGGCGCCGCGGACCACATCCATCACGTGGATCGCCTCGCCGTAGTTGGCGTCTTCGTCAATGTCGAAGAACACCAGCTTGTCTGAGCGGGCAGTCATCAGATCGTGAATCTTCTCGTTCAGCTGCGACTCGAGGACCGGCTCGCGGTTGATCTGCACCTGGCCTTCCTTGGTCACCGAGACCACCACCTGATTGGCGGTGGTGGGGGAGGCGATCTGCGTCTCCGCCTTCTCCGGGACGGTGAGGTCTAAGTCCTTGATCAGCATCGGCGTTGCGACCATGAAAATGATCAGCAACACCAGCACCACGTCCACCAGCGGGGTGATGTTGATATCGGAGCGAACTGCTCCGCCTGTCGCGCCGCCAAACGCCATCCTCTACTCCTTAAGGTCGGTGGTCTCCATGTTGACCGTTCCTGCCCCCGCTGCGTGCACCTGCTCGAGCACCTTGCGCACTTCTCCGTAGCGCAGCGAGCGATCGGCGCGAACGTTGACCGGGCGGTTCCCCTTGCGCAGCTCGCGCTGCAGCACCGAGGGGAGGGCGTTCGCCTCGATCCGATCCGCATCGATGTACGCCCCGTCCTTGCGGACGCTGAGCATGATCTGCTCGCCGGTGTCCTGTTTCTTGTTGTGGTGCGTGGTGGTGGGAAGCGAGACGTGAACTCCGCGGTGGAGCATCGGGGTAACCACCATGAAGATGATCAAAAGCACCAGCACCACGTCCACCAGCGGAGTGACATTGATGTCCGATTTGGTGGGCGGGGCTTTGATCGTCGCGCCGCGCCGCTCGTGGATCCGATAGTGATGATGCTTCCGGGCGTTCTTGCCGCTCGCCGCCAGTCGCCCGTTGCCCTTGGTCCCGGCGGACCGGCCGGACCCGTTCTTGCCCCCTTCTGTACTCACTTCCGGTCCCGGCCCTCTCGCAGGACGAAGGAGAGCAGCTCCGAGCTGACCTCGTTCATGTCCACCACGAAACTCTCAATCGTGTTGGTGAAGTAGTTGAAGGACATCACCGCGGGGATCGCCACCAAAAGACCGGCGGCGGTGGTGAAGAGCGCTTCGGAGATGCCGGCGGACACGGCGCCCAGGCCGCCCTGGCCGGTGGACGCCATCGCGCGGAACGCATTGATGATGCCGACCACCGTGCCGAACAGGCCGATGAAGGGCGCCGCGGAGGAGATCGACGCCAGACCGCCGAGGCCCTTTTTCAAGCTCGCCACTTCGCGCTCCTTGGCGCGATCGATCACCCGATTCACCGCATCCACCACGTCGAACTCCCCAAGCTCATCGGCACCGGTGTGCGTCAGCGCGTAGATGCCGTCGCGATACTCGGCCAGCGCTTCGGCCACCACCCGGGCGATCGGGCTCTGGGGCTTTTTCTGGGACAGCGCCAGTGCTCCCTCCAGATCGCGAGACTTGAGCTGCTCGCGCAACCCGAGGATGAAGGCAAGCGATTGACGCTTCGCTTTCATGAAGGCGTTGAAACGGTCGATCATCACCCACAGCGAATAGACAGACATGATCGCGAGGATGATCACCACCGTCTTCGCCAGTGGGAGCATCGAGTGCCACATCTCCATCAGATTGAATTGTTGCATGCGTTCCCTCTAGTGAATGTGAAAAATGACTTATAGACCCAGGTCCGCTTGAGCTGCTCGATAATCGCCGCGTCCGCCCCCCCGGAGACCGGCATGATCACGGTGATATCCGAAATGTGCCCATCCTGGCGAACGCAGATTCGGTAGGTCGCCTTGAGCGACGTCTGCCCTTTGGCGGAGTTGATCACGTGTTCAGGCAGGTGAGGGTCTGGCTTGGCGACGAGCTGCCCCTCGAGGATGAAGCTGGCCACGACCTTCGGTGCAGGGGGCGGAGGGGCCCCGAGGGTCCCGCCCAACACTCCCCCGACGACTCCGCCGGGAACCCCGCCCGGCACTCCGCCTTCGAGGCTCTTCGGGCTTCTCCAGAGTGGGCTGCACCAGCGTGGGAATCTCGCTCGGTTGCTGCACCACTTTGGGGACCTTCGGCTTGTGCTCCACCGGCTTTCGACCGGCCGGAGGCGGCGGGGGCGGTGGTGGAGGCGGCGCGGCGCTGAAAAAGGTCAGCGAGACCGCCGGCGGCGTCAGCTCCTCGACGTGGAAGACCGACCAGACCAAAAGTCCCACCGCCGCGGCCCCGTGCAACCCGAGGGAGACCATCATCAGTGCGCGGCGTTTCCAACTCGGCTTCCTGGCGGCGACGAAGTTGTCGAACATCTATTTGGCACCCTTGAGCCGGTCGAGCCCGAGCTTGTAGAACTTGTTGGCCTCCTCGAAATCGACCCGCTTGTCGTCGTCGTTGGATTCGCCGAGCGCCTTTTCGCGGAACACCAGATTCGTGTAGGTATAGGCGTTCGGGGCCTGAGGGCTGAGCTTGATCGCCTCGCCCAGGGTCTGGATCGCCTGGTTCGCCAACTCGAGCCTCTTCTCCCCCGTTTCGTCGGTGTGATCGTGCAGGTAGTTCCAGATCAAAACCCCGTGCGATAGCCGCGCTTCGGCGCTTTCCGGCTCGGCCGCAATCCTTTTCTCGTACCAGCCCTTGGCCTCGTTGAAGCGCCCGGTTTTCGCGGCGATGATCGCCAGCGTGTTCAAGGCCTGGGGGTCGGGTGGAACGGATTCGGTCGCCGGCTTGAAAAAAGCGACCGCATCGTCGTACTTGCCGGTGTCGACGAAGGTCTGCACCAGGAAGACCTTGGCGCGTTCGTCCTTCGGCTTGAGCTTCAGATATCGCTCGAAAGCGTGGATCGCATTCGTCGCCGCGGCGTTTGCCGCCGTGCTGCTGGGCGCCATCCGGTAGAGCGAGAGATTGGC
>WNFF01004673.1_pt1 | contig 20209 bp, 18 predicted proteins | sample 5400441 | NCBI WGS metagenome assembly WNFF01 (sample SAMN13153345, study PRJNA577476) | soil metagenome | isolation source: 120 cm saprolite under Douglas fir tree site 2 hole 3 replicate 1 | place: USA:California | collected 2015-04-18
ATTAGGCGCCGATTCTGCCCGCGCAGCCGATGGCTCACGACGGCGAGGACCGCCAGCAGGCCGAGCGCGGCGAGCAAGGCGATGGGCTGCCAGCCCTGCAAGATCTCGAGAGTGCCGAGCATGTCCGCCCCGCGCCTGGAATGCCCGCCGAGTATCCCCTTCTTCGCTTGCCGCAAGGTTAAATTTCGGCTTCGGCGGCCTCGCCGGTCAAAAGCTTGATGCTTTCAGGCGATTTATCCCTCCGCGCGAGCGGCAGGGCTCGAGGTTCTGGACTTTCACGGCCTGACTTCGTCTTATCGCAACCGGTCGGCGACCGCGACATCGGGTCAAAGGGAGAGCGCGCCCGGCATGAGGTCAGTTCTGCGCCGCGCCCCGCCCGCTCGAGTCTGGTGGTACGCCGCCATGGCGGCAGGCGGATTCCTGTTCGGGCTGTGGGGCGATCGGCGGCCGTTCGGGAGCGATGTGCTCACCCATCCGCTCGTGCTGTTCTTTGCCGGCGTCGCCGTTGCGCTGCTCGTGCTGCGCATCGGGCGGGCGCGACCGATTCCGGAGCTGATTCCGGAGCGCGCGCTCGTCGCCGGGTGCTTGATCGGAGCGGTGGCATTCCTGGTCGGGAATTGGGTTGCCGCCCGCGTAGCGTTCCCGCTCGCTTGAATCCGCCCGGGTGGCTTCGGCTTTCGTTCGAAACCGCGGCGCCGAGGTCGCGCCGCGAACATTGCGGCATTTTCTGGAAAACCCGCACTTGATCCGGCACGGGTCGGGTAGCGGAAGACGCGGTTTTCCACAGAAAACGCGGCCAGCCAAACGATCCAACGGACCGCTGACCATCGCGTTTGCAACCGCGCGACGATCGACATGGGGGCTTGCGGCAGCAGTATGGCGACGCGGTGTCGAATTAACGCGATCGCAACGTTAATGCAGCAATAAGAATTGGTGTCGCATTTGTGCCATCACGGCGCCTTGTGCCGACGGGAATATGTTGCGTCTTGGGGAGTCGGGGTAATCGAACGGATGGCTGCGTCATGCGACAGGCCGGAGGTCACCTTCGGCCTCGGCGTCCTGATGATATTGCTGCTGCCGAGCGAGGTCGGTAACCAGGACCTCGCCGCGCTGCTCGCGCGTCAGCCGGCGGCCGTCGAGCGCTCGTACAAGAGCGCCATCGCCTCGACCTTCGCTACCCTCCAGGCGTCGAGGTTGAGCATCCCGCACCCGGTCGGCACCGAGGTTCCCTCGTCGTTCGGCTATACGCTGGTCGGGCTCGATCCGGGCAACGCCGATATCACCGGTTCGATTCGAGAACGCCTGCTCGGCGAGGATGCGCTGCTGGCGAATCGATCCGACGCCCAGATGGTGGACCGCAGCCGCAAAGGCGATTACGGCTTCGATCGCAAGGGTGACCGCACGATCGCGCTCAAGGGCGACCGGCTCGGCCCGGCGCCGGACGGCGCGCCCGACGGGCAGCCCCAGGAGCGCCAGGCGCTTGCCCTCGCGCAACCTGCGCCGCCGCCGAAGGCGCCGCCGTCACCTGCGCCCTCGGTCGCGAGGCAAGCCAAGACTACCGGACCGGCGCGCGACAACGCACGATCCGGCCGCGGCCGGGTTGCGGCGCCGGCCGCGGAGGACGCCGAGCGCCTCGAGCAGCCGGCGCCAGCGCCCGAAGAGCAGGGCCGCTATTCGCTTGCAAGCGCGGGAGACTATCGCCCTGCCGCGGTCGCACCGAAGCGGCCGGCCGCGCGCTCCGCCGCCCGCGCGCCCGCAACTGCGCGCGGCGATCGCGAGGGCGCCGACGCTCCGTCGGTCGAGCGGCTCGCCTTTGCGTCGGCCGACGTCGATCCGACGCTGCGCGCGGCGCGGCTCTACTTCAGCATCGATCCGCTCGGGCAGAAGCTCGGCGCCATCGAGCCCTGGGCGCCCGGCGAGGAACCGAGGTTCGACGATCCGCCGTCCGCCGGCGTCAAGCTCGCGGCGCTGCCGCCGGGGGCGCTGCCCAGCGACTTCGGAGGCATCGTCGACGCCCCGGTCGAGCGCGCAGCCCTGCCGCCGCTGCCGTCCGAAGGCGGACAGACGATCGCGCCCAAGGGCGAGGTCACCGGGCACGACCAGCGGCCAATGTCGCCGGCCGATCGGCTCGGGCTCGAGGGAAAGGGTCTCGAGAAGGCCGAGAAATGCCTCGCCGAAGCGATCTACTTCGAGGCGCGCGGCGAAGCCGTGCGCGGCCAGATGGCGGTCGCCCAGGTCATTCTCAACCGCGTCTTCTCGGGCAAATATCCGAACAGCGTCTGCGGCGTCGTCTACCAGAACGCCAACGGCCGCCGCTACCGCTGCCAATTCACTTTCGCCTGCGACGGCATTCCCGACGTCATCCGCGAGCCGGACATGTGGGAGCGGGCGAAGACGATTTCTACCGAAATGCTCGCCGGCAAGCTGTGGCTGCCGGAGATCGGCAAGGCCACGCACTACCACGCCTATTGGGTGCACCCGGGCTGGGTGCGCGAGATGAGCAAGATGTACAAGCTCGGCGTCCACACTTTCTATCGGCCGCGCGCCTGGGGCGACGGCGCCGACGCGCCGGAATGGGGCAGCGCCGAGGCGACGTCGGAGGCGGCGAAGAAGCTCCTGGAGCAGGCGAAGAGCAGCGCCGAGGAGAAGTCCGGAGAGCAGGCGAAGAAGCTTTAGGTTCTTCTGCGTCGCGCACTGCAGGGCAGGCGGCGCGCGTTTGCCGCCCCTGCGTCGTCCGTGGAATCACATCTCGATGTCCAGCGCCACGTCGAGATTGGGCGCCGAGTGGGTGATGAAGCCCGACGAGGCATAATCGACCCCGGTCGCGGCGATCTCGGCGATCGTTTCGAGCGTGATGCCGCCCGATGCCTCGAGCGGGATCCTGCCGGCGACCATCTCGACCGCCTTGCGCATGATTGCCGCATCCATGTTGTCGAGCAGCACCGCGTCGGCGATCCCGACCGCGAGCACCTCGCCGAGCTGGTCGAGGGTATCGACCTCGATCTCGATCTTGACGAGATGGCCGGCGGCGGCCTTCGCGCGCTCGAGCACGGGCCTTATGCCGCCGGCGACCGCGATGTGATTGTCCTTGATCAGGATGGCGTCGTCGAGGCCGAAGCGGTGGTTGAAGCCGCCGCCGCAGCGCACGGCGTACTTCTCGAGCGCGCGCAGCCCGGGCGTGGTCTTGCGGGTGCAGCAGATGCGCGTGCGCGAGTGGCCGACGCGGCGGACGAATTCATGCGTCGCGGTCGCCACCCCGGAAAGGCGGCCGAGCAGGTTGAGCGCCACGCGTTCGGCCGAAAGCACGGCGCGCGCCGCTCCCGTCACCGTCATCAGCGCCGTCTTCGCCTCGACGCTGACGCCGTCGCGCCGATCGGCCGCGATGGCGATGTCCGGCGCGAGCTTTCGGAACGTCGCGGCAACGAGCGGCAGGCCTGCGATCACGCCCGCTTGGCGCGCGACGACGACCGCCCGCGCGGGCGTGTCGGCAGGGATGGTCGCGATCGAGGTGACGTCGCCGGCGCGGCCGAGATCCTCGGCGAGCGCGCGCATCACGACGGCGTCGATCTCGAGCGGCGACAGAAACGCATCGGGGCAGAGCAGGGAGGCGGTCATCGTCCGTGTTCCGGATGACAATTTTCTGCGGCAGTCGTCCCCGCGAAAGCGGGGACCCATATTCCTGAGTCGGTAGTTAGGGCTCCTGCTTTCGCGGGAACGACAGCGCGGAGGATGCATCGACTCATCATTTCATGATGAGCCTGCGCTGTCAGCGCTCCCCTCATGCCGGCCTTGGCGTTACCTGGACCGGGCATCCGCGCCTCTAAGCCGCGGCCGCAATACATGAGAAAAACTAAATCATCATGCGAGAACTTATCGTTTGTCAGTGGGCAAGTCTGAGCCGAATCTCGAGGGCGGAGGAATGAAAAACACTCAAATATGAGGCCGGCTGCCATGCGTGGAAGGGATGCGGGCTTTGTTCAAGATTCGTTTGGAGGAGCGTCGACCACGCCATAAAAGCTTACGCGGCGGGGGATTGCATCCGCCCGACCACTCGAGAAGGCAATCCGGGCGGGAGCCGGTTTCCTGCTCCCGTCTCGACCGCCCTTTTCGCCGTTGCCGAGGGGGGGGACTCCTTCCGAGACAGGTGCCATGGCCATTTCACTTCCATCGAGCTCTCGCGGCGCAACGATTGGCTGGCGCACGCCGGTCGTGATCGTGCTGTGCGGCTGTCTCATCTCGATGCTCAGCTTCGGTCCGCGCGCCACGCTCGGGCTGTTCCTGACGCCACAGTCGCGGGCCAACGGCTGGGATCGCGACGTGTTCGGGCTCGCGATCGCGATCCAGAACATTCTGTGGGGCATGGGTCAGCCGCTCGCCGGCGCGCTGGCCGATCGCTTCGGGATCGCGCGGGTGCTGTGCGGCGGCGGAATTTTCTATGCGCTCGGCCTCGCGACGATGGCCTACGCGACCACGCCGCTGCTGCTCGATCTATCGGCCGGCGCCTTGATCGGCTTCGGCCTCGCCGGCTGTTCCTTCAGCGTCGTGCTGTCGGCGTTCGGCAAGCTCCTGCCCGAAGGTTGGCGCACGCTCGCCTTCGGCGCCGGCGCAGCCGCGGGCTCGTTCGGCCAGTTCCTCTACGCGCCGCTCACCGTGTCGCTGATGGACGCGCTCGGCTGGCAGCAGACGCTCGCGACCTTCGCGCTCGTCATGCTGCTGGTGCTGCCGCTCTCGCTCGCGCTCGCAACGCGGGGCACCGCGCAGGGCGGGCACGGCGCGCCCCAGCAATCGCTGCCGCAGGCGCTGGCGGAGGCCGTCGCGCATCGCTCCTATGTCCTCCTCGTGCTCGGCTTCTTCACCTGCGGCTTCCAGCTCGCGTTCATCACGGTCCACATGCCCGCCTACCTGATCGATCGCGGGCTGTCGGCGGAAGTCGGCGGCTGGACCATCGGAGTGATCGGGCTGTTCAACATCGTCGGCTCGCTGATGTCGGGCTGGCTGAGCAATTTGATGCCCAAGCGCTACATCCTCTCGATCATCTATTTCGGACGCGCGCTCGCGGTGCTCGCTTTCATCATGCTGCCGGTCACGCCGCTGTCCGCGATTCTGTTCGGCGCCGTCATGGGATTCTTCTGGCTGTCGACGGTGGCGCCGACCAACGGCATCATCGCCTTGATGTTCGGCACGCGCTGGCTCGCCACGCTCGCCGGGCTCGCGTTCTTCAGCCACCAGGTCGGCGGCTTTCTCGGCGTGTGGCTCGGCGGGGCGGTGTTCGTGCGCACCGGCTCCTACGATGCGGTCTGGTGGCTCGCGGTCCTGTTCGGCGTGCTCTCGGCGGTGATCAATCTGCCGATCGTGGAGCAGCCGGTCGTCCGTCCGGCCGCGGTTCCTGCCTGACGACTGACGACGACAGACGACAGACGACGGAACACAGAGGACGAACAACAGTGGACGCAAAGGCAACCGAGGGTCAGTCCATCCGTCCTCCGTCGTCTGTCGTCTGTCCTCCGACTTGGCGCACGCCCCTCGTCGTCCTGCTGTGCGGCTGCCTGATCGGAGTCCTCGGATTCGGCGCGCGCGCCGGGCTCGGGTTCTTTCTCACCCCGATGTCGAGCGCGCACGGCTGGGGCCGCGACGTGTTCGCGCTGGCGCTCGCGATCCAGATGCTGCTGTGGGGCGCCGCGCAGCCATTGGCCGGCGCGATCGCGGATCGCTTCGGCGCCATGCCGGTGCTGAGCGCGGGAGCGCTGCTCTACGCGCTCGGTCTCGCGTCGATGGCCTACGCGGCGACGCCCACGATGCTTCATCTCACCGCCGGCGTGGTGATCGGCTTCGGGCTCGCCGGCGCCTCGTTCACCGTCGTGATCGGCGCGTTCGGCCGGCTGATGCCGCCGCAGTGGCGCTCGATCGCGTTCGGCATCGGCACCGCCTCCGGCTCGTTCGGACAGTTCCTGTTCTCGCCGCTCACGGTCGCGCTGATCGATCAATTCGGCTGGCAGCACACGCTGGTCATCTTTGCCGCGGTCGTGCTGCTGATCGTTCCGCTCTCGCTGGCGCTGGCGGCACGGTCGGAGGCGCCGGCGGCGGGAGCCGCCGCCCAGCAATCGGTGACGCAGGCGCTCGCCGAAGCCCTCGGCCACGGCAGCTATGTGCTCCTGGTGCTGGGCTTCTTCACCTGCGGGTTCCAGATCTTCTTCGTCGCCGTGCACCTGCCGGCCTACCTGCTCGACCGCGGTCTGCCGGCCTGGACCGGCGGCTGGGCGCTCGCGGTCATCGGCCTCTTCAACATCATCGGCGCGGTCGGCGCCGGCTGGCTCTCCGCCGCGATGCCCAAGCGCTACATCCTGTCGCTGATCTATTTCGCCCGCGCGGTCGCGATCCTCGTCTACATCATGCTGCCGCCGAGCGCGCTCGCGACCCTCGTCTTCAGCGCCGTGCTGGGCCTGCTCTGGCTCTCGACCGTGCCGCCGACCTCGGGGCTGGTCGTCGTCATGTTCGGCACGCGCTGGCTCGCCATGCTGTTCGGCTTCGCATTCTTCAGCCACCAAGTCGGCGGCTTCCTCGGCGTGTGGCTGGGCGGCGTGCTGTTCGAGCGGACCGGGTCCTACGACGCGGTCTGGTGGCTGTCGATCCTGTTCGGACTTCTCTCGGCGGCGATCAATCTGCCGATCGTGGAGAAACCGGTGGTGCGTCTCGCGCCGGCCTGACGGCGGACGATGGACAGACGACCGGCGACGAGAATACTCGGTCGTCCGTTCTCGGTACGCCGAGACATCCGATCCATTCTCAGTTCGGGAGATACCCGTGGCGACCTTCAAGGCGATCGTCATCGACAAGACCGAGGCCGGGCAGACGATCGGCCTTTCCGATTTCGACGAGAGCAACCTCATGGCCGGCGACGTCACCGTCCGCGTCGAATGGTCGACGCTCAACTACAAGGACGGCCTCGCGGTCACCGGCAAGGCTCCGGTCGTGCGCCGCTTCCCGATGATCCCGGGCATCGACTTTGCCGGCACCGTCGAGGCCTCGAGCCATCCCGGATGGAAGCCGGGCGACCAAGTGATCCTCAACGGCTGGGGCTGCGGCGAGAGCCATCTCGGCGCCTATGGCGAGAAAGCGCGCGTGAAGGGGGATTGGCTGGTGCGCCTGCCCGCCGGCATGAGCGCGCGCGAGGCGATGGCGATCGGAACCGCGGGCTACACCGCCATGCTGGCGGTGATGGCGCTCGAGCGCCACGGCCTCACGCCGGAAAGCGGGCCGGTGGTGGTGACCGGCGCCGCCGGCGGTGTCGGCTCGGTCGCGGTCGCAATTCTTGCCCACCGTGGCTTTCAGGTCACGGCCTCGACCGGCCGCCCGGGCGAGGCCGAGTACCTGAGAAAGCTCGGCGCGAGCGAGATCGTCGAGCGCAACGAGCTCGCGGGCCCCGTAAAACCGCTGGGAAAAGAGCGTTGGGCCGGGGGCATCGATGCGGTCGGCTCAACCACGCTCGCCAACGTGCTCTCGATGACGCGGTATGGCGGTGCGGTCGCGGCCTGTGGACTTGCCGGCGGCTTGGATTTGCCGACCACGGTCGCTCCCTTTATCCTGCGCGGGGTTTCGCTCTACGGCATCGATTCAGTCATGCGTCCGAGGGCGGATCGGGAGCTGGCGTGGCGTCGTCTGGCGAGTGAGCTTGATCGGGGCAAGCTGGCGCAGATGACGAGCGAGATCGGGCTCGGCGAGGTGATCGGGGCGGGGCGCACCATCGTCGAGGGGCGGGTTCGGGGTCGAATCGTGGTGAAGATCGGGTAAACGATTTGTCGACCAAGGTCGGGCATGATCGCGCCTGATTCGCATGGTTAAGGAGCGCTTACCAGCGCCGTCAGGGGTATCGGGGGAGGTCGGTATGATTGCGCGGTTCGTGATTGTATTGATGAGCTGGCTCGCCGCCGGCGCGGCATGGGCCGAACCCATGAGCCCCGATGCGGCGCGGCGGTTCGTGGCCGGCAAGCTGTTCGCGTTCAACTGTTTCGACGGCTCGCGCGGCGCCGGCCGCATCTACGGCGACGGCTCGGTCATCGGCACCGTCCAGTTTCACGGCGCCGGCCCGGTGCGCTCGGTGTGGCTGCCGGCGGGTACGCTGCAGGTCAGGGGCCAGGCGATCTGCGCGTCGCTCAAGGGCATGGCGTTCGAGCCGTGCTTCAATCTCGATCGCACCGGCGAGGGGAGCTTCCGCGGCTCGCTATCGGGCTTCGGCATCGCCTATTGCGATTTCACCCGCCGCCAGCTCTACGCCGGCATGGGCGCGCGGCGCCATGAGCCGGTGCCGCCGACGAACTCGGTCGCGGGCGCCGAGTAGTACCATCAGCACTGCCGCTCGACCTGTAATTCGCGCGCCATCGCGAGCGCGTCAGCTCGGCGCCACGACCGTCGCCGCGCGACGCGGAAACAACAGCCGCTGGTAGAGCCACCCGATTCCGAGCAGCACGATGCCGAGCCCGATGAAGGAGAGGCCCTGGTAGATGCCGGTCAGATCGCGCATGTCGACCAGGAACACCTTGAGCACGGTGAGGATCACCACCGCCGCCGACGCGAACCGCACCGCCTGCGAGCGCAGCCACACGCCGACCGCCAGCAGCACGACGCCGAACGCGAGCCAGACCGCGGAATAGGTGTATTGCTCGGCAGCGCCGGTCGAGCCGCGGTTGAGCACCGCGCCGTGATAGAGGGTGCGCACCTCGAGCGAGAGATAGAGGAGCGCGAGCGCGACCGCGACCACCGCCGCGGCCGCGCTGTAGCCTTGCGGCCGCACGCCGCGGGTGAGGAGCGCGAGCGCCGCCGCCAGCACCGCCGGCAGGGCGTAGCCGAGCAGGATCAGGTTGACGAAGGGGCCGCCGACCGGCTGGCCGGTGACCAGCGGATTCTCGGTCAGGCCGAGCCCGAGCACGATGCCCAGGAGCGTCAGCGCGGCGAGCAGGAGCGCGCCGACGTCGTGGACCACGCTCCCGGTGCGCAGCCGCAGCCGCTCGAGCCCGATCGTCATCGCGAGCCCGACGCAGACCTGCAGCGCGACCTCGGCGAGGCTCGCGGAGGCGCGATAGACGTCGCCCTGATTGACGACGTGGCGGATCTCAAGGAACGCGGTAAGCACGGTGAGCAGGATGGCGCCGGAATCGACCGTGCGCGCCGGCGCATCGTCGGCGCGCCGGCGCAGCAGGGTGGCGCCGAGCCAGAAGGCGGCGGCGGGAATGCCGTAGCCGTAGAGCAGCCAATTGAAGATCGGGGCGAGCACGCGCAGCGCCGGCAACGGGCGGCGCAGCGATACCCAGGCGATGCCCGGCACCATCAGCGCGAGACCGACCGTGAGCCAGCCCTTCTCCAGCGCCATGGTGAGCGCGAGCGCGAGCGCGGCGACCGCGCCAGTCGCGAACAGCGCACCCGCGCCCGCGAGCCCCGGCCGCGGCGCGCGCCTGCCCAGCATCTCGGTCGCGAGCGCATTGAGCGTCGCGAGCAGCAGCGCGAGGCCCGCGAACGGCACCGACGGCTCGAGCCTGGCGATGCGGTAGTAGAGCGCGGCGAGAATGGCGATCGGCGCGAAGACAGCGGCGGCACTCCACAGGATCGGCACGATCGGCCGCTCCGAGCGGCCCTGCGCGAGGTAGCCGGCGCCCCCGAACAGGAGCGCAAAGCCTGATCCGAGCGCGAGATGCCAACCGAGCTCGGCCCGTTCCGGCTCCGGCACCGCGCCCGCCACCGGACCCGAGGGCAGCACGAGCTGCGCGAGGTCGAGAGCGAGCGCCCAGCGCACGATCACCAGCACGGCGAGCACCGCCGCCGCGGGGACGGCCGCCGCCGCGGCGTCCGTCCGCCAGGCGATCATCACCGTTGCGACCACCAGTGCGACGAAGGTTGCAAGCGCGAGCGGATCGTGCCGGCTTGCCAGCACCAGCAGGGCGGCGACCACGAGATAGCCCCCGAGCGCCGCCGACGAGACCCCGTCGATGCGGCCGGGCGAGGCGTCGGGCCCGAACAGCAGGCCCGCCACGATCAGCAGCGCAGCTAACGCGAAGTCGACGAGCACGTAGAAGGCGTGCGCGCCGAGCGCATCGACGCTGACCACGCCCAATCCGGGCAGGGTCCAGAGCGCGCTGAACGCGACCGCCGTGATCGCGAGCCAGCGCCACATCCGCACCCGCGCGAGCGCAAAGGCGGCGGCGGTCACGATCGCGAGGTAGAGGTAGAGCGACCAGTAGTCGGCCTTGCCGGAAGCGACCAGCAGCGGCGTCACATAGGCGCCAACGAGGCCGAGGCCGGCGAGCGCCGGCCCGTGCAGCAGCGCGGCGGCGAGCGTTGCGAGCGCCACCACGCCGAGCAGGACGAAGGCCACGCCGGGCGCGAGGAAATCGTAGAGCGCGTAGGCGGAGTAGACGTCGGCATAGGCGACGGTGGTACCGGCCGCGGTCAGGATGCTCGGGATGTGCGCCGTCGGCAGCCCGGCTACACCGGACAGCCGCTCGCTCCGGCGCGCCCATTCGCCGGCGACGATGAGCGCGACGGCGAGCAGCGCGCCGAGCGCGACGCGCACGGCGGGACCGATGAGGCCCTGCTCGATCGAATAGCGCACGAGAAAGATGCCGCCGAGCGCGAGCGCAACTCCGCCGACCCAGACCGCCCATTGCGTACCCAGCCGTTCCTCCAGGCTCATCGTGGGCGGCGTGGCGGCAATCGGCGGCACGGTTGCGGCGGGCGGCGGAGGCGGCGCGGCGGGCGGCGGCACGGGCGCAAGGACGATCGGCTCGCGCTCGGGCGCCGGCGGCGGCGCGGCCGGCGGCGCGGGTTCGGATATCGGCGGCGCAGGCGCCGGGGCCTGATGCGGCGCGGCTGCCGCCGGCGCGCCGCGCTCGAGCACCGCAAGCCGCAGCTCGAGCCGGCTCAATCGGTCGCCGAGCCCGATCGTCCGCACCAGCGCGACGATGGCGAGGACCGGGACGGCGAGCAGCAACAATCCGATGAGAGCGAGCAGCGATTCCATGCATGCCCCGCGCAGCCGAATCGATGCTATCCGAAATCGCGTCGGTTGGCTCGGGCGGCAGTCGTGGCGGCGCCGGTGCGCAGCTAATCGATCTCGAGCCGGAACGGGTCGGCTTCGAACGCCATCATGCCGCGCCCGATCGAATCGATCGCCTTCACCATGCGCCCGTCGCGGGCCAGCATGCGGTCGGCGAGCGACACGATGCGGATGTTGGGCGTGGCGGTGGCCGAGGCGCAGCGCAGCGCCTGCGCGATCGCGAGCTCGTCGCGGCGCGGATTGAGCGCGCAGGCCGCGACAAAGGCGCCCGCGGTCGAGCGGCTGATGCCGGCATAGCAATGCACCACCATCGGCTTGGCGCGGTTCCAGCCGCGCACGAAGTCGATCAATCTCGCGACGTGCCCGTCGCAGGGAATGACGTAGCCGTCCATGGGCGCAGTGATGTCGTCCATGCCGAGAATGAGATGATTGGCGGCATCGACGGTCCTCGGCCGCTCGACCCGGTCGGTGTCCTTGAGCAGGGTGACGACGTGCCCGGCGCCGGTCTCTTCGACCGTCTCGTAAAGGCGTGAAAGGGAGCAGACGTGGATCATCGGTTTGGTCAGGGGTTGAACGACATATATATGACGGCGAATCTCGACGCGAAAGCGTCAGCCGAGCTTGGCGAAGCGGTCGAGATAGCGCTGCTCGGCCGTTTCGGCCGGCCAGGGCTTGAGGTAGTCGCGCTCGACCGCAGCGGAGAATTTGGGCGCCGATCCGAAGAACCGGCGCGCCTCGCTCGCGGAAAACCCGGCGAGCCGCGTCGCCTCGAGATAGGCGGCGCAGCGATCCGCGGCCTTGATCAGGGCGGCGAGCTCGGGCGGCAGGACCGCGGGCAGGCCGAAGCGCAGGTGGATGGCGGCGAGCAGCCGCGCCTCGACCACCTTGTAGCCCTCGCCGATCACCGCCTTGAACGGCGAGATCATGTCGCCGATGACGTATTCGGGGGCGTCATGCAGGAGAACCGCCAGGCGGCCGCGGCGGTCGAGGCGCGCGCGCTGCCGGGCGATGGTCTCGACCAGCAGCGAATGCTGGGCGACCGAGAAGATCTGCGCGCCTTCGGTCTGGCCGTTCCAGCGCGCGACGCGGGCAAGACCGTGGGCGATGTCCTCGATCTCGACGTCGAGCGGCGAGGGATCGAGCAGGTCGAGCCGACGTCCCGACAGCATGCGCTGCCAGGCGCGAAACGCCGGCGGGCGCGGTCGCGGCGCGGCAGGCATCTCAGTGCCCGGCGCGCCCGGCCAAGGCCGCGTGCCGGTGGCAGCTCACCACATGGTCGTTGACCATGCCGGTCGCCTGCATGAAGGCGTAGACGATGGTCGGCCCGCAGAACTTGAAGCCGCGACGCGTAAGCTCCTTGGAGATCCGGCGCGACAATTCGGTTTCCGCCGGCACCTGCGTGGTCGAGCGGAAGCGGTTCACCTTCGGCTTGCCGTCGAGGAAATCCCAGAGCAGCCGCGAGAAGCCCGGACCCTTCTCCATGACGTCGAGATAGGCGCGCGCGGAGAGCACCGTGCCCTCGATCTTCATGCGGTTGCGCACGATGCCGGCGTCCTGCATGAGCTTGTCGACCTTGCGCGGCGTGTAGCGCGCGATTTTCGCCGGCTCGAAGCCGTCGAAGGCGCGGCGGAAGTTTTCGCGCTTGCGCAGGATCGTGATCCATGAAAGCCCGGCCTGGAAGCCGTCGAGGACGAGCTTCTCGAACAGCGCGCGATCGTCGTATTCCGGCACGCCCCATTCCTCGTCGTGATAGGCGACGTAGAGCGGATCCTGCTTCGGCCAGGGGCAGCGGGCGAGGCCGTCGGGGTGGCGGAGCGAAGCACTCATTCCGCGGCCTTGCCCTCGCCGGGGAAGGGAAAGCGCGCCCAGGCCGGCTTGACCAGCCGCATCCTTGCGTCGCCGGCGATCAGCGGCTCGCCGGCGGCGAGCGCGTCGGCGGTGCGGTCGAGGCGGAGCAGGGCGAGCCCGCGCCCTTGCGCGGTCGAGCCGAGGGTGCCGAGGGCTTTTTCGCCCGCGCTCACCGGCGTCCCGGCCTCCGGGGCAAAGCCGTCATAGCTCACCGGCACCACCCGCGTGCGCGCCGTGCCGCGGTGCTCGATGCGCGAGACCACCTCCTGGCCGACGAAGCAGCCCTTGTCGAAGTCGACGCCGCCGAGCTGATCCATGTCGGTCTCGTGCGGGAAGGCATCGCCGTAGATGAAGTCGAGCCCGCCGCGCGGGACGCCGAGCGCGATCCGGCGCGCCTCGTAGGCATCGGGCGCGGTGAGCTCGGCGCCGAGGTCGGCGGCGGCCTTGTCGGCGAGGTGGGGCGGCAGCATGCAGCGTGCGCCCAGGTCCGGCAGCCGCGGGTCGCCGTAGCAGAGGCCGTATTCGGTCAAGCCGCCGCCGTTCCAGATCGCGAGCACGCCGAGCGTCTCCGACAAGTCCTCGACGACCACCGGGGCGCGCAGCTTGTAGAAATTGAGCCGTTGCACCAGCGTCATGGCGAGCGCGCGCGGGCAATCGAGAAAGAAGCCGCCGCCGTCGCCGGGCGACGCCTCGGCCAGGATGAAATCGACGATGATCTTGCCTTGCGGGGTCAGCAGCGCGCCGAAGCAGGCGTGCTCCGGCGTCACCTTGGCGATGTCGCTGGTGATCAGGCCGTTGAGGAATTTGCGTGCGCCGTCGCCGGCGACCTTGACCACGCCACGGTCGGGAAGAAGCGCTGCCTTCATGATCGGTCTTGGTGGTCGCTGTCGGATGATTTGCCGGACGTCGCCGCTAAACGTAAGGCGACCGTCGCGCGGTCACAAGAGCGGCATTCTGAAACGACTCGAAGCGGTCAGTCCCCGGCGACGAAGAACTGCCAGCTGCCGTCGGCGCCGATTCCGAGCCGGTAGAAGGAATAGGCCCCGAAGGCGGTCATGTCCTTGTAGTCGGCGCCGGTGATGATCCGGAACAGCTCGACCCTTTGCTGCGGGGTCAGCGCCTTGAGCGACATGCGCACGAAATAGGGCCATACATAGGCTTCCTGCCCGGTGCCGTCGTCGACGCGCACGAAGCCGGTCTCGAGGATGGTGACCAGGATGGAAAGCACCTCGACGCCCTCGGAATCCGGATAATTCGCCTTCCAGAAGGCGATCGGATCCTTCTCGTCGGTAAACGAGAAGATCGTGTCTTTCATCAAGGCCGCGAGATTGCCCAGGTCGCCGCTCCTCGCCGCGGCCAGGATGCGCTCGCGGGTGCGCGCGACCGGCGCCGGCAACCGGGTGAGATCGGTGATGATCTCGGCAGGGGTCGAGGACGGGATGAACCGACTCTTGTCTTTGTCGGCCGCGGTTCCCTTGGGCGCCGGCTGGCCGGGCGGCGAAGGAGCGGCGGGCGGCTTGATCGTCTCGGTGCGAATGGTCGTTTGCGCAAGGGCGCCCCCGCCGGCGACGAGCGCCAGCGCGAGCAGGCCGACATGAATGCGCAGCGGCATGGGATGTGGCCGATCGGAATCGGCGCGAGCTTATCAGAGTCGCGGATCCGGTGGCCACATCCGTCGCGGCATCGGCCGCGGCTTGGCGGCGCCTACTGCCGTGCCACGCTCAGCGAGAACTCGCCATTGCGAATGCGCAGCGCAAGACCCTCGGCAAAGCGTGCAGCCGCCTCCTCGCCATAGGTCGAGACGAATTCGGCAAAGGCGGCGAACAGGCAGGCCTGCGCCAGGCAATCCCCGTCGATCCCGTCGATGCGGGCTTCGACCCAGGCCTCGTGCAGGTAGCCGAACGCGGCCCGTTTCTGTTCATGGTCCAGGACCGGCCCCGGAGCCTCGATCACGTGTGTCGTCATGCCCGCTATTGTCGCACCCAACCCGCTTTTGCAGCCCAAGTCGCTCCTGCGCCGAGTCGACTTGCGGCCCTCCCCCGACGGCCCGGTCCAGCACGGGCCGGCACGTTAGCACGCGTCGCGCGGCGGCCTAGGTGGCACCTTTAGAAACGGTTAATGGGCGGGCGCCGCAAGCACGCGGCCCGGATGCAAAAGCGCCGACACTGCGGCCGCGGATCGTGGTAACCGTGCGAATCGACAGTAGGGCGGAGGGAAAAACGGTGGCGCGCGGCGGGACGCCCTTGCGAGGCGCGGCGGCTCTGATCGCCGCGATGATCTTTTTTGCTTGGCCGGCCGGCGCGCAGGAGGCGCCCGCTCCGCTCACCGCGGACTGGCTCGCCCGTGCGCGTATCGCCGGGGCCGATCTCCCCAGGAACATGACCGCGGCCCAGATCGAAAGCGGCCTCGCCGCCCTGGCCGCCCAGGACGTCTCGGTGGTGGAAGCCGATTCCGACCTGTCGCGGTTCCTGACCGACGCGGAATTCGAGGCGGAGCTCGACCTGATGCGGCGGTACACCGCCGCCGCTCATCGCTTGGGGCTGAAGGTCGTCTGGTACTATCCGACGCTCGAGGTGCTCAGCCCCAATGCCGGGCGCGGCCGCCCGACCATGTACCAGGCTCACCCGACCTGGGTGCAGCGAGGTCTCGACGGCAAGCCGAACGTCTTCTACGGCGGCAAAGGTTCCCGCGCCAAGGTGCAGGTGCATTGGGTGAAGCAGGGCACCGAGAGCGCCTGGATGTCGTTGCATTCGCCCTATGCGGACCTCTTCGTCGGCCGTGTCCAGAAGATTGCGGCAACGGGAGTCGACGGCATCTGGCTCGACGTTCCGCTCTACAGCGAGCTCGGTGCCGTCTGGCCCGACGCCGGCGATGCCGCGGCCGCCAAGTTCAAGGCCGATTCCGGCATGCCGGTGCCCAAGCGCGTGGACTGGGCCGATCCGGTCTGGCGGCGATGGATCGCTTGGCGCTACGGCGAAATCTCGAGCTTCCTCCTGCGGGTCAAGGACGCGGCGAAGGCGGTGTCGAGCGGCATCAGCATCATCGTCGAGACCGTGACCCTCGACTACGATATGGCGACGCTGCTCGGGCTCGACGGCAGCATGCTCAAGACTGCCCCCGACGTCATCCAGGCCTGGGAGGTCGACGCGGTCAGCGACGAGACGGCGATGCGCGGCGCGCGGCCCGACGACTGGATCAGCCTGATCGGCATGTCGAAATTCGCCAAGGCGGCGTCCGGGCAGAAACCGTCTTGGATGTTCACCTATGGCAAGGAGCCCGACGACGGCCTGTTGGTCATGGCCGAGGCGCTGGCGGCGGGAAATCATCCCTACGAGACGAAAATCCCGCAGATGACCACCACGGTCGGGGCGCCTTACCGCAAGCGGATGTTCTCCTGGATCAAGCAGCAGGAGCTGCGCTTGTTCGCCTCGAGCTCCGCCGCCCGGGCCGCCGTCTATTTCTCGCCCGAGAGCCGCGACTATCTCGACAAGGCCGCCGGGACCGGTCTCTACGCGACCGTCAAGCGCGCCGACCAGGCCTGGTGGTCGGACGCCGCCGAAGACAGCGTTTATTCGCTCACCTACCTCGCCGAATACCGCGGCATCATCAAATGGCTGGCGCACAACCACGTACCGTTCGACATCGTCGTGCGCGCCGATCGCGATGAGCTCGCGCGCTACCAGGTCGTGATCGCGCCGGCGTTGGCGGCGATCTCCGATGGCGCCGCGCGGACGCTCGACCGATACGTCGCCGAGGGCGGCCATCTCATCGTCACCGGCCCCGCGCCGGCCGCTCTCGACGAATTCGGCGGCCGGCGCAGCGCGCCGATCTTGCGGTCGCTGGCGACGTCGTCGCCGCCTTCCGGGTCGACGCCGGTGGGCTCGGCGGTGCACGTCCCGCAATTGCTGGGGAAATCATACCTGGTGTCCGGCGCGCCCGCGGCGAGCCGTGCCATCGGCGAGTTGATCAATCGGTACTCTCGCTCGCCGCTCGAGACCGATGCCGGCCAGAACGTCCATGTGGAGCTGCGCCAGCGGGGCGACGAGACGCTCCTGCACCTGATCAATCCGGAGCGCCTGTGGAACAAGAATGCCCCGGAACGGCGCGACATCTGGGTCGGCCTTGCAATCCCGGCCGGGGCGACGGTGACTGCCGTCGAGCTCATCTCGCCCGAGACGGGTTCGGGACCGACAAGCCTGCCGTTCCGCGTCGACGGCGATCGGGTCACGTTCAGTGTCCCCCTGAAGGGCTATGCCATGGCGGTCGTGGCGCGCCGGGCGGGCGCGGCAAAGGCCGCCGAGCCCGCGGATGCGGCGTTGTTCCGCCCTTGATCGGCTGCCCAGATTTTTCCTTATTTTTCAATATACTAAAGTTTAATCGATCGGGGATCATGCTCGCCTTTACGATCTGCGACTTGGCAACGTGACATCCGTCATGGCCCGAGGGGATGGGCCGCCGGTCCGGTCGATTCGGGCGGGGACGCGGCCGCCATAGCGATAAAGCGGCGGCGGGCGAGGGGGCGTTTCTCACATGGCCGCAAGTCGAGCGGTAGCGATCGGCGCAGCAGGTAAGGCCATGCCCTTGCATCGGTCGCCTGCGCATGCGCGGCGGCCGCTATTGCGTGCGCCATTCATGCCGTTTCGCCCGCAAGCGATGCGGGCGCAGGCGCAGGCGCTGCGCTCCAATCCGTCCTTCAGGTTCGCCGTCATGCTGGCGGCGAGCGCGCTCGCCGGAGCCATCGTCACCGTGGTGCAGTGGCACGACGACAGTGGGTCGGTGCTCCAGCCCGACCGCACCGCCGCCCTCTCGGATCGGCCGGAGACCACCGTTTATCGGGCTGCCCCCGCACGCGATCGCTCGGCGCGCGGCTGGGAGTCGATGGAATCGGAAGGGGAGCGCGGGCCGCCGTCGAATTTTCCGCGCCGGGTCAAGACGGTGACGTTCACGCCTCCGGGCGAGGTAACAGCGGCGATCCCGCCCGCCGACGCGGTCCCGCGCAGCACGCCGTTACCGGCGCTCGGGCTGCCGATGGTCAAGAGCTGGCGCTATCAGCTCCAGAACATCAATCCGGCCGAGATCGCCGGCTCGTCGAGCGATCTCGTGGTGATCGATTCCAGCAGCGATGAGGGCGCGTTCTCGAAGGCCCAGGTCGAGCGCATGAAGCAGAAGCCGGACGGCTCGCGCCGCATCGTCCTCTCCTACATGAGCATCGGCGAGGCCGAGAACTACCGCTGGTACTGGTCGCAGCGCTCGTCGTCCTGGCTCGGCCCCGAGAATCGCCAGTGGCGCGGGAACTACGGCGTGCGCTTCTGGGATTCGGCCTGGCAGCAGATCATATTCACCTACACCGACCGCATCCTGGCCGCCGGCTTCGACGGCGTCTATCTCGACAAGGTCGACGAGTACGAGACCATGGGTCATCGCGACGAGATGGTCGAGTTCGTGTCGCGGATCGCGGCGCGCGCCAAGGCGCAGCGGCCCGATTTCCTGGTGGTCTCGCAGAACGGCGACCCGCTGCTCGTCGACGCCAAGTTCCGCCGCGCCATCGACGGCTTCGCCCGCGAGGACCTGTTCTACGGCGAGGACGGCGAAGGCAAGCGAAACAGCAACGAGGATATTCGCGATGCCGTGCGCCACCTGAAGATGCTCGCCGCCGAAGGCAAGCCGGTGTTCGTGGTGGAATATCCGCGCAACGACGCGCAGGCGCAGACGGCGCGGCGCGAAATCTCCGAGCAGGGCTTCATCGGCCTGATCGCCAAGCGCTCGCTCGGCGCGCTCTGAGCGGCGCACAGCGGCCGTCATTGCCGGGCTTGACCCGGCAATCCATCCGCTTTCGAAGAGTCTTTTGCGAAGAGGATGGATGCCCGGGTCAAGCCCGGGCATGACGACCTAGCCAAGCCGCCTATGCGCGTGCCCGGGGACGACTGCCGTCAATTCGCGTAGCGCGCCGTCATCTCGCGGGCGATCTTGGAGCCTTCCTCGAGGTAGCGGCGAATGACCAGGTCGGCGGCGGGCGTGCAGGTCCGGTAGGTCTGCTGGTAGCCGCGATAGCCGCGGTTGAAGCTGGCGATCATGCGGCTGCGGCGGTCGCCGGCGGGCGTCTCCGCGTCGACCAGGGCCTGCATCTCGTTGCGCCACTTCTGGCCTTCGTTGGCGCCGCAGATGTTGCGCAGATAGTGCAGGGCGCCGAGAATCTCGGCGAGCCGCTGCAGGCTGCCGTCGAAGGGCGCGGCGGCAACCTCGGCCCGCGCCGGCGCGGCGGATACCGCAAGCGCGATCGAGGCCACGATCAGGACGCGTCGTAACATGGAGGTGCTGCGCCGATATCGACCCGAGTGCGCGCGACGTCCTCGCATCATCGCGGCCCAACGCGACCGAAAAAAGGCACGTCCCGGGCGAGCGCAGCGGGCGAGACATCACCCCGCCTGCCGTAGCCGATCGAATGCCGCCGCGACGATCTCGGCCAGTCCGGGCGTCGTCGGCAGGCTGGCGAGCTCGGCGGGGTCGAGCCAGCGCGCCTCGCTGAGCTCCTCGTTGAGCTCCGGCTCGCCTGCGATCCAGCGCGCGGCGAAGCACAGGATGACGAAATGCCGCTCGACGCGATCCTGCGCGTCGCGCACGATCGTCTCGCGGAACCCGGCAAGCCCGACCGGCTCGATGGCGAGGCTTGTCTCCTCGCGCACCTCGCGCGCGACCGCCTGCGCGAGCGTCTCGCCGGTCTCGACCACGCCGCCGGGCAGGCTGTAGAGGCCGTGCGCCGGCGGGCGGGCGCGGCGCACCACCAGGATGTTGCCGTCGCGCACGATGGCGGCGCTCACCGCCAGGAACGGGCGCGGGGGATAGGCTCGGGCGTCCGACACCGGTGTCGCGGCTCCTTTGAGGCTCTCGTCCATTCCATGCAACCGTCTCACGATGTCAAACATCCGACCGTAGCCCCATAGGGCGGGTTAGATTAGGCGCGTTGCGCCGTAACCCGCCAGCCTGGGGTCGGGCGGCGGATTACGCTGACGCTAATCCGCCCTACACAGTTTCACGATGTCAAATAGCCCCCGAATGGCGAGTGGCGAATAGAAATGCTGTGGCTGCCTACTCGCTATTCACCATTCGCTACTCGCACACTTTCTCGTTCCCGCGACGCATGGCGCCCGGGGTTTGAACCTTCCCTTTCATCCACCCGACGAGGGGTGGCGGAGCGCCGAGACGGCGCTCGGGTGCAGCGGCACCCGCGACGTGCCGAAGCGCGTCCAAGACGCGCGTGAACGCGCTTTTGCGCGGCACGCCAGGCGCTTGCGAGGCGCCTTATCGTCCCCCAGCGGG
>WNFF01001289.1_pt1 | contig 20183 bp, 22 predicted proteins | sample 5400441 | NCBI WGS metagenome assembly WNFF01 (sample SAMN13153345, study PRJNA577476) | soil metagenome | isolation source: 120 cm saprolite under Douglas fir tree site 2 hole 3 replicate 1 | place: USA:California | collected 2015-04-18
CCGACCATGGCCGGCGTGCTCTCCGGCGGCGAGCAGCAGATGCTCACGATCTGCCGCACCATGATGGGCGATCCGGACCTGATCATGATCGACGAGCCGACCGAGGGCCTCTCGCCGCAAATGGTGGAGCGCGTCGGCCGATTGCTGCAGAGCATCGCCGAGCGCAACGTCTCGATCCTGCTGGTCGAGCAGAAGCTCACGATCGCCATGCAGATCTCGCACCGGGTCTACGTCATGGGCCACGGCCGCATCGTGTTCGAAGGCACCCCCGCCGACCTCAAGGCGAACGAGGCCGTGCGCAAGGAATGGCTGGAGGTGTGAGGGGGGTGCTCACTAATTTTGGCGCGCGGATCGGAGGTCCGCTTTTAGGGCGGAACCGGAAACACTTGCTCAATTCGAGGTTTGCCGAGGGCGGAGGGTCACAACGATCGCCTGCCTTCACTGGCTACTGATTTGGTTCGCCGTCAGGTGGCCATTATCGTTGTAGGGGGTAGCACCCCCGGAGCGCTGGCTGCAAAGGCGGCGACCCAAACAGTCCCGATAGTCTTTTTTGTCGGTACCGACCCAGTCGAAGTTGGTCTCGTAGCGAGCCTCGCACAGCCCGGCGGCAACATAACGGGGATTACAAACCTCAACGTCGAGCTGATCAAAAATGCCTTGAGCTGATCCATAGCCTGATGCCTCCAGCCACCACGATCGCAATGCTCGTCAACCCTGGCAATATCCCCCAAACCGCAACTGAGAAAAGGACCGTACAGGACGCGGCGCGTGTCCTCGGCGCGCGCGTGGTCATTCTGAATGCAAGTAGCCCCAGCGAGATCGAGTCGGTCTTCGCGACCCTTGTCGGCGAGCGGGCAGGCGCCCTTGTGGTGAGCGGTGAAACTTTCTTTTTGACCCAGCGTCATCGGCTGGTCGAGTTGGCGGCCCGCCACGCAGTGCCGACCATATATGCCTACCGTGACTTCCCTGCCGCCGGCGGGCTAATGAGCTACGGAGGCAATTTTGCGGATTCTTACCGTCTGATCGGGGTGTACGCCGGCCGCATTCTCAAGGGCGAGAAGCCCGCCGATCTGGCGGTCCAACGATCCACAAAAGTCGAGCTAGTCATCAACCTCAAAACCGCCAAAGCGCTCGGCCTTACCATCCCGCTTCCGTTGCTTGGCCGCGCCGACGAGGTGATCGAATAGAGATGCTTTTTGCTGCACTGCATGAGTCCGGAAGTGGCACATTTCGGAAGTGCCGTAATGTCCGACTTGAGTCCGGAATGCGCACCAAAGCGGACGTCCGCCAACCACTCTGAATTTATTGGGTTCACGCCCTAGGAATTTCCGCGCGGCGGAACGATGGTGATCGTGCGATCGCCAGAGTGCCGGCGGTGGACGTAGAATCTCTTGCTGATCAATAGAGGCTTCGCGCGCACAACGCGCTGTCCGAGGCCGTGGCTTGTGCTGGGCCAGTATCGAGATTTTCGAATTCCCTCTGGCACCAACGGCACCAATTCCACTTGTCCGCTGTCGCCGATCGTTTTCGCCACCATCGTGCTATTGAGGGCCTGCAACAATTCAGTTGCCGTGCCGGTCCATCCGGACGGATGCTTTGTACTTACGAGCTCGGCAATAGCGACTGCCACCGGATCAGCTTCGAAAGCCTCATCCGTTACGTCGCGGCGGTTTTCCGTGTAAGCGCGCTCGAAAGCGCCTTCCTCGAGCCCGAGCGCGGATTCGGCGGCCTTGTTCCACTTTTCGAAATCGGCCATCCGCGGCAAGCGGTCGAGCTTCACCTTATCGATGTTGCGCAATGCCGCTGACACCCCGTCAAGCAGCACACCGAGCACGCGCGGGCGCACGGCTTCGAATTCGGCCCACAATTCATCCTCTGCCCGGCGCCGCTCATCGGGAATCGTACCCAGGTGGAGGGTGATCGAGCGGTTGGCGAGGTCGGCGCGATCGGTAAGCGTGTTTATTCCATTGAGGATGATCGGTCGCGCGCCATTAAAGATCATCTCGCCGCGGTCGGTATGCAGGGCGCGGGTCGCAAAGCCCCCGTGACTCGCCAAGCGGCAGAGCGCATCGCTGAAGCCTGGGTCTTGTTCGGCCAAGTGCTTACCGACGACAGGTTGTCGAATACGAGCACCCACGAATTGATCGCCGACACGATCAGATCCCGCTCATTCATGGGAGCAGAGCGGACCGGCGCAATGTTCGGGTCTATCAGCGCCCGGAGCATCTGACAGAAGAACGATTTGCCGGCACCGTGTTCACCGTTCACGATGAGGATCGGGTAGGGGCCTCGATCACGAAGCGCCGCGACAAGAAAAGCCGGCACCAACGCAAAATCCTCATCGCTGACATTCACGAAACGGCGCAATTCCTCGATTTGGTAACCGCCCTCTGGTTCCGGCAGCTCCCGCATGGCCGGCGAGCGCAAGAACTTGATCGGCGGCCGATCGACTATGCGCCAGCCATCCGGTCCGATCTCGACGGCGCGCCAACCGGAATCGCATAGGTCGAGATAGAGCTTGCCGCCATGACGACCAACTCGAATGAAGGTCTCGTATTGCGGCCCGTGATGGATGGCGCGCGCTTTGAGAACCCGAATTGCATCCTGCAACTGCTGACTCCCGATCGCGCCGCCAGTTTCGTCATAGAACCGACCGGATAACCAAGTTTCGAATTCGTCGGATCGTATAGGCCAATGCTCGAGGTGATGATTCATCGGCAGGGTGACGTAAGCGATCTTGTTAGGGTCGTGCCACAACTCGCAGAATTCGGTTAGGCCGATCAGGACATTGCGCTGCGGATTGCGTCGGCGCCGGCCAGTGTCGCCAGCATCGTCGGTGCCAGCAACTCGGGCGCTCGCCTTCCCGAATTGCTCGGCAGGCCGCGCCGCAGAAACGAGCTCGACAGCGCGGCTCTCATCCCAGCCTTGAGCCAGTGCGTCGGCAGCATCCCAGCCCTCGATCCCGTCGCTCGGTCGCGACTCGATCATCACCGACGCGGCGTGCGCCGCCTCGATCTGTTTTGCGATCTCATCCGCATAGGCAAGATCGGCTTCGGGCCAGATCACCACGCGCCGGCCGCGCAACGCCGTCCAATCCGTTGCCCGCTCGTCCTCCGATGGCCGTTTCGCGATGACGACAAAGCCGTCAGGCGGCTCGACGATCGCCACCGACTCGGCACCGGCCCGCCGGATCTGCTCGGCGGCTTCGTCGGCATACCGGGCGCCGGCCGGGTCAGCATCCGGCCAGATCACCACACGCTTGTTGCAAAGGGGTTGCCAGTCCGCCTTGTGTGCGCTCTGGGAACCGTTCGGACTCGTTGCCGCCACGAAGCCCGGTAGAAGGCCCGTGGCAGCGTCGGCGGCCTTCTCGCCCTCACACACCACGACGGGCGCGGCAGGCCGCTCAGCGAGTCCCTGGAGTCCGTATAAGGGCCGTTTTGGTGGCCAGGCTTCCCAACGCCATTCCAGCGCGCCCCCCGCTGTCGGTTGCCAGCACGTCAGCGGCCGGAATTCCTTGCCCTGGGGAGTATCGAACCGGAGTGCATAACCGAGCACGGCCCCGGTGACGTCCGGATAGGTCCAGGTCGCGCTCGGCTTGCCGAGTATCGGGTGTGTGGCTGGCGGTCGAGGTGCGCCCTTGGGGACCGGTAGCACCACGATTCGAGCGGGCTTGCTACCGCGCGATGATGGAGTTCGACCGCGACCGCCGAGCGGTGCGAAGGGATCTTCACTCATAGCGCTCGATCCCCAGCATGTCGGCAATCCGCAAGGCGGCTTCGCCCTGGCGGATTCGGAACAGGTACGCGGCGAGGCTGATCAGATCGCGGCCGGCGTCACCGCTTGCAAAGTCGCCCCATGCCCCAGTTTTCAGATTCACCTTGAAGCTTCCCGCCCGGTGATCATTGCGGGTCGGATTGAGCGAAACCCATTCCGTGCCTTCGCGCCGACCGTCCGGCAGCCACCGCCGCGTGATCGTGTCGGCGTGATCGAGCGCGGCATCGGCGATACGACGGAAGGCGATGCGACTCGAGGCGATCGGCGCGACCATCAATCGCTCTCGGGTTCAGGGATGGCGTCGATCAGATCACGAGCAACAGCGCCGACATACGCCTTCGCGATAGCATTCTTAAGTCGGCAAAGATGTCGGATGGCGAGGGCGAGCCCTTTTCTGCTCGGCTGTTCCAAACCGTCGTCGCTGGCCGACCACGGCCGAATATCGATGCGCCATCTACCATCGAATTCGACAATACGGACGCGCAGGCGTACGCGCTTCTCGCGATCGAGAAACCATTCGTCGATGTCCACGGCGTGGCTCACTGATCGGGCCCGGGTGCCTTTGTTGCCGATGTCGAGTCCCGGGTGTTGCTGTCCATCCAGGCGAGAAGATCGCGGCGCCGGTAGCGCACCGCACGGCCAGCGCGGACGAACAGCGGCCCGCCGCCCTTCACTCGCCAAGATTGGAGGGTTCGAATCGAGAGGTTCAAAAAATTGGCCGCTTCCGCTTCCATGAAAAGCGCGTCCGGATCGGTGCTGTTAGATAGTGCTTGCATCGGCTTTGCCTTCGCTGGGTTACGATCGCGCATTGTCAGCTTTGATTTGCGCGCTAAAGCAATCGATGACGGGAGCCATCGGGACTCATCGGGAATATACGGGAGTGTATGGGACTACTTTTGGCTCGGCGGCGGTGGCACCTAAAGCCACCTAGCGAGATCGCGGAGATGATCCGACGAGCACGGCCCTCTGTCTCAAATTATCTGACGACGGACACTATGCTGCTTTGCCCACTCATCGAGGTCAGAGCGCTTATAGCGAACTGCCTTCCGGTGAAGGCGGGTGCACGGCGGTCCTTTCCCGTTTGAGGCCATGTTGGCCAGCGTATGCGGCGCGATCGAGTATCCGATTCGCTCGAGATAGATCGCGGCCTCCTTGCGGCACAGCCATTCCTTGTCGGGCTTGCCGTTGCCGCCAACCAAGTGCGTAGCCGCGGGCCCCCGTTCTGCGAGCGACACCCCACTCCACAACATGCGGCCACCCTCGGTCTTGTCCCAAACGTCGCCATTTCGAAAGTCAATGAACCTGTCAGAGCGATTCCATTGCGCAGCGTCAATCTCTGTATGCAGCCCGTCTGAGGTTGTTCCCTTGGCAACCAGTTTGGGTTGCGGCCCACGGAGCTGATCAAAGAATTTTTGATGCCGGTCGAGCAGGATATCGATCGCGGGACGGATCAACGCCGCCCGCGTCTTTAACGAATTCGGGGCCAAGTACATCATACCCAAACCGTACCGGCGCCACAGTCGCTGCATAAGATCGCCGGCATTTAGCGTCACCGGACACCGGGAACCGAGCAAGTCCGCAATTTCGAAATCAAAAAACTTGGCTGAGAGCAAAACGAATCGGATACCCGCCCAACTTTCCTTGAGAGCTTGATCATTGACGACAAATCGCGTGAACGCATCGCCGAGCTTGATTCCAGACATGCCGCGCCTCCGCATGGCGATCCGCATATGGACGCTGCGGGGCAACCGAGGTGCGGTCCCCGGCTTTCGGGGGCTACCCTAGCCCCGCGCCTGTCGTGATACGCGATTAAGCAGGATTCGGGAAAGACCGGCCGCGACGTTTCATGTGAATATCACGGCTTGCGCTCGGCTACTCTGCGGTGCGCCCGTTTGGGGCTTTCCCGTCGCCGGTCTGCCGGGCCGGCAGCGCCCTTGCGCAACCGGCGCGCCTGGGCCGCCACCGTTGTCCTCAATGAAAATGACGGCCGGCGAGCCCCGCCGCGATGCGCTCGCCCACTAGGTCGCTCAGGGTGCGCAACGGATCATCGGCCCGGTGCACATAGCCTCCGGTCACCGCAAGGGTCTTATGGCCGAGCAGATCACGGACAAGGAACGCATTGGGCCCCCGACTGCCCCGCGTAGGTTCCGACGGTGTGTCGCAGATCGTGCAAGCGCACGTCCTCAAGGCCGGCTGCGGCTCGAATCCTCTGCCACTTAGCCTCCAGCGTATCCTTGGAAAGTGGCTATGTAGCGCGAAACTGAGATAGCACCGCTTCGTTGCCAGCATCAGTCGGGCGGAACGCCCTAACCTCGACGGGCGCCTTTCTTTGGCGGCAGCTTCAAGAATTCCGCGGGCTCGACCTCCAACACCGCGGCAAGCTTGCCAATGATCTCCAGGCCTGGATAGCTCCCACCCCTCTCCAGCTTGCTCATATAGGTGCGGTTCACGTCCGCTTCATGTGCCAAATCCTCCTGTGACAGGCCCTTCGCATGGCGGAGCCGGCGGAGATTGGCAGCAAAGACTTGGCGCAGATCCATGCGCCAAGCCAAGCCCGTTGTCGCCTATTGACCCACCGCTTTAAACCAACAAAAATGACGACAGCATACCCCCGGCGATGTGATCGGCGGCTTCAACCGCGAGATTCAACAAATGACGCCACGTACCAAAATCATCCGATACGCTCAGCATGAGCGGATCAGGCAGTCGTGCAAGGACATCCTCGCGGCCATCATTCTGGTGTTGTGCTTTGCTGCGCCAGTGGCTGCAGGCCCGTTTGAGGATGCTGTTATTGCGCATCACAGAGGCGACTATGCGACTGCCCTGCGGCAATTTCGGTCGCTGGCCGGCCAAGGCAACGCCGACGCCCAGACCATGCTCGGGGCCATATACAGCACCGGCCAGGGCGTGGCGGTGAACTACGCTGAGGCGATGAGGTGGTATCGCCTCGCGGCCAACCAAGGCGACGCCTTCGCCCAGGCTATGCTCGGGATGATGTACTACAACGGCCATGGCGCGGCGAAGGATTACGCCGAAGCGGCGAAGTGGTCGCGGAAAGCTGCCGACCAAGGCAATGCCATCGCCCAGAACAACCTCGGGGCATTGTACGTCGCCGGCCGGAGTGTTCCGCAGAACTATGGCGAAGCGGCGAAGTGGTTCCGCAAGGCCGCTGACCAAGGCAACGCCGACGCCCAGGCTCGGCTCGGAACGATGTACGCCACCGACAATGGTATCCCCAAGGACGATGCCGAGGCGGCGAAATGGTTCCGCAAGGCCGCCGACCAGGGACACGCCCGCAGCCAGCTCATTCTCGGGATAGACTATTCTCAGGGCACCGGCGTCCCACAAGATTATGTGCTGGCTTACCCACAAGATGGTCAAGGCGCATTAGGCCGGCACGTGCTGTCATTGATGCCGCGGGGCAACGAGAAGCCGAGTTTCGATTGTGCAAAAGCAAAGACGGCGGCGGCCCGGCTTATTTGCGCGGATGGAGAATTGGCGCGGCTCGATGCGGAGCTTGGCATCGCCTTCCAAAAACGAAAGACTCAGATTTCAGCGCCCGATCAGTCGAAATTCGTTGCCGACCACCTAGCTTGGATCAGGGACAGAAATACACGTTGCAAGCTCGACGGGAATAACGGCACCGCGATCGAAGTGCTCGCCGGTGCGAAGCCGTGCATGGTGAACGCGATTCGAGAGCGTATCGCTTTTCTCGCTCAAGCTGACTCCGTGGCAGCACCGGCGGCAGCGCCGGCGCAAGAGCCGATCGCGATATTACCTCCAGCAAGTTTGGCGCCCCATCCAGGCGCGCCCGATACTTCACCTTCGGTGGCGGGGTCACTAACAACCAGATCGGAGCAGGAGCAGGAGGCTTTTCACCGCTGCGTAGCCCAGACAATACGAGAGGCCGTTGGTGAGGCTTTGCGGAAGAACGGCGAGACAGCACTTGACAGGGATAAGAAGGGTATTGTTGGCGAAGTGTTATTTGAGTGCCCAGTTCCTACAGAAGTACTGCTGAGTGACCGGGCCCAGTTAGATGCCTGGATGGCTCAGGCAGCCGTCAAGATTGAAGCACAAATCAAGAAAGATGCGCCCAGAATTAAGATTGAAAAGGGTGAGGAGGACCGGGTTGGCGCAGACTATTATTTGTGCCTCCAGCATTCGGCCAAACTGCTTGCTCTTACTTCCGACGAGCCGGCCGACATAATTGTCCAAGCAGCATTTCCGGCGTGCTCAGCCGAGCGGAACACCGTTTTCGAGACATACCGACGCTACAACGATACTTTACAGCCGAGCGTGATGCGAACCACGGAAAATGAATTCTTCAAACGTCTGCGACTTGACGTTATTGTAACACGTGCACAGCGCCAAGTTCCACACCCGCCACCGACATCGCAACCAAAGCCGCAGCAGACGCCAATTTGATCGATCAGCTGCGGATTCGGCAACCGCCGGGATCAGATTCCGAAATCATGCGTGGCGCGCGGCGCTCGAAGATGCCATTCCTCCCTGAAAAACCGTGATGCATCTGCCGGACAAGGCTCAGGATGCGGATCGGATTTTCGGTCCCCCGTTCATGCCGGCTTGCGTTTCAGCGCCACAACGTCGGCCGCCTCGCGGCCGGCGAGCCCCGCCGCGATGCGCTCTCCCACTAGGTCGCTCAGGATGCGCACCGATTCATCGGCCCGGTGCACATAGCCGCCTGTTACTGAAAGATCTTTCTGGCGAAGCAGATCGCGGATCAGGAATGCATTGGCCCCGGTTTGGGCCGCGTAGGTGCCGACGGTATGCCGCAGATCGTGCAAGTGCACGTCCTCGAGGCCAGCAGGGATTCGGATCCTCTGCCATTTGGCTTCGAGCGTATCCTTGGAAAGCGGGCGCTTCGGATCGGACGGGCTCGGCAGAATCCAGGGCGAGCCTTTCGTCAGCGGTTCCAGGCTTTTGAGCACTTGCCGCGCCCCAGCATTCATGGCGATCACCTGGGGCCGGTTCGCCTTCGTCTCGGCGAGTTTGATCGTGCCAGCCTTAAAGTCGACCGCATCTTTCGCGAGATTGAGCACCTCGGAAAGTCGGCATCCGGTGTAAAGCAGCAACTCGACCGCGCCGGTGACGATGCGGGAGTAAAGGGTCCGCCGGTGCTCCGGTTTCGCCAATTGCCTCGCGTTGGGCTTGCGCACCGTCCAGGGTAAGCCCTCAGTTTCCGCCAGGCGCAAGGTTGCACCGAGCCGGGCGAGCTCGTCGCCTGACAGGAAGCGTTCCCGGGCGTTCTCCGGGTAGCGCTCGATCTTGGCGCATGGGTTCACGCCCTCGGGCCGCATGCCCCACAGCTCGGCGAGGCCGAAGGCCTTCGAGCACACCGCCAGCACTAGATTCGCCTGCCGCGGCGTGTCGGCGAGCTTGCGATGCAGCTTGGCGAGATCCTGCCGCGTCACGGCGGCAACCTTGTGCTGGCCGAGCTCGGGGCGGATGTAGCGCTCGACTATCCGCTTGACCTCGGTTCGGGTGTTCGGCCGATTCCGCTTCTCGACGTGCTCGGCGATGTAGCGATCGAGCAATTCGTCGACGGTCGGCGCATCCCGGAAAGCCAGGCGCTCGCCGGCCGGGTCTTTCCCATTGCTCACGGCCTCAAGCACCCTGCCGGCGAGCTTGCGGGCGCCCGCCGGCGTCACCTTGCCGTGCTGACCGATCGTGAACCACCGCGAGCGGCCGTGCGCGTTGCGATATTGCACGAAATAGAACCGCTTGCCGCTCGGCATGACGCGCAAGCCGAAGCCGGACAGCTTCTCATCGAAAAATACCGCGGCTTTCTCGCCCTTCGGCCGGCTCTCGACGAACCGCTTAGTCAGTTTGGCATGGCTCATCCCCCGGTGTGGACATTTCGCGCTCGGCGCCCGGACCGCCCTGGACGGCGCCGCGACCGATCCTAAGTCGCTCTGTTTGCTCACGTTCAGCGGCCTTGGACATTTTGGACGGCTTTTCGGCCCCATTATCTGCATACGTGTATCGCCGCGCCCTTTGTGCCAATATCCCCGTTCAGGCTGATCGTGCAAGCACCGTGCAAGCATTTGAGATCGAAGCCCAGCGTAAACGACACGGCGGGGTGTGACAAGAAACCTCGATCAAATCGGGTAAAATCGCATGCGAGCGTAGACTATAGTAGGTCATGGAAATGCGCAACAACAGACTGTGGATCAGGAGGTCGGCGGTTCGAATCCGCCCAGCTGTACCAGACAGAACAAACGCTTAGACGAAATTAACCAGGCGGCTGCTCCGCACAGGTAATCTGCAAGTGATGTAAAGGACCCGGCCCGGATACGCCGGCCTATCGCCTATTCGAATGCCAAGCTTGCCGGTTTATCGCCTGGATTGCCGAGCCGATCACCTGAAGTCGCCTCGTTTGGCGGCCTGAGGTGCTCTAGAGTCCCGCTCGAACGGTTCGCCTTCGGCGGCGTCCGCGCTGCTCTTGACAGTCGGTCAGGGCCGCGGGCGCGCTTGGCATAGTTTCTTTCCATCTGGAAATAAAGCTCTCGGAGTTCGGGCGGAAATGGCCGACCGAACCGGGCCAACGTCCGAATAAGCTTGTCCATAATTCCCTCCCGCGGGTAGTTCCCAGTCAAAGAGTCTATACGCCCACGCGGGCCGCCTTCATGGGCTCGCTACTCGAAGCCGCGTGCGCGATCCGTCTCACCGGCGCAACGTGCGCATTCTTCCCCGGATCCGCAGGGTGTCTCCTGCATTTTCCGGACGTGCAAAAACGCCCGCCGCGAGCATCAGAATCGGCGAGAGTAGTGCGATCAGCAACAGCACCTTCGCATCCATGGAGCCATCCCCGAGTGTCATAGCTCTTGGCTTATGCCATTCCGTGCCGGCAAAGAGGCCCTTTTCACCTACGGCTTTATTCCGCCCTCCACAGCGACAAGTTCGGCAAAACAGCTGATCGCCGCGGCGTGTTCCGCTAGCCTCCGCCACGTGCGGGCCATGTCGACAAGGACCGTTCTGTCGGAATCGTTGTCGGTGCTTCGCGCCAATCGAAGGCACTCGAGGGCGTTCTGCCGATAATCGTCGCGAGTACTCAAGACCGTCCCCTCCCGTACTATCCCGCCGGACATTTCGGTGGCACGAAAGTGCGGCGAAAACACGTCGGGCGTCTCCGCGGGCTTCGCCATGCCGCCCGCCGTAAGGGCGTTGACCGCGGGACACTCGCCGACATACACCCGGCAACGTGCGGCCGGCACGCAACGTTCACCCGCAGTGACGCAGATGAGCACGCAGTCTCCCCGCAACGGCGGCCGCGCGGTGTTGCTGACCGGCGGGGCCGGCGGCATCGGGACAGCCATCACCGAAGCGCTGCTCGCGGGCGGGCATTCCGTCGCGGCCGTCGATCGGGACGAGGCCGCGCTGCACCGGCTCTCCGCTCTTCACGGCCGAGCGGGCGCGCGAGATCGCCTCTATGCGATCGTCGCCGATCTCGCTAACGAGCCGGCATGCCTGCACGCCGTCCAGGCGGCCGTGGCGCGCTTCGGCCGGGTCGATGCGGTCATCAACAATGCCGGCATCGGCGTGAGCTCGCTGCGCCCCGACGCCGAGGTTCGCCTTCCCGCGATCGAGGAACTGACGGCGGAGATCTGGAACAACTTTTTCAACATCAACGTGCGCGCGCCCATGCTGGTGACCCGCGCCGCCGTCCCTGAGATGAAACGCCGCGGTTGGGGAAGGATCATCAACAACACGACCAGCTTTCGCACCATGCTGCGCGTCCTGCCGTACGGCGCGACCAAGGCGGCGCTGGAATCGATGTCGGCCGTCTGGGCGAAGGAGCTGGACGGCAGCGGGATCACCGTCAACGTGCTGATCCCGGGCGGGCCGACCGACACGCCGTTCATCGCCGACGGCTCGGGCTGGCCCCGCGATCGCATGCTGCGGCCGCAGATCATGGGGCCGCCGGCGCTTTGGCTCCTGTCCGATGCATCCGGTTCAGTGACTGGTCGGCGCATCGTTGCGGCGCGATGGGACGCGTCTCTGTCCGGACCGGAAGCGGCCGCGCGCGCCATCGGCTGGCCCGAGCTTGCCGCAGACGCCGTGTGGCTCTCGGAGCGACCGGCGTGAACCGCGCGCAGGCGAGGCTGGTGAATATTGTTTAAGCCCGATGCTGCTGATTGGATCTAAAACTCCGGCCAACGCGATCACGACCGGATTTCGACCACCTCGGCATCGGAGGTTCCGGCGCGCACCACGTCGCCGAGCTTCCTGCCGGTCAGGGCGCGGGCGACCGGGGACACGTAGGAGATCGTGCCGCGCGACGGATCGGCTTCGTCCTCGCCGACGATGCGGTACGTCTGCCGGCGCCCGTCCTCCCGCAGGATGGTCACGGTGCAGCCGAACTGCACCTCGGCGGGATTCGACGGTGGCGCGATCACCTGGGCCGTGGTCCTGCGGGAGGTCCAATACCGCAGCTCACGGCCAAGTTTGGCCAAGGCGGCACGCTCGCCCGCGGCCTGCGCGGCCGCGTGTTCCTGCTGCAGGCGAGCCAGATTGGCCTCGATGAGGGCGAGACCTTCGGCCGTCACGAAATTCGGATGCGGCGAAATCGCGCGCTCCGGAAGCTCCTCGACGGTCTCGTCCGTCTCTTTGACGAAAGCCCGGCTCATTTGCCTCATCTTCAGCGCTGCCGGCGCCGGATGCGAACGCTTCGGCAGGATCTTTCCGGGTCCTGCCTCGAGCAAGGAAGAACCTGCGGGGCGCGTGCACTCTGCCGCTCCCGAGCGGTGTGCGTCGTTTGGATAACGCTTTGCGCCGGCAAAATATCCACACCCGCGAGACTTTGTGCCGCCGAACCTCGGCCTGTCGGGCCTATTTCCCGCCGGCCGAGCCGTTCCGGCGTGCGGGCATGAGCGCCATTCCCGGGCGTGAGCCGGCTTCCAGGGGCCGTGGCAGCGCGCATCGCGAAGACCTTAACGCAACCTTAACCATGGCCGGACGAGGCTCGCCTCCGAAGCGCAGCGGAGGGTCGGCGGCTCGGCGCCGAACAGGTCATGCAAAATCCGGAGATATGCCGCAGCCAGGCGATGAAATGCATGCTCCTGGCCGGGGAAGCCAAGGACTTTCCGTACAAGCTCATGCTGCTCAGCATCGCTCAACTGTGGCGCGCCATCGCGGAGACGACCGAGAAGGTGGAGGCGCTGTAGAACCCGGAAGCTGCCGCGAGCGTTGCGCCGGCGCCCTGAGTCCCGGTGATCGGGTCCCGAGCGCCCGTGGCGGGATCCAGGTCTTCATCATCCGGCCGCGAGACGGTCCTCGGAGTTGTTGGCCACCTCCTCACAGACGGCGGCCAGGCCGAGTAGCTCTTCCTTGACGAGAGGATCTTCGGTTTTTTCCGCGAGCTGCCGATATTGCTCGGCCCGGCCGCGGAGGTAGTCATGGTATTCCATGCCGACCTCCCAGTGCGACGGAAGGCTCTTCAGAACTTCGCTACTTCTCCTGTGGATTTCCCAATCGCAAATCGCACAATCCCCAGTCCATCAATTTGAAGGAGCCGCTCCTGATCCGCACGTCGATGCCGTTGTGGAAAAACAGCATGTGCTGCGCCTTCTCGACCTTCTTGGCGTTCTCCAATGGGGAGAATGGCTTGCGAACCCGCCGCCAAGACGCCCCCTGAGGGGTCCTGCCCAATTCCTGGAACCCGGACGCGATGACATTGAGCTGAGTGAATCGCGGTGCCGCGTTGAATTCTTCGGTGAATTGCTCCGCATCGAATTTCTTCGGCGCGCGTGATTTGACGGCGGTGAGCATGGCGTCGGCAAGACTTTTTGAGTAAGGGTTCTGCGGGGCCAATTCCACGTAGGAGAGCAGGTGCTCGGCCAGCAGCGCGTTGATGGCCGCGTTGAGTTTTGTCGACGGGAAAAACATGATTGCACTCGCCTGCCGAACCCTGCACCGACCCGAAGCTTAACTCATCCGGAACTCCAGCGCATCTGGGGCGGATCGCGATCGAGATTGCTGCGCCAAATCTTGGTCCTTGTGCCGGAGGGGACGATTTGCCGGCCTTCGAAGAGCGCGCCCAGTCTCCCTGGCGTCTTGTGGTGGCGCCGGAGAAGATGCCGCCAGCGCCGCAGTTTGCGGCAGGTCTCGCGCGGATCATCCGAATTTTGTGCATTGATCTGTGCCGGGTTCGGGCCGCGGCTTTGCCCAATTTTGCGGCAGCCAAGGTCAATTCATTGTTGCGCTTATGAGATCCGGTTTGGCTCGCATGCGCCGGTCGCGATCGCCGGCATGATTGCCGCTTGGCACGATGCTTGCTGAGAAAATCCTGGCGCGCCGCCGCAGGCGCGCTGACTTGACCCCGGCACGGCCGGCGTCGGCGCATCGCTACGAGCCTTCATGGAAACGAGGACGCAAATACCTTCGAACACCCGCGCTCTTCTTAGCGGATCTGCGACGATCGGGACGATGCTCCTGGTGAGCGGATCGGCCAAGGTCGGCTACGGTGTCTGGGCGCTCGGGATCGCGGCATTGACCTGCATCGTTTATGCGGCCGGCAAATATGTGGTGGTCGCCTGCGCTAGGATGTTGTTCCTGCGACGTCCGTCGGCCGAGCCGTCGTGGCGTTTCCGGCACCGCAGGAACGGTCGTTACATTGCCGCTACCGAGCCCGGGGCGACCTAATCCCGGGAATCCCCCGAGCAAGGTCGCCCGATTGCTTCGCGGCGCCTTCCGGTGTCACCGTGAAACCGCGATTTTGTCGCAATGTGGCGCAGCTCACACGTTCGCGGCCGCACTTCCTCCTAATTTAATGTGGACCGTAAGCCCTCTTTGCGTGCCGGCGGTGTGTCGGCGCAAGTCGGGAGAAGACCATGCCGGATGCGCGATACTATGTCGTGAGGGATCATGACGGATGGATGATCAAGTTCGAAGATGAACACTATGGTCCTTATTCCAGTCATGATGACGCGGTGCGCTTCGCGCTCGAGGCCGCCCGCAAGCTCGGGGACCAGGGTGAGTGCGCTCACGTTTGCATGATGGGCGACGATGGTCAGTTCCGGCCGCAATGGAGCTACGGCCGCGGCCATCCAGTGCGGATGGGCGCGTAACCGCCCCAACCGGCGAGCGCGAGCCCTCACCGCACGGGCAGCATCACTCCTGCGGAGCCGGTGAAATCCGGCGTCTGCCGTCGAGGGGCCGCGACGCCATGCCGAGGCGATGACCCGCAAGATCCGCGACCGGCGCGATGCTGGGTGAACCCGGGTGGAGGTCGCCGGCCGCGCCGAGAACCTCCGACCTGACCCGCTCCCAGGCCCGATCGGCATGATCGTGGGCCGTCTCCAGCAGCGCGCACAACGCCAGATAACGGCCTCGGACGGCGATTTCCTCGAAGACCCTGTCATCGTCCCAGCTGCGCTGCAGCCGCGCGAGGCGCCTTGCGGCGCTTTGCAACCGTCCGCGCGACCCTACCGAGGCGAGCAAAAGGTGCGCCGCGCACAGTCCCTCGCCGGTCTGCAGCGGGAAATCGTGCGCCTTGCCGCCGCCGCAGCCTGGGACGCAGCACGCCGTCGATAGAATCATCGACCTACTCCCACCGGCCCGGCGCCCGTGGACCCGCGGCCGTGAATGGCCGGCCGCCTCGGGATAACGGGGAACATGGGTCGCGGTTCAACGCGCATGGGCATCAGGCGGCGGCTCGAGAACTCCGCATCGAAAGCAGCACCTGCGATCGAGCGACGTTGAGCTGCAGCGATCCGCGGATTCTCGCGAGAGCCGCGGCGGTATCGGCAAGCGAGCGTGCCGCCTCCCGGCATTCGTATGCCCCCTGGGAGAACCCGAGCACCGCTGCTGCCTCGCGGAGCGATTCCAGCAGCCGAGCCCGTTCGTCGTTTTGCTGCCGGTCCGCCGCCCGTTCCACTTGCTCCAGCAATCGGCCGGTATCCTCCAGGAAGCCGTCGATGATCGATCTCAGCTCATCGGCCCCGATGTGTTCGGCCAGCGCTTCGAACTGGGTCTGATCGAACTCGACGGTCGGTGGGCCCGATGGCAACGTCTGGGCCCGCTTCGGTGCGTTTGCACTCGCCCGTGCGATCGCCGCCGCGAGATCCGGCACGTTGATCGGCTTGCCCACGAAGTCGACCATCCCGCCCGCGAGGCAGGTGTCGCGATCGGTCGCGAAGACGTTCGCGGTCATGGCGACGATCGGAATGGACTTGCTGCTCTCCAACGCGCGAATGGCCGCCGTCGCCTCGAGCCCGTTCATGCGCGGCATCTGCATGTCCATGAAGATCAGGTCGTAGGGCCGGGATTGGACCTTGGCGAGCGCGGCTTCGCCGTCTTCCGCGATGTCGACCCGGTGGCCGAGGGAACGCAGCATGCCCTTGGCCACCTTTTGGTTCACCGCCATGTCTTCGACCACCAGGATCCGCAGGGCCGTTTCCGCATCCGGCCCCCCGGTCGCTTGCTCGACCTCCGCGGTGGCTTCCTCCGCCGCCTGCAATGGGATCTCGAACCAGAAGGTGCTTCCGGTTCCCGGCGCGCTGATGACGCCGATCACCCCGCCCATTGCCTCGATCAGCCGCTTGGAGATCGCCAGCCCCAAACCGGTTCCGCCGAAGCGGCGGTTGATGCTGGCGTCCCCCTGCAAGAACTCCTTGAACAGCCGATCTTTGGCCGAATCCGGTATGCCGATCCCGGTGTCCGTCACTTCGAACCGCAGGCGTGGCTGGCTGCCATCCTCGCTGCCGCGAACCCGCAGGCGCACCGAACCTTGGAGCGTGAACTTGACGGCGTTGCTCAACAGATTGAGCAGGACCTGGCGGATCCGCTTTTCGTCGCCGCGCACGAATGGCGGTAGGTCCGGGTCGAGCTCGAACGCGAGCTCCAGGCCTTTGGCCTGCGCCGGGCCGAGGCTCACCCGGACGGCGGAAGTCACCAGGCGAGCCAGTCCGAACGGCAATTGCTCGATTTCCACCATCCCGGTCTCGAGCTTGGAGAAGCTCAGGATGTCGTCGATGATGCTGAGCAGGGCATCGCCGCAACTGCGGATCGTCTCCACGCATTCCATTTGCTCGGAGCTCAGCCCGCTCCGGCGCAGCAACGCCGCCATGCCCAGCACGCCGTTGAGCGGCGTGCGGATCTCGTGGCTCATGGTCGCGAGGAAGGAAGACTTGGCCCGCGCTCCGGCCTCCGCGGCCTCCTTGGCGGTCACCAGCTCGGTGAGGTCGGTGTAGGACTGCACCATGCCGCCGGAGGGCAGGAACTCGGTCCTGACCTCGAGCACCGTACCGTTGGGCCGGTGTCTCACGTAGGACTTGGGCAAGGTTCCCGTGCGCTTGAGAAAATACTCCCGCACGTCATCGGGCAGCAGCTCGCCGTCGGCGCCGAATTCGCCATTCGCCCATTGCGCCGCGAAGATTTCCTTGACGTCTGCGGGCAGCGCAAATTGTGTTTCATCAATGCCCGAATACTCGACCGCTCTTTTGTTGAAGATCAACACTTTACCCTCGCGATCGACCAAGGCGATCCCCTGATTCATATGAGCGAGAGTAATCTCGAGCAGGTCCGATTTTTCGGCATACCGCGCTTCGCTGAGATCGGCGCGAGCTTTGTATCTGGCCTGCGCCTCGGCCAGTTGACGGCGATGATTCTCCGAAAGCTTGTGATATCGCAAATACGCGAGCAGCGCTGCGGCCAAGGCGATCGCCAAACCAGCGCTCAGCACGACCGCTCCGAAACCGGCAGACTCCCGCGAGACAGCGTCTTTCACCCACACCCAACCGACGATCGACATGAGAGAAACGCTGGCCGTCACGATGGCAGCTTCCGACGCACCAATTCCCCGACGTGCGGTTCTTCGCGTCTCTGAGAACAACACTTGTCTTCCCGGATGTCTGCCGTTGCGCGTTCGATTTGCGGAAATTCTTCGCTCAACTTCTTTACGATTGTACGAACGCACGCGAAGACAAACGGGATGTCTGCACAAACCGTTAAAGTATACCGTCAAAATCTAAGTAATTTGCCGTCTCCTGCGGGCGTGGCGGAATGTCAAGCCGTAGTTTCTCGGGACTCCGCCGCAGTAATACTCGCCCGTTTCAGAAGCTTCAGTTTTCGCTATGCCAAGCGGCGCCTTATTTCAGAGTAACGCATCAATTTAGTTCAAACGAAAGCTGATTCAGGGACGGACATATACCTGGCATCAGAGCCAAATTCGGCTCGCGAACGCGTTAACCATTTATTAACGGTCGACTCGGCGATAGGGTAAATTTGAGTTATTGTTTGCGAACTCGGGGCCGAACTCTCCAACGCAAGGCCAGCATTACCCGAACGGCGTGATCGAGGTCGAAAGATGCTCGCCGATTTTCAATCCAAAGTAACATCCCCGCGCAGCTTCGCCGATCGCGTCGACCGTTTGCTGGAACGCGTTCAATATCGTCGCGTGGAAAATTCCGGCGAACTCGAAGCTGTTCTGCGCTTGCGCTACGAGGCCTACTTGAAAGAGGGCGCGATTACAGCCAACAAATCTCAAAAACTTGAGGATGCCTTCGACGACGGAAATAACGTCTACAACATCGGCATTTTCATTGACGGAGAGCTGGCGAGCGCATTGCGGTTGCACACCTTGTTCGATGCCGAGGAGAAATCGCCGGCAATGGAGTCGTTCGCCGAATTTCTCCTTCCGCGACTCAAAGGCGGTAAACTGATCGTCGACCCCAATCGGTTCGTGGCAAACCACAAATTCGCGCGCATTTATCCGGAGCTGCCCTACGTCACCCTGAGGCCGACATACCTGGCGTGCGTGCATTTCGGCATCGATCTGGTGACCATGACCGTGAGGGGCGAGCACCAAGCGTTCTACCGCCGGGGGTTTTTCGCAAGTGCGGTATGTCCCCCTCGGCCCTATCCGCTGCTCAGCAAGCCCATTGGGTTGCTGCTTGTCGACTTCATCAAGGATGCCGAGCGGATTCTCCGGCGTCATCCCTATTGGGCTTCGTCTGAAGCCGAGCGGCAGGCTCTATTCGGAAACGGGCCCACGTCCCAGCACTCCCGCCGGGGGACCGCCAACCCTTCGACCGAACCCTTGGGCGAGGTGACCACGTTGTTGCGAGCGGCCTTGGGTACGCCGGCGACCGCTTCGTCGCCGATCGCCGCCGCCCGTTGAAGTCATCCGGCGTCTCGAATGGCGTGCGAAGCAGCGAGATAACTCGATCAGCCGCTCACGCCCGCAGCGGCGTCGCGCCCGATGGGGTTTCGGGCGCGGCCAGCCCGAAACGCTTCCGCGCCGCACGATAATCCCGGTAATCCTGCCGCGCCGCCCGCACCCGCGCGAGCTCCTGTTCGAGCTTGCGGAGATAAGAAGGGCCCTTGCTCGACAGCGTGGCGGGATCGATGCGTCGCCAGCTCAGGCACATCTCGTAGACTCCCTGCGCGCCGATGTTGGCGGCTCCGCTCCGCAGCGCATGCGCGTGCTCGCGGAAGCCTTGGGCATCGCCCCTCGCCACCGCTTGCGAGAGCTCGTCGAGCATGTCGGCTGCATCGTCGATGAATTGTTGGGCGAGCTCCTCGACAAAATCATCGCCGCCCAGAGCCTTCAGGGATTCGAGCGTGCGGACGTCGAGCGCAGAGGGCCTGTGCTCGGTGACCGCTCCCGGTTTTCCGGTTTCGGCCGCTTGCGCCGATCGCGATGGGCGGGTTTGCTGCTCCGGCGACATTGCCGCTTCGAGAGCCGGGAGCAGCCCGGCCGGTTCGATCGGTTTTGCGATGCAGGCGTCCATGCCGGCCTCCTCGCAACGCCTTTGCGTCGGCTCGTCGGCCTGCGCCACCAGCGCCACGATCGGGACGCGCGGACGCCCGGTCGACAGGAAGCGGATGAGCTTGGCCGCCTCGATCCCGTTCAAGACCGGCATCTCGATGTCCATCAGCACGGCATCGAATGCGCCCTTGGCGGCCGCCTCGGCGGCGGCTTGGCCATTGTCGACGATTCGCGCTTCATGACCGGCTTTTTCCAGGATTTTCGCGATCACCTTCTGATAGGTGACATTGGCCTCGGCGACGAGAATGGCAAGTCGGCGAACGGGTTCCGCGCTCGGCTCCTCGCTCGCATCGAGGTCGGGGAGCGCCTGCGGGTCCTCGTCGTGTGCGGTGGGCGTTCCTGCCGCGGCGGCCGTCAGGCCGCCCCGGTCGGAGGTACCGGCAACGATCGTTGCAATGGGGCCGTGCATCCGGGCCGGCGCTTCGCCGCGGTGCGGGCCCGGCCGCAATCCCCGCATCAGCGCACACAGCTGGAGCGGGGGTACGACCAGGCCGCCCAGGAGACCGAGGCTCAGTCCCGGGTGCGCCGCAAAGAACTCGGTCGCGAGCGTCACCAGCGCAAAGCTCGCGACGGCGGTATCCGCGGCCGCGAGCAAGTAACGTGTCCCGAACCGAAACCC
>WNFF01001780.1_pt1 | contig 20165 bp, 18 predicted proteins | sample 5400441 | NCBI WGS metagenome assembly WNFF01 (sample SAMN13153345, study PRJNA577476) | soil metagenome | isolation source: 120 cm saprolite under Douglas fir tree site 2 hole 3 replicate 1 | place: USA:California | collected 2015-04-18
AACCATTCGTTCCACACTCCATCGCGCTTGAAGAGAATCTGATCCCCCGGGTTGAACGTCGAAATTCCCACCTTGAGCAAAGTCCGCCACGCTGTTTGAGGTGTCAGTCCATCGTTCTGATTTGCGCCGGCCGGATCCACGTAATAGTTCGTAGCTGACGCCAACACCGAGCAAAGTAAGAAAGCAGAAGTCAGACGAAAGAAATAAGCGGACACGCAGCAGGCTTCATGAATCTCCGCTTCTGCATTCTGAAATCTGCCTTCTAACTTCTGAATATTCCTCACTTTGCTACCCTCAATTCCTCACACCCGGGCTTTATCGTCAGTAGCAATCCAGTGCACGACAAACGGCGCCGATCCCGGCCACGGCACTCCGCGTCCGCAGTCAGCGCTATCGCCACCATGCATGGCCGGGGAATTATTAGGTCAAACCCGGGGCGTGCTTCTCCCACGGCAAGAGTGACGATTGCCACCGCGGCTCCCACGCTCCAGAGCGTGAGCATTCGAAATTTGCGTTTCACTACCGGACGACCCAGGCTGGAACGCTGGATGCAAATGACCAGCTATCGGCGGGAGCGGTGAGACTACCCGGCAGCGTGCCCCCGCTGGTCACGCTGACTGCTGAATTGCTCAGAAAAGTTACCGCCGACGCATTATCGGCCGCCAGCGTTGCGCACGCACTTATGCAACTTGACGAAATCGCCAGGTAGTATCTGCCGGGCTGGAGCGTGACCGATGAGACCCAACTAAGCGTCTTCACTCCTCCCGAAGCAGCAAACGTCGTACCCGCCGTCGCGCCCGTATGCGCCTTCAGGTTGCCCGAGTTGTCATAGATGCCGATGTCGTAGGTGTTTGCAGTATTGTCGGCAGTCCCCACGCTGTAAGTCACCTGTGTGGTTGTCACCGGGAAGGTCAACACCACTCCCCAAAGCGACGCCTTGTTCGCAGTACTCGAGAACGAATCAGTCCCCCCATCACGCGCCTCGGTCAGCCAAGGAATTGAATACGGCCCCGCATTCACGCCCGCGTCGGCGGTGTTCGAGTTGGCATCTGCCTTGAGATAGTTCCCGCTGACCAGGCTGCCACTCGAAAGCTGTGCCTTGCTCCCATTGCCCTGATAGGCATTCACGCTGCTTCCCAGGCTCGGGGCCTCAAGTCCCACAAAGATCTGATAGGTCCCCACTCCCGTATGACTCCCCGTAACGCGCCCGATGACCTGGGTGCCCACCGGCCGTGTTGACCCCGCGTCATGACAGTCTGCCGCAGTCGTTGTGCTCGCGACCACATAGTCGCTGTTGGTGGTCGACCCGTCGAAGCTGCATTGTGCGAAGCCGCGATACGTAACGATCGAATTGCCACTGGTTCCGCTGCCGCCGCTCACAATGCCAATGATTCCATCGGTATCGCTGCTAGCTGCAATAACCGCGCAAGGAGAGCTGACACTGGTGAACTTCGCCAGGAAATTCAAACTCGTTCCGGTGGTGCCGTCGTTGCAAGGCTCGAAAGTCAGCGCGCCACTTCCAAGTATGTCGAAGGCAGTGCCGGCATAAACGTTTTTCGGCGCCAGTGTCGTCGTCCCGATGTTGTACGAATTGTTGGTAAACGGCTTGAAGGTTGAATCTGTCGCGATCGCCCACTTGACGGCCGACCCCACCCAGAACCCCAAACCGCGCACCGTACCCGTCCCCGCGGCCTCCGACTTGATCACCTGAAATCCATCAGTACTGTCGTAGCTCATCGACATCCGCTCATAGTTCAAGGCGTCGGTATAGGTTCCGTACAAGCGCGAGCTTTGCGGGTTCGTGCCGTTCCTTTGCTCCAGCGTGTTCGCAACGTTGGTGCCATTCGCGTCCGAGTTGAACACGTTCGTCAGCCCCAACTGCACTGCCTGCCCGTTGTTGTCGATGACTTTCGGACAATGGCAGGTCGAGTCAAACCAGAAGATGCCGAAGTTCGCAATACCCGTCGGAGCTGCGCGTTCCGCTAGTTGAACTGTGTCTGGTGTACTGCAGCTGGCGTCTCCGTTAGCTGCAATTCCGGTGGCATACCCGCTGCTGCACTGCTGGGGAATCGCCGCCAACGCCGTCGCCGTGGCTATATTCCCATTTGCCTTCGCTACCTCGAATGGTCCACTGCCGTTCTCGGAAACCTGCAACTTCCCGTTAGTTCCAAATCCAATCATGGACTGTCCCGAAGCCGGTGCCGTTAGGGTTCCAAAGCCGCCCACCAAGCTCCAGGGGCCTACTCCGGTGGATACAAAAGACGTGGCCGTCACTTTGCCGCTCACCGCCAGATCACCTGTAACCGTGCCACCGGTGCCGCAAGCACCCGCGGCCTCGATGACCGTCGTTCCATCCGCACTCGATTGCAAACACTTGTTCCCCGATAACGTGCCAACGTGCTTCCCATTCACCGTTGTCGCGTCGCCCGTGGCATTGCCCGTCCCTCCCTGCGCCGTCGGCAACGGAGCGCTCAAGTGGGTCGCCACAACTTGCGGATTCAGCCCGTCAGTCCCGCCCAGGTCAGCCGTCAACCGCAGGATGCCGCCATAAGTGGGTACTGCATAGCCGGACGCCATCCCGCCAAGAATATCCACTAGTACGTTAGATCCCGCAGCGCACGGCGTCGCGTTGGTGCAAGCGGGGTCTACCACACGGGCAAAGACCTGGCTCCCTACAGGCCGCGTTCCCCCTGGATTGTCATAGCATTTCCCACGATCCGCAGAAGTTGCCGCCGGAGTATTGGTCGAAGTCACCAGGGTGACGAAATCCCACTGCACTGCGCTGTCGATCATCGTGCACAGAGCTGGCAAATTCCAGCCAGGTTTTGAGTTTCGTTAAGTCGCGGCGCCACCAGGCTTCCGTCCATCCAATATTCGGCAATTCGGAACTGCGTTGTGCCGACTCCCGCATCTGTGCCACTGTTGCCCACGATGACGAATTTATCGCCGCTCGGACTCCATTGGTTCGCATTCGCACTCCAGTGCAGCGACATCAAATCCAGCGGCGCCGTTGCGTCTACGTTGCGAGCTTGAATCTGTGTAGCGTTGATTCCACCTGTCCCGCCGGTTCCGCACCCTGTACACGTGCCCAGAACCGTGAGGTTGCCGTCCACCTGTACATTGGTCTTGAATTCCTTCAGGCTGGCGGTCAGCCGTTCCTTCCAGTTAGTTCCATCGCCCGGGTTCCCGATGTATTGAGAGATCGAAACCGGCGCACCGAAACTGATTCCAATGTGAGCTGGATTTCCATCTCCCTGGTCGTACCCCACGAAAGAATCATTGGCGTCGCTCGACGGACGGTTGTTGGCCGTCGCCGCCGTCTTGTCAAAGTTCGAGTCACTCAGGGTGATGATGTGCGACGGAGCTGAACCACCCTTATGGAAGTTAAGCCGCCCTTTCAGATTGAGGACAGAGCCGGTAGCCAGGATCGTCGCTCCCTGCTGATTAAATGTCTCCAGAGCCATCGAGTGCATGCAACTGGCCCATAGTGGGCTCCACAAGCCAACCGAAGGACAATACCTCGCTGTCACGGATGCTGCCCTGGACCCTTGAACCGCGACAACGTCGGGAAGCAAATTATCGAGTTGGGCGGTAGCACCGGAGAGAATGCTGTTCCCGTCGGCTGACGCTCCCAGGACCAGGGCTCCCGGCCACTGCGAAAGCTTAGGCATGTAGGCAGGCGTCGCTACTGTGTAGGCTTGAAGCGCTGCCTGTGTGTCAATGTAAGTGCAGACGCCGTTCGCACAAGCTGTGCTCCGGGCAAGCCCGGTCACCACAGCGTAATTGTCCGTGCCGTTTGGTGCGGTTTCCACTCCGCCGCCGGGAAATGTCACTCTCAATACATCGAAGCTGGTGGCGCCAGCGATGTCCGCCCATGTCAAAATTATATTTCCCAGACCGCTGCTTAGCGCCCGGCCGAAGTACAACGGGCTGGAGGCACCAAAAGTCGCGTGACGTGCTACCAGGTAATACCGGTAGTCGGTCAAACCGTTGTTGACGAAAGTAGGGACCGTACCTTGTGGCCCTTCGCCGCCCGAGATAGATACTGGTCCGCCCTGAACAAGCACCCCGGCCGCCCCTATATTCCCTGTCGGGTTTACGCAACTCGCGGATGACTCTTCATACACGTTCTCCAGCTTGATGTTGCCAAAGCCTCCTCGTGCCAGACCACCACGGACACCGAATTGCGCGAATCCCTGTACTACACTGTCCGAAACTCGCAGTGTGTTGCCGCTTTGCCAGTCGATGCCATTGGAAGTGCACTGCAAAGAAATGTTTAGGTTCTTCAGCCACCCTACTGCCGACCACACGTTGAACGGACCCGGCGCAGTTACCACCGATCCGCAGTAAGTCGCATCGCAACGTACGCCGTAGCCGAGGTTGCTGTCGAGACCGTCGAGCAGGAATGACTGGTCGTCGTCCACCTGTACATACGCTCCGAAAGTGTTAGGCGCGGGTGCCGACCGCGTGCTCACGTTGAAGACGCGTGTCTTTTGTGCGTTCACCTCGATCATCGGCTTGGTGCTGTTCGCCACCATTGGTCGGCCACGAGGATTGATCAGGGTTACATCCGCTATCAGGTTGGAATTGCTCGGATCACCGATGAACAGACAGGAATCGTTCATCCAGCATTCGAACAGGGATCCTGAGAAGTCAATCGTTTGGTTGGAGCTGCGGAACGAAACCCTCGCATACAGCTTCAGCTCTCCGGGAGGGGCAATCACTTTTCCCGCTTGGGACGCAGCGCTTGGATTGCTCGGCGTGAAGCGTGCGGCGATCGCCGCTTCCTGCAGCCCGCCTGAAGCGGTCGCAATCGTGTAGCCGGCGGGGTGTGTATTGACAGTGCTGAACTGTAGCGTTCCTGGGGCTCCGTCCCCGGCACACGTCCCGCCTGTAACCTTAACCGCTTCCGCCGTGCCAGTCCCTGCGATATAAACCCAATATTCTGGTTCCGATCCTTTTACTCCCGCAGGACACGCTGGCAGAGTTAGAGTCTGCGTGCCCGCTACGCTCAGATCTGCAACTGGCGACTGCGTCCAGTTGAAATCGGTGGCGTACTTAATCATTTGCATCCCGGATGTTAACGTCCCACCGCCGCCAGGCTTCGGCTTATAAGTTCCGCTTGCCGTCTCGTAGGTGATGACTTGCCCATCGCTCGGCGATATCGTAGCCACGGGTACGCCTTGGATGGACACGGCGTTGCTGCTGGTACCGCAGGCTCCCCATGTCCCGTCCCCTTTTAGGCAGGTAGTCCCGTTCGCCGGCCCGTTGCCTAATTGAGTTGAAGGCACAGTGCCGTTTACCAGGTTCGCCTTCGCTGTTAGACCGTTATCCACGTACCGGCGCGTTGAAGCCTGGGTTGGCGCCGTGGGGTCGCCACTCAATGTCAGGGGTCCGCTCATCGCATCGCCCGTCTTTTGTACGAACGAGCCCGCGCCCACGGTTGTTACTGCGGCGTCCACATAGGCTTTATTAACCGCATCGCCTGCGAGCGCGGGCGTGGGTACGCTGGGAGGCGTCGAGAATTGTTTCGTGCCGCTGATTGCCTCGACACCGCTCTTATGAACCACCGCGGCGTCGGTCGCTTTACCTCCAACCACGCTGTCCACGTATTGCTTGGAAGCCATTTGTGTCGCGGTGCCCGTACCAAGAGTCGTACGCACCGCTGCGATCGTCGTCGGAGAAGTTGTCCCAACGGTCCAGAATTCCGTCTTTACCGTGTTGTCGCTAAGCTGGTACACCACGGTATAGAACGTGGCCGCGGGAGTCGCGCCGGCGTTGGGCGCCAAGGCTACTGACAGCGCACCTTGCGTTCCAAGCGCAACACTTATCGTCCCGGCCGCTACCGGTTTGCCATCAGACGTGCTGAATGCGGGCCAGGAAATCAGTAAAGTGCCTGAAGCTGGCGATCCATCCGCTCTGAAGACCGTATCTGAAACGGTGGTCAGCGCGGGGCCCTGAGCAAACGACAGTGGTGCTGACAGGAGTCCAAACAGCAGCAAGAAGAAAAGCCGCCTGCCAGGGCGGCTGTTATCCAACATAACTCCTCCGTTACCGTTCATGGGCTTTCCAAACCTCCAGGACCTCAAGCGATTGTGCGCTGTCAATTCTAAGCGCGATAAGGCGCTCTCCCATTGGCACTTTTTCCTGGGACCATGATGACAATCAGTTGTTCAGAATTATTCCGCGATGAAATGTCGCGAACGTTAGGCTTTTAAAACATTCACCCTGGAACTTGCTATTTGCGAGCTGCTGCGTACTCCTGCAAAAACTTTTCTACGCTTTGCACATACACGTCGGCGAAATCTACCACTGGACGACGCGCCTCGATCAATTGCATAGCTGCCGCAAGATTCCAACTCAAGGCGCACAGAATTGCCAGGGTCATCATCGGCGCCCGGTGAACCCCCGCAGCGCAGTGCACATACAGTTTTGTTTCCGGTTGGTCGAGCGCCGCGAGCGCGAATTCCACGCCGCGATGAAAAACTTCCGGAGGCTTGGGCTGAAAATCATCGTCCACTGCACTCCATAACACGTCAATACCGTAGGGTTCTGCTAACGGAGTGTCGTCAAATTCTATTTGCATGTCGATGATGTGGGTCACGCCTGCGCGTGCCACCGCCGCCATGTTCTCCTGATTCCAGATCCCGCCACCGACCGCGATGCGGCCGGTCACCCATGTCATATCCATCCTGCGAGTACCACGTGCGAACGGGCCTTTGGCCGCTCCGAGCCGATTGATGCTTTCTTGATCGAGGTCGCCTTCCCAAACTGCGTAGCGCCGGCTCACGGCTGACCATCGGTTAACCATCACCGACCAATTCATTCTACGGCATCGGTCGAAGATGACACGGACTCGCCTTTGTTATCTTCCGCGCTCTCGCTCGCATCCTGACTCGCGCCTTCGCTTTTAACAGTTTCGAGAATGGGATCTTCCGGAAGTCCCAGTCGCCGCAACAATGTCTTGGCGAGCGAGTCCTCTTCCAAGTCTTCTTGCTCGAACGCTGCTGCCGGATAAAGCCCTATCATTTCGAACAGATATTTAGCATGTCCGCAACTGCCCTTTGCGGCCGCATCAATCAGACTGGTCACGATCTTCGGAGCGTCATTCCCGACTTGGTTTTTCAGTTCTTCCCGCAGTTCAGGCAATGCGATAGCCCGCTGCTCTTGCGACTGGGCTGAATTTTTCTTTGTTCGTGCTGCCGATGATGCCTTGGCCGCCCTCTTAGCCTTTGAGTTTGACGATGCTCGTGCCATAAGCCTCAAAAACGAAGGGCGCGCCTTTCGGCGCGCCCTCAGTGAGATTATTTTTCTACTCTCTATTTTCAGAATATCAAACCATAGGGGGTAAATGGGACATTTTTTGAAAAATATATTTGCCGTATTCAGAATCAGTTACAAGTTTTTGCTCGCTCGTACCCCCTTGACAAGATTTTTTTGGCCAATTTTGCCCTCGCCAACCAGAATCCCAATCCGACGGGGCCGGAATTCGAGAACAACCCTTGAGACAGGTACAAACGTCCAACAACAGGAGCTCGCTTTGTCGTGAGACCCGAAGTCGGGTAGAAGTCTTTCGTATGCTCCCGGACGCATCTCCGTCCCTGCAACTTCGTCGATGCATATTTGTAAGCTGCTGATAGTACAGCTAACGCTCCTGAGGAGGAGAAAATGAAAATAAGTAAACTCCTGCTGTTTGTGCTTTTTGCTGCTCTCTGTACGTCCTCGAGCTTCGCCAAAGCAAAGGGCGACGTCAGAGATGTCACTGGTTGCCTATCAAAAGGCGACAGTGCCAAGGAATTCCTGTTGACTGCAAACGACGGGAGCACATGGGAAGTCCGCAGCAGTAAAGTGCCGCTTGCCGCTCACGTCGGTCATACCATTACCGCAACCGGCGTAGTGTCACACGCCAAGATGCACAACATGAAAGAAGACGTAAAGGAAGCCGCCAAAGATAGTGGCATGAAGAAAAGTGACACCGAGCACGGACATATGAAAATCACAGATGTGAAGATGGTTAGCGACTCCTGCCAGAAGTAATTGGTTTTGCGAAAGTGAGGGCGGATTCGAATCCCACCCTCACTTTTTGCAATCCATCACTCAAATTACACATTAGAAGTTTGTTTACAGTACCGTTGTTTCCGAGCCGATAGTGTGGCACGGCTCAATTCGCGTCACAGTCATAGCACTCAGCGTCTTCCGTGGGGTCTTGTTCTGGATCTACGATCAGCTCCAGCAATCCTCCCTGCAGGAAGATTTCGCTGAGATGATCCACCGCCTCGGGATAAAGCCGGCCTACGGTTCGGCGGCGGCAGCCTAGCAAATCCGCTGCTTCGTCCTGACTGTAATCCAGCAGCACAACCTTCGCGATTAACTTCTGTGAGAAGTCGTCCAGTTTCTCCAGGCTGTTCTGCACGTCGTGCACAAAGATTACTGTGTCTTCAAAAGTGCTCACGTTGTAAGAGGTGACGTGGGTGCGGAAGAACTCCCGTCCTAACAGAGACGGGAGTCTTCCAGCCTCTACCGAGAGCCGGGCGTATCGTTTCAACATTCCGACCGTACGCGCGCGGTAGAGCCACAAATCCGGGTTTTCTCCGGGGGACCAGTCATCTGATTGCGGGACTGCGGGACAAGTCTCCGCGGTTACCCAGGGAAGAATTGTCGCCAGCGTGACGCCGGCGATAATCGTTTTAGCGATCGTAGCTCTGGCTATGCTTCTGACGATGGAGGCTTTGGGAACGAAGGTCATTACCATCGAATTTCTCCTTCTGCCCTCACGCCCAGCAGGTTTTCAATCGTAGCCTCGAACTCAAACCGGTCCCCGACTGGCAAACGAGGTTGGCTAACACTTCTTTGCGGCCCGGTGAACTCCGCCATTTTGGGCAAGCAGGATGCGCAGTACACCTGCTGCATCCCTTTCTGGCGCAGCCACAATCCGCCACACCGCTCGCAGTATTTCAGTTCCAGCTGCAGATAGTTTTCATGTTTCAATTCTGTTTCCATGAGTGCCTCTATATGAATTGGGAGTAATGGAACCACGTAGCGACAGGCAAAGGCTCTTAAGTTGCACAAAAAAAGCCCTGCGCCGATTTCTCGGTCACAGGGCTCGTTTGTCTTACGATGACCTGTCGAATTATTTAGTTATGAATGTTCCCCATGTTCGCCGGCCTCCCAACTTAACTCTTAGTTGATAAGCGGCGAGCCTTGCAAAGTTCTGATATTAAAGTCCCAATTGCCTGAAATACCCTTCCTCGTATCCGGACTTCAGCACGCGGCCGTTCTGCACCACGAGGCTGAGCCGCCCGGTAAAGTGAAGCGACCACAATAGTCGCTCCATGGCTGCGGACAGCACTTCGGCGGAGCGCACCTTGCGGCGAAACTCCACAAAATTGCTCTCCTCACTTTCGCTTTCTGTACTGCTCATATGACTTTTCCTGCACTTCCGTATGAGTTATAGGAGACGCCCATCCTATAGCTCATCGTTGATCGAAGTCAAGAATTATATTGCCTTACAGATGTTAGACTTAACCTGTATATAGCGAAATGCTATAACGTCGATGTTATACTTCCTTCCATGAAATTCCGAGCTTTGCAAGAGAATCTGCGCAAGCAGTTATGGGAGCGCATTGAAGAAGGCGACCTGACCGGCCTTCGCCTGGCGGAGCAGACAGGCTTCAAGCAGGCTCACATTTCCAACTTCCTCAACCGCAAGCGAGGCCTAAGCTTAGAAGGCATGGATAAGGTGCTCAATGTGCAGCATCTTTCCGTGCTCGACCTGCTCGACCCCAGCGAGGTCAACAAACGTGCCAGTATCGTGCCTCCTGGCGAAGACGAGTTCGATAATGTCTTATTGGCGGACTCCAAAGTAGCTGCCACAGAGCCGCTCATTATGAGCATGAATGTACGGGAGATCCTGAAATTCAAAAAAAGTTTCCTGCGTCGCTTGCGCGCCGAAATGGAGGGGGATCGCGATCACTGGGAACGCTTCGTGCTGATCAAACTCGACGCCCGCGAGGGCATGAGCATGTATCCCCGGTTGTTGCCCGGGGCGACGGTCTTGATTGATCGCCATTACAATTCGCTCAAGCCATATCGCAAAGGCGAATTCAACATGTATGCAGTCCTGAAGAACGGCAACTGCACTGTCAAGTATGTTGAAGTGGCCGGCAATCACCTCATTCTAAGGCCGCACAACCAGGCTTATCCCATTGAAGTCATGACCATTGAGGATGACAAGACCTCGGCGGACTACATTGTCGGGCGGATTTGCTATGTAGGGATTGAGACTTAGACTGCACAACTTACCTTGCACGACGGAGTTTCGGGGCCGAACCTGCGATCCAAGGTGCTAGCGCCACTCTGTCATCGCTTTCTCCAGGATCTCAACAGCTTTGGCCAGGGCGTTCCTGTCTGAGTCCGTTAACCGCCGCAGGTGGTCCGCCAGATATGTAATGCGCCTCTGCCTGCCTTTCTGGAGGAGTCGCATGCCCTTGGCCGTGGTGCGAATACAGACTCGTCGGGCATCGCGGGCGTCATCCTCGATTTGTACCAGGCCGCTCCGTTTCAAGCCGGCTACGATACGGCTCATGGTAGGCGGCTTCACCTGCTCCGCCGCCGCCAGCCGTCCAAGAGTCGTGGGTCCGCCGAACACTAGAACCGACAAAGCAGAGAGTCGCGCCGGGCCTTCACCGGTCGCTGTGTCTTGCCTGCGGACCCTGCGAAGCAAATGGATCGCCACCGAGTGGAGGCGATCTGCAACCTCCCGCGTCTCCCTATCGGTGCTCGCCGTTCTATTGCGCATCCGCAGACTTCCGGCTGGTTTTTTCATGCTCCATTCACAAACTTGTCCCACAACGCAATCGTAATCCAGAATAATGCACTTGCGGGAAGGGCTCAACTGATTCGCGGTTGACAACAGAATCGTGCCTCATATAATTGGTTAGCATAGCTAACTAAACTGCGAACTGGGAGAAAAAGCATGGACCACCAACAAGACTTTATCGCCGCCATCCAAACCGGAGACTTGGAGAAGACTCGGAACCTATTGGCCAAAGACGCGACGCTGGCCTCGGCCCGCGACAGCAGCGGCGTTTCCGCGATCATGCATGCACTCTATCGTCAACGCGCGGAAATGCTCAAAGTACTGCTCTCCGCCAAGCCCAGGCTCGACATTTTCGAATCGGCCAGTCTCGGCCGCACCCATCAGATTTCCGAACTCATCGGCGGTGATCCTGCGCTGGTGAATGCCTGGTCTGGTGACGGATTCACTCCTCTGCACCTGGCTTGTTTCTTCGCAAAGGAAGACGCCGTAACGCTCTTATTACAACATGGCGCCCAGGTTGATCGGGCGGCGAGGAATCCGATGAAGGTCATGCCGCTACACTCGGCCGCTGCCGGACATAATCTTGTCATTGTGCGGCTTCTGCTCGAACATGGGGCACCGCCAAACGCGCCGCAGCAACTAGGATGGACCGCACTTCATGAGGCGGCCCAGCAGGGAGATGCTGCCATGCTTAATCTCCTGCTCAAACATGGCGCCGATCCAAGTGCGAAGAACGATGATGGCGTTACAGCGCTGCAGTTGGCAACTGAGAAAGGGCACACCGAAATCTCGCGGGTGCTCGGAGCGGCATAGGTTCTGGGATTTGTCGGCCGCCAACTTCCAACTGCAGTCGCAATGCACACTTTGCCTCGAAGCTTTTTCCACGCCAGCAGATTGTTTCCCTCAGACGATACCCATGCCCATTTTTTCGTAGGACATTGCAGTACTGAGAACAATCCCGCGAGGGGCAAGGCAACTTACCTCTTTTACATCACGTCGAAAAGATGTGCGTGTCCAATCGGACGCATTCGGGCCCGCGCCAAATTGCGAACCTAAGCACCTAGAGATGGTGAGGAGAACTCTTCGATGCGTTGCCAGTCATTTTCAATGCGAATTTCGGTTTTGTGCGGGCTGATGCTTGTCGCACTGTTGGGCTGCGGCGGCGGTGTGAGCAGGACCAGCGGCGGGACGCCGGCGCCTGGGGTACCCGGGTTATCCAACCCAGGAGGGGCACATGCGCAATTCGGACATGTGTTCATCGTAGTGGAAGAGAACCACAGCTATTCAGACGTGATTGGCAATTCGCAAATGCCGTACCTGAATGGCCTCGCTTCGCAATACGGGCTGGCAACCCAGTACTTCGCGAATATTCATCCTTCGATCGGCAATTACTTCATGTTGACGACAGGACAGATCATTACCAGTGATGATTCATTCAGCGGCACAGTGAGCGCTGACAACGTAGTCCGCGAGTTGATAAAAGCGGGCAAGACCTGGAAGAGCTATGCGGAGAGTCTGCCCTCGGTCGGCTACACGGGAACTGATCTTGGGCATTATCCGTATGTCAAACGCCACAATCCTTTTGTGTTCTTCACAGACGTCGTGGGCAGCAGCCAGGCGAACAATCTAGTCCCGTTTGATCAGTTCAAATCCGATCTTGCCGCCAATCAGCTGCCGAGTTACTCCTTTATCGTCCCCAACTTGCTGAACGACGCTCACGATGGCCCGCTTTCGGTTGCTGACCTGTGGCTGAAAGTGAACATTGATCCGCTGATCTCGAGTCCGGTCTTCCAGAAGGATGGATTGCTGGTGATTGTGTTTGACGAATCTGATGGCAGCGATAATGCTAACGGCGGCGGGCACGTGGCTGCAGTGGTGGTCAGCCCGCAGGCGAAGAGAGGATTTGAGTCCACCACTATGTACCAGCACCAAAGCACCTTGCGGCTTATGCTCGAGGGACTGGGGGTCGCCAGTCTTCCTGGTGCCGCCGCCAGCGCACCGAGCATGGGCGAATTTTTCTAATTTGTTTTTTCCCAAAGGACGGCGCCACGCGAGACGAAGTCATGGTTGGCTTGTCCGCTGCTTTGCCTCGCTCAGGCGATCTTTTAAGGATTTTGGCGTGTAGTTGAACTCCGTCTTGAAACGATCACCGCTGATGCGTCTGGGAAAGCCGGTTACCGCGAGTTCTCCGAAAGTTATGTGAACGTTGTTGTCCAAAACTTCGATTTCTTTCCCCAGGTCGCTCAATTGCCAGATTTCGGAAGGAGCGTTATACGCTGAACAAGCTAGCTGTTTCGTGTCCAGGAGAATTGCCACCATTTCCGCCAGATCCTCGACATGGACCATGGAAAGAGTTTCGTCCGCCCGGTAGGGAATCGAGATTTCGCGTCTCTGATTGCCACCGAGATAAGCGAAGACTTGACTACGCCAGGGCGAGGCAGTGGCGGTTGCGCCGGGACCGAGAACAGTTGGAATTCTCAAAGCCACAAACTGGATTCCGTAATTCCGACCGTAAGCTTCACCCAAGGCCTCAGAATATTTCTTGCCCGCTCCATACAGGTCTTCCGGCGCCGTAAGACAAGTCTCAGAGACCGTGTCGGATGCGCTTCTTGATCCGTAGACATTGAGCGAACTCGCATAGACAATCTTGGAAACCTGAAAGTGGCGCGCGGCTGCCAAAATGTTCAGTGTGCCTGTGATATTAACCAGAGTTGCTGCCTCAGGGTTCGCTTTCGAGGCCGTAGGCAGGAGTGATGCCAAATGAACGATACTATTGAACTTATGTGATCTAAATATCTCTTTGAGTTGCTGGGAATCTGTGACATCACAAGCATAGAAGAGCCCACCAGAAGTGTTATTAGATTTTTTATCTAACGAGATCACATTTCTTCCCGCGCTGAGAAGCCTTGAACGCACCCATCGCCCGATGAAGCCTTCTCCACCCGTCACCAGGGTATGATCGGTTTCGCGCATGCCATGATTATGCAATGGTTTCGCAGCCGGGACAGCGGCAAAGTTTAGCGGTCTCAACTCCGGTTGCGTGCAGGGGGATTTCGCAGAGAATACATCCAACGAATTTTGTTTTCGACAACAATTGGAGCCGCCCCCTTTAAGATTGTGACGCCATTGGGTAGGGAGTTCCCCTGTGCCATCCCCAGGCACCGGAATAATCGCGGCGGCAATCTTGATGAATCAACTCTTTGGTTGAGGTGTAAGTTGGGTAAGAGAGCATTGTTGGCATTTTGGCTTCTCGCCTGCACTCTGGCCGTGGCACAAAGCGGCGCCACGCTGGAAGGCAAGAGCACGCGGCTCACCATGCTTTCCGCACTGAGTTCGAAGTCCCCAAAGGACAGTGGGTTCCGCGCGCGTCTGGAGGAATCTCTACAGGTCGATGGCCAGGTGCTGCTGCCGCAAGGCACTCTCTTCGAGGGTCATGTGGAGCCCAGACCCGCGCGCAGGATGGTTCGATCTGCCGCTTTGCGGCTGGTATTTGACCGCATGGTTCTGCCCGATGGAACCGTGCGTTTCACAAACACGTCACTCACAGCAGTCGATTACAAACGGGTGAAGACCGATTCTGAAGGCACGGTGCGTCCACGACTCTCTAAGAAACGTCTGTTGGTGCAACTGGGCGGTGCTTTGCTGATTGCCAAAATAGGCGATGATCTCTCCGAGGTGGCCGTAGCCTCGGTCACCAAAAACAGTGCGCGTTTTTTTGGCTTGGGGGCAGCGGTGGCATTCGCGTTAATGCAGAAAGGCGGAGAAGTTAAGGTACCCGAAGGGACCGGCATTGAAATAATGTTTGGCCGAGACGGCGAGGTTCTTCCCAAGGGCATCTCCGCCGAATCTCCCTTCCCGCCGTCGCAGCGCTAACTGCATTGGAGCTCGTGACGCTTAATGCCGTTGTCCGCTAACTAATACAATTCTCCTACGGATATCGCTTGCGTTCCCCAAGCTTCCTGATGTAAAAACCAGCGATACTCATTCCAGAATAACGTGGTCATCTCTCTGGAGCCTGCTTACGATTACAGGGGCTTCTTTTATGCTGCCCCGCATGTCTGCTCGCGAGGGCGAGGTTAGGAGATTTATGAACGCTACTTACAAGATATTTTCCATCGCGCTTCTGATTGTCGTGTTCACGACGTTTGCCCTCGCCCAAGGCGTCGCCACCGGTGACTTGCATGTAACGATAAGAGATCAGAAAGGCGGTGCAGTAACCAATGCGACCGTCACCGCGCACGAGCAGGCGAAGGGTTTCGAGCGCTCGACCACAGAAAATGTCAATGGAGAATACCGGCTACTAGCGTTGCCGCCGGGAGAATACACGGTGAGCGTCAGCGCAGCGGGCTTTGCCAACGTGGATGCCAAGAATCAGGAGGTCACGGTCGGGCAGATGCGGGAACTGCCCATCACCCTCACCGTCGCCGGCACGCAGGAAATCGTCACCGTCAATTCCCAGACTGAGTTAGTTGAGACGCAACGTAGTTCCTCGACTGACACCATTGAGCAGCGGCGCATCGATAACCTGCCTATCAACGGCCGAAACTACATCAACTTTGCGCTTACCGATTCGCGGCTTGCCCGTGATGATGCACCGTCAATAGGCGCTGCTCCTACGTCCGGACTCAACATGAGCGGACAACGGGCTCGCGCCAATCTGGTCAACGTGGACGGCGAAGATGCGGTGGGCAACGCCACCAACGAAATCCGCTCTACCGTTTCCCAAGAGGCGGTGCAGGAATTCCAGATCATCACCAATGGCTATGCCGCGGAATACGGGCGTGCATCCGGCGGCGTGGTGAATATCATCACGCGCTCCGGCGCCAATAATTTTCATGGCTCGCTGTTCGGTTACCTTCGCAATCGGAATTTTCAGGCAGTGAACCCGTTCAGCACGGTTTCCAATCCGGCCTATACGCGGGTGCAATCCGGCGCGACTTTTGGCGGGCCCATCAAGAAGGATAAAACCTTCTTCTACTTCGCTTACGAAGGAACCCGGCGGCAGGAGACGGGGTTTTCGAGCATCGGGTCTAATAACTTTGATCTGAGTCCATTTGACGCATCTGCATTTCTAAGCTTGCCGCCAGGAAGCTATATGATCCAGGCGACCCAGCCACAAATTCAGTTTTTGCAGGCCACACCCCCTGGGACGCCGGGAACCGACTCATACGTAGTCTTGCTGGGACGCTCGTCCGGCATGGCGCTGGGCGGCGTATGGCCAGGCCCGCTGGCCCTGGGTGGCGGTTTTAGTGGCTTCACTACTTCCTGCGCCGTTCCTCCGTGCTTTGTACCGCAGTCTTTCGTGCCGCTCAACAGCTTAACCGGCAACTTTCCTGTTTCTGAGCGAACAGATCTTTATTCGCTTCGGCTGGATCACAACCTCACCGGCAGCAACCGCCTGATGTTGCGCGGCGGAGTCAGCCCTAGCGATGTTACCGGCATCCAGGTACAGGCTCAAGGGCCACAGAACTTCGGGCAGAACGCATTTTCGCGCACCTCCAATCAGAATTACCACGATTGGAACGTCACGGCTCAGGATCAGTGGAGTATTGGAAACAACAAGATCAACGAATTTCGTTTCCAGTATGCGCGCCGCGGCCTGCTTTACGGCTTCTCGCGCGGTGCTGGCGGAGGCGATGTGGCAGTGAACATTCCGGGCTTCGCATTCTTTGGGCGGGAACCTTTCTCGTTCGTGAAGCGCATTGAGCAGCGCTATCAGGCCACGGACAACTTCTCGTTTGTTAAGGGCACACACGATATCAAGTTCGGAGTGGATGGCAACTATATACCCTTGGGCGCAGACTTCACTGTGAACTTTGGCGGAATCTACAACTTCGGTGGGGTCGCGGCGTCGACCTTGCAATTTCCTGGTTCGTTCCCGGGCCTGAATCCGGTGCAGGCTTACGGCGCCGGCTTCCCTGCGAACTTCATCCAGGGAGTAGGCAACCCACACGATGCGTTCTCGAATACCACTGCGGGCGCGTTTGTACAGGATTCCTGGCGTATCAAGTCCAATCTCACGCTGAACTACGGCGTCCGCTATGACGTGGAGTTTACTCCCACATTTAGGGCGGTGAATGCGCTTGCGCAAAATGCGCAGAATGCGCTGGGCATCAGCCAAGGAATTCCGCGCGATTTCAATAACGTCGCTCCGCGGATCGGGGTGGCCTGGGACCCGTGGAAGGACGGCAAAGGCGTTTTCCGAGCTTCCTACGGGATGTTCTACGATCACCCGCTGCTGGCGCTGGCCTTCGACTCCGACGTGGCCGATGCCACGCAAGCGCCGCAGATTGTGTTGTTCCCTGGAGCACCTTGTACGGTCTCCAATCCACCTAGCGCTGCCAATCCGCTGAACCTGAATGCTGCCAACGTCTTCCAAGGCCTGCTCCCGAACGCTAACTGCACACCGCCGGGACTTTCCCAGGCGCTAAACTACCTGCCGGGCGAGCAGCGTTTCAATTCCGCGCCGAACGCGCCCTCGGCGTTCGTCGATCAAGCTTATTTGCAGGCAGGAGTGCCGCTTGCGCTCCAACCCTTCGGATTTCCGACGGCGAAAAATTTCCAGTATGCATACTCGCAGCAAGCCAACTTCAGCTTCGAGCGTGAACTGGGGCAGGATCTGTCGCTCGGCCTAGAGTGGAACTTTAACGGCGGTCATCATTTGAATCGCCCAATCAACGCGAATGCGGTAGTACCTCAGTTCCTGCTGGCCAACTGGCAGGCTGCACTAAGCTCTCCTTCTTCGGGTGCTTCCAGTTTGGGCCCGCTGGGAGTAGGCGCTCTTTCTCCGGCGCAGGGCGGTGCGCCGTGCGGCTTCAATCCTTCAGGGCAACCCTGGGTTTCGTCAGCGCTGGTGAGTTTCTTTCGACCGTCGGGGCTGAATCCATCCTTCGCAAACTTCCTCTCTGCGGTAGGGGCTGGTAGTTGCGTTACGTTAGCGCAGTCGATACTCGCCGCCGATGGACTAAACGCCAAGTGTGATCCAACAACGCTGACGAGTTGCATTCCCTTCAGTGATATGCCGGCCAATTTTTCTACCGGCAGTTCGGTCTATCACGCTCTGACTGCCAACCTGCGCAAGCGGTTTGGGCAGCATTACGAATTTTTGGCGTCCTACACCTGGTCTCACACCATCGACGACTCAACCGATTTGCAATCGCCACTCTCGCCTCAGGACAATTACAATCCCAGCGCAGAGCGCTCGAACTCTGTGTTTGACCAGCGCCACCGGTTTGTGTTCAGCGCGGTTTACCAGAGCGGTCATCTGGGAGACGGTTTCGTAAAGAAGTTTTTCAGTGACTGGACGGTGGCGCCCATTATCGAGGCGGTTTCCGGCCGGCCATTCAATATCATCACCGGCGACGATCGAAACTTCGATTTTGGAACTACTACAGACCGTCCGGTCATCGTTCCTGCGGGAACGCCGCCCAACTTTTGCGGTGACACAGCAGCTCCTTCGCGCTTCTCGCCCACGGGTTTTCTGCAACCCGCCTGCTTCCTCAACGGCACGCTGATTGGTAATCTCGGCCGCAATGCTGGGACAAAGCCCAACGATGTCTTTACCGACCTTCGAATCTCAAGACGAATTGCCTTCGGCGAACGTTTTGCCCTGGAGGGCATTGTTGACGCCTTCAATCTCATCAACCGTTTCAACGTCGCGGACGTTAATCCGCTGTGGGACAGCGGCCAGAAACCGACCGCCGCATTTGATCCGCGTCAGTTCCAATTCGCGCTGAAGGTGACTTGGTAGGCCTGCGGATCGCACTGCCAAGTTGAGGTCTCTCGTGGGCGGCACGTCTAGTTTCAGTCATTTGACGTTTCTCGATGAATCCTAGCCGCGACTAAAGCCTGCTACCATACCCGTCACTCTTCAGCCAAAGTGGGAGAAATCAATGTCCGAACCTTACACTCCATCTGTGCGCACGCGAGTCGTCCGCGAAGCCCATCGTGGGGTATACGACCGCGAGACTGTGTACCGAATCCTGGATGAAGGCTTTATCTGCCACGTTGGATTCATCGTCGACCAGCAGCCCTTCGTCATCCCAACGGGCTACGGGCGGGCGGGAGATAACCTGTACATCCACGGCTCCGCCGCCAGCCGGATGCTGCGCCGCATTGATCAGGGCATTTCGGTTTGCGTAACCGTCACTCTCCTCGATGGCTTGGTGCTGGCGCGCTCTATTTTCAATCAGTCCATGAATTACCGTTCGGTGGTCGTGCTAGGTACCGCGGTTGCGGTGCAAAATCCCACAGAAAAGCTGGAGGCACTTCGTGCCCTCTCTGAGCACATTCTTCCGGGCCGGTGGAATGATTCCCGCAAGCCCAACGAGAAGGAACTCAAGGCGACTTTGGTGCTGCGCCTTCCTATCACGGAGTTCTCAGCCAAGGTGCGCCAAGGGCCGCCTATTGATGACGAAGAAGACTACTCGTTTCCGACCTGGGCGGGTGTAGTGCCGCTACACTTGGTCACTGGAGCACCCATCCCCGATGAGCGCACCGACCGGGACAGAGAAGTGCCAGAGTATGCCCAGCGATACTCACGGAAACGAAGTCTATAGGTTTCAGCCCTCTCAACCCTGATCGCCAACCGTGCCCGCACCGCCCGCGATTTCGGATACAGGCATCAGAACAGCCGATTCCATCACTCTAAAGAACTTGCAATGGTTTGGGGCGGCAAGTAACATCCGCGCTCGGTTCCGAAAGTAATGAGCGAAGGTAGTTTGTAGATTGACCCTGGAATTCGCCGGGGAGTAGGATTTTGCTACGACTTGGCATTGAAATATAAGGGGAATCCAGCGGTAACCCATAGAGAAATATGAGAGTTCTGAAACTCTATGCTTCAATCGCGTTCCTCGGAGCTATGGGTCTGGCAACCATCTCATGCCAGACCGCGCACAAGCCAACTCCACTGTTGCCAGCACCACAATCTGGCCCTCCAACATTGAAAGCTGTGGGTCCGCCGAGTTCGTCCTCGGCGAAGTCAGAAGTTGCCGCGCAGCCCGCGCAGACGGCTACTCCTGCAAACAAGTTGGAAGCCCAATCCGATTCTGTATCTGACCTCATAGCTCAGGTGGAGAAGGAATATCAGGCCGGTCAGGATAATTATCAAGCGGGACATCTGGAAGCGGCCAAACAGAATTTCGACCGTGCGCTCAACCTGCTGCTGGGCAGCAACCTCGATCTTCGTTCCGATCAACGCCTACAGCGCGAATTCGACAGGATTCTGGAAGGCGTGAATGGCCTGGAACTCATGGGTTTACAGGAAGGTGACGGCTTCACCGAACAGAAGTCTGAGCCAGCGCCCATTGATGAGGCCAATGAAGTCACCTATCCAGTTGATCCCAGC
>WNFF01005100.1_pt1 | contig 20158 bp, 18 predicted proteins | sample 5400441 | NCBI WGS metagenome assembly WNFF01 (sample SAMN13153345, study PRJNA577476) | soil metagenome | isolation source: 120 cm saprolite under Douglas fir tree site 2 hole 3 replicate 1 | place: USA:California | collected 2015-04-18
CATTCACAGGTACCTGTTCCAATAGTTGTCCGTATAGCACTTTTGTGCAAGGTCCCACTGGCTCCCATACTGCCGGGTCGCTCGGCCCGAAAAGCGCTACTGTAGGTACTCCGAGCATTGCCGCCAGGTGGGTAATGCCAGAATCATTGCCGAGATAGCACCTGCAAGGCTGTAGATGTCGCGCCACCTCTAACAACGGCTCATTTGTGAGTGTCTTGAACATTTCTGGCCTGGGAGGAGTCGCAACAAGGTTGATTAAATCGCGCACGCGCTCAGTATCGGCTGGCCCGGCAAGCAAAAGGACCGGGCGATTTTGTTGCCACAAGCGCTCGATGACTGCGGCAAAATGAATTACCGGCCAGCATTTTTGCGGTCCTCCACTCCCAGGATGAATCGCGACGCAATCACAAGCCGGGCCTTCTAAGGAACCAGGATTGATGTTCAACGAAGGCACGTTGCATTGTGACCTTTCTATGAACAATCCGACTGTTTGCGCCAGGTATTCCACAACATGCACTCGCGCACCTTCGGGTGGCCGGCCCGGGGCGATGATTAATCGCCTGATACCATTCATCCTCAGGTTGTGCTCAACCATGCCGCCAGGATCGCGCAGCCAGCAAATGGCAAGCTCGATTTGTTGTAACAGGTCCTGTAAAGCAGGAGTACCATTGGAGGAGAATAACTCACTCCATTGAATATCCTGGTAATCCCCTACCTCGTCTGCAACCCCAAAAGCCAACGCCAGCGGCAACACCTGCGCATTACTCACTAATGTGATATGTGCACCGGTGTAGTGTTCTCTCAGCGCCTTCAAGACAGGAAACGATAGCAAAGCATCTCCGATTGCACCTGGCCGGATAATAAGAATATGCAATTGCATCTCCTTATTTTCGTCCTAACGATAACACTTCAATCACAAGAACAATGCCCAGGCTCACGATTGCCGTAAAAATGCTCCAGCTATGCAGAACGCGTAAAAGCAGGTTGAACACAATCCATAGTGCCAGTAACGCGCCCTGGCGTAGCGCGTGTCTCATAGTCGCTCGATAGAGCCTTGAAGAAATGAAGCGCAGGCCGATGAAATACGCGAGCAAGGAAAAGGTACAGGTAAGTGCGACACTCAACAGCACAAAGAACGTGACATAGGCCAGTACCGCCTGTGGAGACACGAAGCGGGTAAATAAGAGTAGCCCTCCCCAGGCCAGCAGTGCAAACAGCATCAACACATAGAGGGCGGTACGGTTTGTCATTTCATTAAGTCGAAGCCCCTATTGCCATTTAAAGGGGCTTCGTTGCGGTGACGGCTCTCCTGGGCCTCAGGACTGAAGTACTTCTGCCACATATCCGGCGCATCCTTGCTCTCACCTCCGTGTTTGGTAATACGCTGGCGCACGCGGCAAATCACTGGCGTATTGACCGCCGCTCCGGCGATAATTACCTGTCCTTTGGAGAGTGCTGGCAGATTATCCAGCAGATCGCGGCCAACCCCTTCAATCGCGGCGGCAACGCTTTTCTGGTCAATCTCATTCACGATACGCATAATGCATTGTGTCTGGCACTGGCTGAGCACGTCGGCATCGAGTTTGCCCGGGCGCTGGCTGATTAAACCGACGCCGATACCAAATTTTCGCCCCTCGGCCAGCACCTGCTTGAGAATCGCCGTAGAGACTACCTCGATTCCCCCTGGCGCAAAGTGATGCGCCTCCTCCAGCAGCACAAAGACGGGATAGGGCAAGTAAAATTCACCCGAATGCACCTTCCCGCGCTCGGTCTCCATGCGCGCCTTATTCAAACGGCGCAGGAGTGTGGCGACAACGACCTGTTGATCTCGCTCATCAATCTCATTGAGCTGCAAAACGGTGCACTGTCCTGGTTTGAAAATCTCCGGCAGGTCGAGATGCTCCATATCGTCAAATGTAAAGCTGTCCACGAAGCGTTGATCGATACGCCACGCTAAAGCATGCACGGTGCTCGAATCGTCCGCGCCTTCGCTATCTTCATCGCCTTTCTGCTTGGCAACATTTTTGATGGCGAGTTTCAGATCAGCCACACTCCAGGGGGTGCCTCTCTTGAGTTCGCTCACTTTACGTAATGCCCGGCTCAACAGGTATTGCTGTTTCTCCGTCATCTCTGGCAAAAGATGGCGCATATCACCCATGGTCAGCGTCGAGATGCGTACCTTGACCTGTTCCGGCTTATAAACTCTCACCTGTGCTTGATACCCGCCTCTTCTAGCATTGCCCTGCTCGGCAAATCGAGGAAAATTGGCGATTTGATCGAGCGTGCCGTATTCGCCGTGAGGATCGATGATCAGGACGCACGCCTTATTGTGGGCCTGCATCAGCTCTTCAACCAGCACGCTGGCAAGGTAGCTCTTACCCGCGCCTGTGCTGGCGATGATGGCAATGTGCGTACTTACGACATCTTTTACAGATAGGACTACCGGCACAGCATCCGGCGGACGTGTCAGCAGCGACCCTATAGTTGCGGAGCCAGGTTCTCCCGGGCGTTTGCGGCTGAGGATTTGCGCCAGCATCTCGTCATCTGCTAGAAAGATCCGCTTGCCCGACTGTGGCGGAATCCAGGGGTTAATGAACGAGTTGGTAGGAGCATCGTAATAGCCCATAATGGCTACATGCAGCTCAAACAGTTCGTTGGTGCGTGCATCATAGCCGACCATGGCCGCAACCTGCGCGGGAGCTATTTCCGGCTCTGCCAGAAAAGTGTCAGGGTAGAGTCGCAGCGGTACGCGCTTAATGATGCGGCCCAACACGCGCCGTGTAGGTGAGGATGGCCCTTGCGTTTGCTCTACTTCATCAGGATCAGCCAGCTCATAGTAGACGTATTCACCGTTCTTGAGCACTTGCTCATCGTCGCGCGAGACGAAGGTATATTCATGGGCATTTTCGCCCGGTCCTTTGGTGATACCGACAGGCTTGAAGCGTGGGAGCGCGATTGTTGAATCAGGCATACATGAAAACCTCCATCAGCCTGTAGTTTCCACCTTGAGTTTCCAGGCGAAGTTACGTTTCACAATTGAGAGCAACGAGAGATTCTGTGGAAATAGATGTTCCAACTGGTCGATAATCCGCAGTGTGACCATCGGCAGTAGGCTATTTCTTTGCGCAATAATGTGCGGAATATAGCCCATATGCAGGTATTCTTTACGATCAGAGTCGCCTGGGTCGCTGAAGTAGTGGAAAGCCTGTACCTCCTCGTCGGTCATGGTTTCAATTTCGCTGCCCAGTTCCAGCGACAACAGCGGTACTCCATGCATGATGGAGAGTACTTCTGGTTGACCGCCGGGTATCATACGCTGCTCCATCATGCCCAGGACCATCACATAGATCAGTACTGCTTTCTCGGAGATGTAATCGGGTGAGAAGAGTTCAACCTGCGTCTCGTTCGAGAGGCGTGGCCCCAGCGAGCCAAACGCGGGATTGAGCAGGATAGTATCGTAGATTACGCCGGTGGCATAGATTCTGGGTTCAGAACTCTTCCCAAGAGCAAAGATCACCTGCGCGTCATGGTCATCGGTCTGTTCAGAGCGAACCGCGATACGCACAAAACGGCCAAAGGCGTAGTCAGCCGGGTTCGGCTCCAGTTCAACCTCGCGAGGGCCATAAATCTGACAAACGTAGTTGATGTGCGAGTCCGATTTGACGATCTTGCCAATGTACATCTCGTTCTGCCCCCCTCCGCAATTAGAACGGGTTTCTGTTTTCGGCATTATACCATAGAACACGTCTCATAACATGACGAGTTAGTCGGTTACTATACTGCCATTTTTGAGTTGCCCTATAGAGCCGCTCTACACGAAGCATGCTTACAAAGAAAGCTTACAAAAAATCATTGATTTTGTAGTTCTAATATGTTATTCTGATTATATGGCATATGATATCTTTACGACAATGGATATCGTTCGCATCACAGGCTTCTCTGAAAGGCAACTAGACTACTGGGCACGACAGGGTATAGTTGTACCGAGTATTCGACAGTCACATGGGCCAGGAAGTCGTAGGCTTTACGCTATCGACGACCTGATGCAGTTGAACTTCATTCGTCAACTCAAACGTCACGGCTGGTCTACACAGAAGATTCGGGAGGCAATTATCAGGCTACGCGACGTGATGGGGGATCCCAACCCATTGAAAAGCGCAATACTGTTCGATGGTAAGGGAACTATGCTTGCTATCTGCAAGACCAAAGAGGGGGAACGGGTTTTGCTGGATGCTCTCAGCAATAGTAGGCAGCTAGTGATGGGAATAGTCTTGGAAATGTTGATAGAAGAAACTCGACATGTTGCAGTAAGCGTAGAGAAGTTCAAGCAGGAGGAGCCAAGCAATGCCACTAGCTGAACTTCTGGACGCGCTTGACTATGACCAATATCCACAATACTATCTCAAAACTGATGCTAAACATTCTCCCGATATAGCGCCCTTATTTCGTGCAGCTAACCAAATTGGTGTAGATGGAATCTATGTCTTCCGATCAAGTCCTAGTGAGCAAAATATTTTACCTGTACGGCCTGCCGTATATGTTGCTGAAGCACAAACACCAGATCAAGCACGTAAAATCCACCGTTATCTATGGAATCTAGGTCTGGCACCGTTCCTCATAGTGGTTCTGCCTAATCAAATCAGGGTCTATACAGGGTTTGACTACTCTGAAGGGTCTAAAGAAGCTGGTTTACTTGAAGATAAGATCAACCTTAATAAAAATGAAATCCGTGATCGTCTTGCAGATTTCTGTGCTGAGTCTATTAATTCAGGATCGCTTTGGCAAAGGAGAGCTAGTGCTTTGAAATCTAACAAGCGAGTAGATAAGCGCTTGCTTAGAAATCTTAGAGAGCTTAGTGAGTATCTACGAATTAAAAAAGGACTTAAATCGGAGATAGCTCATGCCTTGATTGGTAAGTACGTCTATATTCACTACCTACATGATCGAAAAATTCTCTTTGATGAGTGGCTAGAGCAACATAACATAGACATAAATCGGGTTCTTGGCAGGCAAGCGACAGTTGAAGGCTTGCGCACTCTCGTCGAAACCCTTGAGGATCAGCTTAACGGCAATATTTTCCCGCTTGACCTTAAAGGAAACACGGATCTCACCGATGAACATGTTGCAGCAGTAGCATCTGTATTTAAAGGAGATCAGCTTGTAACAGAAGATTTATTCCAGCTCAGCTTAGATTTCAAAGTGTACGACTTCGCATATATTCCAATCGAAACGCTCTCTTCCATTTATGAACAATTTCTACATGCGGAGGGCAAAGGCAAGCAGATCGGGGCCTATTACACGCCGGAATATCTTGCCGACTATCTTCTAGCTGAGATGAATTCAGTAAAACCCTTGAAAAAGGGCATGAGGATTCTTGATCCAGCATGCGGTTCTGGAGTTTTCCTTGTACTCGCCTATCGCCAGTTAATAGAAATCGAAATTGCGAAATCATCGAACACAAAGCCGCAATTATCTGACCTTTTGGAACTTCTAGGATATCTCTATGGTGTAGAACGTGTGCAAGATGCTTGTTATGTCGCAGAGTTTAGTCTTATTCTAACCCTTTTGCATTATGTAGATTCTGACGAACTGCTTGCGGGGGATAAATTTTTCCGGTTCCCATCACTTCACAACACACATGTTTTCCAGTACGATTTCTTTGATCATAGTAATCCAATATGGGAACAGAAACTAAGGTTTGACTGGATAGTTGGTAATCCACCATGGATTCGAGCAGATCTACAGGAAGACATGTTTGCTTATACATGGATAATAGAGAATCAGAAAGAGCGACCAGTCAGCAATTACAGTGTTTCTGAAGCGTTTAGTTGGAGAGTTACTGATTTGTTAGAACCTGGCGGTTGTGCGGGTCTTATTTTACCTGCTACATGCCTTTATAATCATAAATCCCAGAAGTACCGTCAACATTTTTTTCAAAAATGTGAGATTTTCAGAATGACCAACTTTTCTAACCTCAGAAGGGAACTCTTTGAGGGGAGAGCAATAGAGCCTGCAATAACAATGATTTACAGTAAAGCCTCAGAGGAACATGAAAAGCCTTTAATAGATCATTATGGCCCATTTTTTATCAACCAGGCTCCAAATAGCAACGGAGAGCTATGGACGATTACGATCAATGAGAATGAATTTCAAAATGTTTCACCATATGAAGCGGAACGTGGTAATGCTACAGTCTGGAAGATTGCTTTGTGGGGCACATATAGGGATAAGCGGGCTGTAGAGAGATTGCGTCGATTATTTCCTATGACACTTGATCAGCTTTGTGAAAAGAATCTTTGGGGTCCTCCTCAGCAGGGTCCAGAACTCCGTGCAGACGAAAAATTTACTCCAGTTCCATTTCTTGAGGGTAGGAAGCTTCTTGATATAGAAGTGCTGAATAAATCGGGTCGCATCTTGTCTATCCCCGAAGATGCTTACAAAGTTATTTCGAAGGAAATGTGTTTTGCTCGTAGACAAGGTGGTATACCCGTATCCGAGGCTCCTCATATACTTATGCACGCTTCGTGGAACTATGTGATTTATAGTGATCAATACTTCGTAATTCCACCTAGGCAGATTGGCCTTTCGGCTCCTCAAAAAGATGCCGATTATTTACGTGCCCTTTCAATTTTTCTAGGCTCCAGTATTGTCCGATATTATTTATTCTTCCAAACTCCAGAATGGGGAATCGAGCGTGACAGAATTACACTTTATGATGTTAAAAGTATCCCCGTTCCCAATCTCACTGCTGATCAGATAGAGAAGCTTGTCACTCTGTACAATGACTTGGTTCAGAGAGACATCCAAGGAGACCCTTTTCATGTGCAACAGAGTTTGGATGAGCAAGTGGTCGATATTTTCAGCATTCCCGACGACATAAACACACTGGCAACAGAATTGAACAAAGTGCGATTGACATTGAGAGATAAAATCATAAATAGCACTGCTGTAAGGCGCCCGAATCGAGAAGATTTAGTAGCCTATGCCCAGCAGATGGCAGCTGAACTCGATGATTTTATTATGTCCAACCAGACTCACCATAGAGTTACTATTGATCAGTCACAAGAGCTGATAGTTTGTACTGTAGAACTGGTCGATACGGATCATCCACTTCCAATAGTTGTCAAACAGCAAACACCTGAGAATACAGGTCTCTTTGCCAGGCTGCACAATGAACTGAATAAAGAATTTAGTCAGTGGATATACATCCAACGAGGGTTAAAGATTTTTGAGGGAAATAAAGTCCATATTTACAAGGTGCCTCGCCTGATAGATTGGACAAGAACTCAGGCTCTCAATGATGCCGATGATATTATTGCAACAGTTCTTTCCTCAGCGAGGAACTATTGATGAGTTATTTAAACCCCCACTATCTGGATGATAAGTGGTCTGACAGGTACTGGCCTGAGTTTAGGCTACATGTACATAAGTTAATTGCTTGGGGATATGAAGATGCCAGGAGTAGAATAAGGCAGGATCACGAAGAGGAAGAAATTACAGGATTTATTGCGGAGGCAATTCAGAAGCGACTCAGTTTTCCAAGTTGCCCTCGATGGTGCCAGCGTTATACCCTGAAGGAGGATAATCCAGTACCAGGAAAAGGCCTTACAGGAAAGCGCAGAAAAGTACCCGATTTCATATTTGAGATTACTGTACCTCCACGGCCTTGGTACATTTTTGAGGCTAAACGCTTACGTCAACATAAAAATTTTCGTGAGAGCTACTATCTCGGTGATAAAGGTTTGGGGCGTTTTCTATGTGGAGAATACGCTTCCAATTATCCAGAAGCTGGGATGATTGGGTATGTACAATGCGATACATTGGACGATTGGAGAGATAGATTGAAGCAATACATTGTTGAAGACATGAAGAAGAAGAAAAATTGTAAAGTACATTCAAATTCAGACCCGCGAGAAGAACAGATTCTTAGTGTATTTCCCGAAGAATGGGTCAGTGAACATGAAAGGCTCACCGGGGAAGGTATTGCTATCTATCACATTCTCCTGGATTGTTGCTCTTAAGAAATATAGACAGGAGTACCCATAACCATGCCTGACATCCTCCCCTCCTTAGATGACATGCTTCACTCCCTCTTGCTCATTGAAGAGGGCGAGCACGAATTTTCAGGCGAGGAAGAGGATGTGCAGGAGATGCGGCAACTCTTTTTCCCGATTACCCGCCATAGCACCTATCTGAACCACGCCGCGAATGGGCCGCTTCCCGGCCCGGTGGCGCGTACGCTACATACATATGTCGACGATACCAGTAACTTCGGCAACATTAATTTCGCGCGCTGGACAGTGTATGAGCAAGGCGCGCATCGTCGCCTGGCCAGTTTGATTCATGTGCGCCCCGACCAGGTAGCGCTGATTGCCAGCACCGGCGAGGGGCTGATGAACATCGCCAATGGACTGCGCTGGCAGCCAGGCGACACCATTATCAGTGCCGAGTGCGAATTCCCCAGCAATATTTACCCCTGGCTGAATCTGCAAGAGCAGGGTGTTCAAGTCCACCTGGTGGCAATGCGTAATAATCGCATCGCAGTCGAAGATGTCCTGGCAAGCATTACCGAGCGTACGCGCCTCGTCAGCCTGGGCCTTGTCGAGTTTTCAACGGGCTTCCGCAGCGACATCGCTACCATTGCGCGCTACTGTCACGAGCGTGGTATCATTTGCGGCATCGATGCAATACAGGCCCTGGGCGCGTTAGATATAGACGTGCAGGAGCTCGGCATCGATTACCTGGCTGCCGCTGCCCATAAGTGGCTGCTCGGCCCACAAACAACCGGCATCCTTTACATATCGGATGCATTGCTCGCGCAGATGCATGTTCCACGCAGAGGCTGGTTCAGCGTAGAAACGCCGTTCGATTTCTTCAATTATGAGCAGTCATTAAAGGCAGGAGCAGCCCGTTTTGAACATAGCTCGCCCAATCGACTTCCTATCGTTGGGTTAGATGCCGCCCTTGGGATTTTTGAGAGCATCGATGGTGGGATGCAGGCCGTCGAGCAGCGTATCTTAGGTTTGACCGGGCATGCAATCGCCGGATTAGAGCGGCTTGGCTATCCCGTAGTATCCCCACGGGGAGAAGGCGAGCGTTCTGGTATCGTATGTTTCAACGTGTATCCAGACCGCCAGGACATCAGCCCGCAGCAGCTTGTAGATGAACTCGCTTCACGCAATATACGTGTTGCAGCTCGCGGCAACGTCGTACGTATCTCTCCGCATTTCTACAATACCCTTGAAGAGATCGATACGTTGCTCAACACCCTCGAAGAGTTAATAAAGCAGGCTTCCACCTAGCGCCTCACCGGTTTCCACTGGGCGCGTAAATAATAGTGTGTTCCCCGCTAGGCGCCTTGTTCACGTTACCCATTTTATCGTAAACATCAAAACTCACCTGAATATGGCCGGCAGCCGCACCAAGCTGTTTGAGACTAACGTTGCATTGAAATGTATCATCGACGTGGTTTGGATAAACGACACAAGCAATCCTCCAGGTGCCATTCCAACCGGCGGTGAAATTCACATGATCGATCACCGGATCACCGCGATTGGTGGGAAAAGCATGTGCAGCGAAGTGAATGATATCGTTGATTGTCTGCCCGTTCATAGGGCTAATCCAAAGTCCTCCGGGGACGATGCGTACAAGGACAGTTGTATATGAGACACGGCTAAATGTGATTCCATTAGATACCCATATAGTCACAAATTTTCCCGATAAAATGAAAGCGCCAATTAAGACGACAAGGCCCAATATGATTACTTTCCTGGTGATATGACTTCTATGCAAGAAAGACTGCAACAGCAAATTAGCTGGCATGTACCTGGTAGGATTATGCTCACTCGTCGCGACCTGGCCAGGTTCGTTTTGTAATGCCCCGCTTTCCCTGCTAGAGGTCAAATCTGATGCCTGGTCGGGATACTGTCCATGGGGGGCAGTATCCTTAATTAATCCCAGCTCATCTGCTTTCTTCCCAAAGAGTTCGCAGAGCTTCTGACGATAGTATGGGCTAGGAAACGTTTTACCACGTTCCCACCGGGCTACCGTCTGCGGATCGCTCTCTATCTTTTCGGCCACATAATTACGCGACCATCCGTATATTTCGCGCTGGTGTCTTAACCGCTCATTCGGAACAGCGTTATCACGCATAGCCAGCAGCCTCCTTTCTATGTTCCTTTCCCTATCCGGCATGATGTATCGATTGCCAGCTTAAATAAACGTAGCCTGCAGCAAATGATACATATAAATGCCCTGAAGTTGCCCCACCAGTGACACCTGTATGACGTTCCTCTTGATCATCTTTACAGGCATACTACCTTTACGACCGGCTGAGCGAAGCGCACTCCTTGCAGCTTGTCTGAGCGAAGCTAGAACGCAGTTCGTTGACAAGCTGCCTAACAAGAAGGACGCAGTCCGTTGCCGGTCGGAATAAGATCGAGTACTACTGTTAGAAACCGTCAGGCAGGGTTGGATTCCGTACAAACATAGATGAGGGAGAGGAGCCACATATGTACACCTTAAAAATTCGCGTCTCTATTCAGTGTCCCGACAGATTTACAGAAATGCCTGTCAATGACCTTGAACACGCTGAACTTGCAGTGGAAGATAGTGTAAGCCTCCTGTTAATGGAGCTATTCGGGGGGACGATTCTTGTAGATAACGTGACCGTTCAGTACGCCAACTCAGAGTACGAATGCGGCAATCATTTCCCCTGTTGTGCCTGATTGGATGGACAGTGCCACTCCGTTGGAGCTTCTGGGGTATACTGGTAAAGTACGATTCTCTTAGGCTCTCCATCGTTGCGTGGAAAGACCTTTCCTGATGAATTTTGACGACCGAATGGGGGAATGTAGGGACAAGGGGCGGATGTGGGGCAGGGTGGGGGCCTGGTGCTTGTCCTGGTGGCAACGCGATCCAGTGGGGGACTTCGTGGAGCAACCAGGTCGCCCCCCAACGAGGACAAGCACCAGGCCCCCTCATCCACTCCACCCCGCCCCTTGTCCCTACAGGACCCTGGGCCGCAAGCACCTCAATGGATAGGATTACCCCATTCGGTCGTCAACATTCATTAGGGGCGAGGGTGGTGAGGGTGGCTGGGCAAGAAAGATACGGGGTATCTTTACAAGGCCTTTATGGTCGCCCGCCGTCCCTCCTAATGGATGGAGATTCTTCTATTATCAGAGCCAGGCTAGCCAGTTTTTCCAGGAGCAAGTTCTTATGTCACAGGCTGATGTAACTGCCGAACGCCCAAAACCCAGGCGCCCACTCACCCTCGGCGCGGGAGCAATCGTCGTACACGAGGGGCGCGTCCTGCTCGTGCGCAACATCCACGGATTGACCAGGGGCCGCTACCTGCTTCCGGCAGGGCGCATCAATCCCGGCGAATTACCAGACCAGGCCGCCGTGCGCGAAACGTTCGAGGAGACTTCCCTGCGCGTAGAGATCGAAGGGCTGATGGGAGTGCGTATCTGGGTATTGGACGATGGCGAGCATAACTATTTCTTCATGTTCCGTGCCAGGCTACTCTCGCCTGCCAGCGAACTGCGTCCCAACCTGGATGAGATAGACGATGCGCGTTTCTTCACCCGGGAAGAGATGCAAGCGCTGACTGTTGAGGAAACCTGGTCGGGCGCCATTGCCATTGCTCTTAAAGCCCTCGACCCTGGCGCCAGCATGTGGCCAAACTACGCCGGGCTTTCTGATACCTCCGGCGTTGATACACCTGAACGCTGGCGCATCTGGATGTAATCACCCGGCCGCCGGGCCGCTTTCTAAGCCCGGTTTCGTCATGTTCACGGGATCAAGAATACGGTCAAGCTCCTCTTCTGAAAGGCTCGTCCTCTCGCGTGCCACCTCACGTATCGTCTTGCCAGTTTTATAAGCCTCTTTCGAGATGCTGGCGGCTGCATCATAGCCGATGAAGGGAGCCAGCGCTGTGCAGATCGCCAGTCCGCGCTCGACCATCTCCGGTCCCCTCGTTGTCGCTTTGATGCCCTTGATGCACTGCTCCGTGAAGTTCCGCGAAGCCGAGGCCAGCAAGCTGATCGATTGCAGGAGGTTATAGGTGCTGACGGGCATCATCACATTGATCTCGAAATTGCCGGATTGTCCGGCTATGGTGATCGTCGTATGGTTGCCCATCACCTGGGCGCAGACCATGCACACGGACTCGGCGATTACCGGGTTGACCTTGCCGGGCATGATCGAACTGCCGGGCTGCACAGCGGGTAGATCGATCTCGCCGATGCCTGCGCGTGGACCAGAACCAAGCCAGCGTATATCATTGGCAATTTTCATCAGGCTGACAGCCAGTGTATTAAGCGCCCCGCTCGCCTCGACGATATTATCCAGAGTGCTTTGGGCCTGGAAGTGATTGCTTGTCTCGTGCGCTGTAACGCCGTTCATCTCTGAAAGACGCCGGCACACCCGGCTTGCGAACTCTGGATGGGTATTGACTCCCGTGCCGACGGCCGTGCCGCCCAGGGCAACCTCCGCCAGTTCGCTTTGAGCATGGCGCATGCGCGCGATTCCCCGCTCGACCTGGCCCGCGTAACCCAGAAACTCCTGCCCAAGTCGAATGGGCGTTGCATCCTGCAGGTGGGTACGCCCGGTCTTTATTACCGGCATAAACTCATCGGCCTTCTGCTCCAACGCCTGTTGTAGGCCTTGCAGAGCCGGTACCAGGTCGTACTCGATGCTGACCAGTGCAGAGAGGTGGATCGCTGTTGGAATCACGTCGTTCGATGACTGCCCAAAGTTCACATGGTCGTTGGGATGTACTTTGCGGGAGCCGCGAGAGCCGCCCAATAGCTCGCTGGCACGATTGGCTATCACCTCGTTAGCATTCATATTCGTCGAAGTGCCGGAGCCTGTTTGAAAGATATCGAGCACAAAATGGCCGTCCAGTTTGCCGTCTATTACTTCTTGCGCTGCCTGTACTATCGCCTCGGCAATCTGCGGGTCAAGCAGTCCCAGGCTTGCATTTACCTGCGCCGCCGCCTGCTTGATCTGCCCAAGAGCGCGTATAAACTGGCGCGGAAAGCGCAAATCACTGATCGGGAAATTGAGGACGGCGCGCTGCGTACTGGCACCGTAATACGCATTTGCCGGTACTTCCATCTCACCCATCGAATCGCGCTCGATGCGCGTTTCCTGTGTGCTGCTCACTGCTTTTCTCCTCGTTGAGTTTGATTGACGATATATTATATCATCGTCTCATCCTGCGAAATGAATGACCGCTTTACCCGCGAGATTGCGCTCTATCAAGCGTTGTGTTGCCTGCGCTGCCTCTGTTAACGGAACTTCCACATCGACATGGGTTCGTAGACTCCCATCGGAGAGCATTCTGGCCAGCAAAGCGAGATCGCCAGCCGGCGGCGTGCGGGTCATTTCGTAGAAGATGATGAAGCCGTACAGGTTGGCACCACCTGTCAGGTAAAAGCGTGGCAGGTTGATTGTCGCTTCACGTCCGGCCGAGGCCCCGAAAGATACACAGGTTCCTCCTTGTGCAAGCATCGTCAGGGCAGTTGCCAGGTAACCATCGCCAAGCGGGTCCAGGATGAGCGGATAGGGGCCAAACTCCCTGGCGGGTTCGGTATCTGCACCGATAATGACTCGATGCGCACCTGCATCTTTCACCATTGCCTCGTGTTGTGCGCGCCGGATGACAGCGACGACATGTGCCCCAAAATGGCGAGCCAGTTGACAGGCAAATAGCCCAACACCGCCAGATGCGCCGGTAATCAAGACCGGGCGACCAGGCTGGATGTCTCCTCGTTTCAGTGACCACAACGCGGTTAAACCTGCTATGGGAAGCGTCGATGCCTGCGCAAAGGAGACGGAGGGAGGCAATTCTGCCAGGGACGAGGTGGGCACAGCCACCAGCTCTGCCCACGAACCAGAGTTGAGGATACCTACCACTCTAGCACCCACAGGTGGTCCAGAGCCATCGGCTGCGGCCAGTTCAACTGTTCCTGCCAGGTCCCATCCCGGTCGATATCCCGTGTCGGCTTGTGCCAGCTCCCGCACCTCGCCAGGATTGAGCGAGACTGCCGCAACCCGAACGAGCGCCTGTGATGGCGCAGGAGATGGAGCGTCAACTTCGCGCAGTGCGAGGTGTCCGGGAGCATTGTGATCGACGATGAGCGCTCGTATTGTTGTCATGCGTATTCTTCCTCTCGTTTAGATATACCCAGGACTTCTGGCTCTTCTTCCTTCGAAGAACTCGAAGACCTGATTGCTTTCTCCACTTCAGAGTAGCAGATAGAGGCCACCCTGTACAAGCCCTGGCAATTTCGCGCTGCTTATAAGGGCGAGGCTTCTTTCTAACAGGAACACCCTGCCGGCAATTCCGATAGGAAGTCGCTCCACTAGAGAGAAGTGTGCATTTGAGAAGGCCCTGCTTTTTAATTTCGTCAAAATCATCGATGTTTTTGACGAAATGCGTAAATAAAACTCCAGAATATTGACAGAATGCAGAACCATGTTTTATAATTTCTTTTGAAATTCGTCTTATCGAGTGTAGCGTACCGGACAGGGTGACAATGACGCGATCAAGTAAGCGGTTCATTGTATAAGTAAGGCAAGGTTCACTGGTGAAGAAGAGTCCTTGACCGTTTGAACAGTCACACCGTGTCACGCCTCCGCGCAGCGAAGGGTCTGTCGCGAGCGGCAGCGAGCTGCTTCGCTGCGCTCAGCAGGACAGGGCTGGACCTTGCTGGTGCTGCGGACCTGTCACGTGCATTTGAACCATGCCTAAGCATGAAGGAGGTGATTAATGGCAAGCCAGGCTGAGGAGCCTGAGCGAAAACGCATCGGAAGAGAACTTGAGTATCAAGTTGTGAACGGTCGCACCCTCCAGGACCTCGATGTGGTAGATCTGCGCATCATCAGTATGCTGCAGGAGAACGGGCGCTGCTCAAATATAGAAATGGCACGCATCATTGGTTGTAGCGAGCCGACAATCCGCAAGCGCCTGGAGAAGCTGGTGGCCGATGAGATCTTGAAGGTCATCGCCGTGCTCAATCCGCGTAAGACAGGCTACAACGTTGATATCATCATGGGTATACGAACAAAGCCAGGTAAGATGTTGGAGGTTGGAGAGCAACTGGCACGCATGAACGAGGTGGTCTACGTCGGTTACGTCTCGGGTCGTTACGACATCATCGCTGAGTTTCTGTATCGCAATCATAGCGAGTTGATGACCTTTCTCACGGAATGTCTCACCTCTTTTGAGGATATTGTGAGTACAGAGAGTTTTCACATCCTCCACACGGCTAAGATCAACTACGACTGGAAGCTGCCTGAGGAGTTTCTCGCGCAGAAGGAAGGAGAACAGGAGTGAACGTAAGAGCAGCACAGCACTTAAGACAGGGGTGGAGTGGCGTTTTGCAGGCTGGTATCGCGACGTTTCTTGGTGCGCCATACGTCCAGCCCTCACGAGATATTTTGCTTCAAAGCGGTGTTCGGGCGGCCTTTCTCGGCGTGCCTTTCGATTCCACGAGTATCGCACGTCCGGGCTCATCCCTGGGGCCGCGCGCAATCCGAGATGCGTCCTCGCACCTGCTATCATATCACGAAGAGTATGATATCGACCTCTTTGAAACGCTCGGACTCGCGGATTGTGGAGATGTCCCCGTGTTACCTGGCAACGCGCGGGTCACGCTGGAGCGCGCTCAGGATCTGGTCGTCGAGATACTGGCCGCCGACGCTATTCCTGTGCTCGCGGGCGGTGAACACCTGATTACCGTTGGTGGTACGTGGGGTGTCAACAAAGGTCGGCCAGGTAACTATGGTTTCATTATGTTCGATACTCACCTCGATACAGCTATCGATGTTGGGGGAGAGACATTGAACCATTGTTGCCCTGTGCCTCGCACGCTCGAGCTTGATTCGTTCAGTCCTGAACACTGCGTCATTATCGGACCGCATGGGGCCATGAATCCCAGGGCAGAGAAGGAATACGTACGCGAGCATGGTATCAAGGTGTACTCGACCAGGGATGTTGCGCGTATGGGTCCTGTGCAGGTGGCCGAAGAAGCCGTGCAGCGTGCAAGCGAGGGAACGGATGGCGTCTATGTCTCGGTAGATATGGATAGTCTCGACGCTGCCTACGCGCCGGGGACGTGCGTGCCGACGCTGGGTGGGCTCACGGGCCGGGAACTGCTGGCGATGCTTGATGTGATCGGGCGTGGCGTCAAGTTGATTGGTCTCGATGTGGTAGAGATCGCGCCACAATACGATACTGGCATCACCGCCTTTGGCGCCTGCCAGGTACTTGTTGACACGCTGGCTGCATATGCAAGCAAAAGTCGTTCCTGATACAGTCCTGGCGAATGCTGATTGCCAGAAACGATCAATGTCACAACCGCGCCCTTTATTCCTTTACCCGGTTATCAGCATTCTTCCAGGCAGGAATAGGATACTCACACAGCCTTCAGGGTGAAGGCGTACCCTGCTTTTGATAGATAAATGAGTCCAACGCGTGGCATATCCATGTGTAGTGACTGCCACGCCGAAATGGAGGTACCACATGGCTCAAGACAGTGGAACAGGGACTGCTTCTCAAATGTTCAAAGGACGACAGCCGGGGAGCAGGCTGTTTGTACGCCAGGCAACTGGTCTGGTGCGTGAAGCCTCAGCGCTCGATGCGACCTATTACAACATCATCTGGTCGTCTATTCCTTTGGCTTCAGTTTTCCTGTTTCTATACCTGCCAGCGTTCTACACAGGTTCAAACATGTACCTGGCAGTCTTCGCGAACGCGCTGCTGTGCTTACCAACAGCGTTTCTCTATGCTATGTTGGCCACCGCGATGCCGCGTTCTGGTGGCGACTACGTGTGGGTAAGTCGCTCTGTGCATCCTATCGCCGGGTTTATGAGCAATTGGAACTTCGTGATCTGGATGCTCTATTTCATCGGCGTGTATTCAGCGCTGCTGGGGCGATATGGGGTGTCTGTATTTTTGCGCATTGCAGCCGCCTTTAGTGGGAATCTGGGCCTGGCACAGGCCGCGAACTTCTTTGTTCAGCCGCTAGGTGTGATCATCCTTGGCTGCATACTAGTCATTGTTGCAGGAATCGTGTTTACTCTAGGAGGACTCCACACGTTCTTGCGCATCCAGAAATGGGCGTTTGTGCTCTCCATACTTGGAGCCGTCGTCCTTGCGGCGCTAGTTGTATTCATCGCCGGGCATACTGGCTTCGTGAATAACTTCAATAGCTACGTCGGCAAGTTTTCAGGCAGCAAAGATAGCTATAGCCTGGTCAATAGTCTTGCCGCCCAGGCAGGATACACGCCCCCTGCATTTGATCTCGGCGAGAGTTTGCTTGCAATGACCATCGCGTACTACGTGTTCGGCAATATCTTCCAGTCAGCTTACTTTGGTGGCGAAATCAAGGGAGGGCGGCGCACTCACCTGTTATCTATGCCCGGTTCGCTGCTGATCGCCGTGCTGCTGATGTTCTTGCTGATTGCTCCTTTCCAGGCATCCATTGGTACACCGTTCCTGGGAGCGCTGGGGACGATCGATCCTACCAAACTGGGCCTGGGCTTCACTCCATTGTATACCGAGTTAGCGGCTATCGCGAGTAATAATGTCGTTGTAGGCTTGTTGATCGCCTTTGGGTTCGCCGTGAGCCTGATCATCTGGGTACCGCAGACGATCCTGATCATCAGCCGCTGCCTGTTCGCCTGGTCGTTCGACCGGTTGATTCCCGAGAAAGTGGCAGAGGTGAGTGAGCGCACGCACTCGCCGACTATCGCTGTGAGCATTATTGTTCTGCTCAGTATTGTCAGCGTCTTTCTTATCGCTTTGATCCCTTCCCTCACCGCCCTTGTAGGCTTGCTTGGCCTGACGTTTACTCTGCTCTCAGTCGCGGTGGCGGGTATCCTTTTCCCTTTCCGTCAGAAGGATACATTTGAAGGGGCCCCTTTTAATGGGCGCATCGCGGGGATACCGGTTGTGAGTGTGGTAGGCGTCCTCAGCCTGCTTGGCCTGCTTGCCATCGCCTGGGTGTTGCTGACCGATGTCAATTCAGGCACAAGCTGGGCAGTGAACCGCAACATGGTGTTGATCGCCATAGGCATCTACCTATCAGGCTTGATCGTGTACCTGATTTCGCGGTATGTACAGCACTCACGCGGCGTCAATATCACTCTCGCCTACCAGGAAATCCCGCCAGAGTAGGGATGAGCCAGCGTGCAGCGCTAGCTGAGCTGTTGTACCTGAGGGCGATCGCACGAGGTCGCCCTTCTATGAAAGAGATAGCATGACCCAGGATTTTACCATCTTCTTTAGTAGTGATATTCACGGTTCCGAGAAGTGCTGGATGAAGTTCGTCAACGCTGCCAAATTCTATGGTGCGCAGGCGCTGGTCATGGGCGGTGACATCACCGGGAAGGCGATTGTTCCAATCGTCTGTGATGGTCAGGGAAACTACACTATGGAGTTTCTGGGAAAGGCTTCGCACCTGACGCAGAAAGACCTGCCGGAGGCGGAGAAGCGCGTGCGTCTCAACGGCTTCTACCCTTATATCTGTGATGCCCGCGAGGTAGAGCGTTTGGAACAGAACCCAGGACACCTGGATCAGGTCTTCAGGGAGTTAATGAGCGAGCAGTTGAGGCGCTGGCTGGCAATAGCCCAGGAGCGGCTGGAACCGCAGGGTGTACCCTGTTTCGTCATGCCCGGCAACGACGACGATTTCTTTATCGACGATGCGCTCAATAGTAATCCCTATGTCATCAACCCGGATATGCGTGTCGTCTCCATCGGTCCGTACCAGATGCTCTCGTGCAGTTGGACACCGGGGACTCCGTGGAGGAGTCCCCGTGAGTGCTCCGAAGGGGAATTGCTTGCGAAGCTTCGCCCACTGGTTGCTCAGTTGCGACCAGACGTACCGGTTATCTTCAACCTGCATTCGCCGCCATATCGCACAGGGATTGATGAGGCACCTGAACTGCGCGAGGACTTCTCGGTTGTGACCATCAGCGGACGGCCTAAAATGATTCCTGTCGGTAGCCATGCCGTACGCCAGCTTATCACAGAGGTACAACCACTCGTAGCATTACATGGGCATATTCACGAATCGCGCGGGGTCACTAAAATTGGCCGCACCATCTGCGTGAACCCTGGCAGTACCTACAGCGAGGGCGTACTGGACGGGTGTCTTGTGAACCTGCGCGGCGATAAGGTGCATCGGACGCAAATCGTCCGCGGGTGAAGCTAAAACGTTTTTGTTGGGCGGGATTGCCCATAGAGCAACCTTTTCGGGAACATTTGCCGTCATCTAGTGGACAAAAGTCCTGGTACCCGATCCTCCTTAGCGTTTTTACAATTTCTCTCCTCGATGCCCACCTGTGGCCTGATTATTTTTCTTGTCCATACGCATATCCTTCGGTTATAATCTTTAGGCAGGCTAAACTATTATAGAGAGTGAGCCATCACTTGTTGTTATCAACAAACATCCGAAAAATGCTGGTGGATGGCAGCCAGTGGGCCAGCTGGCATGGCTATCATCTACCGGTAAGCGATGAGTACTTTGTCGTATGGACCCCAATCGGCACCGAAATGCGCTGGAGACCTGGCACCTGGCTCTCGGCACGGCACCAGATGAGCTTTTTCTGGCCGGACGCCTGGTTTACTATTCACATCGGGTATGATGCTGAGACTGGCCGCTTCCATAATGGTTATTGTGATGTTGTGCTACCCAACTCCGGCTACACAAATGCGGCAGAAGAGATGATTTATACTGATCTCTACATTGATGTCGTGGTACGCGAGGATGGCAGCGTCTACACCAAAGATCACGAGGTCTTTGACCGTGCAGCAATGCGCTTCCCTATCGTTGCACAATCGCGCAAGAGGTCATTTGAAGTCCTGGACTTGCTGGAAGAGCAGGCCAGAACCTGGACTGGCCCATTCAACTATATTCCACGCCTGTTGCCGCGCACAGATTTCGAAAAACTAGGTCCAGGCGAGGCAAGCGCATCCATGCGTTCCGCCCTAAACGGCCAAGGTGACAATGATACCAGAAGAACTTCATAGACAACTCGCCAGGCACGGCGTTACAGCCAGTGACGAAGTAGCTCTACGCGAAGCCCTGGAAGCGCGTACCGAAACCTATACCCTCATTAAACTGGCTCCCTGGCCTGCCCG
>WNFF01001293.1_pt2 | contig 20157 bp, 21 predicted proteins | sample 5400441 | NCBI WGS metagenome assembly WNFF01 (sample SAMN13153345, study PRJNA577476) | soil metagenome | isolation source: 120 cm saprolite under Douglas fir tree site 2 hole 3 replicate 1 | place: USA:California | collected 2015-04-18
CGGCCTGTCCGCGAAACGTTCCGGGGCTGTAGGGCGGCAGCTTGCGCTCAGGATGGACGCCGATTGCCTTTTCCATGAGCGAGCGCGCGGCGGCATTTCGGTTGACCGCGTTCACGACCTGCGCCACCACAGGGATGGCGGCGAGCTTGCCGACGGCGTCGGTGGCGGAGAGCAGCCGGTCTCGCAGTTTCACCTCCCCTTTCCTGAATTTGACCGCTTTGGCACGCAGCATCAGGTGCGGGAAATCCACGTTCCAGGGATGCGGCGGCACGTACGGGCATTTCGTCATGTAGCACATATCGCAGAGGTAGCACTGGTCCACGACCTTCCAGAACTGCGACTTCTCGACGCCGTCGACTTCGAGCGTTGCGCTTGCGTCCACGAGATCGAAGAGCGTCGGAAACGCCGTGCACAGGTTGACGCAGCGGCGGCAGCCATGACAGATACCGAATATGCGCTCGAGCTCGGCGAACAGCTTTTCTTCGTCGTAGAAATCCGGGAGGCGCCATTCAACCGGATGGCGGGTCGGAGCTTCCAGGCTGCCTTCACGAATGGTCATGGGGAGAACGTACGCATCTACCCCGCGAGTTGAGGGGCCGAACGGCCTCTCCAACTCGCGGAGTCAGTCGGGCGCCCGCGGCGTCCGGAACGAAGCTCAGTCGGCGAGTGCGTCGAGCGCCTTCTGGAAGCGGTTGGCGTGCGAGCGTTCCGCCTTGGCCAGGGTCTCGAACCAATCGGCGATCTCGGAGAAGCCTTCCTGGCGCGCGGCCTTCGACATGCCAGGATACATGTCGGTGTACTCGTGGGTCTCTCCGGCAATGGCGGCTTTCAGATTCAAGCGCGTGCCGCCGAACGGGAGGTCAGTCGCCGGATCGCCGCACTGCTCCAGGTATTCGAGATGGCCGTGGGCGTGGCCGGTTTCGCCCTCGGCGGTAGACCGGAACACCGCAGCGACGTCGTTTTGCCCTTCAACGTCGGCTTTCGCTGCAAAGTAAAGATAGCGGCGATTTGCTTGAGATTCGCCTGCAAATGCCGCTTTGAGATTGCCGTGGGTCTTGGAGCCTTTGAGCTGCATGGATGCCTCCGCGTTATGACGAATTAGACTTACTCTAATTAATAGACTAAGAATAATATGTCCGACACCCTGCTGTCAAGCACAGGCAGTCAGCGCGATGCGATTTCAGCTGGAAGAGGCTTGCGCCCCTGGCCGCGAAATCGATAGCGGGCAAGCTCGGTGAGCGCGTGCTGGTACACCTCTCGCTTGAAATCGATCACGGAGTCAAGGGGTACCCAATAGTCGTTCCAGCGCCAGGCATCGAATTCGGGGCGCTCCGAAGCCCGCAGGCGCACGTCGCACTCGCGCCCGACCAGCCGAAGCAGGAACCAGATCTGCTTCTGGCCCCGGTAGTTGCCGCGCCAATCCCGTTTGAGCCACTGCACGGGCACCTCGTAGCGCAGCCAGTTGCGCGTCCGGCCCAGGATCTTCACGTGGGCGGGCAGCAGGCCCACTTCTTCCCGCAGTTCGCGGTACATCGCCTGCACCGGCGTTTCCCCAAGCTTGATCCCGCCCTGCGGAAACTGCCAGGAGTGTTCCTTGACGCGCTTGCCCCAGAAAACCTCGTTGCGCCCGTTGCAGAGGATGATGCCGACGTTCGGCCGATAGCCGTCTCGATCGAGCATACGCAATCCAGCAAAAGTCTGTCCACGCCCATTCTTTCACAAATCACCGGCGATTTGAAGGCGAAGCCGCCCCGCGGCTGCGGGGCGTGCGAGTTCAAGTAGAATGTCGCGTCCTGGCTCGCTCCCCCGCTATGCGCACTTCGCGATACTTTCTTGCAACGCTCAAGGAAGCCCCTGCTGACGCGGAGCTCGTCAGCCACAAGCTGATGGTCCGCGCGGGCCTTATCCGGAGACTCGCCGGCGGAATTTATACCTGGATGCCGCTCGGACTTCGGGTAGTTCGCAAGGTCGAGGCCATCGTGCGGGAGGAAATGAATCGCGCCGGAGCGATCGAGCTCTTCATGCCGGCGGTCCAACCAGCGGAGCTATGGCAGGAGTCCGGCCGCTGGCAGAAATACGGACCGGAGCTGCTTCGCCTGAAAGACCGCCACGAGCGGGATTTTTGCATCGGCCCGACACACGAGGAAGTCATTACCGACATCGCGCGCCGCGAGATCCGCAGCTACCGGCAGCTACCCGTGCATTTCTACCAGATCCAGACCAAGTTCCGCGACGAGATCCGGCCGCGCTTCGGCGTCATGCGCGGGCGAGAGTTCATCATGAAGGACGGCTACTCGTTCCACGCCGATTACGCCGACCTGCAACGCGAATATCGGAACATGTACGACACCTATGTGCGGATCTTCACTCGCCTGGGACTGAAATTCCGAGCCGTGGCTGCAGACCCGGGCTCAATCGGCGGCACGGGTTCGCAGGAGTTCCACGTGCTTGCCGAGTCCGGGGAGGATGCCATTGCCTACTGCCCGCAGTCCGACTACGCTGCGAACGTCGAGTTAGCCGAAGCAGTAGCGCCGAAGGCACAGCGAAAAGCGCCCGCCGATGTGATGAAGAAGGTTCCGACTCCCGGCAAAACACGCTGCGAGGACGTAGCCCGGCTGCTTGGCGTCCCGATCGAGAAAACGGTGAAAGCGATCGCGGTTGTGCGCGAGGAAGCTCAAGAGGGAGCATCGGGGTCGTTCGCAATGCTGCTCGTTCGCGGCGACCATGATCTGAACGAAGTCAAGACCCAGAAGTTGATCGGCAAATTCCGGTTCGCAAAGGACGAGGAGATCGAGCGGACATTGAAGTGCCGCTCCGGCTACATCGGACCGGTCAGCAGCGCACCATTGAACCTCTACGTCGATCGCACGGTAGCAGCGATGAGCGATTTCGTCTGCGGCGCAAACGAGACGGGATTTCACTTCACCGGCGTCAACTGGGGACGCGACCTTCCTGAGCCTGGTCAGATAGCAGACATCCGCAAGGTTGTTTCCGGCGATCCCAGCCCCGACGGCAAGGTGAATTTGGAAATCGTCCGAGGGATCGAGGTCGGACACATTTTCCAGCTGCGCACGATGTATTCGGAAGCGATGAAAGCGACGTTCCTCGACGAAGCGGGCAACAGCCGTGTTTTCGAGATGGGCTGCTATGGCATCGGCATCACCCGCATCGTGGGGGCCGCGATCGAGCAGAACCACGACGAGCACGGCATCGTTTTCCCGGAGCCGATCGCGCCGTTCCATGTCGCACTGGTTCCCATCGGCTACGGCAAGAGCGCCGCGGTCCGCGATGCCGCCGACTCGATCTATCGCGTTCTCACCGAAGCCGGTTTCGAGGTGCTACTCGACGATCGCGACGAGCGGCCGGGTGTGATGTTCGCCGACATGGAGCTCATCGGTATTCCCCACCGCATCGTTGTCGGCGAACGCAGCCTCAAGGACGGATTGATCGAGTATCAAGGCCGGCTCGACAAGGAAACGAAGAAGGTCCCGCTCGGCGATCCGCTTGCCCCGCTGCGCACGGGCTCATGCTGAAAGGAACCGGCCTGGCGCTGATCGGGATCGCGTTCCCGGGCCTTGCTCTCGCAGGAGCCCAGATCTACGAGCCGCTCGCCGTCGAGGTACGGGCGGGCCTGCAGGCGTCGATCGCGGACAAGCCGGCGCCGCGTCATGCCTTTGCCGATTCGGAGTCGGCTGTAAACTGGCTCGACGAAATGTCGCATCGCCTGGAAGCGAGAATGCCCAACTTCCAGTCGCGCGTGGAGTTCCTGCGCACAGTGCACTTCGAGGCGAACCGCGCCGGGCTTGACCCACAGCTCGTGCTGGCGCTGATCCAGATCGAGAGCAATTTTCGCAAATACGCCGTATCGCGCTCGGGTGCCCGAGGCTACATGCAGGTCATGCCCTTCTGGGTGGGATTGGTCGGCCGCCAGGGCGATAACCTATTCAGTCTGCGCAACAACCTTCGCTACGGCTGCGTCATCCTGAAGTATTACCTCGATCGTGAAAAAGGGAACCTGTTTCGCGCGCTGAGTCGCTATAACGGATCCCTGGGCAAGCCCGAATATCCCAACATGGTGATCGGCGCCTGGCGCAGCGTGTGGCGCTACCAGGGCAGACTTGCCTTCGCTCCCGCCTCGCCTGACGCACCGCCCGGGTAGCTCCCGCCGGATATCAGGCGGGAAATTCGGCCGCAATCGTCGCCTGAATCGCCTGCGCCGCGGCACGAGGATCGCGCGCCTCACGGATCGGCCGGCCGACGACGATGTAGTCGGCGCCGTTGGCGAACGCCCGCGCTACGTCGACCGTGCGCTTCTGGTCGCTCGTAAGTCGATTCTCCACCGGCCGGATTCCCGGGGTGACGACCAGCAGCCGCGCGCCCAGTTCGCGCCTTAGTGCCGGCGCCTCCAGCCCCGAGGAAATAACCCCGTCACAGCCGGCCTCGAGCGCGCGCCGCGCTCGCGAGAGCACCAGGGTTTCGACGTCGCATTGAAAACCGAGATCGTCGAGGTCGGCCTGATCGAGGCTGGTGAGAACCGTGACTGCGAGGATTTTTACGTCTCCCTTGGCCTCTACCGCCGCCTCTAGCATTGTCTGGTTGCCATGCACGGTCGCGAAGGTCACGCCCCGATTGCGAAGCCCTCGCACCGCCGCTCCGACGGTCTGTGGAATGTCGAAGAACTTCAGATCGACGAATACCTTCTTGTTCAGGCGGGTGAGCCAATCGATCAGACCGAAGTAGCCGTCGGCCATGAACAATTGCAGACCGACCTTGTAAAAGCTCACGCTGTCTCCGAGGCGTTGCACCAGCGTCTTCGCTTCCTCGGCTGTGGCGACGTCCAAGGCTGCGATCAAACGCTCGGCACGCGAGATAGCTTGCATTGTCATCGGGGCCCTCGGTCCGGCGATTGTAGCGGATTCACGCGCTCTCACTCTCGAGCAGGCGCTTGAGCGAAAGATCGAGGGCTTCGTCGGCACGCGCCGCGAACTGCTCAAGGAGCGTCCGCAGGGCTTTGCTGCGCTCTGCGCCCGAACCCACTTTGCCATCCAACACGAACTCGCGGTAGACCTCGGCTACGAGGAGCCGCTCGGTGTCGCAGACCAATCCGTAACGCCTGCCCGCGGACTTGGTGACCCAGCCGCGCGCAACCATTCGCTCAAGGTGTGATTCAGTTCGATCGCCGGTGAGCGATGCGCGCTCGGCGATCTGCCCCATCCCCAGCAGCTCCGGGCCTTGTTGCGCGCGTGCAAGAACGAGGAGCAACGCCAGCGCTTCGGCAAAATCGGATCCGGAAGGCCGTCTTGCGACTTCCCGCAGCACGGCAAAATCCGGCGCGAGCGCCGTGATCAGCGCGCCGAGTACGATCACAACCCAGGATAAATAGATCCACAGGAGAAATATCGGGATCACCGCGAACGCGCCGTAGACTAGCGTATAGGTGGGAAATTTCGCTATATAGAGCGCAAAACTGCGTTTCATGATCTCGAACGCGAGTCCTGCGACGAGGCCTCCGATGAGGGCGTGACGCGGCCTCACGGCGCGATTCGGCACGACGTAGTAGAGCAGCGTGAACGCGGCGCATGTGAGCACGAAAGGAACGAACCCGAGAATCGCCGAGCCCACGAAGGGAATCTGCCGCGACAGGCCGAGCGATGCGCTGACTATCCACGAAGTCATCGACAAACTCGCGCCGATCAGTACGGGTCCGAGCGTGAGCGTTGCCCAATAGACGAGGATGCGTTGTCCCACGGGACGCGGGCGTGAAACCCGCCAAATCGAGTTGAACGCACGTTCTATCGTGAACATCATCAAGAAAGCAGTGACCGCGAGGAGCGCAGTGCCGAGAGCGGTCAACCGGCCGGCCTGACCCGAGAATTGTTCAATGTATCCGGTGACTACTTTCCCCGCTTTCTCGGGCAACATATTCGCGAGCAGGAATGCGTGGATGTGCTCTCCCAGCCCTGAAAAAACCGGAAACGCCGCCATGAGCCCGAGCGTGATGGTGACAAGCGGCACCAGCGCAAGGAGCGTCGTAAAGGTAAGACTCGAGGCGATCTGCAAACAGCGATCCTGGTTGAACCGCCTGAACACGTGCGCGAGGAAGCGGCCCAGCTGTCGCAGAGGAAAGGGAATGGGATGCATGAATCGGGACGTGAACGTCGCCTATAATACCAGCGCCGTTTCCGACCTTCGCCGATGAGCGACATTCTGGTTCTCTACTATAGCCACCGCGGCTCGGTGCGCGAGATGGCTCAGTGGATTGCGCGCGGCATCGAGGAAATCGGTGGCGCGAGCGCCCGGTTGCGCACGGTGCCGCGCATGACGAGCTCGACCGAGAGTGCCGAGGCCGCCGTTCCCCCCTCGGGTCCGCCGTACTGCGAACTGCGCGACCTGGAAGAATGCGCCGGGGTCGCCCTTGGCAGCCCGACGCGCTTCGGCAACATGGCGGCCCCGATGAAGCACTTCTGGGACGGGACCTCGGACTTGTGGCTGAGAGGCACGCTCGCGGGCAAGCCGGCGGCGCTGTTCACCTCCACCGCCAGTCTGCATGGAGGTCAGGAGACGACTTTGGTGTCTATGATGCTGCCGCTGCTTCACCACGGCATGCTGATCGTCGGCCTGCCTTACACCGAGCGCGAGCTCTTCGATACGCGATCGGGCGGAAGTCCTTACGGCGCGACCCATGTGTCCGGTCTCGCATCGGATCGCGCCTTCGATGACGCCGAACGCAGTCTTTGCCGCGCGCTTGGCCGCAGGCTGGCAACGACGGCGCTGAAGCTCGCACGGTGAGTGGCGGCGCCGACGCTAGACGTCAACTGGCCTCTTGCCGGGCGGGCGTGCTGTCGACCTCGTCCCGACGGCACGGCGGACATCCGTTCGGTTCGCTCGTCCTTTACGTGCTCGATCATCGAGGCAGGCCGGTGATTCTCGTCAGCCGCCTCGCCGAGCACACCCGCAACGCCGAAGCCGATCCCCGCGCCAGCCTGCTCGCCCATGACGCGGCGCCCGACCCGCTGGCGGGCGCCCGTGTCACGCTTCTGGGCAACGCGATGCAGCTCGATGAATCCAATCCGGCGGCGGCGCGATATCGGCGTTTCTTCCCCGATTCGGAGAAGCTGCTTGCGCTTGGAGATTTTTCTTTTCTTGCTCTCGATCCGCTCGCGATCCGGTTCATCGAGGGTTTTGGCTCGATCCACTGGATATCGGCTGCCGACTACGCTCCACCTGCAAATTCGCTGGCCGACGTGGAAGCCGACATCATCGCGCGCATGAACGTCGAACACGGCCACAATCTGCGCGACTACTGCCGTCTTGTGCACGGCCGCAATGCCGAACAGGCAGTGATGGTAGGGCTCGATTGCGACGGGTTCGACGTGCGCGCGGACGGGCAATTATTGCGTTTCGGTTTCGAACGTCCCGTCACCGACGCCGCCGAGGCGCGCGCCTCGCTCGTCGCACTGGCCAGGGCGTCTCGCGTTCAGTGAATCCAATCTGTTCTCCGAGCAACCCGGAGGTCTTCACGCGCCCGCTCTTTCACATCTGCGGGTTGATTCGCTGCCTGCCCTGCAGCTTGTTGAGCGCATTGACGTAGGCCTTGGCCGAGGCGACGACGATATCGGTGTCGGCGCCTACGCCGTTGACGATCCTCCCGCCTTTCGCGAGGCGCACGGTCACTTCGCCCTGCGACTCGGTCCCCTGCGTCACGGCATTCACGGAGAAGAGCAGCAGTTCGGCGCCGCTCTTGGCCACGCGCTCGATCGCCTTGAAAGTCGCATCCACCGGACCGTCGCCGTCGGCGTCGGCCTTGCGCTCCTTACCGGCCTCGGTGAGCACGAGCTTCGCGTGCGGACGCTCTTCGGTGCCGCTTGCCTGGCTCATGCGCACCAACTGCCAGTGCTCCGCAGCAGCGGCCGTCGCTCCGTCGGAGACGAGTGCGTGCAGGTCCTCGTCGAAGATGTCGGCTTTCTTGTCGGCAAGATCCTTGAAACGCTGGAACGCCTTGTTGTAGGCGTCCTCTCCCTCGAGTTCGATACCGAGCTCCTTGAGCCGCTGGCGGAAGGCGCTTCGACCCGAAAGCTTGCCGAGCACGATCTTGTTCGCGGTCCAGCCTACGTCCTCGGCGCGCATGATCTCGTAGGTATCGCGGCTCTTCAGCACGCCGTCCTGGTGGATACCGGAAGCATGCGCAAAGGCGTTCGCGCCCACCACCGCCTTGTTGGGCTGCACCACGAATCCGGTGATCTGAGACACGAGACGCGAGGCCGGAACAATCTGGCTGGTGTCGATTCGCGTCGCGAGGTTGAAGAAATCACCGCGGGTGCGCACAGCCATCACCACCTCCTCGAGCGAGGTGTTGCCGGCGCGCTCGCCCAGGCCGTTTACCGTGCACTCGATCTGGCGCGCACCCCCGATCGTGACCGCAGCGAGCGAGTTCGCCACCGCCATGCCGAGATCGTTATGGCAATGCACCGACCACACGGCCTTGTCGGAGTTCGGGACCTTCTCACGCAGCTGCCTGATGAACTCGCCGAACTGCTCGGGTACCGCGTAGCCGACTGTGTCGGGGATGTTGATGGTGCTGGCGCCTTCCTTGATTACCGCCTCGAGCACGCGGCAAAGAAAGTCGGGGTCGGAGCGGCTGCCGTCCTCGGGCGAGAACTCGATGTCGTCTCGGTGCTTGCGCGCGAAGCGCACCGAGAGCGTAGCCTGCTCGAGCACTTGCTCGGGCGTCATGCGCAGCTTCTTCTCCATATGGAGCTCGCTCGTCGCGATGAAGATGTGAATGCGTCCGGATTTCGCATTCTTGAGCGCATCGATCCCGCGCTGGATGTCGCGATCGTTGGCGCGGCACAGGCCGGCCACCGTCGACTCCTTGATCACGCCCGCAACCGCCTGCACCGCCTCGAAATCGCCGTTCGAAGAGGCCGGGAAGCCCGCCTCGATCACATCGACGCGCATGCGCTCCAGTTGCCGCGCAATGCGCAGCTTCTCCTCCTTGGTCATCGAAGCACCGGGGCTCTGCTCGCCGTCGCGCATGGTCGTGTCGAATATGATCAATCGTTCCTTCATGGTGCTGCTCCATATCGAATGCTTGAGATCGTTCCGCGGTGCCTGCCTGCGCCGCGACCGGGTACTGCCGAATTGGGTTTGGGATTATGTGCGCGCGAGGCGCAGCAGCAGACCCGCCAGAGGCAGGTTGCCGAGGGTGAGGCTGAGAGCGATGGTGCGGAAATGCATGCGGGGAATATAGCGGGTTTCTCCGGCTACTGCAACTGGGCAGGCCGGCGCTTCTTCCACACCCAGTACACGTATCCGGACAGCCCGTATGCGACAAAAAGCAGAAACAGCACGATCGGCGGGTCCGAAATGACCAGAATAAATCCGAGGACGATGAGCAGGATCACGGCGAACGGCACCGACCGGCGCAGATTGATGCCCTTGAAGCTGTGGAAGGGCACGTTACTCACCATAGTGATCCCCGCGTAAAGAGTCAAACATGCGGCCACCCAAGGCATGCCATATTCGCCGACGGGAATCTTGTTGTCGATTGCGAGCCACAGAAACCCAGCAACCAACGCCGCCGCCGCCGGGCTCGGCAGTCCCTGAAAGAAACGCTTGTCGACCACTTCGATATTGGTGTTGAAGCGCGCAAGGCGCAGCGCCGCCCCAATGCAGTAAACCAACGCCGGAATCCACCCGACCCGACCCAGGTCCTTGAGCGCCCATTCGTACATCACCAGTGCCGGCGCCGCGCCGAAGCAAACCATATCGGACAGCGAATCGTATTCCGCCCCGAATGCGCTCTGGGTGTGGGTCAGGCGCGCGACGCGCCCGTCCAAGGTATCGAGGATCATCGCTACGAAGATGGCCTTGGCAGCGTCGTCGAAATGATGGTCCATCGCCTGCACGATGGCGTAGAACCCCGCGATCAACGCGGCGGTCGTAAAGATATTCGGCAGGAGATAGATACCGCGGCGGCGGATCTCGGTGTTCAGCAGCGGCTTGCGGAAATTGTGTTTAAACATGATCGGCAAGCGTGGCGATCACTGTGCTCGTCGCGTAGACCTTGTCACCCAGCGCGGCCGTGATCGTCGCGCTTTTTGGGACGTAGAGGTCCACGCGCGAACCGAAGCGAATGAAGCCGAAACGCTGGCCTCGTGCGAGCCTGTCGCCTTCTCGAACATAGCAGAGAATACGCCTTGCGATCAGGCCTGCAACCTGTACGCAGGTGACATCGGCCCCTTCCGTGGTGCGCAGCCACAACGCGTTGCGCTCGTTCTCCAGCGAGGCTTTGTCGAGCGCAGCGTTCACGAAGCGTCCAGAATTGTACCAGCGCTTCTTTACCTCGCCGTCCACGGGCGAGCGGTTTGAATGCACGTTGAAGACATTCATAAACACGCTGACCTTGATGGCCTCACGCTCGAGGTAGGGATCGCGGGCCCGTTCCACTGCGACGATTCGGCCGTCGGCGGGCGAGACCACGGTGTGCGCGTCGCCGGGCACCTGCCGCGGCGGATCGCGAAAAAACTGCAACACGAAAAGCGCGGCGAGCCAGATCGGAGCCGACCACCAAGCGATCAGCCAGCCCGCTGCGACCGCCACGACAACCGCCGCGGCGACGAAGGGCCAGCCCTCGCGTGCAATGATCGGGTGCGGATAGCTCGCGCTCATTGCGGGCTTTGCCCTTTAGCCGATCTCTTGTCGCGCCCTAGTTCCGCGATTGATCGACCAATTTGTTCTTCTTGATCCAGGGCATCATCGCCCTGAGCTTCTCGCCGACGACTTCGATCGGATGCTCGGCGGTCATACGGCGCCGCGAGAGCAGCATGGGTGCGCCAGCGCGATTCTCCAGGATGAATTCCTTCGCGTATTCGCCCGACTGGATGCGAGCGAGCGCCGCGCGCATTGCTTTCTTGGTTTCCTCGGTGATGATTTTCGGTCCGGTCGCGTATTCGCCGTACTCTGCGTTGTTCGAGATCGAGTAGTTCATGGTGCCGATTCCGCCTTCGTACATCAGGTCGACGATGAGCTTCAGTTCGTGAAGGCACTCGAAATACGCCATTTCCGGCGCATAGCCGGCTTCGGTGAGCACCTCGTACCCCGCCTTGACGAGTTCCACGCAGCCGCCGCAAAGCACCGTTTGCTCACCGAACAGGTCGGTTTCCGTCTCTTCCTTGAACGTGGTTTCGATCACCCCGGCTCGAGCGCCGCCGATCGCGGCTGCGTAGGACAGGGCGAGGTCGCGCGCCTTTCCGCTCTGGTCGCGATGCACCGCAATCAGCATCGGCGTACCGCCGCCCTGAGCGTAGGTCGAGCGTACGGTGTGACCGGGAGCCTTCGGCGCGATCATCACCACGTCGAGATCATCGCGCGGCATGACCTGCCCGTAGTGGACGTTGAACCCATGGGCGAATCCGAGCGTCGCGCCCTTTCGGATATTGGGTTCGACTTCGGATTTGTAAACGGCAGCGATGTGTTCGTCCGGCATCAGCATCATCACGAAGTCGGTCCCTTTGACCGCCTCCGAGACCTCCTCGACGTTCATGCCGGCTTTTTTTGCCTTGTCCCAGGAGGCGCCGCCCTTTCGCAGGCCGACAGTGACTTTCACTCCCGAGTCGTGCAGGTTCAGGGCGTGGGCGTGTCCTTGCGACCCGTAGCCCACAATCGCGACCTTCTTGCCCTTGACGAGCGACAGGTCCGCGTCCTTGTCGTAATAGACTTTCATGCTGTTTCCTTTTGGTTCTGCGGCGAGCGGATTCAGACCTTCAAGACCCTCTCGCCGCGCCCGATCCCCGAGGCACCGGTCCGCACCGTCTCCAGGATGGCGCTGTGCTCGAGCGCTTGAATGAAAGCGTCGAGTTTGGCTCCGGTGCCCGTGAGCTCGATGGTATAGGTGTTCTCGGTGACGTCGATAATGCGACCGCGGAAGATATCGGACATGCGCTTCACCTCCTCACGCTCCTTTCCCATCGCCCGGACCTTGATCAGCATGAGCTCGCGCTCGATGTGGGCCGCTTCCGACAGATCGACTACTTTGACCACTTCGACGAGCTTGTTCAACTGCTTCGTTATCTGCTCGACCACGTCGTCCGAGCCGGTGGTGACGATGGTCATGCGCGAAAGCGACTCATCTTCGGTCGGCGCCACGGTGAGCGTTTCGATGTTATAACCGCGCGCCGAGAACAGACCCGCGACTCTCGAAAGAGCCCCCGGCTCGTTTTCGAGCATGATGGAAATGATGTGTCGCATTGTTCCCTCGCTAAAGGCCCGGCCCTCGGCGCGTTCCGCGCCCTTGTGACGCGGCGCTCGTGGCGCCGCCGGACCAAGCTCCCTTCAGCCAACGTTGATCGAACCCGATTTGTGTGTCGGGCTTACAGCTCCTCGGCAAGGATCATCTCGGTCAGACCCTTTCCGCCCTGGACCATCGGGTAGACGTTCTCGGTCTGGTCGGTGACGAAGTCGAGGAACACCAAGTCGTTTTTACGCTTGAATGCTTCCTTCAGCGCCGGCTCGACGTCGCCGGGCTCCTCCACCTTGATGCCGGCGTGGCCGTAGCTCTCGGCGAGCTTGACGAAGTCGGGCAGCGCGTCCATGTACGACTCGGAGTAGCGGTTACCGTGGAAGAACTGCTGCCACTGGCGCACCATGCCCATATACTTGTTGTTGAGGTTCACGATCTTGATCGGGAGCCGGTATTGCTTGCAGGTCGAGAGCTCCTGGATGCACATCTGAATGCTCGCCTCGCCGGTGACGCAAGCGACCGTCGCGCCCGGGTTCGCGAACTGCACACCCATGGCCGCAGGCAGGCCGAAGCCCATGGTGCCCAAGCCCCCGGAGTTGATCCAACGGCGCGGCTTGTCGAATTTGTAGAACTGCGCTGCCCACATCTGGTGCTGGCCGACGTCGGAAGTTACAAATGCATCGCCTTTGGTGATTTCGTAGAGTCTCTCCAGCACGAACTGCGGCTTGATGATCTTGCTTTTCTTGTCGTATTTCAGGCAGTCCTTTGATTTCCACAGCCCGATCTGGGACCACCAGGTGCTGAGCGCCTTCTGATCCGGTTTGTAGCCGGCGGCCTCGAGCTGCCGGGTCAGTTCCTCTAGCACGTCGGACACGTCACCGACGATCGGGACGTCGACCTTCACGCGCTTGGAGATCGAGGACGGATCGATGTCGATGTGAATGATCTTGCGCTGCACCTGCGCGAAGTCGGCAGGGTTGCCTATAACTCGGTCATCGAAGCGCGCGCCCACGGCAAGCAGCACGTCGCAGTTCTGCATCGCCATGTTGGCTTCGTAGGTGCCGTGCATCCCGAGCATGCCAAGGAACTGCGGGTCGGTTGCGGGATAGCCTCCCAGGCCCATGAGCGTATTGGTGCAAGGGAAACCGAGCAGTTTGACGAGCTTGGTGAGCCGCTTCGACGCATCGGAAAGGATCACCCCACCCCCGGTGTAGATCATCGGGCGCTTCGCCTCGGCGAGCAACTGCACGGCCTTCCTGATCTGACCCGGATGCCCCTTCACCACCGGATTGTAGGAACGCATCGTCACCGTCTCAGGGTACTCGAATGGGCACTTGGCCGACGTGACGTCCTTGGGAATGTCGACGAGCACAGGGCCGGGCCGTCCGGTCCTGGCGAGGTAGAACGCCTTCTTGATCGTGACCGCGAGATCCTTGACCTCTTTTACGAGGAAGTTGTGCTTCACGCAGGGCCGCGTGATACCCACCGTGTCACACTCCTGGAATGCGTCCAGGCCAATGGCGTGCGTAGGCACCTGCCCCGTGATGATCACCATCGGGATCGAGTCCATGTACGCGGTGGCGATCCCGGTCACCGCGTTGGTGACGCCGGGTCCCGAGGTCACCAGCGCAACGCCGACCTTGTCGCTTGAGCGCGAGTACCCATCAGCCGCGTGCGTCGCGCCCTGCTCGTGGCGCACCAGGATATGCTTGACCTTGTCCTGCTTGAACAGCTCGTCGTAAATGAAAAGGACCGCCCCGCCGGGATAGCCGAAGACGTACTCGACTCCCTCCGCCTGGAGGCACTTCACGACAATCTCTGCGCCTGTCAATTCCATGCCCGCGTCCGTCCGCACACTGACTTCGACGAAGACTTTGGAGCCTAATTGCTGACGTCTGATTGGTCAAGTTTTCCCCTGTTCCATTCTGCGCCTGAACCCGGCTTTTGATACCATCGGACCGCACCGGCCGAGGTCGTTTCGGCCGACAAAAAAGGACGCTCTTCTGGCCTCCCGAAACGAACTATCCGAGTTCCTCGCGAGCGTAGAGCGACGCGCGTACAAGCAGGCGCTGTTCGCGGTCCGGGAGGCGGAGAACGCCCTCGACATAGTGCAAGACTCCATGCTCAAGCTTGCGGAGAAGTACGGGGCCAAGCCGGCGGCAGAGCTGCCGATGCTTTTCCAGCGGATCCTGCAGAACACAATTCGCGACTTCTACCGCAGGCAAAAGGTGCGGTCTCGGTGGGTGACGCTGTTTTCAGCCCTCTCTCCGGGGCGGGAAGACGACGATACGGACCCCCTTGAAACCTTGGAGAGCGCGGATACTTCCGGGTCCATGGGAGGTCCAGCGGATCGCCTGGAACAATCTCAAGTTGTTGAAGTAATTGAGAAAGAACTACAACGGCTGCCGCAGCGTCAACGGCAGGCGTTTTTGCTGCGTTATTGGGAAGAGTTGGACGTCGCCGAGACCGCAGCCGTCATGGGTTGCTCTCAGGGCAGCGTCAAAACCCATTGCTCCCGCGCAGCACATGCTTTGGCGGCGGCTTTAAGGGCAAAGGGGATCGAGTTATGAACGAACAGCAGATCGCTTACCGAATCAGGCAGCTTCTCAACCGAGGGCTCGATCTGGACGCCGGCAAGCTCGCCCGCCTGAAAGCGGCGCGTGAGGCTGCTTTGGTGCGCCAGCGCGTCGAGTCCCGCGTTCCGGCATGGGCCTGGGCCGACAATGTGATCGGCAAATCAGGCGGTCCTTCTGCGCTCTTTCCGCGCTTGCTGTTGCCGATGGCCGTGCTGATTCTCGGCTTGATCGCGATCAACCAGTGGCGGGATACCCAGGTCGCCGCCGAAATCGAGGAAATCGACGCTGCTGTGCTGACCGGCGACTTGCCACTGGATGCCTATCTCGACAAGGGATTCGATGCATGGCTAAAGCGTCTTTCGCATTAGCACTTTGGCTCTGCACCTCGCTCTCCGTTCTCGCCGCTACACCGCAGAAAAAACCCCCGACGTGGGGCGAGTTGACGCAGGAGCAGCAGCAGATCCTCGCGCCGCTCGCGGTCGACTGGGACAATCTCGAACCAGCGCGCAAGCGCAAGTGGATCGGTATCGCCAAGCGTTATCCGAAAATGAAACCCGACGAGCAGGTGCGCGTGCAGCGACGCATGCAGGCCTGGGCAAAGCTCACCCCCAAGGAACGCCAAGCCGCGCGCGAGCGCTACAAGAAGATGGAAAAACTGCCGCCGGAAAAAAAACAGGGGCTGAAACAGCAATGGGAGGAGTACAACCGCCTGCCGGAGCAGGAGCGGCGTAAGTTGGGCAGTACACCGCGCAAACCCGCTGCGCCCACCCGCCCCGCCAAGTCTCCTGCCGAGCCCGCGCCGCCGCCAACCGCGCCCCCTGCCCTGTCTGAAGAGCGCGTAAGTCCGGTCGCGCCGACACCGCCCGCAAACCGGTAGCCAGTATCGATGGATTCGGGCGCTCTTGCCCCGCCCGGTCCGACGGTGCCCGGCATCGGCCGGCGGGTACTGTCGATGCTGTACGAGTCACTGATCGTGTTCGCAGTCGCTTTTTTCGCCGGTCTCGCGTTCTATGGCGCAACCCACGGCCGGCTCTCCGGGAACACGCGTCTCGTATTCCAGCTGTACTTGTTCCTGGTCCTGGGTGCCTACTTCATAGCCTGCTGGAGCCGCGGAGGTCGAACGCTGCCGATGCAGACCTGGAAGATGCGGGTGGTCCGCCCCGATAATCTGCCCATCGGAGTCGGGCGAGCAGCGCTGCGCTATGTACTCGCCTGGCCTTCGCTGCTGTTGTTCGGCGTCGGAGTTTTTTGGGCGTTCTTCGATCGCGACCGACAGTTTCTGCATGACCGTCTGGCCGGCACCCGCGTCGTCGCCACTGGCGATGCAGGAGCCGGGCATCGGTAACGCGATGGACGGACCCTGCCGGCCTATCTTCTCTCCACCCACCACATCATCAGTGTGGCGGCGCCCAGAAAGACCGCGCTCGGCAGCGCGGCGCTGACGAAGGGTTGCCAATTTTGGAGCAAACCCAGATGTGAAAATAGGCTGTTCATCATGTGAAAGAAGATCCCCAGCATGATCCCAGAGAACACTTTCACCCCGACGCCGCCGGCCCGGACGTGGACATAGGCGAAGGGCAGGGCGAGCGCCATCATGACAAGGGAGGCAAGCGGATAAACGAGCTTTCTCCACATGGCGATTTCATAACGTTCTGTCTTTTGGCGGTTCTCGGACAAATGGCGGGTATACTGGTACAGGTTCCATGCCGACATCCGATCCGGGACGACGAACAGTACGGCGAGAATGTCCGGTGTAAGAACGGAGTTCCAGTCCGTTTCCGCGAGGCGCTGCACGTTGCTTCCGCTGGACGTGAAGCCGGTGTGCACGATCTCGCGCAATCGCCACATATTCTTGCCGAGGTACCGCCCGTGTTTCGCGAAACTGATGGACTGGAGCCGGTATTGGTCGTCGAACTCGAATACCCTGATATCCGACAGACTTGTATCGGGCAGGACTTCGCGAACGTTGACGAATCGCCGGTCGTCCTTCACCCACAGACCCGTGTGAAACTCGTCGGCCACAATGGCGCTGGTCAATGAGAGTTTGAGCTGCTTTGCCGCGCGCTCCGAGACCGGAGCGATCAGCTCGCCGAAGACGAGCGTAGCGACTGAAAACACGATGCCTATGCGAAATAGGGTGCTTGCCGCGCGCCAAGGCGCAAGTCCCGAGCCGCGCATCACCGTATATTCGGAATTGGCGGCGAGATGCGAAAGAGCATAAAGCGTTCCGATCAACACTACCACGGGAAATAGTTCATACACGTGGCTTGGCACCGTCAGGGCGACGAAGGCGAGCGCGTGCTGCAACCGGTATCCGCCCCTGCCAAGATCGGTGAGTTCATTGATGAGGTCGAAAAAAGAAAATAGGCTGAGAAATGCGGCGAAAACAAACAGCGTCGCGCCGTAAATCTCCCTCGCCATGTAGGTGCGTAAGGTATCCACTTCAGCGCCTTGCGAACAGAGGACCCACCCGAAGCCTCCTGTAAAACAGCAACGCGAGGACGCCAAGCATTCCGGCGTGCACCACCCACCACCCGGTATTGAAAGCCAACCGGCCCTGGGAAACCCAGGCTTGGACAATGCTCAGCAGGTTTGCATAGACCATGTACGTGAACAGTGCGAACAGAAGATTCACCGAGCGGCTCGCCCTGGGGTTGACGAAGGACAGAGGAATCGCGAGTAAAGCAAGAACGAACGCGGCGATCGGCAAACCGATGCGCCACAACAGCTCGGCCAAATGGGCATTGGTGGGTGCCTGGAGCAAACCAAACGTGGACATGGCTTTGGTGGAAGCCTCTTCCACCTGCGTCTCACGCGTTTCGACTCTCATTGCGTAGCGTTGAAAATCCATCACCTTGAAATCGAGATCGCCTGGAATGCCCTCATAGCGCCGCCCATCGAGCAAAACGACGAAACGGTCGCCGTTTTCCGCCGACTCCCGGTATCCGCGCCTGCTGACCGTGATGCCGAGCCTGCCTTGCCGCATCTGAGCGATGAATACATTTTGCACGTTGGTCTGATCACCGGCGATTTCCTCCACGAAAAACACCCGGTCCGCGCTGCCCGCCTCGCGGAACACACCCGGTGAAACTCGTGAAACATCGTCTTGCAGATTCATCTGGCGCCTGTACTCCTCGGCTCTGCCGATCGCCCAAGGCGACAGGAACAGCGACAGCACCGCCGTCAGCGCAACCAGCGGCGCTGCGAACAACAGCACGGGCCGAATCCAGGCGAGGAGCGAAAGGCCCGAACCGAACCAAATCACCATCTCCGACTCGCGGTAGCTGCGCGAAAGCGTCATGAGCACCGTGATGAAAAGCGTCAACGAGAGCAGTACCGGTAGATAGTTGAGGGCGGAAAACGCGAGCAGTGCGACTACGCCCTCCGAGAGGACTTTTCCGATTGCCGCCTGCCCGAGCAGCCGGATCAGCTGCGTCGTCAACGTTATGGCGAACAGCGTCGCGAACACCGCGAGCGCGAGGTTGCCGAATTCACGTAGCAGAGCGCGCCGAAAGATCACTTTGTGGACAGATGGAGGTCAGCGAATCAATGTCGGATCGTAAGGCGGAAACGCCGTGTTGCTTTGACTTCTGCGAAGCAAACCGGAGATAATCCTTGCATATTCCCCGAGTCGAGGTCGAATGGAATTTAGCACAAAATTCGCGATGCCGGAGAAACACCAAGTCGCGTGCGTCGCTGCAGGTGTATTCGAATCGCGCAAGTTGTCGGATGCGGCGGATGCACTCGACAAGGCGGCGCACGGCCAGATCCGCGAACTTCTCCGATCCGGAGACATGGACGGCAAGATGGGAAGTACCCGGCTGCTGTATCGCGTGGCCGGTGTCGCTGCAGAGAGGGTGCTCCTTGTGGGGCTGGGGAGGGAGAAGGAATTCGGCGAGAAGCAGTATCGCGACTGCGCACGCGCGGCACTTGCCGCCGTTCAGGAAACGGGGGCGCGCGACGCTTGTCTGTATTTCGCCGAGCTGCACGTTCCGGATCGCGATGCCGCTTGGAAGGCGCGTCAGCTCGTTCTGGCCGCCGCCGATGTCACCTACCGCTTCGATCGCATGAAGAGCAAGAAAGCGGAAGAAACGTCGCTCCTGCATGTCGCTATTTCGGCCGCGTCCAAGCGCGATGCAGCCGCCTTGGAGCGCGGCATGCGCGAAGGGAGCGCTATCGCCGCGGGCATGACGCTCGCCCGGGACCTCGGCAATCTGCCCGCGAACGTGTGCACGCCCACGTATCTGGCTGACACTTCCGTAAAGCTCGGGCGCGAATGGAAGCTGGCAGTGGAAGTGCTCGAGCAAAAAGACATGGAAAAGCTCGGGATGGGCTCGCTGCTTTCGGTAACGAGGGGATCGCACCAGCCGCCCAAGTTCGTGATCCTTCGCTACTCCGGGGCCGGCAGGAAGGATCGACCCGTGGTGCTGGTGGGAAAGGGCATCACATTCGATACCGGCGGCATTTCCATCAAGCCTTCGGCCGAAATGGACGAGATGAAGTTCGACATGTGCGGCGCCGCGAGCGTGCTGGGCGCCTTGCGCGCCGCGGCGGAGCTCGGACTGAAACTGAACGTAGTCGGGCTGGTGCCCGCTTGCGAGAACATGCCTGGAGGCGCGGCTACCAAGCCGGGCGACATCGTCACGAGCATGTCGGGCCAGACCATCGAGATTCTCAACACCGATGCAGAGGGACGCCTCATTCTTGCCGACGCGCTGAGCTACGCCGAGCGCTTCGAGCCCCAGGCCGTCGTGGACATCGCCACGCTTACGCGGGCCTGCGTCGTCGCCTTGGGACACGTCTGCTCCGGGCTGTACGCGAACAAGGACGGCCTGGCAGACGAGGTGCAGGCAGCGGGGGCGGAGTCGCTGGACCGCGTCTGGCGGCTGCCACTGTGGGAGGATTATCAGGAACAGCTGAAAAGCAACTTCGCCGATTTTGCAAATATCGGCGGGCCCGCTGCGGGCAGCGTTACCGCGGCCTGTTTCCTTTCGAGATTCGCAGGCAAGTATGACTGGGCCCACCTCGACATCGCGGGGACGGCGTGGAAATCGGGCAAGGAAAAAGGAGCGACCGGCCGGCCCGTCCCTCTGCTCACGATGTTTCTCATCAAGCGTGCGGAAAACTAGGATCGACGAGTGAGGATCGAGGATCCAGGGTTTGCGTGTGCCGGGGTCGCCGGTTCCCTCGAACCCCGATCCCTGATCCTCTCTCCTTCGTCATGACGCGCATCGACTTCTACTCAAACGCCGAACCCAAGCTGCAGGTCGCCTGCCGGCTCGTCGCCAAGGTCATCCAGCAGCGGCTGTGCGTCGTCGTTTACGCACCGGACGAAAACAC